>Ga0190269_10000002_pt1 | contig 137818 bp, 119 predicted proteins | sample Popmic249IS_FD_133749 | JGI IMG/M metagenome (GOLD analysis project Ga0190269, IMG submission 133749) | Populus adjacent soil microbial communities from riparian zone of Blue River, Arizona, USA - 249 IS | ecosystem: Environmental > Terrestrial > Soil > Riparian zone | place: USA: Arizona... | reverse complement strand
GGATCCAACGTAACGGCTCCAGAGCCGACAGCGCTTACTGCGCTTACATGGTTAAGCTGGGGTACTTAATCCGATAAGAAAGATTATGTAAACTCCGCGCGGGTGTGGATCAGGATATGCGCACCTCGCGAGCGGTAATTACCTGAACTAACTCCTGTTCCGACGGAGGCCCCCCGGCGCAAACTTGGTGAGAGTTTGGCGCGCGACCTGAGTCGCTAGGCGCCACGGCTAGGCCGAGCGGCACTATCCCTCCGGGAGGCCGCTCAGGCGGGGACGTGATCAGGTGACGCGCGCCCCGGAGCTCGCTTCCCGAGCGCTGGTCAAGCTCAGCGGTGACCGCTTCAGCGCTTCGGCAAGGCCGCTGCCTTCCAGGCCTTGCGTGCGCCACGAATCCGCGCGCGATGCCAGCACGCACTGGTAGCGGTGCTCGGGTTCGCAGGTGAGCTCCAGGTCGTGACTTGGTTCCTTCGTCGGGCATGGGCAGCGAGGTGCAGTGCGACCGTTTGTGGGGCCGCAGCAATCGCGCAAAGGCGTTGCTGCGCACAGCAGGCCTCGAAGGTCATCCCCATTGCTTCGTGTGCTTGCGGGTCGTTGCAGAGCGCGCAGCCGCGGCGTAGCCCTTGCCGGACACCACGAGCTCGCCGAGTTCGCGGTTGAGTTTCGCTTCGTCCAACCATCCACGCGAGCAGCTTTGAACTGGTGGAGCGCTGACCCGACGCCGAGGGAACTACCGCCTATGTCGTCGTGTCTGCAAATGGTTCCGCCACGACTTGAAACTCGTCCTCATGGACGACGTAGCCGGGCCGCATTTCTCGAAGCATCGAGACTCGATGGCCGTACCTGTCGAGGATCTCGGCCAACCTACGCATTTGCGCGAGATGTTCGGCCGCCGTGTCTTTCAGCCAGGAGATCGCGGTCGCTCGCCGCCGATAGTACCCTTTGGATGTCGTGCGGTTGAAGCGAGACGGGACCGTCAGGTGAAGATCCAGCCAGCGCAAGACCTGACGGAGCGCTTTGCGGTCATCGTCCGAAACGCGCGGCTCGTCCTTCAGCTCATGCGCCGCGAGAACAACACCACGCCGCACGAGCGAGTCCGTGTCAATCGACTCGACGACGAAGCGGATGTACACGGAGCACAGTTTAGGTGACAGGGCTGTTGCGACCAGACGCACATCCGCCCCATGGTTCACCGAACCCGGTGCCCGTTGTGAGCCACCAGCCGTGTGGATCATAATGTGCGCACAGCGGTCGTTGTAAGTCTTAAAATCAGCTGAATGCGGTGTGGATGCCGCAGAAACTCCGTCCACTGAGTGTCCGCGCGCATATTTAGGACCACTCCCCTCCGCGCGGGGTTCGTCCATGGGGACCGTGACGCGGTCCACTGAGACGCTCACAGAGGCCACGCCGGCGGGCAGCTCGCAGGTCTCGATCAGCTTGGGCTCTACGTGCTTCGCGACGGCTGAGATACTCAGCGCCTACCGCATGCGCCACGCGTTCGATGCTGCTGCGTGCTTCTCAAAACAGTCCCGGGAGCACGCGCCAGCGTACACGGCGTGCGTAGGTCTGGTAGCCAGGGAGTTCGCCGTGCAGCATGTGATCCTCCAGCAGCGTGCGGCGAACGAACAGTGGGACGATCGCCAAAAACGCGACCTCTGCCGGCCACGAACCCAGTGCAAGACCGCTACCCAGGCAAACCAAAAGGACGGCCAGATACATCGGATGCCGTACGAATGCGTACGGTCCACCCGTGATGACATGCTGGTCGCGCTCAGCCTGAATGCGCACCGCGCTCGATGCGAACGCGTTGGTGGTCAACACCCACGCGACCAGAGCAAACCCTGCGCCGACGAGCACCAAGCCAGTTAACATGAGCCACACCGGCAGGCCATTCATCCCCAGCCGCACGCCTAAGCCTGCCAAGATGAGCGCAGTCAGGACCGGGAAGAAAGTGAGCCGGCGCGTGAGCCGATCGCGATCCACCGGCGGCTTCATGCGTTCTGCCAGCAGCTCCGGGCATCGGCGTGCCAAGATGAACTGAACCGTAGTGCCGCTGACCGCGATCATGCCCGTCCATGCATAGAAGCTCCACACGTCTAGCCGGCCAGCTGCCCCGAGCAAGATCGCTAGCATCAGCACGGCGGGCAGTAACATCGAGAACTTCATAATCTGCTCTCCTTTAGCGCTTCAATGGTGGCCAACAACGCATCTTCCAGCTGCTTCTGAATCGCAGCAGGCACGCAGCCGAACACCTGCTCGAAGCTTTGCTTGCGCAGCTGTTCGAGTTTGTTCATCAGCCGCTGGCCGTGCTTGGACAGCCGCACCTGTGTACGACGTCCGTCGCCCGGATCCTCAGAGCGCTCGACCAAGCCCCGGAGCTCCAGTTGACTCACAAGGTGACTGGTGGTCGCTTGTGATCGCTGCAGGCGAAGGCGCAGTGCACCGATCGTGATCGGTTGCCGCGCTGCGATCTGCGTGAGCGCGATGGACTGCGACAGGGATAGATCGACGCCGAGCGAGGCGATGCCGCCCTGCATCTGATCGAGCACTCGTAGACGGAAGGTGTCGAGTGCGCTCCACAGCTTGGACGTTTGCGATCCCATCGAATAAACGATGCATCGAAAAAGCGATGGTTGCAATGCCCGCAGGGCGGGCATTGGAGCATGAGCTTCAGGTCATGCCAGGTTGGACGACGCGCTGCGCACTGCGCCGCAGCCACCTGAACGACGCACCGAAACCTGAAGGCGAGACCTATTTATCCAGGATCGACTCGAGCTGGTCCCGGAGCCAGCGTTGGAGAGGATCGTCGTCGTGTCGGCGATGCCAGACCGCCTGAAGCACGAAACCGGGAATGGCCACCGGCGGCTCCAGACATACCAGCGCCGGCCGACTGCCCGAGCACGCGGTCAGGTTGCTGAGCGCAGCGGGGATCGTGGCGATGTAGTCGGTCTCGGCAACGATCCTCAGGGCGCTTTCGAAGTACGGCACGCGGACCGCGACAGCCCGCTCGAGACCGCGCTGCGTGAGCACGCGGCTCACGAGGCTGTCGGCATCGCCACCGAGGGGATAGACGACCACGTGTTGGAGCGCACAGAAGCGCCGCAGCGTCAGCTTCCGCTGGGCGACGGGGTGATCCTGGCGCACGACGCTGCGGAAGCGCTCGTGCAGAAGGTCCGCAGCCCGCAGCTCCTCCGGCAGGCGGCCGACCTTGGGCACTACGAGGAGCTCCAACCGGCCAGCCGCGAGCTGCGAGAAGACGTCGCGACCTGCGGGTTCGATCTGCACCTCGAGCAGCGGTGCGCGTCGTGTCAATCGCGCGACGAATTCGTGGACGACGGCTCCGAGCGCGTGCTCGGTCGCGGCCATGCGCAAGGTCCCGGTCGCAGTGGCCGGGTCGAACGCCTGCGGCGGGCGAAGGAGCCCGCGGAGCCCGTCGAGGCTGGCCGTGAGCGGTTCGCGCAACCCTGCGGCGCGCGCCGTGAGTAGCATCTTGCGATCCGCAGGGACGAGCAGCGGATCGTCGAACCACTCGCGGAGTTGCCCGAGGCTCCGGCTCATCGCCGATTGCGTCACACCAAGGCGGACCGCCGCACGCGTGACGCTTCGCTCGACCAAAAGCCAGTGCAGCGCGAGCAGCAAGTTGAGGTTCATCTGCTCGAGCCGGGGCTCGGAGCTCGCCGGGCTGCGCCGCGAATGATTCATGATCATGCATAACTATATCAATCATGCATTTGAGTCATGTCGCTGTTTGGCGTAGCTCTTCGACCCATGAACTCCGACGAGGGCGCAACTGCGCGACGCACCAAACGCCGACGCCGACTCCTGGGATACGCGGCACTCAGCGCGACGCTGGTGCTCGGCGCGGTGCTCATGCTCGTGGCTGCTGGCTTTCACTCGCTCGCTGTCGCCGCCTATCCGCTGCCCGTGCAGCGGCCGACCACCTGGGAGGAGATCCTGGCGCGACCGCGACCGGTCACCGTCGAGGTCCTGCTCACCGGCACCGTCTACGGCGATCGTCTGGTGGTTCTGGACGAGAGCGATCCCAACATCGAGAAAATAGGTGACCATCATACGCCGAGCACGGTGTCGGCCTACTGGGTGCATCACCCGACCGAGGGCGACTACCTGATCGACGCCGGCCTCGCCCGCGCGTTCGCCCGCGAGGGCGGCAACTACACGGGCCTGCTGCGACTCATGCTCGCGCTGTTCGGTGCCGAAGGCCGCAGCACGGACGGGGCCGACGTCGCGGCGCAGCTCAAATCGCGCGGCATCTCGCCGCGAGCCGTGTTCCTCACCCACCTGCACGGCGACCACACCTCGGGGCTCGTCGACCTCCCAGCTCTAGTGCCCGCGGTGTTCGGGCGAGGCGAAGCCACGTTCATGCAAAAGGCGCTGATTGGCGACCACCTCGACGGCAGGCCTCTCTACGCGTTGGACTTCGACGAAGCTCACGCGCTGCCTCCCTTCGAGCGTGTGCTCGATCTGCTCGGCGACGGCTCGATCTGGGCGATCTCGACGCCCGGGCATTCACCGAATCACGTGTCGTACTTGGTCAATGCCCACTCGGGCCCGGTCCTGATCACCGGTGATGCCTGCGCATACAACGCGCAATTCGAGAACCGCATACGGCCCAGCCCCGGCGTCGATGATCAGGAGGCGGCGATCCGCTCGCTCGCCGGTCTTCGCGAGCTCTACGATCAGTTCCCACAGCTGCAAGTCATGGTCGGACACGAGCCGCCTCGACGCCGCTGAGCTCTACCTCCTGGACCGTCCATCGCCTACGTATGCACGAACGCTGGACGCGGCCGCACCGTCGGCAAGTGCTCAATGCGCGTGCGTCGCCAACTGCCGCTGCCATCCGGAAAGTGTGCCCGGCTTCGCCCGCGCAGAATACCGATCAGCGCTCGACGAGACCAAAAGCGGCTCCCTGCGCGTCCTCGCAAGCCGCGATGCGACGACCGTCCGGTAGCTCGGTCGGCCCGATCATGAGGCCGCCGAGCTCACGCACGCACGCGACCGCCGCGTTGAGTGACTGGACCGCAAAGAAGTATTGCCATTGCGGATGTATCTCGGGATGGCCCGCGATGTCCGCGATCGCTCCCGCGTTCGGCTCACCCGCTCGCCATGCGAACTGCTGGAACGAGCTCGATCCCAGCTCGAAGCGTTCCGTCAACACCCAGCCGAAGAGCTCCACGTACAGCTGCGCCGCGCGGCCGGCATTCGGCGTTTGTAGGACGTGCAGGGCGACGCCCGCATCCACGAGCTCGGCCGAATCCGTGAGCGCGAGCATCGCTCCGCCTGGATCGCGCACGACGGCGCCGTCACCCACCCGCGCGCCGACCGGCATGGCACCGTGCTCGTTCCAGCGCTGCAGCGCGACGAGCGAGCCACCGAGCTCCGCGGTGCTCAAATACCCGAGCCAGCGGCCGCGCCAGGGCCCGGCATCACCGAAGCAACGCGGTCCGCGCGGCCGCGATCACTGCCTCGGCTTTCGCTCGCATGTCGGCTTCACGCTCGGGTGGCAACCCCCATTGGCTCATGCTGGCGGCTGCAGCCGATGCGGCATACAGCTCCCATAGCGGCAAGCGTGTAGTGTCGATACGCGCACGTGACAAATACTCGCTCGTGAACGCTTCGGCCGCATCTGCGCCGTACTTCCACAGCAGCTCCAGGCGGCAACCAGCGAGATCCGATACGGGATCACCGAGCGCGGCGTCCTCCCAGTCGACGACCGCGACGAGCTTGCCGTCCTTCCACAGCACGTTGCCGGGCCAAAAATCGCCGTGCACGAGCGCGCGAACGCTGTCGTGAGGGGTCGCGCGCAGCGTACGCAGCGCAACGCTGACCGGGTCAGCGTGCTCTAGAAACGACAGCGCGCCGTCGATCGGATCCTCGCGCGCGGGCAGCATCACGTCGACTCGGAGCGTGTGCACGCGGTGAAGGTACTCGGCCATCTGCGCGAGCGCATTCGGGAGCTCGCTCGCACTCAGGTCCGGTCGGCCGTCGACGTACTCCATGACGAAAAACGCAGCGCCCAGGATGTCCGTGCGCGTCTCCAGGAAGATCGGTGTGGGGACCGCGAGCCCCGCCGCGCTCAGCGCTTCGAGCAGCTGGAACTCGGTGACCGTGACGTCGCTGGGCAGCGCCTTCCAGTGCGCAGCGCCATGGCGGCGAACCACCACGGTGCGAACGTCGCCTCCTCCCCGCGCGAGCTCCAACGCCTCGACGTGTGCCGACGCGCCGCCACGCAGCGGCCAGCGCCGCACCAGCGCCGCTCCGGGCTCCACTCGCTGCACGATCTGCAGGTACGGGTCCACGATCTTCGCGTCTCTACGATGCCAAGGAATCACCTGCTCGCAACCGATTTCTCGAGGTCTCCAGCAGACCCACCGGTACGTTCGGCGCCCGACCTGATCTCCCCAGCGTCGAAACGCGCGAGCTCGTCGCGATCGGGTGGCTCGAAACGCCCCCGCTCAACAACGCGGTCTTCTAAGCCGCAGGGACCAGCCCGAGCTGCTGCATCAAGGTGAGGCTGTCCATCAGGTTCCAGGTCTGCACGATGAGACCTGATTCGTCGAAGAGGTGCAGATCCCAGAACGTCGTCACGACTTGCTTACCGGTCGGCGGTACGCCCATGGCCGCCGTCGTGTGCGTCGCGGTCGCGACGCAACGGCCCATCACCCAATCGTCTTCCGCTACGACGTGAGCAACCTCCAGCCGGAGGTCGGGCCAGCCTGCGAGCGTGCCCTCCAGAAACGCGCGGATCTGCTCGCGCCCGGGCGGCGCGGGTCGCGACATGATCTGGTGTTGCGGCGCGTAGAACGTCAGGCACCGGTCCAGCTCGCGCGCGTTGTACGCTGCTTTGGCCGCGATGTAGTTGGCCTTGTTCCGCGTGTACAGCGGGTGCCCCTCGGTGGCGTTCATCGTGTCCCTCCAGGATGGAAATGTTCGTACCAGTGCCCCTGCCTCATCGCGTTGAACAAACGTGCGGTTTGGTAGACTCGCCCCATGACCGAGCGCCAGTCGCCATTCGCGAGCTCGCTGTTTCCGTTCGTTGCGAGCCACCTGGCGCCGCACGGGAACCCCGTGACGTGTATCCTCGCTGGCCTCGATCGGCCGCTCGCGGTCTGCACGCGGACCGAGCGCATCGAGGGCGACATCGTGCTCATCCGCCCGGGCGTCGAGCACTGGGTGGAGATCCACGGACGCGCGAAGGTGCTCTACTTCGATGGCCTGGAGTTCCCTCTCGCTGCAACGCTCGCAGCCCGCGTGCCCCGCGAAAGTGCGCCGCTCGCGATCGATGCGCTGGCCTCGCGCACAGAAGCGCAACACGAATTGCGCGCGCGGTTCTCACACCGCCGACGCTACTGTCCGGCAGCCGTCGCACGAACAATTGCGGCCATCACGGACGACCCGATGACGAGGATGTCGCAAGGTGAGCTGGCGGAACGACTGCGGCTCGGCCGCACGCAGGCACTGCGCGCGTTCAAGGCCGCGACCGGCATGACGTTTCGCGAGTTCAAGAGCTGGACCGCGCTGTGCGCTGCGACGCGGCAGATCGCCGAGGGCCAGCTCGTGCGCACGGCGGCGATGGACGCCGGCTTCGCCGACACCGCGCATCTTACCCGCACGTTTCGGAGCGCGTTCGGGACCACGCCGACGTTGGCGACCGCAGATCGTAGATAGCCGCAAGCGCTCTTGCCGCTCGCACACGGTGACGTAGGCTCTTCGAACGAACCGAGGAAAGGAGCCGAGGAACCATGAGCGAAATGCAAGGCTTCGCGAGGATCAAGATCCACGCCGGCAAGCTCGAAGACTACAAGCGGCTCGCCGCAAAGTGCGTGGAGGTGGTGCGCACGAAGGACACGGGCACATTGCAGTACGAGATGTTCCTCAGCGAAGACGGGTCCGAGTGCCTCGTCTTCGAGCGCTATCGCGACTCCGAAGCCGGCCTCGAGCACAGCCGGAACATCGCCCACTTGATGGAGCCGCTGCTCCAGGTGTGCTCCATCTCGGGCGAAGTCTGCGGCGTGCCCAGTCCCGAGCTTCGTGAGGCGCTCGAGAAACAGGGCGTGCGCATCTACGCGCCGTTTCAGCCCCGCTGAGCCGCAGAGCCTCGCTTTGCAGGCCTGAACCTCGCGACCACGTCTGGTATATGGTCCGTCCCATGTCGAACGCCGAGCCGATCCAGGGTGGCTGCTTGTGCCGCAGCGTGAGCTGGCAGGTCGCGCGGCCACTCGCGCGCATGTCGCACTGTCACTGCTCCATGTGTCGCAAGAGTCATGGCGCTCCGTTCGCGACCTATGTCGCCGCGGATGCGCGCGGCTTCGCGTGGCGAGCCGGCGAAGAGCACATCGTCCGCTACCGCTCGTCGCCGCAGTCCGAGCGCTGCTTCTGCGGCCGCTGTGGCTCGGTCCTACCGGAGCTGGTGGACGGTACCGCCTCGATGCCTGCCGGCGGCCTGGACGATGATCCAGGCACGCGGCCGTGCGCCCACATCTTCACGGCTTCCAAGGCGCCCTGGTACGTGCTCCCGGACGATGGCTTGCCGCGCTTCGAGGCCTACCCACCCGAATCCCCGTTGGCAGCCTTCGAGCGCACGCACGAAGACGCGACGGATCCCAACTGGGTGCGCGGCACCTGCCTGTGCGGGGACGTCGCGTACGAGCTCGCGCGCGGCAACTGGACGCTGATACAGTGCCACTGCTCGCGCTGTCGCAAAGGTCGCGCTGCAGCGCACGGCGGCAACCTGTTCGCCGCGGCTACGCAGCTGCGCTGGGTGCGCGGCAGCGAGCAGCTGCGCACGTACAAGGTGCCCGAGGCCGAGCGCTTCGCCCAGACGTTCTGCGCTCGCTGCGGGTCTCCGCAGCCAAAAGCGACGGGCACGACGCACTACGTCGTCCCCGCCTCCACGCTTGAAGCCGACCCTGGCATCACCTCGGCGTGCCACATCTTCGTGGGCTCGAAGGCCCCGTGGTTCGAGATCCGCGATGCCTGGCCGCAGTACGACGCCGCGCCACCCGCCGCGGTGTTCGCGCCGCGCGTCAGCTCACCGTGATCGGCACCACGTCGCCCGCGTCCAGGAGCGCGCGGCTCAAGCTCGCCGCGAGAGCCGTCGGATGCTCGAACTTCACGCCCGCTGGCGCGCGCAGGATCGCGAGGCCCGTGATCACGAAACCCTGCGGAGTCTGATGGCTGAGCAGCACCGCGTGGTGCTGCGCGCCATCCTGAGCGACCCACATGCTGGAGGTGAGCCCGCCCGCATCGGCATCGGTCTCACCGCTGCTCGTGTTCATTTCCTGCTCCTCGAGCTGCGAGCGCACGTAGTCGTCGAGGAAGCGCGACAGGCTCGGATCGGGGTCGGCCTCGCCGACCTGCGCCACGAGCTCGCGTCCCGTGTCGCGATGCCAGTACAGCTGGCCTTCGACCGCAGCGCTGCGCCGCAACAGCAGCTGCAAGGTGCGCTGCGCTCGCTCGCTCGGCACGCTACAGCCGACGAGCACCGAGCGCAGGTGCGTGCCCGTGAGCACCGTGTAGTCAGTCTGTGCGGAGGCGTCTCCCGCATTGACCAACGCGCGCGAGCTCTGCTTCAGTCGCTCGTACTTCGCGCGCAAGCCCCGGCCCTGACTGCCGCGCACGTATTCTCCGAGCTGCCGCAGGCATTGCTCGTATTTGGCCGTGTCCTGCTGCACGAGCGCGATGCGCGTGCGCGTCTCGTAGGCCAGCACGATCGGCAAGCCGAGACTGCCCGCCGCCGTCAAGCTCGCGATGACCGTGTCCGTGAGCTCTGCGGCCTGCGCCTGATCGCCGAGCTCGCACAGCGTGAGCGCGAGCGGCAGACGGATGAAGTTGATGTGCCAGCCGAGCGCGTGTGCCTCGGCCTGCTCGAGATACTTCTGCCCTACCCTGCGGGCCGTTCCCAGCTGCCCATCCGAGCGCAGCAGGCGCACGTGCGCGCTCGCCGCGTACGGCCAGATCGGGCTCGTGCCGGGCGTACACGCCGCGAGCGCCGCTTCGATGTGCTGCAGCGCACGCAGCCCATCGCCGCGGATGCGGTCGTATTCGCCGAGCGCGTATTCGCCGACGACGTGCCAGGGATGAAAGCGCGTCGTCATGCTCGCGATGTCTTCGGCCGCCTGCTTGACGCGCGTGAGGTCGTCGCTGCACGCGTTCGCCGTGACGCGTCCGATGAGGTACGGGCCATCTGCGAGCTGCCGGGCCGCGGTCTGAATGCGCAACAGCTCGAAGTGCGTCTTCAGCTTGTCGGCGTCGTGCACGCGCCCTTCCCAGAGCGCATACACCATGCGGATCTGGTACGCGGGCACTACGTACAGCGGATCGCTCTCGATCTTGTCCGCCCAGTCCAGGCACGACGTGAGCCCGCAGTGCGCCTCCATCAGCCCGAGCGCGGCCATGACGCCGCAGCGCAGATAGCGGTAGTTGCTGGCGTCGAGGCCCGCGGAGTCGGGCCGATCCGAGAACACCAGCAGGTCGCGATAGATCTCGCGCGCACGCTCGAAGCTGCCCTGCAGGCGCGCCCGCGCTCCGCAGCGCAGGCGCTCCACGATGTCGAGCGCCGGCGACAGCGACCGATAGCTGTCGAGACAGGGCAAGGCTTCGGCGAGGCTGTGGTCGAGGCTCGTCGTCACGAGCCCCGTCGCCGAGATCATCACGCGCGCCAGCTCCCGCAGGGCGAGCAGCGGCGGACAGATACGCGTCTCGTCTGGACTCTGCTCGAAGCGCTGCTGCGCCGCCGTGAGCGCCTTGCGCGCAGCCTCCAGCGGATCGCTCGCGCCCGGCTCCGGCACGCACAGATCGAGCCCGGCTGCGTGCGACAGGTCCAGCATGCACTCGCGTAGGATCGGCGACGCGACGACGGTCGGCACGACCATCACGTTCACGAGCCCCACGAAGCGCAGCCGCAGCGCATGCAGCTCGCGCGCGGGTCGCCCGCGCTGCGCACACTGCGCGAGCGCATCCACCAGAAAGCCCAGCCAGTCGTCCGGCAGCGTGCCCGTCAGCACGCGGAACTCGTTCGCATCGGCGTCCGAGCGCAGCTTGGACTCGATCGCAAACGTCACGAGCACGCTCAACGCCTGGTCGATCGCTCCCGATCGCCACAGGTGCTGTGCACGCCGAAACTCCTCGTGACCGCGCAGCTCACAGATGCGGGCGAGGCTGACGTGCAGCTGCTTGATCTCCTCCGCGTCGCTGTCGGCTTGCAGCGCGGGCACGAACGCGCGCTGGCTGATGCCGTACAGGTCCTCGCTGGAGGTGAGCACCTGCGCCCGCTGCAGCTCGTCCAGCGCTTCCAGCACGGCCGCGCGGCTCACGCCTGCGCAGGCGCTGCTGCATTCCTCGAACGACAGCGGGCGATCGGGCGTGAGCGTCAAGAGCAGGCCGAGGCGCCGCGCCAATGGACCGAGCGCGCGCACGCGATCGGCGAGCGCCTGCGCCATCGTCCGCGGCAGCAAGGTCTCGTCCAGCGTGCTCGGCAGCGACCACGCCGCGGAGCGGAACGTCACGATCCCTCGATCCACGAGGTCTTGCGCCAACTGCATCAGGTCGCGCGGATTGCCCGCGGTGATCTGGTGCAGACGGTGGGTGAGCAGCTGTACGTGCGGGACATCGCCGAAGACCTCGCGCAGCAGCTGCTCGGAGTCGGCGAGGCTCAAGTTTTCGAGCGGCATGCGCATCGCGACGGAGCTAAACACCGCGAGCGGTCCGGGGGCGATCACGTTCGCGCCGCTGTCGAGGCTCGCGATCAACAAGAGGCCGTGGTTCTCCAGGCTGCGAGCGAGCAGCGCGAGCGCCGCGACCGAGGGCTCGTCCACGCCATGCAGATCGTCGATCGCGATCAGGAGCGGTCGCTGCGCGCTCAGCGCCAGCAGCCAATCCCGGATCGCGCCGAGCGCGAGTGAGCGCAGGCGGCTCGGATCGTCGAGCGGCTCGAGCTGCGCGTCTGGGCACAGCGCGTGCAGCTCTGGCAACACGCGCGCCAGCACGGAAAGCCGTGGCTGCGCGAGCTCGAGCGCGAGCTGCGGGATCGCCAGCAGCAGCTGCCGCGTCAACGCGCGCAGCACGCCGTAGTCCTCGCGCGCGTCGCTGGCATCGGCCCCGAGCGTCAGGACACCCTGCAGCTTGGCCTCGAGCCGGCACGCCGTGATCATGCGCGTGCGACCCACCCCCGACACACCTTCGAACAGCAGCACGCCTCCACGCGAGCGCACGGCGCGCGTGATCTTGGTGCGCGTGCGCGACAGCGCCGTCTCGCGACCCACGAGATTCGGCGCGGACAGGTACGCCGAGGTCATCGCCGGCAGCTCGTCGAGCTTGCCGCCGTCGATCACCGCGAGCTGCTCGAGCACCTCGGTCACGTTCGCAGGCCGGACCGATGGCTCCGGGTGCAGCAGATCCATCACCAGGTTGTCGAGCGCGACCGGCAGACCCTCGACGAGCTCGGAGGGTCGCAGCGGCCTGCCCTCCCACATGCCCCGCAGCTGCTCGAAGCTCCGCGCGGGATAGGCATGCCGGCCGCTGAGCATGAAGTACAGGCTCGCGCCCAGCGAGAACAAGTCCGTGCGCGCATCGAGCGGCGCGAGCTCCAGCGTCTCGGGCGCGCAGTACGCAGGTGTTCCCACGACCTGCTTGGACGGGCCCACTGGGCACAGCGCGCCGAAGTCGATCAACTTGGCGCGGCCTTCGGCGTTGCAGTGCACGTTGCGCGGATTGAGGTCGCGGTAGACGAGGCGCCGCGCATGCACGAGCGACAGGGCCGAGCAGATGTCTCGCGTCAGCTCACACGCGCGCTTCCACGGCAGCGGCGCGAGCTGCGAGAGCTCACCGCCCTGCAGCAGCTCCATGGTGTAGTACGGCCCGCGCTCATCGACGCCGTAGTCGTAAGCCTCTACGACGTGTGGGTGCGCGAGATGCGAGAGCGTGTGGAACTCGCGCTCGAACAGCTCGACCGTGCGCTGGCGCTTCGAGAGATCGCTCTGCTCGTGCAGGCGCTTCAGCGCGAGCCGCCGTCCAGTCGCGGTGTCAAACACGTCGTAGACGGTCGCCATTCCACCGGCGCCGAGCGTGCGCTCGACTCGGTAGCGGCCCGCTACCATCGTTTCGGGACCCTGCGCGGGGCGCCTCGAGCGCGTCGGAGCGGGCAAGTTCACACGTCCATCGTAAGCGATCGAGGCTGCAGCGGTGAAGCAGCAGCCATGAGTGGCGGCGAACGTGCATGGGTGAGCCGCTGTAGGGGCTCAGCTCAGAACGCGCAGGCTGTCAGGGCTCAGTAGTCGAACGCGTACAACGTGCCGGCGTTACCAAGGATCGCGCCCTGGCCCTGCGTGACGCTGGGAGCGGCCGCGAAGCCGTGCTCCGTCTGCAGGCGACCCAGCTCGCGCCCATCTGCGATCGCCAGCGCCAGCAGCGCGCCGCGGCTCTCGGTGACGAACAACGTGCGGTCCTTGAGGCGCACGTTGTTCGGTGCGCCGCGGAAGCCCTGCGCCCGGACCCAACGCGGCGTCAGCCCGGGCAGATCGTAGCAGCGCACACCGTGCTCGGCGGAGACCAAGGTGATGGTGCGCTCGTCGCCAGCCAGGCTGGTCACGCCGCGCAGCTCGGCATTGCGCACGATGGTCGAGCCATCGTGGATGTTCAACGCGTACAGCCCAGCCAGGAACGAGGCCGCATACACCGTGTCACCTGCCTGCACCGGAGTAGTGTCCACGTCCACGAAGCCGATCTCGGCCTGAGCCGAGTCTTCGAGGTCCAGGGTCGTATCGACGGTCCACAGCACGCGCCCGTCGCCCTTGTCGAGCGCGACGATGCTGCCGTCGCTGAAGCCCGTGAGCAGACGCTGTGCGGACGAGAGCAAGCCCGCGTGCCCGGTAATCTTCAACCCGGCGCGCGGCTCGCGCTGGTAGCGCCACAACGTGCTGCCATCCTTGCGCGAGAGCGCGAACACGCCGTCGGCGTCCGTCACGAGGTACAGCGCGTCTTCCGAGAGGATGCCCGGCTGCGAGATCGAAGCGCCCAGGTCCACCTCGAAGCGACTCTGACCATCGCTCGCGCTCACGCCGTGCACGCGGCCGCTCGCGGTCGCCACGTACAGCTCGTCGCGTCGCACGTCGAGCGTGGGCTCGGCGTCGATGGCCGCGTCGAAGCGGCGCTTCCACAGCTCGCGCCCCGTGCGCTCGAGCGCCCAGAGCTCGCGCTCGCTGGAGCCGATGAACAGACGGTCGTGCACGGGATCGATCGCCACACCGCCGCGCTCGACGGGCACGTACGCGCCCCCGAACTCCGCCGCCAGCGGCTTCGCCCAGCGCACGCGCATGGACGGGCCCGCCGTCGCGCGCGAGGTCTTGTCGTAGTGGCCGTAGTCGACCCCTACACTCCCCGCACCGCAGCCATCAGCGGCAAGCACCAGCGCGCTCGCGACGCCCAAGTGCACCAGGCGTCGCACGGCGCGCATCACGATATGTCCGCTCATCATTGCTTCTTGGCGCCAAGCTGCCGCCGCAGCGAGTCGAGCACGCTCTGCGAGATGCCGCCAGCAGCTGCGCCCTGCGAAGGCTGACCGCCGAGCTCCTGGAGCAACGTCTGCGCGGCGGTCGTCGCGAACTCGAAGCTGTCACCGGCAGCCGGCTCCGCCTCGCCTTCCGCAGGCTTGTCCGCGGCCGCTTTGTCGAGCGCCTCGAGCACCTTGCGCGCTTCGTCGCGCTTGCCCTGCAGCACCAGCATGCGCGCGCGGTGGTACTCGCCGACCTTGCGATACGCGCCGTTCTTGAGCTTGCTGAGCGCCTCGAAGCGCTCGGCCGCCTCGGCGTACTTCTGCTGCGCTTCGAGCGCATAGCCCGCGCCCTCGAGCGCGCGGAAGCGCAGGTAGTCGTCCTTCGCCGAATCCCGCTCGTCGCCCGTCCGCAGTTTTTCGAAGACTGCTGAGGCCTCGGCGGGCTTGCCCAGCCCGAGCAGGATGTTGGCCTCACCGAGCGCCGCATAGCGTGCCGCCGTGCTGTCCGGGTACTGCTTCTGCACGTCGCGGTACTGCGCCAGGGCCTTTTCGTCGCGCTCCTTGGCGCTCGTGAACGTCGGGAGGATCGGGTCTTCCGGCGGGGTGTCCTCGGGAGCCACGATGATTCCCTGGTTCGTCGTCACCGCGGTGCGGAGCAACGCGCCGGCTTCCCGGCTCTTGCCGTCCTTCAGGCTGGCGATGCCGAGGACCGCGACGGCCACGGCGACCGCCGCGCCGAGCGCGATCCAGACCTTCTTGCCATGCGCCTCGATCCAGGCGTTGGCAGTCTGGACGGACTTGGCCACCTCTTCGGCGGGGTTGGACGTTCCGCGCGAGGCCGCCTTCTTTGCAGCCTTGGCCGCGCGCTTGGCCGCGAGCCGGGAGCCCGCGGTTTCGCCCGCAGGCGCGTGTGCTTTGTCGCTCTGAATATCTGCCACCGGCAACCTCCGCACGGCCCGCGCGGTTCGGCGGCCGGGGTCGGAGGCGGCGACTATACACACGCGACATCGCAAGTCAAACCCGCACAGGGTTAGTCACATCGACGGTCGCGGGAGCCGCTTGCTCGCGCGAGCTGGCTGCTCCGTGCTATCTGGCCGGCGCATGGCTGTCGCGTCACGCTTCACCCTCGGGTTCGCCGTGCTGGGTTGTGTCATGTGGCAGTGGGTGGCTGCCGCACCCGCACGCGCCTACGAGGACCAGCTCAGCCTGGGCGTGGGGGCCGGCTACGCGTATCTCGCGCGCGAAGGCGGCCCGCATCACGGCGCCGCCTTCGACTTCGAGGCGAGCCTCGGGCTCTCCGAAATCTGGAGCGTGCGTGCCGCCCTCGCCTACAGCGTGCACCCGGCCGAGCGCACGCTCTCGAAGCTGAACCTGGCTGCCGAGATCGTGTACGTGATCGACGTGCTGGAGCTCGTGCCGAGCCTCGGCCTCGGTGTGGACGCGCTCGGCGGGCGCAGCCACTCGCCGCCCCACGACGCGCGCGTGGACCTCGGCGTCCACCCGGTGCTCGGGCTGGACTGGCTATTTCGGCGCGAGCTGATGCTCGGGCTGAGCGTGCGGCCGATCTTCGTGCTCAGCGACTGGGCGCGGCAGCCTCTGTATCTCAGCGCCACCCTGACGGCCTCCTGGTTGCTCGACCTCTAGCCGCAGCCACGGCCGCAGCTGCGCCAGCTTGGTCGGGCCGATGCCTTTGACCTCGCGCAGCTCGTCCAGGCTCTTGAAGCCGCGGCGCTGTGCGCGCTCCTCCACGATGCGTCGTGCGAGCTTGGGCCCCACGCCGGGCAGGAGCAGCAGATCGCTCGCGCTCGCAAGATTGAGATCGAGCGCCTGCCCCTGGCGCAGAGCGCGCACGGCCTCCGCGCGTGCCGGAGGCGTTGCCGCTCGCAGCGGCGGGGTCGGCGGAGGTTTTTCTGCGCTGCGCGCCAGCGCCACGAGCGCGAGCATGCACACGACGAAGGCCAGAGCGGGCTGAGACGGCGGCGCTTTCACGCCTTCGCCGAGGCTCACGCGCTCATCGGCCTGCGCCCGCTCGCGTTGCGCCGCTCAGTCCGCGCGCTCGCGGTTCACCGTCTTGTCGCCCCCGCGACCCTTGCTCGGGGGCGGTGTCTTCGGCCGCTCCGACTCGGGCGGCGCTTCGCCATCGTCCTTGCCCGGCTCGACCGGCTTCTTGGGCTTGACCTCGTGGGGCGCGCCGAACTCTTCCGCGAGCTTCCGCGCCAGCCGGTCCATGATCATGTTCTCGACGTAGCTGGGCAGCGCCTGGATCGTCAGCACCACGCGCACCGCTTCGGCGTCTTCACCTTGCTTCACGGCCACGAGCTCGCAGCTGCCCGAGTAGACCTTACCGCGATCCGGATATTCGAACAGGAAGTAGCCGTCTTCCTTGTCCTTCTCCGTGATGTTCGCCTCGAAGTCGACGCGCATCAGCCGCACCGCCGTCGTCCAGACGCGGCTGTACGGGTAGCCGAACGTCTGCTCGCGGCGCGCATGTGCGGGGCTGGCGCTAGCCAGCGTGCCGCACAGCAGGATGGCGGACAGTAGGCGCGTCAGCTGGCGAAAAAGCACGCCCGATCATCGCAGCCCGCAGGCGCTCGAAGCAAGTCTGGTTTCATGCCTACTGCGCGCCGCTCTGCGAGAGCCGCAGCAGATCCCGCAAGCGTAGGTGCAGCGAATACAGCGGCACGATGCCGAACAGGATCATCACGCTCGACTGCAGCACGTACAGCAGGAACACGAACACGGCGCCCTGCTCCGCCACCACGGACTCGGGGAAGAACAGCTTGAGACACGCACCCACGGCGAGCTGGAAGTTGCCGAACAGCCCGGGCCCCGTCGGCAGCAGGATGCCGATGGCGAGCACGCCCATCACGGCCACCGCGTGCCCGAGCTCCATCGGCAGTCCGACGCCGCGGCCGAGCCACCACACACCGAGCGCGTTGATCCCCCAGTACAGCACCGACTCGAACAGGAACCCCAGGGCGAGCTTCAGCGACCCGATGGAGCGCAGCCCATCCGCCACGTTGCCGACCTTCTCGGCCAGCAACTTGCCGAGCCGCGGCGACACGAGCCCCGCGCCCCACTCCATCAGGCGCACGGCGAGCCGCCGCTGCCAGAGGAACATGCCGAGCGCGATGAACGCGCAGCTGAACAGCAGCAGCGCGGCGTAACCGTAGGTCGGCAGGTGCCGCGCCACGGCGTCGCTCGTCGCGACGCGCGGCAGCGCGAACAACGTGAACGCCACGCACACGCTCGTCAGCAGACCATCGACCACCCGCTCCACGGCGACCGTGCCGAACCCCACCGAGATCGGGATGCGATGCCGCAGCTTCGTGAGAGCGGGACGCGCCAGCTCGCCGAGGCGCAGCGGCAGCGCGAAGATCGCGAAGAAGCCGATCCAGTTGAGCAGCAGCACCTCGCCAAACGGCACGCGTTGCACGGGCGCGATCAAAAAGCGCCAGCGACTCGCGCGCAGAAAATGCAGCAGCACGAGCGACGCGAGGTAACCGGGGATGGCCCACGTGCTCACGTTCGCGAACGCACGCTTCGACGGCACGAGCGGCACGCCGCCACGAGCGGCAAGCCACGCGAACAAGCCGCCGAGCAAGAGCGAGATGATCAGCTTCGGGATGAGCTGCGCACTGCCGCTAGTGGCGGCACCTGCGTGCTGTGCCGGGCGCGCCCGCAGCGCGCTGCTGGGTACGGGTTCGGGCATACGTCAATCCTGCACGGTTCCAGCCAAAATCTGCCGCGGATGCTCCGCCAACATGGTCTCCGCGTGCTCCTCGCCCACGAGCTCGCGCAGCCGCTCGATGCTGCGCGCGACGAGCTCGAGATCGTCCGGCTTGTGGCTGTCCGTGCAGGCCGCGAAGTACAGGTCCTCATCCAGCAGCTGCTCCGCGATGCGCTGTGGCTTGCGCCCGTATTTGCCGCCGAGCGACATCACGTCGAGCAGCGCCAGCGCGCCGCGCTCGGTCAGCTCGCGCAGCGCGTCGCTGCTCTTCCAGATCGGGGTGTAGCGCTCGGGATGCGCGATCACGGGCTTGAGGCCGCGCACCTGCAGGCGGAACAGCTGCTCCGGCAGGCGCAGCGGCAGCCGCTCTGGAGGGAACTCCAGCAGCACGGCGTGCGCCCCCGGGTACGGCAGCGCCTCACCGCTCGCGATGCGCGCGAAGACCACGTCGTCGCAGAAGTGCTCGGCCGCGAGGCCCAGCTCGGGCAAGCCGCTCTCGCGCCGCGCACGCTCCGCGAACTGTGCATAAGCCGCCGTCAGCTGCGGCTTGTCGTTGTCGAACATGCCCGGCCGCATGTGTGGTGTGGCGACCACCGTGCCGAAGCCCAGGGCGAAGAGCCCGCGACACAGCGCAAGCCCCTCCTCCAGCGAGCGCACGCCATCGTCGATGGCCGGCAAGTAGTGGCAGTGCAGGTCGCAGCGCGCGCTCATGACGCGGGCTCCTCGCTCGCGGCGACGTCGATCAGGCCGAGCAACGTGTCGCGCTCGTTCAGCGCGGGCTCCTCGAGCACGCGCTCGAGCAGGCGCTCCAGCACTTTGCCGATCATCGGCCCGGGCCGGATGCCCAGCCGTTGCATGACGTCGTGCCCGGACACTGCAAGGTCCTTCGTCCCGAAGGCCGCGCCACGCGCCACGCTGTCCTGAATGCGCGCGTGCAGCTCGGCGAGCTGCGCGAGATCGGTCTCGACGGGCCGGCCCTTGCCGAGCGCGTCTGCACGCCCGAGCGCCAACAAGCGCTCGACGTGCTCCATGCCGACGCGCCGCACGAAGCGGCGCACGGCGGCGTCGGTCCACTCGCTCGAGTAGCAGATCAGGTGGTGCCGCACGAGGTGCACGATCTGCTTGCGCTCTTCGTTCGAGAAGCGATACGTGCGCAGCCACTCCTCGGCCATGTCCGCGCCGACCGTCTCGTGGTGGTAGAACGTGTAGTCCTGCGTCTTGTCCGAGAACGCGCGCGTGCGCGGCTTGCCGAGATCGTGCAGCAGTGCCGCCATGCGCTGCAGGGGCTGAGGCTCGCTCGCGTCGAGACAGGCCATCGAGTGACCCCACACGTCGTAGGCGTGCCACTTGTTCTGCTCGCAGCCGACCTGCTCCATCAGCTCGGGGCAGGTGATTCTCAGGATGCCGGAGTCGCGCATCACGTCGAACGCGCGCGACGGAATGCGTGCCTTCATGATCTTCAGCCACTCGTCGCGCACGCGCTCCTTGGACACGCGTTCGAACGCCGCGAGCGCGGTGGGGATCGCGGCGCGCGTCGCATCGTCGAGCGCGAAGCCCAAGGTCGCGACGAAGCGCGCCGCGCGCAGCACGCGCAAGCCGTCTTCACCGAAGCGCTCCTCGGCGCGCCCGACCGTGCGCAGACGCTGCGCCTCCAGGTCGGCGACGCCTCCGAACGGATCGATCAGCCGATCCTCGAGCGCGTCGTAAGCCACCGCGTTCACGGTGAAGTCTCGGCGGGCCAGGTCCTCCTCGATGTCTTTGACGAAGTACACCTGATCCGGGCGGCGGCTGTCCGAGTACGCGCCTTCACCGCGCAACGTCGTGATCTCGTACGGCTTATCGCCCCACAGCACGGTCACGGTGCCGTGCTCGATCCCCGTCGGCACCACGCGCTTGAACAGGCGCATCAGGTCCTGCGGCAGCGCGGACGTCGCGAGATCCCAGTCCTCCGGAGCGCGCCCGAGCAGGGTGTCACGCAGACTGCCACCCACCACCCAAGCACGGTAGCCGCCCTCCCGGATGCGCCGGCTCAGCGCCAGCACGGGGTCGGGAATGCTGCCTGGGGGAACTTGCTTGGCTACCATGGGTCCTTCGTAGCGCGCCGAGACGCTGGAGCGCGCGCATCCTGCTTTGTTTCAAGCGTGCCAGCAACCGTTCTGCGTGGCCCGGGTCGGGGACTCACCCCTTGTGCCGATGCTCGGACCGTCCCAAGCTGCATAGCGTGACATCCCACAGCGAGCCGCGGCCCGCGTCGCTCCACGGCCACGACCACGGACACGCGCCGCACCCGCCACACCCGGCAGACCCGCACGATCACGACCATGTTGCGCCGTCCGCTGCGCCAGCGCACGCGCACGGCCACCACCATCATCATCACCACGGCGCAAACGCCTCCACCCCGCTCCTCGCCAGTGCGCTCGGGCTGACCCTCGCCTACAGCGCCGTCGAGGCCGTCATGGGCTTTTGGACCGGCAGCTTGGCGCTGCTCGCAGACGCGGGGCACATGGTCACCGACGCGGGCGCGCTCGCGCTGTCACTCGTGGTGGCGCGCATCGCGCAGCGGCCGCGTTCGCCGAACATGACGTACGGCTATCGCCGCGCGGAGGTCATCGGTGCGCTCGCGAATTCTGCGGCGATGCTCGGCATCTCGCTCTTCATCCTGATCGAAGCGCTGCGCCGCCTGCACGCGCCGCCGCTGGTCGAGGGCGATGGCCTCCTCTACACCGCCATCGGCGGCCTCGTGCTGAACATCGTCTCGGCGCTGCTCCTGTCGCGCGGCCACTCGCACGACTTGAACGTGCGCTCCGCATTTCTGCACGTGCTCGGCGATGCGCTCGGCTCGTGCGCCGCGATCATCGCAGGCGTATGCGTGAAGCTCGACCTGCCGCTCGCCGATCCCATCGCATCGCTCTTGATCTCCATCGTGCTCGGCGTGGGCTCCTTGCGCGTGCTGCGCGAAGCGGCCGACGTCTTGATGGAAGCCACGCCCGCGGAGGTCGACGTGGTCGCGCTCGAGCGCACCATCCTCGAGACCCCCGGCGTGTCCGCGGTGCACGACCTCCACGTTTGGTGCCTCACGCCCGGGCAACCCATGCTCACGGCGCACGTCGTCTTGAAGCCGGGCTCACACGGGACAGACGTGGCCAAGCGCGTGGGCGACCGCCTGAATCAACTGCACGGGCTCGACCACGTCACGATTCAGCCCGAGCCTCCCGCCCCGGACCTCGTCCCCTTGCGCCGAAAAAAGGCCTGAGCGCCAGACACCCTGGCTGCTATCATGCTCGAAAGCATCGATGACCCGTTGGTTTAGACCCATCCTCGTCGCCGTCGCTCTCACCGCAGCCTTCTGCGTCACCTTCGTCTGGCCCCGGCAGAACGCGCTGGACTTCGACATCGACAGCTCGCCGCGCGCGCAAGCTGCGAAGAAGCGCTTGCCGTACGACCTGTCGCAAGTGCGAGTGCTCAAGACGGTGATCGCGAAGGTCAACCAGAACTACGTCGAGCCGCAACGCATCTCGTATCACACCATGCTGTCGGCGGGTCTGAACGCGATCCAGCGCGCGGTCGCGCCGGTGATCGTGCACTACGAGCCGAGCCAGCAGAGCTTCAAGATCCAAGTCAATAACGAAGTTCAGCAGTTCCGCGCCGACGACGTGGAGTCGCCATGGGCGCTCACCTGGCGCTTCCAGGAGGTCTTCAAATTCCTGCAGGACAAGCTCCTGCCCGACGAAGACGTCAAGCTGCGCGAGGTCGAATACGCCGCCATCAACGGCATGCTGCGCACGCTCGACCCGCACTCCGTGCTGCTCGAGCCCGAGGAATACTCGGAGATGCAGCTCAGCACGAAGGGTGAGTTCGGCGGCCTCGGCATCGTGATCTCCATCCGCGATGGCCAGCTCACGGTGATCCGCCCGATGGAAGGCACACCCGCGTTCCTTGCTGGGCTCAAGCGCGGCGATCGCATCACCAACATCAACGACGAATCCACGCTCAACATGCCGCTCGAAGAGGCCGTCTCGCGCTTGCGCGGCGCGCCCGGCTCGCCGGTCACGGTGTGGGTGGTGCGCGAAGGTCCGAAGGGCTGGCCGAAGCCGAAGCGCTTCGATCTCGTGCGCGCCGTGATTCACATCGAGTCCATCGAGTCGCGCATGCTCGATGGCGGCGTGGGCGTCGTGCGCCTGAAGAGCTTCCAGTCGAACACGTGCGACGACCTGCAGGGTGCGCTGCAGCGCTTGCACGCGCAGAACCTCAAGGGGCTCGTGCTCGACCTGCGCGATAACCCTGGTGGCCTCCTGCAGCAAGCGGTGTGCGTCGCGGACCTGTTCTTGTCGCGCGGCACAATCGTAACGACCTCCTCGAACGATCCGGAGAAGAGCGAGCGCAAGCTGGCGCACGCCGAGGGCACCGAGCCCGAGTACCCGATGATCGTGCTCGCCAACGGCGGCAGCGCCTCGGCCAGCGAGATCGTGGCGGGCGCGCTCAAGAACCACGATCGCGCGCTCATCGTGGGTGAGCGCACGTTCGGCAAGGGCTCCGTCCAGGTGCTCTACAACGATGACAGCGACGGCTGGGCCCTCAAGCTCACCATCGCGCAGTACCTGACGCCGGGCGACGTCTCGATCCAGAGCGTCGGCATCGTGCCCGACATCGAGATCGAGCCGATGACGGTCGACCCGGTCGACATGGACCTCACCGTCAGCAACGAGTACCTGCGCGAGTCCGACCTGCACGCGCACCTCACGCACGACCAGGCGCGCGAAGCACAAAAGCCCGAGGTGGTGCTGCGCTACTACCTGCCGGAGGAGACGCGCCAGCGCCTGCGCGAGGCGAGCCCCGACGACGTCGAGGAGAACGTGAAGGAAAACGAGTTCCTGATCCAGTTCTCGCGCGCGCTCTTGTCGAAGGGCTCACACGCCGGGCGGCGCGAGCTGATCCGCGAAGGCTCCCAGGTCATCGAGGACGCTCGCTCGCGCGAGCTCGCGCACGCGGTCACCGATCTCAAGAAGCTCGGCGTGGACTGGACGGTCGGTAAAGACGAGGGTCCAACCGAAGTCAGCGTCGAGGCGACGACCGATCGCCCGGAGAACACGGCGCGCGCGGGCGAGCCGTTCGAGCTGCGCGTGAAGGTCACGAACAAGGGCAAGGCTCCGCTCTACCAGCTGCACGCGGTGACCAAGAGCGACAATCGTCTATTCGCGGACCGCGAGCTCGTGTTCGGCAAGCTCATGCCGGGCGAGACGCGCAGCTGGAGCACGACGCTCGGCATCTGCAAGAGCGACAAGAACGAGGCCAAGACTGACACCAACGGCAAGCGCGAGTGCTTGCTGCCGAAGAACTTGCCGGACCGCGCGGACGGCGTGCGCATCATGTTCCAGGATGCTCACGGTCGCGCGCCCAAGCCGGGCGAAGTGCGCGTGCGCGTGCAGGCGCGTCCCGTGCCTGCGTTCGCGTACACGGTGCACGTCGCCGACAATGGCCGCGGCAATGGCGACGGTGAGCTCGAGCGCGGTGAGCTCGCCACGGTCTACCTGCGCGTCAAGAACGTGGGTCAGGGCAGCAGCGAAGAGACCGTCGCCAACCTCCGCAATCTGAGTGGGCCGGGGCTGTTACTGCATGCCGGTCGCTTCCAACTCGGCGAGCTGAAGCCCGGGCAGGAGCAGCTCGTCGCGTTTACGTTCGAGGTCCTGCAGGACTACAGCGAGCAAGAAGCCAAGCTGGAAGTCTCGATCAGCGACACGGTGTTGCGCGAGTCCGCGGGCGAGAAGCTGCGCTTGCCGGTGCGGCAGACGCCGCCCAGCTCGTTCGCTCCGAGCTCCGGCACGATCAGCGTGGCGGACAACGCGCCGATCCTCGAGCGTCCGGCCGAAGACTCGCGCATCGTGGCGCGCGTGAACGGCGGCACACTCGATCTCACCGCGGGTGCGACGGTCGGCAACTTCATTCGCCTCGATCTCGGTGACGGCCGTCCCGGTTGGATCGCGCAGAGCTCGGTGACCGCGCACGGCAGCGGTCCCAAGGGCAAGCTGGTCGACGTGCTCGCGCACATGCCGCCGAAGCTCGATGTGAACTACGGCAATGCGCTCACCACGCAGCACGACTCGCTCAAGGTCCGCGGCAGCGCTGCCGATGACACGCGAGTGCGCGACGTTTACATCTTCGTCGGCTCGCGCAAGGTGTACTACCAGAGCAACCGCGGCGCGACCGACCCCACCAAGCAGAAGTTCGAGGCTGCGCTCCCGCTGCGGCCTGGCATCAACTTCGTCACTGTGGTGGCGCGCGAGAGCAACGAGGTCGCGTCGCACAAGAGCTTCATCGTGCGCCGCGATGGTCCGGATGGAGCGCTGCTCGATACGCCGAAGAGCGACGACGACGACGACTCATTCCGCCCGGCCACCAGCGAAGAGTGAGCGCCACTCCGCGGTAGCTTTCTTGCGCAGAGCGCGGCAAGGTGGGGCCGCGCTCCTGTGCGAGCGCTCCCCCACGGAGACCCCTCATGCACTTGGTTTGCCTCGACCTGGAAGGCGTCCTGGTCCCGGAAGTCTGGATCAACTTCGCTGAAAAGACCGGCATCGACGCCCTGCGCCTGACCACGCGCGATATCCCCGATTACGACCAGTTGATGCAGGGTCGGCTGCGTATCCTGGCCGAGCACAAGCTTGGCTTGCGCGAGATCCAGGAAGTGATCTCGAGCATGCAGCCACTGCCCGGGGCAGAGGAGTTCCTGGCCGAGCTCCGGCAGAGCTTCCAGGTCATTATCCTGTCCGATACGTTCTACGAGTTCGGCATGCCGCTGATGCAGAAGATCGGGATGCCGACCTTGTTCTGCCACAAGCTAGTCGTCGCGCCGGACGGCCAGATCACTGGCTACAAGCTGCGGCAGAATGACCCGAAGCGGCATGCGGTGGTTGCGCTGAAGGGCCTGAACTTCCGCGTCATCGCGGCCGGAGATTCGTTCAACGACACGTCGATGTTGGGGACCGCGGACGCGGGGATCTTCTTCTGCGCGCCGGACAACGTGGTCCGCCAATTTCCGCAATTTCCGTTGACCACCACGTACGCCGAGCTCGCAGCCAAAATTCGCGAGGCGAGCGCCAGCTTTGCGCCCTGACAACCACATATCACACGTTTGGTGATATTGAAGAACTTTACAACCGCATCAAATGGTTGTAAAGGTGGCCTAAGACTCAACGTCGATTTCCAGCGGCCCAGGCGCCGCGCGTGCCCGCGCGCCCTTGACGCTCGAGAAATCGGGGGAGCATGGCATAGCTATGGAAAAGGCTGGGGTTAAGCGAGCCGGCGCCACGTCCGGGCGCAGTAAGGTGAAGACGCGGTCTTCGGTTCCGCCGAAGTCCGGGAACAAGGTCATCAAGGTGGTCGCGGCCGACAAGAAGGAGCGCACCTCCTCTCGTCCGCCTACGGCTGCACCGGTGGTCGCTGTCCCGCGCGTCGAGCCCGTGCGCCTGCACGGCAGCGAGCACGGTGCCGCGGTATCGAAGACCGATCACCTGAAAGCCCGCTTCACCGCACTGAACACTGCGACTGCGCAGATCAAGACGCTGAAGCGCGCCATCCAGAAGAACTTCTTCGACGTCGGGATGCAGCTCGATCGCATCCGGGACGAGAAGCTGTATGAGGTGAAAGGTTACGGTTCCTTCGAATCATTCGTGGAACGGGAGATGGAGATCGACAAAGTCACATGCATGCGTCTGGCACGCCTGGCGCGAAGCATGGTACGAGAAGCCGCGATCGAGGTTGGAATGGAGCGCGCGTGCGCAGCGATGGCAGCATTGGAGGGGGACACGGCGGCTCCGAGCAGTTCGGGGACCTACCCCATCACTGGCATGGCGCTGAACACGTTGCCTGCTCACAAGCGCTGACAAGGTTGCGCGCGTTCTCTGCGTCGGCTGGGCCTGGACAGTGTGCATTGCGCATTGCGCCGTGGGCGACCTTGGGTATCGACAAGGGTTTTGCCATGGTCTGTAAGCGGCAAGAGGAGGCGGCCTGTTAGCGCTTGTTCTGGCGCTCTTGTGTGTACTGGCGAACGCCTTCTTCGTTGCGGCCGAATTCGCCATGGCGCGGGTGCGCCCAACGGCGCTCGAGGCTCGGGCACGCTCGGGGGATAAGTCCGCCGAGCGCGCACTTCGAATCTCGAAGCAGCTGGATGCATTCCTCACGGCCACGCAGCTGGGCATTACCCTCGCTTCGCTCGCGCTCGGTTGGGTCGGCGAGCCGGCGATCGCCGATCTGTTGCGTCCGCCGCTCGAAGCCATCGGTCTGTCCGAGGCCGCCGTGCACGGCACGTCCGCAGCCATCGGCTTCAGCGTCTTGAGCCTCGCGCACATCGTGGTCGGCGAGCTCGTGCCGAAGTCGCTCGCGATCTTGAGGCCAGAAGCCGTGGCGCGTCACACCGCGCTGCCGATGTGGTTGTTCTACTGGGTGATGAACCCGGTGCTGCGCGCGCTCACGTGGTTATCGGCATCGCTGCTGCGCCGCACCGGCGTGTCCGATGCTCCCGAAGCGCCGGAGCGCCTGACGCCCGAAGAGCTGCGGCTGATCATCTCGGCGTCGTTCGACGACGACGGCGACCGCGTCAAGCGCGAGCTGCTCGATCGCGTGCTGCGCTCCACCGACCGTCCGGTGCGCGCGCTGATGGTGCCGCGCGTCGACATGTACATGCTGTCGCTCATGCAGAGCCACGAGCAGTGGTTGGATCAGATCCGCAAGTCCGGCTTCAGCCGCTATCCGGTGAGCGAAGACGGCGACCCCGATCACATCATCGGTTACGTCTACGTGAAAGACATGCTGCTCACGCGCGCGCTGCCGAAGGGTGGTCTGCGCGCGCTCAAGCGAGACGTCTTGTTCGTGCCGGAGTCGAGCGAAGTCGGCGAGGTGCTCTCGCAGTTTCAGCGCACGCGCATCCCGCTCGCCATCGTCGTGGATGAATACGGAGGCACGAGCGGTCTCGTCACGATCGAAGACGTCGTCGAAGAGTTGGTCGGCGACATCCAAGACGAGCTCGATGCCGAGCCGCCCAGCGTGCAGATGCGTGACGACGGCACCTTGCTCGTCGACGGCACCGTTCCGCTCGGTGATTTGCCGATCGAAGGTCTGGATGCCAACACGAAGCTGAGCGGTGACACCGTCGGCGGCTACATCATCTCGCAGCTGGGCCGCCTCGCGCACCCCGGTGATCGCGTGCGCATTGGCAATCACGAAGCGACCGTCGAAGACATGCGACGTCGACGCATCGGTCGCGTCGCGCTGCGCTCACCGTCCGCTTCGTCGATTCCACCGCCCGATCAAACCTGAGCTGCGCCTCAGTCGGCGCGACTCACGCGTGCGCGTTGGAGCGCAAGCTGCGCTACACAACTCCCGTATTGCCTGCTGTCAAGGCTTGGGGTCGGCGCGGTCGATCGAGAACATGTCCGCGAAATGTTCCAGGCTCTCCGGCAACGTGCCGTGCAAGCGTTTGTGATTCCACAGGACACTGGTGACAGTATCGATCGCAAACGCGACTGGCATCTCCTCGAAACGCAGATGCGGCGGCAACGTACGTTCCGCGGCGCGCGCTTCTTCGTGATGCGCCATCGGATCGAACGCGCTGTGCGTGATGCCCGCCGCTTGATTCCAGCCTAACGCCAAGACTTCGACGAATGCACCGTGCAGCGGACGCACGAGCAGCACGCCGCCATCCATCTCGTCACCCGCCAGGAAAGCGCGCGCGCGCAGCACAGTTCGGAGCCCGCGGTCGCCTGCGACCGACATGGCATCCGCGATGCGTCGCGCCACTTCGAGGTCTTCTTCGACGGGCAAGAGCGACGCCAGGATCGCGGATGCGCCGATGCCTTCTGCATCTGCATCGCTGACGATCGCATCGATGATCTGCACGCGGTGCCGTGTTTCGAGCGATGCGTATGCGAGCGCTAGCCCACGCGCCGTGGATGGGTCTTCAACGGCAACCGCCAACAGTGCGCCAAAAGCTCCGACGGGCCCTTCAGCGGTTTTTGCGAGTGGCGGTCTTGACGGGCGGTCAGCTGCAGGCACCGTATGCCTTCTACTCGTCCGCCTTGGGGCGCGCTACGGAAAAATGCTAACTGGGCTGCGTGCAGGGGTGCACAGCATGAGAAGCGAAGCGTCCGTTGACGTGGAGAACAAGTCCCTGTAAGGCGCGAACGGAGCGGATCGTACGTGTCATGCGAGAAGACGACCAGTTCGTGAAAGAGTATGAAGGCTTCGTGCGCGCCATCGCGCAGCAGACGCGCGCGCAGCTCGGCCTGGACAGTCCTATCGAAGACCTGGTCGCTTTCGGTTTCCAAGGACTGCTCGAAGCACGTCAACGTTTCGACTCGAGCAAGGGCGTCGCGTTCAAATCGTTTGCACACTATCGAGTGCGCGGCGCGATACTTGATGGTGTCAGGGCGATGGCACGCTTGCCGCGGCGCGCGTACGCGCGGCTGCGCGCAGCCGAAGCCCTGGATCAAATGTCGGAGGCCAACGCGGAGAACCAGGCCGGTGCTGCAGCGCGCCCCACTGGCGTCGAAGGCAACCTGCGCTCCATCGACTCCATCCTGGGTCGCGTGGCTGCGGCCTACACCGTTGCCATCAGTGCAGAGGATGCTGCGCTCGGTGCAGGCTCACCCGAAGAGGCGTTGCTACACGAAGAGCGCCTGGTGAAGATGCGCGAGGCGCTCGAAAAGCTGCCCGATCGCGAGCGCCACATGATCGAAGGTCACTACTTCCAGGGCAAACGCTTCGACACGTTGTCTGCGGAGCTCGGCATCTCCAAGTCTTGGGGCTCACGCGTGCACACGCATGCGCTCGACTTACTGCGTCAGGCGTTGTTCGACACGTGATATAGACGTGGCTGCGCTGCAGCACGCGCGCCGTCCCACATGAGTGAAGAACCAGCGCAGGGTATTCAGCACGGGCACGCGCTGCGCCTGCTGAGCTCCGTGGCCTTCGTGGCGTTCTTCCTGTCTGGCGCGTCCAGCTTGGTGTTCCAGACCCTGTGGAGCCGGCTGCTGTCTCACGTGTTCGGCTCCTCGAGCATCGCGGTCAGCTCGGTCGTGAGCGTGTTCATGGCGGGTCTCGGCCTCGGTGCGTACGTCTTTGGCAAGCGCGCGGAGCGCTTGCGCGACCCGCTCCTCTTGTACGCGCTGGCCGAGCTCGGCGTGGGTGTCATCGCGCTCGTCATTCCACACTTGTTGCAGTCGGATGGTTTCCTGGCGCACGTCAACGCGCTATTGCGCGCGCGCTTCGGCGCCAGCTCGACGCTCTTTCTGCTCGCGCGCTTCGCGTGCATCGTGCCGATCCTGATCGTGCCCACGACCCTGATGGGCTCGACGTTGCCGTTGCTCACGCGGCACTTCGTGAGCGCGCACAGTGACGCGGATGCGGCCAGCCGCACGGTCGGTCGGCTGTACGCCATCAACACCTTCGGGGCGGTGGCGGGCGTGTTCGCGTCGAGCTTCGTGCTCTTGCCGCGCTTCGGCGTGCAAGTCGCGAATGCGCTCGCGGCGAGCACCAACTTCACACTCGCCGCGTTGATCCTGCTCTTGCGGCGTCTGTCGCGTGCGGAAGTCGCGCCGACTCAGCCGCAGCCCGCGCTGCAGCCTGCGGCGGCGGATCCGGGCTTGCCGCGCCGGCTGCGGCTGGCAGCGGCGCTCTCGTTCGCCGGGTCCGGCTTCTCGTCGCTGCTCTACGAGGTGGTCTGGTCGCGCGCGCTGGTCAACACCATCGGTGGCTCGCTGTATTCGTTCGCGCTGATCCTGACCACGTTCCTGGTCGGCATCGGTGCGGGCAGCGCGCTCCTCTCGGCGCTGTTCGCGGAGCGCGTGCGGCCGCTGCGACTTGCAGCCATTGGCGGCAGTGCCGCGTGTCTGCTCGTGCTCGCGCCCTGGGCCGTGCACGTGAGCTTCCTCGCTGCGCTCGGCGTCGTGGCGCTGGCGCTCGCGGCCATCGCGACCGGCGCCGTGATCGCGCGCAACAAGGCGCAGCGCCTCGCGCTCTTCACCGAGCAGGATACGCGACCCGGGGAGCTGGCCTCGTCCCTGCGTCTCTTGCTGGTGCCCGGTGTGCTCGCGCTGTCTCCGCTCGTGCAGCGCAGCGATCGGCTCTCCGCCATCAGCTGCGCCGTGGTGCTCGCCATGTGCGCATTCCTCGCGCTGCTGCTGCTCACCTACCAGCGCCCGCTCACGAGCCTCATCGCGCTGCAGATCTACATCGCGTCCAGCACCTGGATGAGCGCGGTGTTCGCCGACGAGCTGTCCCTGACGTTCGCCAGCATGGTCGCGCCGATCTTCGAGCAGCTGCCGCAGCGCGTAGGTACCGTGCAGGCGTTCATGTTCTTGACCGCCGCGCTGTGCGTCTTGCCTGCCGCGCTCGCGATGGGCGCGATGTTCCCCGCCAGTCTGCGCGCCTGGACCAGCGGCGGCCGCGCCATCGCGTCGGACGTCGGCAAGGTCTACGCGGGCAACACGCTCGGCTCGATCTTCGGCGCGTGGTTGCCCGGCTTCGTGCTCATGCCGCTGCTCGGCATGCAGACCACCTTGCACATCGGCATGCTCTGGAACCTGGCGACCGCGCTCGCGCTTGCTGCGCTCGCAGCGGCCCACGCCGCGCCCAGCTCGCGCGAGCGGCGCTGGCTGTCTGCGACCACGGCCGCCCTGCCCTGGCTGATGGCGCTCGTGTTGTTTGCGACGTTGCGCCCGAACCTCATGCTGGGCTGGAACATCTCGCGCATGACCCTCGGCGCGTTCCGCATCTCTCTCGCGCGCGACGTGCTCGACGAAGAGACCTGGGGTGCGCCCGACCTCGTGTACTACCGCGACGGTCTGTCCACCACGGTCACCGTCGAGCGCTGGGGCCGGCACTACTCGCTCAAGAACAACGGCAAGGTCGACGCCAGCAACGGCGACGACATGCCGACGCAGATCATGGTCGCGGCCCTGCCGCTTCTGTTGCACGAGCCGAAGCCGAACCTCGACGTCGCCATCGTGGGCTTCGGCTCGGGCGTGACAGTGGGTGCGGCGCTGCAGTTTCCGCTGCGCTCGCTCGAGGTCGTGGAGCTGGAGGGCTCGACCGTGGAAGCGTCGCGCTTCTTCGCGGACGTCAACCACCTCGACTACGCCTACGATCACTTCCCGTACGTGCGCGAGCCGCGTCTGCGCGTGATCGCCGACGACGGCCGCAACTATCTGGCCGCCACGCCGAACCGCTACGACGTCATCGTCAGCGAGCCGAGTAACCCCTGGCTGACCGGTGTGTCTGACTTGTTTACGCGCGATCATTATGCGGTCGCCAAGCGCAGGCTGAAGCCGGGCGGCGTCTACTGTCAGTGGGTCCAGCTGTACGAGCTGTCGCCCGAGAACGTGAAGATCCTGTACCGCACCTTCGCCGAGAACTTCCGGCACGTCGTCGTGTTCTCGGCCGAGGACGTGTCGAGCGATACGGTGTTGGTCGGATCGGACGCGCCGCTGCCGCTCGATCTTGCACGCATCGAGCGCGGCTTCGCGGAGCCGCGGGTCGGCGCCGAGCTCGAGCGTGCGTACATCCACGCGCCGGAGGCCGTGCTCGCGCGCGTGCTCTTGGCCACGCGTGACGAGGTGCTCGCGTTCACGGCCGGCGCGCCGATCAACACGGACGACAACGCGCGCATCGAGCTGGCCGCGCCGCGCGACCTGATCGGCTTCGAGCGCTACAAGGGCTATCTCGAGACCATGTACGCGTCGAGCTGGCCGTACGGACGCTTGAGCGGCCGGCTGACCGGCTTTGGCAGTGGCGCCGAGGCATCCGCCCGCTACGCGCGGCTCGCGCTGTCGCTCCTCGCCCACGGGCGCAAGCGCGAGCTGCCGGAGCTGCTGCGCATGGCGCGCGAAGCGGGTGCGACGCCCGAGCTCGAGTTGGCCGAACGCGTGTACGCGGCGCTGTCTGGACACGAGCCGCAGCCTGACCTTGGCATCGACGGGGATCCCACCCCGGAGGTAGGCGAGCCGCGCGCGCGCAAGCTGCTGGCGCAGGTCTGGGAGGCCGCGCAGAGCCAGGTCGCGCAGCGGCGCTATGCAGCCGCGCTGCAGCAGCTCGAAACATTGCCGAGCCGCCTGCGCACGACGGCCGGTCCCGGCTATCGCCTGTTCGAAGGCCGCGTGCGCTACGGGGCGGGAGATGCCGACGGGGCCATCGACATCTTCGAGGAGCTGCTGCGCAAGCACGAAGGCTTCGCGCGCGAGCACCTGGCGCTCTACTACTACCTGGCCCGGTCGCACGATGCCGAGCAGCACTTCGACAAGGCCGTGCGCAACATGCGCGCATATGTAGAGGCGAGTCGCGGGGCTGCGCCTGTCGTTCCAAACCGGTAAAAAAGAAACTGGCCGGTCGCCCGCTGTTGCACTTTCGTTCACCTGCGCGGTATGGCCTAATCGCTCCGGGCACGGCGCATCTCGCCCTTGCGCCAGCCTTTGACAGCCCGGAAACGTTTGCTAGGTTCCGCAACCTTTCTGGCAATCTGCAACCATCCGGTTTTTCTGCTTTAGGAGCGCTCAGCTATGGCCACGAAGATTGGCATCAACGGCTTCGGTCGCATCGGTCGCTGCATCACCCGCGTGCTGTTCGAACAGAACGTCTCGGATGTCGAGATCGTAGGCATCAACGACCTCACCAGCGCGGAAGCGCTGGCGCATCTGTTGGCGTTCGACTCCGTGCACGGTCGCTTCAGCAAGCCCGTCTCCGTGAAGGATGGCGCGCTCCTCGTCGGCGACAAGCGCATCCCCGTGCTCGCCGAAAAGGATCCCGCGAAGCTGCCCTGGAAAAGCCTCGGCGCCAGCACGGTGATCGAGTCGACGGGTCTGTTCACGAACCGCGAAGGCGCGCAGAAGCACATCGACGCAGGCGCGCAGCGCGTGATCATCAGCGCCCCCGGCGGCAGCGATATCGACGGCACGTTCTGCGTCGGCATCAACGCCGATCAGTTCGATCCGGCGAAGCACAAGATCGTGTCCAACGCATCCTGCACCACCAACTGTCTGGCGCCCGTCGCCAAGGTGCTGCACGAGAAGCTCGGCATCTTGAAGGGCCACATGGTCACCGTGCACTCGTACACGAACGATCAGCGCGTGCTCGACCTGCCGCACAAGGATCTGCGCCGCGCCCGCGCGGCCGCGCTCTCGATGATCCCCACGAGCACGGGCGCCGCCAAGGCGATCGGCCTGGTGCTGCCGGAGCTCAAGGGCAAGCTGGACGGCACCTCGATCCGCGTGCCGACGCCCAACGTCTCGATCGTGTGCCTCACCGCTCAGGTCGGCAAGAAGACGAACCGCGACGAGGTCAACGCCGCCCTGCGCGAAGCCGCGAACGGTCCGCTCAAGGGCATCCTGCACGTCGAAGATCGTCCGCTCGTCTCGAACGACTTCATCGGCGATCCGCACTCCTCGATCGTCGACTCCGCGCAGACGCAGGTCATCGGCGACGACCTGGTCGAGGTGCAGAGCTGGTACGACAACGAGTGGGGCTTCAGCAACCGCATGGTCGACCTGGCGCGACTGATCGCCAACAAGGCCTGAGCTGCATCACGAGAGAGGGTTTCCATGGCAGGCGCGCTTCGCACCATTCGCGATCTTCCGATCGAAGGTAGACGTACGTTCATCCGCGTGGACTTCAACGTCCCACTGGAGGACGGCAAGGTCACGGACAACAGCCGCATCGAGGCGAGCCTGCCGACCATCAAGCACGCCATCGAGCGCGGTGCGAAGGTCGTGCTCGCCTCGCACGCGGGTCGGCCCAAGGGCAAGCGCAAGCCGGAGTTTTCGCTCGAGCCGGTGGGCGCGGTGCTCGCCGAGTTGCTGCGCGCGGAGGTCCTGCTCACGGACGACTGCATCAGCGATGCAGCGGGCAAGATCGTGTCGGACCTGCGCGAAGGTCAGGTGGCACTGCTCGAGAACCTGCGTTTTCACGCGGCCGAAGAAGCCAACGACGAGGCCTTCGCCCGCGAGCTGGCCAAGCTCGCGGACGTCTACGTGAACGATGCGTTCGGCGCGGCGCACCGCGCGCACGCCTCGGTGTCCGCGCTGCCGAAGCTGTTCCGCGAGCGCGGCATGGGCCTGCTCATGGAGCAAGAGGTCAGCGCGCTCGAGAAGCTGCGCACGGCGAACGTGCATCCGTACGTGGCCGTGCTCGGCGGCGCCAAGGTGAGCGACAAGATCGGCGTGATCGAGGCGCTGATCGATCGCGTGGATGCGCTGCTCATCGGCGGCGCCATGGCCAACACGTTCCTCGCCGCCCAGGGCAAGAACATGGGCAAGAGCCTCGTCGAGACCGACAAGCTCGCGCTCGCGCGCAGCGTGCTGCAGCGCGCGGCGGACAAGAAGGTCAAGCTGCTCTTGCCGCTCGATCTCGTCGTCGCGGAGTCGCTCGATGCGAGCGCCGGCAAGGTGGTGGACATCAGCGGTGTCGGTGAGAGCGAGATGGCGCTCGACATCGGACCGAAGACGGTGGACGCCTATCGCGAGGTGATCCTGCCGTCGAAGGCGCTGTTCTGGAACGGTCCGATGGGCCTGTTCGAGAACAAGCCGTTCTCGGGGGGCACGTTTGGTGTCGCGCGCGCGGGCGCAGACTGCGCCGGCTTCACGGTCGTCGGCGGTGGCGACAGCGTCGCGGCCATCAATCAGGCGGGCCTCGCCGCGAAGTACAAACACGTAAGCACCGGCGGCGGCGCTTCGCTCGAGTTTCTGGAAGGTCGTCCCATGCCGGGCATCGAGGCGGTGCGCACGTGAGCCGCAAACCCCTCGTCGCAGGCAACTGGAAGCTCTACAAGAACCTGCGCGAGTCCACGGAGCTCGCGCAGGCGCTGGTCCAGGCGACCGGCGCGGAGAGCACACCCGAGATCGCGGTCGCGCCGGTCTTCACTGCCCTGGCCAAGGTCGCCGACGTGCTCTCGGGCTCACCCATCGCGCTGGCTGCGCAGGACGTCTTTTGGGAGCCGCAGGGCGCCTTCACCGGTGAGGTCGGCCCACTCCAGTTGTCCGACATCGGCTGCCGTTACGTGATCGTGGGCCACTCCGAGCGGCGCCAGCTGTTCGGGGAGACCGACGAGCAGGTCGGCCGCAAGGTCAGCGCCGTCCTGGGCCACGGGATGGCGCCGATTCTGTGCGTCGGCGAGACCCTCGAAGAGCGCGAGGCCGGGCAGGCCGAAGCCGTGGTGGTGCGCCAGCTCCAGGCTGGGCTGCGCGGTCTGGATGCCGGACAGGCCACCAAGATCGTCGTGGCTTACGAGCCAGTTTGGGCGATCGGCACGGGTAAGACCGCGTCGCCGCGTGACGCGCAGCAGATGCATGCGCGCGTGCGTGCGACCGTGGCGGAACGGTTTGGCGGCGGACTGGCAGAGCAGCTGCGGGTGCTGTATGGAGGCAGCGTGAAACCGGACAACGCGGCGGCCCTCATGGCCGAGCCCGATATCGACGGCGCGTTGGTCGGTGGCGCCTCCCTGACGCTCGACGCATTTTCTGCCATCATCAGCGCCGCCCAATAGGCGCGCGCGCGCCTCCCGCTCAAAGGTCCAGCTCCCGCATGATCACCTTTCTGTATGTCGTCTACGTGATGGTGTGTTTGTTCCTGATCCTCGTGGTGCTGCTCCAAGCAGGCCGCGGCGGAATGGGAGCAGCGTTCGGCGGGAGCAGCCAGACCGTGTTCGGCAGCTCCGGGGCGGGGAACTTCCTCACTCGGCTCACCGTGATCAGCGCGGCGCTGTTCATGATGCTGTCAGCGGCGCTCACGTACGTGTCCTCGAGCGGTGAGAAGTCCCTCGAGCAAGCGAGTGAGCGCGTGCGACTGCGCGAAGAAGCGCGCGGCGAAAAGGGCAAAGACGCCGCGAAGAAGGACGGCGACAAGGCTGCCGGTCCCGCGTCGACGAGCGAGGCGCCGGCCAGCACCTCCAGCCCGGATATGAAGGCGCCCGAGCCCGCCGAGGCTCCGGCACCCACCGAGCCCGCGCAGCAACCCGCAGCGCCCGCCCAGCAGTGATCGCAGATCAGCCCGAGCAGCTGCCGTAAGCGGTCCAGTGAGGCCGCCGCTGGCAGCGGCTCGAGCGCGCGAGCCCGGTCCGCGCGTATCGACGCATGGCGTTCGGTTCAGGCCGGCAAGGCGATGGGCGTGCCCGCGTCCAGCTCGCGCAGGGCGATCTCGCTGTCGATGGTGTACTTGCGGTGCCCGTGCTGCACGGCGAGGTTCAGCACCTCACGCAGCGCCGCCCGTGCGCTCTCGCTGTCGCCGCGGCTCTGCTCGACGATGGCGAGCAGGTATTTGCCCGGAATGATGTCCCACACGTAGTCGTGCTCGACCGCGTAGTCGACGGCCTGCAGCAGGCGCGCCCGGCCCTCTGCCGAGTTGAAGCGCGTCGCATCGATGAAGCCCAGGATGCGCATGTTCGACATCTGCAGCCGCGTGTAGCCGTGCTCGGCCGCGATCTCGTAGCTGCGTCGCAGCGCGGCGAACGCGCGGCGATGGTCGCCCATGCGCAGGAAGGCTTCGCCCAGGTTGTGCGCGTTGAGCGCGGTCTCGTAGAACAGGTTGGCCTCGCGCGCGATCTCCATGGCGCGTGACGCGGCGCGCGCCACCGCGGCCGGATCGCGCGCGTGGTAGTGAATCTGCGACTCGAGCCGCAGCACCTGCGCTTCGATCAACGGGTCGCGACCCTCCTGCGCGAGCTGCTGCACCTCGGCGAGCGTCTCCATCGCCATGGCGTGGTCGTCCATGCGCGCGTACGTGAGCGCGAGCGGCATCACGCAGCCGAGCTGCGCCAGCGAATCGCCCCCGGTGCGCGCCAGCTCGAGGGCCTCGCGCAAGAGGCGCACCGCGCTCTCGAACTCGCCGCTGCGAGCGTCAGCGTCGGCCTTCGCGATGAACACGTCGCGCGACAGGTTCGCGTCGGACAGCGCGCGCGCCACGTGCTCCGCCTGGTCCAACCACCGGCGCCCCTCCTCGATCTTCGATGCGCTCACCAGCATGCGCCCGCGCCACACGCAGAAGCGCGCCACGAAGTGCGCCGCCTCCTGACTCTCCGCGAGCTGCAGCGCCTTCAGCATGATCTCGGCGCCGAGGTCCAGGTCGCGATTGCGGAAGCACAGCTCCGCGATCTCCTCGTAGATGCGGAACACGCGCTCGCGGTTCGGCTCCGGCACCATCGACAGCACGTCCGCAGCTCGCTGCAGGGCCGCGATCGCTTCCTCGATGGCGGACTCGCTCTCCAGCTTGCGCGCCGCGCGCACGAGCGCGTCGGCCGCTTCGTCGTATTGGCCGGATTCGAAGTAGTGGCGCGAGAGCCGCTCCGCCATCTCGTCCAGGCGGTTCGGATACAGGCCGACGATGGCCTCGCAGATCGCGGCGTGGATCTCCTTGCGCGCCTGCAAGGTGATGCCCTCCATCACGACCTGCCGCACGAGCCCATGCGCGAACATGTACTCGTCCGGTCCCACACGCTGAACGATGCCCTGCATCTCGCGCGCGAGCACCGCATCGATCACCGCGCGCGGCTCTTCCTGCGCTGCGGCTGCCACGATCTCACTGTTCCAGCGCTCGCCGGCGACCGCGGCGACCTGCAGCAGATAGCGCTGCACCGGGCCGAGGCGCGCGATACGCGACGCCACGATGCCGCGCAGGCTCTTCGGCACCTCGATGTCGGCGACCGCTGCGTTGAAGCGCACCTGGCCGTCCTCGAAGTGAATGGCGCCCGAGTCGACGAGCGCCTTCAGGTGTTCCTCGGCGTACAGCGGGTTGCCTCCGCTCTTCGTCGTCACCTCGCGCAACAGCTCGAGCGGGATCTCGTCGGCACCGAGCCGCGTGGCGATCAGACGCGCCACGTCTTCATCCGTCAGCGGCCCCAGCCGGATCTCCATGAAGTTCGGCAGGTCGGCCCAGCGCGCGCGATGCGGCGAGCGATAGCCCAGCATCACGGCCACGCGCGCCGAGCTCACCGTGCGCAGCATGTCGTCGACGATCGCGTGGGAATCGTCGTCCATGTGCTCGGCGCCGTCCCACGCGAAGATCGTCAGACGGTCCTCGGCGAGCTTGCGGATGATGCGCATGAGCGCCGCTCGCAGCGGCCGCCCGCCCACGCTCGTCGAGCGCGCACGGCTGTCGACGCCGAGCGCAGCCGCGACTGCCGCCTGCTCGGACGCGAGCAGCCCGAGCTCGCGCAGGCGCAAGGTCCGGTCCCGCAGCAGCGCACCGGGATCGAGCTCGTCCACACCGAGCACGGCGCGCAGCATGGCCTGGATGGCCGTGAGCGGCGCGGCTTGCATCTGCGGGGTGAGCGTCGCCACGTGCAGCCCCACGTTGTGCCCCGCGAGGCCCAAACGGCGTGCGGTCTCCACCAGAAGCCGCGTCTTGCCGGACCCGGGCTCACCCTGCAGCCCCACGATGCGCAGCTCCTTGCGACTGGCGCGCGCCAGCGACTCGCCGATCTGCTTGAGCTCTTTGCGCCGGCCGATGAAGCGCCCGTACACCTCGGCGAGGCTCCGCTCACTGGCCAGCAGGTGCAGGCCGTCGTCGTGAGCGGGATCCGCGTGACCACCGCCACTACCGCCACGTGGCACGAGGCGGAAGTGGTTGCGCATGCTCTTCTCGCCGTCGGCGTTCACGAGGATCTGCCCCGCGTCGCCCTGCACGCACAGCTCGCGTGCCTCGCCGAGTAGCTTGTCGAACTGCGCGTCGCGGAGCAGCCCACCGGCGAGATCTGCGAGCACGCGGCTCGCCACGATGCCGCACACCACGCTCGTGCTGCGACCCGACTCGGCCGCGGCCGCCGTGGCCGCGCGCGCGATGCGCAACGCACACAGCCCCGCGCTGTGCGTGTCGCGCCCGTCTGGGTTCTGGGCGCCGAACAGAAAGACGTGGGTGGTCTCGGTCGCCTGCGCGCTCTCGAAGACCTGCTCGCCGCCGAAGCGCTGCACCACGAACGCGATGTCCTGCGGCCGCAGCTCGTCGTCCGCGGCGCGGCGCAGCGCGAGGGCCGTGACGTCGCGCCACTCGGTGCGCTCGCGATGGGGTGTGACCTCGCGACCCTTCTTCGGCGTCACGCCTTCGCGCGAGTTGCGGCGGCTGCGGCCCACGCGCGTGCGCTCCGGCAGCTGCTCCTCGTATGCCGTGACGCTCTCGACCTCGAACGCAGCCTTCAGCCCGTCGCCCGCGCGACCGACCTCTTCGCAGCTGCCAGCGCGCAGCCCGGTCAGCATCTCGGCCAGATCGCGCGCGCCGAAGCGCTTGCCGGTCCCGTACAGGTACTGGATCAAATCCTCGTACAGGTGGCCCGCGCTCGCGTAGCGCGAGTCAGGCTCGTACGCCATCGCGGTGCGTACGATGCGCGCGACCTCGGGCGGCAGCTCCGGAACGAGCTGCTCGATCGGCGTGACCTGACCCGAGCGGATGCGCTCCAGGGTGTCGTAGTTCGAGCCGGTCTGGAACGGATTGGTGCCGCTCAGCACCTCATAAAGCAGCACGCCTGCCGCAAACACGTCTGCGCGCGCGTCGACCGCCTTCCCGAGCAGCTGCTCCGGAGACATGTACGCGTATTTGCCCTTGACCACGCCGACGTCCGTGACCGACTGCGCGACCGTGCGAGCCTTGGCGATGCCGAAGTCCGTGAGCTTGACCTCGCCCTCATGGCTGAGCAGCACGTTCTGCGGCGATACGTCGCGATGCACCAGGTTCAGCAGGCGCTGCTCCGCGTCTCGCCTGCGATGCGCATAGTCGAGCCCCTTCGCGAGCTCGCTCACGATGAACACTGCGAGCTCCGCACTGAAGCGGCGCCCCGCGCGCTGCGCAAGACGCAACGTCGTCGCCAGATCCATCCCCGCCACGAACTCCATCGCGATGAAGTACGTGTCTTGCGCCTGGCCCAGATCGAACACTTGCACGATGTTCGCGTGCGACAATGTCACAGCGATCTTCGCTTCGTTGATGAACATCTCCACGAAGCGCGGGTTCTGGCTCAGCTCGGGCAGGATGCGCTTGATGACGAGGATCTTCTCGAAGCCCTCGACGCCGTGCGCCTTGGCCTTGAACACCTCGGCCATGCCGCCGCGAGCCAGCTGTTCGAGGAGCTGGTATTTGCCGTACAGCACTGGCGAGGTATCTGGCATCCCCGAGGGTCCACCGCGAAAGGGCGGAATCTTAGCCGCAAGTCACAACGCGTCGTCTAGCGAGATCGCACGTGTCGGAGGATGCAGTCTCACTGCCCCCGAGGAGCGTCCGACAACAGCTTGTATGACCAGTAAACGTCGTGCGGACAAGCCACCAGACACCGGTTCGTTACAACGAGTGCGCCTAATGTAAGACTGACTGCTACCATGACGTCAGATGCGCCGACGGTACGAGCAACCGATTCGGTCAGGCATGCGCGCAAACGTGATCACGCATCACGCGAGCGCGCGCTTCTCCGACGTGCGCTCGAGACCGCGCCATAGTTGATGCGCCTTGCCTGCGGCCTTCGTCTCGCCGAGCGCTTCGAGCAGACCGGGGATCACGAACTGCACTTTCGGATACTTGCGCAGATACGCATCGAGTCCCTGATGAAACTGCCGTAGCTCGAGCTCGGCCGGTACGATCAGCTTGCCGTACACGAGGCGGTGCGGCTCCGGCGTACCGTGCGCGTGCTTGTGCATGTGCTCTCCCGCTGCGCAGCGCGGACACAGCATCTCGACGTGTGCGCGCTGCAGAAAGAAATGCGCCGGCTCTGGCAGATCGCGCGCGCACGCGGCCACGTCGCCCTCGTCTTGCTCGAGCGCGATGAACCGAAAGCGGCGCTCGCCACCGTCGCGCAGCTTGCTGAGCAGCGGAAAGCGCGGCACGGGTTTTCCCTCGTGCTCGGTGACGCCGACCGGTGTTCCGTCCCACAGCACGAGATCGCCGAAGTCGACGGACGCCTCTCGGAACGTCGGCGTCTGCACGACGCCGTGGCACGGGCTGGCGGGACTCACCCACACCAGCTCGAACAGCACGCCGCGATCGAGCTCGGGCCCCGCGAAGCCATGGCCGGAGCCGAGGCTCGCGAGCCGAACTTGAGCCGGAGGCAGACCCTCGACGTACGGCATGCCGCTGTCCTGCAGCTTGGCGTCGAAGCCCAGCTTGCGCAGTGCCTCGACTGCAACCTCGCCTCGGCCCAGCGCCGTCGCGCAGATCGCGATGTTCCAGAGCACGCCGCGCCGCTCGCCGAGCAGCGCTCGGGCCTTCTGTGCGGCTTCGAGACCTGCCTCGAACTGGCCTTGCGCCTTGCGCAAGAGGCCGAGGTTGAACCACCAGTCGCCGTTGCCCGGATCGAGGGCCAGCGCCGCGTCGTAGGCGCGCTCGGCGTCCGCATAGCGATGAGCCAGCCGCAGGGCGTTCGCGTGGCTCATGCACCAGTAGCCGCCCACGGCGGGGTCCTTGCGAGCCTGGGGCGACAGCTTCAGCAAGTTGGCCTCCGCGACCTCCACGGCCCGCTCTGCCGGTCCGCCCTTGTCCACTGGCATGTCTGGGCCGGGGAGCTCCGCCGCCCGAATCAGGGCGTCACAGCCCGACAGCTGCAGGGACGCGTCGTCCGGCCAGCGTGCGAGGATGTGCTGCACGTCTTCCAGGAGATTTTCCCGGGTCGGCGCGATGCGAAGCAGGGTTAGCCAGACGTTGGCGACGCGCGGCTCGCTGTCCAGCTGCGCGCGCAGCGGCTCGAGCTTGCGCCATGCAGTGGCGACATCGCGCGCTGCCAGGGCTTTTTCGACGTCGTCCAGGATCGGTTCGATGCGTGTGCTGGTCATGAGTGGGAGCCGGCGCAGAGCCGACGACATAGCAGGGTTTTGGAGGGTTGCACCCCCCGCGTGGCGGCCGCGACGCGCGTGTACAATAGAAGCTCGTGGCGGCGCCTTCCATCAGTGATGGAAGGAGCGCCGTCCCGCGGAGAACAGCAGCTTGACACTCGTGCGACGCGGATTCGGCTACACGGACGTAGGCAGGCGACGGCCTCACAACGAAGACGCGTTCGTGGTGGATGACGGGCTCGGCCTGTACGTCGTAGCAGATGGCATGGGCGGGCACAGCTCGGGCGAAGTCGCGAGCCACCAGGCCATCGAGACCTTGCACAACATGGTCATGCGCGAGCGCGAAGCGCTCACGCAGATCGAGGAGCTGCCGCGCGTCACAGAGCCGCCGGGTGGCAGCCGCCGCCCCGTGGCGATGCAGCGCGCGCAGCGCATCCTGGAGAGCGCCGTGCAGCACGCCACGTACATGGTGTTCGGCCTGGCCGAGAACGATCCGGATCGCCGCGGCATGGGCACGACCATGTCGGTGTTGTTCCTGCGCGGCGACTTCGCGCTCACGGCGCAGGTCGGCGATAGCCGCGTGTACCGCGTGCGGCATGGCGTCGCGGAGCAGATCACCGAAGATCACACGCTGATCGCGTGGCAGCTGAAGCAAGGCCTGATCACGCCCGAGGAGGCGCGCGCGTCGAACCAGAAGAACGTGATCACGCGCGCGGTCGGCTCGCGCGAGTACGTGCAGGTCGACTCGAACTGCGTGGCCGTGGAGCCGGGCGACGTGTTCTTGCTGTGCTCGGATGGCGTGCACGGCTACCTCGAAGGCGACGAGATCGCCAGCGTGCTGCGGCTCGGTACGCAGGGCGCGCCGCGCCGACTCGCGGAGCTCGCGAACGCGCGCGGCGGACGCGACAACATCACATCGGTCGCAGTCGAGCTCGTCGATCGCGACTGACGTTCACTCGCTGATGCCGGAGCCCGGATACGGGTGCACGGGTCCCTGCGGCGGCGGTGGATTGGGCGGTATCGCGGAGATCGCCATGCTGCGGAACTTACCGGTGGGCGGCGTGGACAGCGGCCGCGGCACACCGAGGAAGCGCTCGCGCAGGTGGAAGAAGAAGGTCTGCGTGATGCTGAGCACCGGCACGGCCAGGAGCGCGCCCACGATGCCGGCGAGATGCTCGCCCGCGAGCAGCGCGAACACGACGAGCACGGGATGCACGCGAGCGGCGTCGCCCATGATCTTCGGGTTCAAGAAGTTCGCTTCGAGCTGGTGGATCGCGACCACCCAGGACACGACCAGCAGCGCGAGCCCGACGCCCTGCGGCAGTGCGACCACCACCGCTGGGATCGTGCTCAGGATCGAGCCGAAGATCGGCACGATCGACATGACCGTCGCGACCAGGGTCAGGAAGGTCCAGTACTTCAGGCCGAGCAGCGCGAAGCCGATGCCCGACAGCACGCCGTTCACGAGGCAGATGATCAGCTGACCGCGCACGACGCCCGCGAGCCCGCGGTCCAACCGGCGCACCAGGTCATCGAATTCGGCGCGCTTGCTCGGCCGGTACAGCGCCCGAAAGAACTCGAAGATGCGGTCGCTCGTGATCAGGATGTACGCGGAGATCATCAAGGTCATCACCAGACCGAAGATCCCGCGCGACAACGACAGCGCGATGGTGCGCGCCGTGTTGAACAACGTCACCGCGGAGCGCTGCGTGCTGTGCATCGCGCTCCCGAGCATCTCGTTCAGCGCAGTGCCGAGATCGCGCTCCTGCGTGCGAACGCGCGCCGCCGTCACGCGGTAGCCGTTCTCTCCATCGGGAGTGACGCGGATGCCCTGTGGCGGGATCACGATCTCGTAGCCGCCCTCACGAGGCCGGACCTGGATCGCGTTCGGGTCCACGGGCGTGACGGGCGTGACCGGCGTAGGAGACGCAACCTCCTGGCCGGGGCTGACCTGCGCGTCGAGCGGGCCGAGGTAGCGCGCGCTCGTCTCGCGCACGCGGCGCTCGATCGCGGGGATCCACTCCGTGCGGGCCTGCGCTGCAATGCGAGGCGCTTCGCGTGCGAGCCGCGATAGCTCCGCAGCCAACCGCGGCACCGAGAACATCACCACGCCGACCATGCCGCTGATCAAGCCCAGGTAGAGCACGACCACGACGACCCAGCGCTGGGGCTGCCGCCCGAAGATCCGCAGGCGCTCGCCCCAATCGACGACGGGTGACAGCACGTAAGCCAGCACGATCGCGAACAGGAAAGGCAGGAGCACATCGCGCGCGATCGCGAGGACGATCACGCACAGGACGGCGAAGCTGATCAGGAAGAACCGGCGACGCGACCGCGACCCCGGGCCCGACGCGGGGAGATCAGGCTCGGTGCTCGGCGTTGCACTGCCGTTACTCATAAAACCCAAGATACCGCAAACAAACGGCAGCTGCCGGAGGTAGCGAAGATTGCGTCACGCTTGGCCAAACGGCGGTAACTCTAGCGGTATTCCAGACGGCGCGCGTGCCCGGAATGTGCGCTGTACGCGGCGGCTCTCGCAGATCGCCCTGCCCCCAAACCGCGGCCCGTTGAGCGCTTAAATGGCGAAGTCCGCCAGCCTCGCAAGAGGCACGGCGGACCGCACGGGGTGTTCCGCGGCGCCCCGGTTCAGGAGCGCACGCGGCTCAGGCTCATTCCTTGGTCAGGTTCTCGAGCTTGCCCTTGAGCACGTCGCCCAGGGTGGCGCCCGACGAACCGCTCGGACCCACGGCCTTGCTGCGGCCGCCGTCTTCGCGCGCCTTCTCCATGAACTTCATGGCTTCGACGTCCTCTTCGCGCTCGTTCACGCGGCGCAGAGACAGCGCGATGCGACGCTCACCGGGATCCATCGAGATGATCTCGGCCTTGATGATGTCGCCCTCTTTGAGGTGCGAGCCCGGGTCGCCGGAGTACTCCATCGGCAGCTCGGAGACGTGGATCAGACCTTCCACGCCGCGCTCGATCTCCACGAAGATGCCGAACTCGGCAACCGACTTCACGCGGACCTCGAGGATGGTGCCGACGGGGTAGTTCTCCGGCAGACGCAGCCACGGATCCTCGAACAGCTGCTTGATGCCGAGCGAGACCTTCTTCTCCGCGTGGTTGATGGAGAGGATGATCGCCTCGACCTCGTCGCCCTTCTTGTAAAGGTCGGCGGGGTTGTTGATGCGCTGCGTCCAGCTGAGGTCGCTCTTGTGGACCATGCCGTCGACGCCATCTTCGATGCCGACGAACACGCCGTAGTCCGTGAGCGAGCGGACCTTGCCGCGGATGATGTCACCCGGGTTGTACTTGGACGCGAACTGGTGCCAGGGATCCGGCGCCAGCTGCTTGAGACCCAGGCTGATGCGCTTGGCCTCGGGATCGACCTCGAGCACCTGGCAGTCGACCACCTGGCCGACCTCGACCACTTTGCTCGGGTGCTTGGGCTTGCCCCAGCTCATCTCGCTGACGTGGATCAGGCCCTCGATGCCCTGCTCCATCTCCACGAACGCGCCGTAATCCGTGATGGACACGACCTTGCCGCGGATGCGCTTGCCGATGGGGTAGCTCTCGGCCGCGTGCTCCCACGGATCGTCCATGGTCTGCTTGAGGCCCAGCGAAACGCGCTCGGTCTCGGCGTTGTAGCGCAGGACCTTGACGGTCACCTCGTCGCCGATCTTGAAGACCTCCGACGGGTGATTCACGCGGCCCCAGCTCATGTCCGTGATGTGCAGGAGGCCATCGATGCCGCCCAGATCCACGAACGCGCCGTACTCCGTGATGTTCTTGATCGTGCCGCGCACGACCATGCCCTCTTCCAGCTGCTGGAGGGTCTTGGCTTTGAGCTCGTTGCGCTCCTTCTCGAGGAGCACGCGACGGCTCAGTACGATGTTGCCGCGCTTCTTGTTGAACTTGATGACCTTGAACTCGAAGGTCTGGCCGATCAGCTTGTCCAGGTTGCGCACGGGCCGCAGATCGACCTGCGAGCCGGGCAAGAACGCCTTCACGCCACCGCGGATCGAGACCTGTAGGCCGCCCTTCACGCGGGCGGTGATCGTGCCTTCGATCAGCTCGTCGCGCTCACACGCGGCGCTGATCTCGTCCCAGACCTTGAGCTTATCCGCCTTCTCTTTGGAGAGGGCGACCAGACCTTGATCGTTCTCCCGGGCCTCGACCAACACGTCGACGCGGTCACCGGGGTTGACGCTCACCTTGCCGGAGGTGTCGATGAACTCACTCGCGGGAATCACGCCCTCGGACTTGTATCCGATGTCCACGACGACAGTGTCGCGGTTCACCTTGATCACGCTGCCCTGGACGATGTCGCCTTCTTTCAGCGAATCGGTCTGTTCCGACGAGGCCTCGAAAAGCGCTGCAAATGACTCCTCTGCGGCTTTGATATTGCCGCCGGCGGTGGCCTGTGTGCTCGTCATGTCTTCGGGAAACCCTTTCCTACTCCGGAAAGCCTAAAGCGGAGGGCGCGCGCCGCTCCGCATAACGCTGATAATCACAAATGCCGCGTGCTAAGGACGCACCCACACGCGCGTGTAGGACCAGGCGCACTTACGCCTTGGTCGGGCGCGCGAACTTAACAGCGAGGTATGGCGCTGTCAACCGCGGGTAGAAAACGATCACGCGCCATTTCGTAACCGCCGCGCCAGCTCTGCGAGTTGGGCGACGACGGAATCCACGTCGAGATTGGTAGTGTCCAAGGTGACAGCATCCGGCGCGGCGCGCAACGGTGCGACCTCGCGCGAGGCGTCCCGCTCGTCCCGCAGCTTGATTTCATCGAGCGTCTGGCTGAAATCGGCCATGATGCCGCGTGCTGCGAGGTCCGACACGCGACGCTCTGCCCGCGATTCTGCCGCAGCTGTCAGGAAAACCTTGAGCTCGGCGTCCGGGAACACGACCGTCCCGATGTCGCGGCCCTCGAGGACCACCCCACCCTGACGGCCGAGGCGCCGCTGCAGCTCCAGCAGGCCAGCGCGCACGCTCGGATGCTTCGAAACCTCGCTCGCGCCCAGCGAGATCTCGGGCGTGCGGATGTCCTCCGAGCGGTCCTTGCCGTCGATCAAGAGCCGCGGCGCAGCGTCGGCCACCGGCTGAATCTCGAAGCTGAGCTGCGCCGTGAGCGCGCCGAGGGCCTGCTCGTCGTCCCAGCTCACGGCGGCCTCGCGCGCGGCGAGCGCGACGCCGCGATACAGAGCGCCGGTATCCACGAGCACGAAGCCCAGCGTCTGGGCGAGGCGCAGCGCGACGGTGCTCTTGCCGGCGCCGGCTGGGCCGTCGATGGCGATGACTGGACGAGGGCGTGGGGAGGAGACGGTCATACGGGTTCGATGCAAGCGCCGAGCTGTCGTGCCGCGGCCAGAAAGCCTGGATACACCGCGTGCAGCGCGCGCGCTGCGTGCTGTACCACGGTCTCACCGGGGGTGGCCAACGCGAGCGTGCAGGCGGCGAGCGCGAGCGCGTGATCGTCGCACGCATCCACGACGCGGGGCGCGCCGGAGGCGTCGAGCGCGCCGGCCGCTCGGCGCGGCACGTGCAGCTCGTCAGCCTGGCGCGAGGGCGCGAGCCCGAACGCGGCGAGCAGGGCCTCGAGCTGCGCCAGCTCGGGATCGGGCTGGGCCGCGAGCGCGCCGAGCTCACACAACCGCACGCCGCGCGCGCTGATCGGCCCGAGCAGCGCGAGCGCCGGCAGGGCATCTGCGCTGCGCACGAGCAGCTCGGCGTCGAGCACGCCGCCGCGTACAGCTGCAGGCTGCACGCGCACGTCCGCCACGGGCTCGCGCAGGGTGGCGTCGCCCACCGGCAGCACGCTGAGCGCGGCGCCCCAGGAGCGCAGCACATCCAGCACGCCGCTGCGCGTGGGATTCAGCGACACGCCGCGCAACGTCACATCGCTGCCCGGCAGCCACTGCACGAGCGAAGCGAAGTGGGCCGCGAGCGCGGCGCTTCCGGGCAGCGCTTGCGCACCGAGGCCGGGCGAGCGGCGATCCCAGGCCCCCACGTCCAGCGCGACCACGCTGCCGATGCGGCGCAGCGGCAAGCCGAGCGCCACGAACAGCCGCTCGAGGTGGTCGGATGACACCTGCGGCTCGGACAAGGTGGTGGGGCCCGAGGCGTACAGGCCGCTCAGCAGCAGCGCGTCCTTCGTGCCGGGATCGGCGAGCGGCAGGCTGGCGTCGATGGCGTGCAGCCGCTCGTCCGCGAGCAGCGGCGCGATGGCGAGCGGTGCGCGAAGGCTCTCGCCCTCGCGACCCGTGCCCGCGATCTGCGCGCCGCGCGCGCGCAGGGCGCCGACCAGTTGATCCACCGGCGCGGCCCCGTGCAGGAGCAAGCGCGTGCCGAACGCCTGAGCGCCGATCACACCCGCGAGCTGCGCCGCGAGGCGCGGGCTGCGCGCGCAATCGATCGCACCGCGCGGTGGCGCGAGCCCCGTGAGCCCCACGCCCTCGACCCACAGCGTCTCGCCTTCCAGCCCGGCACGCACGCCGAGCGAGGTCCAGGCTGCGACGGCCGCTTCCAGCTGCGCGCAGGGCAGCGCACCCTGCAGCTCAGAGCGGCCGGTCCCGAGCGCGGCCAGCGCGAGCGCGCACTCGGCCACGTGCGGGTCGTGGCCCAGGCGCACGTCGCCGCGCAGCGGCTCACCACCGCGGATGCGCAGGCCGTCTGCGCCGGGCTCGGGGTTCATGGCGATGCAGCCACGGGGCCGCGCTCGCAGCTCGAGAGCGCAGCGCCCGTCAACAGCTGACCCGCGCGCTGCTCGTAGCGCACCAGATCGGCCTCGCTCACCGACAGCGCGCCGCTGAGAGCGGCACCGTTCGCGCTCACCTGCGCCGCGCTGAGCACGTCCGGTAAGCCGGCGAGGCGCGTCAGGAGCCCCACCTGCCACAACCAATCTTTGAGCGCGCGCTGCGCCGCCTCGGCCGCGCCGGGCTCGGGGAGCTGGGCGCGCAAGCGCAGCTCGGCACCCGCCGGCAAAGACAGCGTTAGCGCGCTGTCCGCCGCTACCAGCTGCTGGCCCAGCGCCTTTGCGCCCGCGCTCGCGAGGCCGCGTTGCAGAGCACGTGCACCGCTGCCGTTCGCGACGGCGAGCACACACACGGCCTCTTCGGTGCAGCGCACCTCGGCGGCGACGCCGGTCCAGAGCGGCAGCTGCGTCAGCTTAGCCGTGGGTTGGTCGACCGCAGCCAGGGCCGCGCGCAACCAGCCCTTGCTGCCGAGGACCAGCAACCGGCGCTCCAGCAGGCTCGCCGCGAGCACGTCGTCCTCGGTGATCGCAAACCGGCCCGAGCGATCGACGCTGATCGGAGCAGCGGCACCGGAGCGCGGCGTGCGTGCGGACGCGGCGCGTAGCACGCGCTCCACGTCCGTCTCCGCGTAGCTGCCGTCGAGCACCAGGAGCCACTCCTCGGCTCCGCCCCCCGAGCGCGAGGCGAGCACCGCGCGCGCGGTCGCGCGCACGAGATCATCCCACTCCGACAGCGAAGCGCAGGTCGCTCGCTCGACGTACGGGCGCAGCCGCTCGAAGAGCGCGGAGCCGCGCAGCTCGGCCGCGCGCGCCAGTACGATCGACTCGGGCGCGCCCACCACGAGCTCGGCCGGATCGCGCGGTACGGGTGCCAGCGCGCGCGCCGACTCCGAGACGCCCGGCAACGCCGTCGTGGGCTGCGCGGATTTGCTCGACGCACAGCCACTCGCTACGCCCACGCCCAGGCCAACACACACCAGCGCGCGCGCCAATGCTCGAAAAGTTTGCATGAGCGCGCATGCTAGTCAGTGAATGCGCAGCAGTCACGGCCGATCGAGAGAGACTGACTCGATGCCACGGGTCGCAGGGACGTCGCGAGCGTCGCGACCCGTGGCCATGCCGCCTCACGGGCGACCAGGTCGCCTCAGTTGTCTTTGACGCGTGGATACGAGCCGAGCACCTTCACGTAGTGGCCGGCCGCGCGCAGCTCTTCGATGGCCGAGAGCACGGGGCGGTCCGTGATGTGACCATCGAGCTCGAACAAGATCAGGTAGCGGAACTCCCAGCCGCGCGCGGGGCGCGTCTCGAGGCGATACAGATTGATGCGCCGGTCGGCGAACGGCTTCAGGCAATTGATCAGCACGCCCGTCGCGTCGTGCAGCGCGATCGCGACCGCCGTGCGGTCTCGGCCGGTGCGCGGCGGATAGTCGTTGCCGAGCGCGACGTAGCGCGTGTCGAGGTCCGGCGTGTCCTCCACCGATTTCTCGATGATCGTGAGGCCCGGCAGACCGAGCGCCAGGTCTGTGCCAAGCGCCGCGGCTTCAGGCTCCGCGACCGCGCGCGCTGCAGCCAGCGTGTGACTGCGCGTGTCGATCACGCTGGCGTTCGGGAACTCGCGCGCCACATAGCGCTCGCACGCGGCGAGCGCGCTGGTGGCGGCGTAGATCTTCTGGATCTCGGCGCGATCCCCGCTCTTCGACAGCAAATGGAACGCGCGCCTGATCGGGATCTCGGCGCACACCTTGATGTCGCTGCGCGCCAGCAGGTTAAACGTCTGCGTCACGGCACCATCGTGCGAGCTCTCGAACGGCAGCACGCCGTAGCTCGCGCGGCCGCGCTCGATCTCCGAGAGCATGGCCTCCGGGGACTCGACCGAGCGCACCACGGCCGCAGCACCGAAGTGCGTGCGCGCAGCGAGGTTGCCGAGCCCTCCCTCTTGCCCGGCGTAAACCACCTGCGCGGGCGCGATCAACGAAGAGCAAGCGGCCAAGACCTCTCGGACGACGGCGCGAGTGGCTTCCTTCGGAAGCCCATCCACGCGCTCCACGGCACGGGTCAACACGTCGACGTCTCGGGGCAGCGTAAAGTACGCGTCGGCAGCACGCGCGCGCAGCGCGGCGAGCTCTGTCACCGCCTTGGCTCGCGCAGCCAACGCATCCGCCAAAGCCTTGTCCGCAGCTTCGACGGCATCGCGAATCTTTTCGAACTCCTGCTTCGCGTTGCTCATGCAGGTAGATTACACCGCGACCGGCGCTCCGGCACTACAGCGCGCTCTTACTGTGGCGGCAGCAGCGACTTCAGGCGTGCCAGCGCGTTGAGCGCGTCGAGCGGGGTCATGCGCTCGATGTCGAGCTCACGTAAGGTGGTCTCGCACGCGGACGGCTTCGGCGCCGAGGCGATGGGCTCGAACATGGACAGTTGCTCCGGCACGTCCTTGGACGGGCGACCCTTCTGCGCGGGGGCGCCGCTGTCGCCGCTCTCCAGCTCGCGCAGGATCGCCCGCGCGCGTGCCAGCACGATCTCGGGGATTCCGGAGAGGCGCGCGACGGCGATGCCGTAGCTTCGATTCGCTGCACCCGGCAGCAAGCGATGCAGGAACACGACGTCGTCTCCGTGCTCACGCGCGGCTACGTTGTAGTTCACCACCCCGCTACGAACTTCGGCCAGGTCGCACAGCTCGTGATAATGGGTCGCGAACAAGGCGCGACATTGCACGACATCGTGCAGGTATTCGGCCACCGCCCAGGCGATCGACAGGCCGTCGTACGTGCTCGTGCCGCGCCCGATCTCGTCCAGGATCACGAGCGAGCGTCGGGTCGCACCCCGCAGGATCGAGGCGGTCTCCTGCATCTCGATCATGAACGTGCTCTGGCCGGCCGCGAGGTTGTCGCTCGCGCCGACGCGCGTGAAGATGCGGTCGCACACGCCGATGCGCGCGCGTGCCGCGGGCACGTAGCTGCCGAGCTGCGCGAGGATCACGGCCAGCGCCGTCTGGCGCATGGTCGTGGATTTGCCGGCCATGTTGGGACCGGTGATCACCATCAAGCGCGCGCCTTCCACGTCCAGCTGCACGTCGTTCGGCACGTAGCTGCCGCGTGCGACCATCGCCTCCACCACTGGGTGGCGAGCCTCGCACAGCTCCAGCTCCAGCGAGTCGTCCACCTCGGGGCGCACGTAACCCTGGCGATGTGCGAGGTCCGCGAGCGCGGTGTGTACGTCCAGATCAGCGAGCGCCGCCGCGAGCCGCCGCAGCCTGCCCGCCTCGCTCCCGATGCGCGTGCGCAGCGCCAGAAAGAGCTCGCCCTCGATCGCGCGCAGCCGCTCGTCGGCGTTCAGGATCTTGGCCTGGATCGACTCGAGCTCCTCGGTCGTGTAGCGCTCGCCGCTCACCACGGTCTGCTTGCGCTTGTAGTCCTCGGGCACGCGCTGCGCTTTGGCGCGCGTGATCTCGATGTAGTAGCCGAACACCTTGGTGTAGCGGATCTTCAGCGTCGAGATGCCCGTGCGCTGCCGCTCGCGCTCCTCGAGCCGCAGGATCACGTCCTTGCTGGCCGTGCTCAGCTCGCGCAGCTCGTCGATGCGCGGATCGTGACCGTCGCAGAAGATGCCGCCCTGTGTCGCTACGAGCGGCGGCTCCTCGGCGAGCGTCTCCTGCAGCAGCTTCGCGATGTCCGCGCAGACGTCCTGCGGTTGCAGGCGTGTGAGCACATCGTCCACGCTGTGCTCGGCCGCGCTGCGCAGGCGCTCGAGGATGCTCGCCGCGTGGACCAATCCGCCGCGGATCGCGCCGAGGTCGCGCGGTGTGGCGATGCCGAGCGACGCGCGCGTGGCCAGTCGCTCCAGATCGCCGAGGCTCTTGAGGTCTGTGCGCAGCTCGTTCCGCAGGTCCGCGCGCTCGAAGAACGTTTGCACCGCGTCGTGGCGGCGGCGGATGGCATCCACGCGCGACAGCGGCGCTAGCAGCCGGCGGCGCAACAGGCGCGCGCCCATGGCCGACTGCGTCGCGTCCAAGAGGTGCAGGAGCGAGCCCTTCTTCTCGCCGCTCAGGGTCGACACTAGCTCGAGGTTCCGGACCGCGGCGTCGTCCAGCGCGAGCACATTGGCTGTGTCGTGAGCCAGCAGGCGCTGCACGTCGAGCGCCGCTCCTGGCTGCGCGTCGAGCGTGTAGCGCAGCAGCACGCGCACCGCGTCGGTGCTGTGGTCTGCGAAGTGCGCGGGCTCCGGATGCAGCGCCAACACCGCGTCGATCTGCGGCTCCTTCTGCGCGCGCTCGAGCAGGCTCGGGTCCACCGTGCGCACCGCGGCGCGCGGAAACAAGCGCCCGAGCGACTTGCCGAGCGACTCCGCCGCCCCGTGCAGCAGGATCTCGCGTGGCTCACAGCGCGCGAGCTCCGCGATCAGGTCGCTCTCCGCGGCGAAGCTCGCTGCGCTCACCTCGGCGGCGCCAAGCTCGAGCAGCGCGAAGCCGAACGCCGCCTCGCCGCGCGCGATCGCGACCAGGAAGTTCGGACGCCGCGCGTCGATGGCATCGGCGTCGAGCGCGAGCGCGGGCGTGATCACCCGCACCACCTCTCGCGGGACGATGCCCTTCACCTTCGACGGATCTTCGAGCTGCTCGCAGATCGCCACGCGCTGGCCGTTTTCGATCAAGCGCGCGATGTAGTTGGCGGCCGCGTGGTACGGGACGCCGGCCATCGGGATCGGAACGCCGTCGGCGTCGTTGCCGCGCGACGTCAGCGTGAGCTCGAGCATGCTCGAGGCCAGCACGGCGTCCTCGTAGAACATCTCGTAGAAGTCTCCGAGGCGGAAGAACAGCAGCGCGTCGGGATACTCCTGTTTCGCGCGAAAGAATTGCTCCATCGCCGGCGAGCGGCGGGGGCGCGACTTGTCGCGTTCACGGGTCATTGGATCGAGATGGACTGTAGCGAGGGCATCGGGTCGAGCGATACCGGCAACAATCCGCGCACCGTGATGTCGACCACGTACAACGTCCGATCGCCCGGGTTGTAGTGGATGTCGACCGGCATGACCCCGCGCAGGAGCGACGTGCCGCCGATGTCCGACGCGTTCAGCACGAGCTTGGGCGTGTTTGATACGCTGGACAGGCGCAGCAACGTCTTCGGATCGAAGTTGCCGACACGGGGCTGGAACGAGATCAGGCCGTTATCGAACACGACGCCGGGCCGCGCGCGCCCGGTGCGCTTCTCGTCCCCGCTCGGATCGTTGCGGCATCCGCGCGTGCTGGGATCCTCGATCACGCGGTGTTGAAAGCCGATCGTGCCCGAGCCCTGCACCACGAACGTGCCGCGCGCGTGCACTTGATACGTGAGTCGCTCGTTGGCGAAGCACTTCTGCACGTCTTCCCAGGTCGCGTTGCGGAAGGTCGACCGATTCTTCAGCTGGCTGACATCCAGGTTGGGCTCGAGCTCGAGACGATCGGCGTACGCGCGCCGGATCCGGAACGCGATCGCGCCGTTGTCGCTGTCGCGGGCCGACACGAGCGCGTTGCACAGATCGCCCTCGTTCGGCTGCAAGCCATCGGGCTGGGTGAGCTCGCGCAGCCCGTCGCTCGGCAGCGCAGCGGTGATGCGCAGCTGATCGCCCGCGCCGGGCAGCTGATCGTCTCCCAGCACGCCGGCGCCGCAGAAGTTCGTCTCACCCACGAACTCGAGCGCACCGCTCTGGTTGCCGTCGCTGCCGGGCGCGACGAAGCGGCCGCGACCGCCGCGCGTGCCCGGGATCGCGCCCTCGAAGTCGGCCAGCCAGCTCGGCGGATCGACGAACGGATCCGCGAGCGAGCACACGCGGCCCTGGCCACGCGCTCTTTCGCAGGCACCGCCCTGCCCCTCGCCATCGGGCATGCCCGCATCTCCCACGCTCTCGGCCTGATTCGGCTGCGGAAACGATGGAACCATGCCGCCCCCGCACGTCACACAATTCAAGCCCGCGGCGCGGGCGTCGTTCGTGGAGCCATCGACGCGCACGCCGATGACCGCACCGCCGACCTCGAACTGCGGGGTCACGGTCGGAAACAGCGGCTGCAGGTTCGCGTTCGTGGCCGTCTGGTAGTCGATCCCGATGCGGGCGCGGTTGCGGACCACGGGGTACGGATCGAAGCCCGCGACGTACGGATTGTATTGGGCGACCTGCCCCGCCGTGCAGCTGCGGCACGCTCTCAGCTCCATGTCGTGCACGGTGAAGATGCGCACGCTGCCGTCCGTCGAGCCGACCGCCAGGAACACGCCGCGCAAGCGTCGCACGCTGCGGATCTGGTGCGTGGGATCGAGGCACACCAGCGGATTGCTCGACGCCGGTGGATTGCCGGCGGTCACCCATTGGTCGGCCGGGCCGAGCACGTCGAAGTCGGGCGTGAGGACGGCGAGCGAGATGGCCACTGGCGCGCCTGTGGCCTGCGAGAGACCCAGGTCGAGCCGGTCCGCGCGCTGGCTCGGATTGACGCTGACGTTCCGGATGCGGTCGCCCTGCGCCACCAGCACGGAGCCGTCGCGCGCATCGATCGCGTACACGTACTGCGCGCTTTCGTCGCTCGTGAGGTCGCGCGGCACGCGCGGGGTCACGGCGACGCGCTCGGTCGGAGCGCCGGTGAGGATCGGCTTCAGCACGGCGGCGCTCGCGTCGCCCCCTTCGAGGGCGTCGAGATCCACGACGTGCACGATCGGCTGTCGTCGATCCGCGATCAGCAGCCGCCGCTGACAGCTGCCGGCGTCCTCGCAGAACGCATCGAGCGCGAGGCCCGTGGGCTCCGGCGTGCCCACGTCCGCCGTGCGCTCGGGCAACGGGATCGGCGGGTTGCGCGTCGGCAGGAGCTGCGGCTGCGGCGAGCAGCTGTAAGCGTACGCCTCGTCCTCGGTCGGCTGCTGTGCGAAGTCCTCTTCGGGCAGCTTGGCCCAGGACTCATCGAGCGCGATGCGCTGCATGGCAGCGGTATCGAGCTCGCCGGCCTCGGCGCAGTCAACGCGGCCGTCGGCGCAGCGCTTGATCGGAATGCGTACGAGCCAACCGGCATCTGCCGAGGATACGAACAGCGCGTCCTGCTTCGGCGAGACCAACATGTCGAACGGCGCGCCGGGAGCCGCCGCGCCGTCGGGCTGCAGCGGCACGCGCTGCTTCATGAACGACTGCGCGCCCTGCACCTTGAACAGCGACTCCGTGCGCAATACCGAGATGTCGCGCGACCCCGCATTGGCGACGTAGAAGGTGTGCGGGAAGCTCGGGGCGACGGCGATCGCGACGGGCACCTCGCCTGCCGGCAGGAACGTGGAACCGGGGATGTCGGGCCGGTTATCGATGACGTCGCGCGCGGCGATGTCGACGGCCGCCACCTCGCCGCGGCTCGACTGCGCGACGAGCGCGTGCAGCGCGTATTGGTTCTTGTTCGGATTGGGCGGCGGCATGGTGACCGCCGCGACCGTGCGAGTGTCGCAGAGCTCGAGCGAGACCAGGTGATCCGTCGCGTCGACCTTCTTCGACTTGTCGACGCAGACGAAGGCCACGCGCGTAGGCCGCGAGAACGAGGCCGGCTCGGGAGGCGGCGTGTTCTGGCTGCAGGCGCTTGCGGCGCACGCGAGCAGCGCGGCCAGGAGCGGGTATCGCGACATCATTGCAGCTCCATGACGACTTTCGGGAATCCCAGGGTCGCGAGAATGCGCGGGTCGGTGCGCTCTGCCGACACGTCCGCCACGAGCGGGCTCAGATCGATGACCTGCACGCTGGAGGACCGAAAGTCCGCCAGGTACAGGCGACGCCGCGGACTGTCGATGACGAGCTGGAACGGGCCGTTCAGGTTGTGGATCACGCCGAGCACCTCGGCCGTGGCCGCATCGATCAGGTACAGCTGATGCCCGTCGAAACAGCTGACGGCGGCGACGTCGCGCTCGCCGAGCCGGCCGAGCGCCATGCGCGTGGGACCCGCGCCGACGGGTACGATGTCCCGCGCGGGAAAGTTCGTGAGCGCCGTGCCGCTGGGGTCGCTCGGCGCGCGCTGCGTGTCGACGAAGAGCAACGCAGCTGGATCGCGCGATACGACGAGCAGCTGCCCGGGCTTCGCCGGGTTGGTCGCGATCGCGCGCGTGTCGCGCTGCGCCGCCACGCCGTCGACCACGATCGCTCCGGCATCGTAGGCGAAGCTCGGCGAAAGCGCGGTGTCGCTTCCCGCGCCCTCGATGTTGATGCCGGCGCGCGCGAGCAACCGCGCCTGCGACACCAGGCTGTTGCGCGCGTACACGCTCATGTAGAGCAGGTGAGAGCTCGGCTCGAACGCGATGCCCGTCGGCTCGAGCGGCAAGTTCGACAACACGTGCAGCAAGCGTGGCCGCGCCTCGCCGCCGGCATCGTGGAAGACGCTGAGCTGTCCGCCGCGGTGCGCGACCACGACGAGCTGACCGGGCACCACCTCCGGATCCAGATCGGCCGCGGCGTCGCTGGCGCGCAAGGTCAGCATGTCGACGGGCTCGGCGGGCAGGACCTGCTGCCGTACGCTGTCCTCGGCATGGTGGCCGGTCTGGCGGTCGCCGCTGCAGCGCCGCTCGTTGCCCTCGTCGCCGCAGCTGAGCACGGCCTCGCCGTCCCCGGCTTCGTCGAGATCCACGAACGTAAGGCTTTGCTCGGTGCGAGACGCCAAATACAGGCGCTTGCGATCCGGTGAGATGCTGAAGCTCGTGGTGAGCGACGGGATCAGCACCTCGTCGACGAGCAGCGGCGAGGGGCCGATCACGCACTCCGGGCCCTGCTTCGCGCATCCGTCGGCGGCCGCGTTCAGCGCGTCCAGGTCGTACGCTTGCAGGCTGCCGCGGTTGTAGCGCAGGTCGAAGTTCGAGTTGATCACGTACAGAAAGCGCGGCGCGCCTTGCGACTGATCAGACAGGAGCAAGCCTGTGGGCAGGTACAGATCAGCGTCTGGCGGCGGGTCCCCGAGGTTCTCGAGGTTGCACGCGCACAGCGCAAGGCACGTCAGGACGCTGGCGAGCGTGACGACGCGTGACGGCGAAAGTGCGCAGGGCGGGCGCATGGGACGCGCACCGTAGTCGGTCGCCTTTCACGTCGCAACCCTCGTTTCGCTCGCGAGCTGGCTCAGTTCCAGGGGTCGAGCACTTCGCCCTGTGTCGGGTTCTTCTTGGGCGGCGCCGGCCTCGCAGCGGGCTCGACGCGCGGGCGCTTCGGTGCAGGGCTGCTCGCCGCGGGACGCGGAGCCGGGCGCTCTTCGATCTTCTCGAGCTGCAGCAGCACGTCGCTCGACTGATCGGAGATCTCCACGCTCTTGTTCTGATAGCCGGGCAAACGCAGCTCCAGCTTCACGGACTTGCCACTCTCGGGCTTCGTCAGCGTGTACGGCGTGTTGCCCACCATCAGGCCGTTCACGTAGACCTCGGCGTGATTGGGATTGCTGCCCACGCTGAGCTTGGGCAGCGGCGCGGGCTCCACGTTGTCCGGAGCCGCGGCTTGCGCGGGTGCCGAGCCCGGCTGTGCCGCCGCCGCTGGCTGCGCAGGCTCGACCGAGCCCGCCGGCTGCGTTGGGACCTGTGCCGCCGGGCCTTCGCTCACGGGCTGCGAGGAGCCCTTCCCCAGCACCAGCCACGACACGAGACCGAGCACCGCGACGACCGCGCCCAGACCCACGAAGAGCGGCGCGCGATTCTTGCGGATCGCGATGTCGGGCGGCGACGAGCCGTAGCTCATCCGTGCCTCGACGCCGCGCAACGTCTGGGGTCCTGCGGCGACCTTGTGCCGTCCGGTGCCCGCTGGCAGCTCCGCCTGGGCCTTCGGCGCCACGCCACGCTCCAGCGCTTCCAGGTCCGCGGCCAGCTCGGCCATCGACTGGTAGCGCGCGTCAGGCTTCTTCTGCAGGCACTTGAGGATGATCGATTCGAGCGCCGGCGAGATGTCCGCGGGCGGCGCGAGCTCGCGCGGCGCGATCGGGTTCTCGTACAGGTGCTTCGTCAGGATCCCCATCAGGTTGTCGGCGTCGAACGGGACCTTGCCGCACGCCATCTCGTACAACATCACGCCGAGCGCATAGATGTCGGTGCGGTGATCGACGTTCGTGCCGGCGCACTGCTCCGGAGACATGTAGTGCGGCGTGCCGAACACCTGGCCCGCCTGCGTGAGCTTGCTCGTGCTGCCGCCGACCTTGGCGATGCCGAAATCCAGCACTTTGACGAAGTCTTTTTGCCCGCCGCGCTCGATGAGCTGCACGTTGTCGGGCTTGAGATCGCGGTGCACGATGCCGATCTCGTGCGCGGCGCCGAGCGCGCCCGCGAGCTGCTTCACGACGTGGAGCATGCGCGCGTTGCCAAACTTGCCGTCACACAGCGCGGCCGTCAGCGACTTGCCTGTCAGAAACTCCATGACGAAGTAGGTCGAGCCGTCCGGCAAGGTGCCGAAGTCGCTGATGTCGATGATGTGCGGATTGCCGATCTGCGACGCGCTCTGCGCCTCCTGGCGGAAGCGCTGCAAGATCTCCTCGTTCTTGGAGACCTCGGGTCGCAACACCTTGATCGCGAGCGGCTTGCCCAGCGTGGTGTGGACTCCCTTGTAGACGATGCCCATGCCGCCCTCGCCGAGCATCCGCTCGATGCGATAGCGACCGTCGAGCACCTTCCCGATCAGCGGGTCGAGTGCGTGGCGCGCGGTGGCGCTGCCCGTACCAAATTCCATGGGTGCATTGTCCGACATCTTAAGCGGTCCTATCACAGCGGCGGCCGCGGGACGCGCTCCGCAAGCTCCGCGGCTCCCGACCTCCGCCAGCGCACGCAAACCTCACGGCGCCGTGCCTCGAGCGTGCCATCCGCGACGTGCGCCTCGCGAGCACACAGCGGTACATCGTGCTTGGCATCATACCCATAGCAAGACCGCAATTCATGATTCGCCATTCAACCATGGCGGTCAAGTTCCACCCCGACGGTGTGATGCCGTGATTACTGCAAAAACGTCAGCGTCAGCGCCGGCAGCTAGTCTTCGCTGCGCTCCGGCTCGAGCTCGACGTGTGCGTCCTGCTCGGCCTCGTGGGGCTCGGGCTCGGCTGCGGACTCATCCTGTGCGCTCGAATCGCCGCTGTCAGCCTCGATCTCGAGACTGGCGCTCTCAACCTGCGCTGCCTCGGCGTCCGGGCTCGGCTCGACCTCGGCCGTCGTCTCGATCGTGTCTTCGTCGTCGTCGTACAGCCGCTCTTCTTCCGCGGCAGCGGCGACATCGATCGGCGACGGCTCGAGCGAGAGGTCCGGGATCTCACCCGTCTTGGCCTTGAACAGCTCGCGATGCTCGGAGCTGAGCTCGGTGAACTCACGCAACGTGGGCAGGTCGTGCATGCTGTTCATGCCGAAGAACTCGAGGAAGTGTGGCGTCGTGCCGTACAGCAGCGGCCGGCCGGCCTCTTCCTTGCGGCCCAGGATCTTCACCAGCTCGCGCTCGAGCAGCACCCTGATGGCGGAGCCGCTGTCGACGCCGCGCACATCGTCGATCTCGGGACGCGTGATGGGCTGGCGATACGCGATCAGCGCCAGGGTCTCGAGCTGGGCCTTCGTCAGGCGCACGGGCTTTTGCGCGACGAGGTTGCGCACGTACGGCGCGCTCGCGGCCACGGAACGGAACTGGAAGCCGCCGTTGACCTCTACCAACTCGATCCCGCGGCCCTCGTAGTCCACGGTGATCTCCGCGAGCAGCTCGCGCACTTCGGCCGCCTTGATCTTCGCGATGCGCCCGAGCTGAACCGCGGTGATCACCGAGTCGGAGACGAAGATCAGGCTCTCGAGCACGCGCTTCTTGTGCTCGTGTGTCTTGGGAGCCTGGACCTCGGGTCCGCGTTCCTCCTCTTCGGGTTCCGCGTCCTCTTCGTCCTCGAGCTCCTCTTCTGCGAGCTCCTCGACGTCGTGCGGTCGCAGCTCGGTGATCTCCGAGTACGCGGGGGCGTGCTCCGATCCGTCGGCCGCGGGCTCGGGCGCTTCGGAGACGCTGTCGACGGCCGCCTCGGCCGCGGCAGGCTCGCCCCGCTTCTTGCGCTTGCGCGAGCTCATGGCTTCCACTCATCCGGCTGAGGCTCGGGCGGAGGCTCGTCGTGCGCCTGCGCCGCGGAAGGTGCGTAGCCGAACGAAGCTTCGGATGTGTTCGGGATGTCGGTGGCCTCGGTGTCGAGCAGCGCGTATTGCACGTGCAGAGGCGACTTGGGATCCGCCTGGAAGATGCGGGTCATGTGCAGCTTCGTCATCTCGAGCAGCGCCAGAAACGTGACCACGACCTCGTAACGCGTGCGGTCGTACTCGAAGAGCTCCTCGAACGTGCAGCTTCGCTTCTCGCGCAGCAGGTCGGAGAGCTGCGTCATGCGCTCGTGGATCGTGATGCGCTCGGCGGTCACCTCGAGCGCGGCGCGGCCCTTCACCCGCTTCAAGATCGAGCCGAACGCGTCGAGCAGCTTGTACAGGTCGACGCTGGCGAGCGGCGCCGGACCCTGGGCAGACGGCGCGGGCATGCCGCGCGGGAACACGTCGCGACCTGCGATCGGCCGCTCGCCGAGCTGCGTGGCCGCGGCCTTGTACTTCTGGTACTCGAGCAAGCGGCGGATCAGCTCCGCGCGCGGGTCCTCCGGGATTCCGTCATCCTGTTCCTCGGTCGCATCGACGGCGGCCACCTGCGGCAACAGCATCTTCGACTTGATGTGCGCCAGGGTCGCAGCCATCAGCAGGTATTCGCTGGCGACGTCCAGATCGAGCTCCTGCATCATCTGCAGGTAATCGAGGTAGCGCGCGGTCACGAACGCGATCGGCAGATCCAGGATGTCCAGCTCGTGCTTCTTGATGAGGTGCAAGAGTAGGTCGAGCGGACCCTCGAAATTGGGCAGCTTGATCTGAAACGCGGCGCTTTGGGGGATCGTCGGCTCAGTCACAGGATTCACCGCGCCGCCGGCTCCAGCAGCGCACCACAGAGACTAGGACTGTTGCAGCGCGCGTCGGAGCGCCAACCTAAAACTGCATGGTTCGGCACGTGCGTGAAAGAAAGCCGCATGAGGGCCGGGCAGCTTCCAACTCTCGCGCCCGGCTGTCAACGCGCCGGCGGGGTGCGAACAAGGCATGAATTCCCCCACGCTGTCGGTTTCACGAGAGCGTCTGCCAGTTTGCTTGCTGGCTCGAAATCAACCGTCTTTTCCTGTGTGTCCCTGACTTTTTCCGGCGTTCGCGCCACCCCCCTCGCCCCGGGTCGGTCCCCCGCACGGTCACCCCAGATCGGGGCTCACTCGGCGAGCGCTTGCAGCACGGCGTCCACGTGTCCGTTCACTTTCACCTTGGGGAAGATCTTCTTCACCTTGCCGGCCTCGTCCACGATCACCGTCGTGCGGATGACGCCGATGCTCTTCTTGCCGTACAGCGTCTTCTCGCCCCACGCGCCGTACGCTTCCAGCACCTCGTTGTCCGGATCGCTCAGTAGCGGGAACGTCAGCGCGTACTTGTCGCGGAACTTGCAGTGCGACGCGATCGTGTCGCGGCTCACACCGAGCACGACCGCGTTCCGCTTCTTCAGCTGCGGCAACGCCTTCTGAAACTCCTGGGCCTCCAAGGTGCAGCCGGGCGTGCTGTCCTTCGGGTAGAAGTACAGAACGACGCTCTTGCCCTTGAAATCCGAGAGAGAGACCTGGCCGCCGTCGGAGCTGGCCAGCTTGAACGCCGGGGCGCGTTTACCTACTTCGAGCATGCCGCGGTTTTACCCGTTCGGATGCGCGCTGAGAATAGGCGGCCCGGCGCCGCGGACTTCTCCATTCCCTCCCGCCGCGCGCTCCTTTACTGTGGAAAGTCGATGCGGCGAACGATCTTCGTGGGAGACGTGCACGGTTGCCTGCACGAGCTGCAAGACCTGCTGGACGCGTGTGGCTGGGCGGCCGGCGAACGGCTGGTGTTCGCCGGAGACCTCGTCGCAAAGGGGCCTGACTCGCCCGGCGTGCTGCGCCTGTTCGACCAGCTGCGCGCGGTCGGCGTACGCGGTAACCACGATCACGCCGTACTGCGCTGGCGCGAGACGGTGCGCTCGGGGGTGTACCCGGATCGCGTGACGCAACACTTGCTCGTGGCCCAGAGGCTCACGTCCGCAGAGTGGTCGGTCCTGGAACGCTTGCCGCTGTTCTTGCCGGTGCCCGATCACAACGCCATCGTCGTGCACGGCGGCCTCGTGCCGGGGCTGCCGATCGAGCGCCAGGACCCGGACATGTTGCTCAACATGCGGACCCTGCGTCCGGACGGGACCGGCTCACGCCGCCCGGACGACGGCGTGCTCTGGGGCTCCGCCTGGCCGGGGCCGGAGCTGGTCGTCTTCGGTCACCACGCCATGGCCGGTCTGCAGCGCCACCCGCACGCGCTCGGGCTCGATACCGGCTGCGTGTACGGCGGGCGGCTCACGGCCTACGTGCTGCCGGACGATCGCCTGTTCTCGGTGCCTGCGCGCGGCGTCTACGCGAACGCGGACACCGAGCGCAAGGTGCACTGAGCGTCAGGGCTGCGCGGTCTCTGCAACACGCCCGTCGGCGCGCTTGAACGCCGCCGGCACGGACAACGGGCCGAGCTTGGCCCAGGGCACGTCTTCGCTCTGGTGCAGCAGCTCGCGCCGGGCGGTGAGCACCTCGCAGCCGGTCTTCGTGACTACGATCGTATGCTCGAACTGGGCGGACAGCGAGTTGTCCGCGGTGACCACGGTCCAATCGTCCTCGAGCAGCTCACACTTGTAGTCGCCGATGTTGATCATCGGCTCGATGGTGAACACCGTGCCGGCCTTCAGCCGCTTGCCGCTGCCGCGCGTGCCGTAGTGCGGCACCTGCGGTGCGGTGTGGAACTCGCGGCCGATGCCGTGGCCGACGTAGTCACGCACCACGGAGCAGCCCTGCGCCTCGGCGAACTCCTGGATGGCCGCGCCGATGTCTCCGATGCGCGCGCCCTCCTTGACCTCGGCGATGCCGAGCTCGAGCGCATAGCGCGCGACCTCCGTCACCTTCTTGGCCGCATCGCTCGGAGTGCCGACGTAGAACGTGGCGCTGGTGTCGCCGTGAAAGCCGTTCTTTTTGGGCAGGTACGAGGTGACGTCCACGTTGATGATGTCGCCGTCGCGCAGCACCCGCTTGCCGGGGATGCCGTGGCACACCACCTCGTTCACGCTCGTGCACACGCTCTTCGGGAAGCCGTTGTAGTTGAGCGGTGAGGGCCACGCACCGTGCTCCACGGTGTAGTCGTGGACGAGGGTGTTGATGTCGTCCGTCGTGATCCCGGGCTTGAGGTGGCGACCCACCATCACCAGCGTGTCCGCAGCGAGCTGACAGGCTTCGCGCATACGCGCGAGCATGGATGGCGTCATGATTTCAATTGCGGACAAGGTGCTCCTCCAGCGAAGCCGCGAGAGCCTAAGCCTAGGTGCGCCGGGCAGTGGGGGCAACCCCGCGCGCACTGCCTACGGCGTCAGGCTGGCTCCGCCAGCGGGGCTCGGCGTGTGCCGGCGTCAGATCATGGACAGCAGGTAGATGATGACGATGCACACGGCCAGGAACACCAGGCCGAAGCCGAACAAACGCGGCCCCGTCCAGTAGGCCTCTTCGCGCGCGATGCGCGCCTCATGCGATTCACTCACGACGATTCTCCTTCGAGGTGCCTCGACCTGCGCGGCGGGTCTTACTCGCCCCGTCCACGCACGTCAATCCGGCTGTACTTATGCCAGTAGGGTCGCCCCAACCTCTCCTCCAAACGCAACGAGGCCCCTGCGGAGGTCCCGCGACCGCCGCTGTGATTAACTGCGGAGGTCGGGAGCCGCGGAGCTTGCGGAGCGGCTCCCGCGACCGCCGCTGTGATTAACTGCGGAGGTCGGGAGCCGCGGAGCTTGCGGAGCGGCTCCCGCGACCGCCGCTGTGATTAACTACGGGCCTCGTACGGTGGGCGGCAGGCGGCGCTCAGCCGAAGTCGAGCTCTTCGGGATCGCGCGCCACCAAGTCTTCGTGCCCAGGGTTGAAGGTCGCCTCGTTCTCGAGATCGTCGACGCAGAAGCCAACTTTGTGCATGGGACGCAGCTCGTCGCGCTCGAAGTCAGCAAAGGAGCCGTAGTTTCTGGGGCTTGTGGCCAGCATCATGGGAGAACTCTCCTCAGTCGGTCGTAAGGGGGGTACTAACCGCGCTCAGCAGGTCGACCTGAACCACATCGGCCTACACTGTCGCAGACGGTATCACCGGGCCTCACTGCGTCCAAATTTGCGACGTGACTTTTCTCCGTCCCCTGCGGCCACCAGTTCCCCCACTTATGAAATGGGCGGAGTTGAGACTTGCGAGTAGACTCGCGCGCATGAGCCGGGTCGTTGCCGTTTCGAATCAAAAGGGCGGTGTTGGAAAGACCACCACTGCCGTCAACCTCGCTGCCAGTCTCGCCGTCGCCGAGCAGCGTGTGCTGCTCATCGATGTCGATCCGCAAGGCAATGCTTCGAGTGGCGTCGGCGTCTCGGAACGCTCGCTCGAGGAATCGCTCTACCCCGTGCTATTCCGCGAGAAGACCCTGCGTGACGTGGCGCGCCAGACCGAGCTGCCATTCCTGCACATCGTGCCCGCGGCGCGCGATCTCGCCGGCGTGGAGATCGAGCTGGTCGACGCACAAGACCGCGCCTCACGACTGCGCGATGCGCTCGCGCCCGTGCGGGACGACTACGACTTCATCTTCGTCGACTGTCCACCGTCCCTCGGCATCTTGACGGTGAACGCGCTGGTCGCAGCCGACGTCGTGCTCGTGCCGATGCAGGCCGAGTACTACGCGCTCGAAGGCTTGTCCGATCTGGTCGACACCATCGAGCGCGTGCGCAACGCGCTCAACCCCGCGCTGCAGATCGACGGCGTGCTGCTCACGATGTTCGACCCACGCAACAACCTGTCGATCCAGGTCGCCGACGAAGTTCGCAAGCATTTCCACGTGTTCGAGACGGTGATCCCGCGCAATGTGCGCCTCGCAGAAGCGCCCTCGCATGGCAGGCCCGTGATCCTGTACGATGCCGGCTCACGCGGCTCGCACGGCTACCTGAGCTTGGCTCGCGAGATCCTCGACCAGCGACCCGCGGCAGCCCACGCATAGACATGAACGATCTGAACAAGCGCAGACTGGGACGCGGCCTCGACGCGCTCCTGCCGAGCGGTGCTCCCATCGCAGCAGCGAGCGTCGATGGCTTCCGTGCCAAGATCGAGGAGCTGCACCCCAATCGCTCGCAGCCGCGCACGCGCTTCGACGAATCGACCCTGAACGAGCTGGCCCAATCCATCAAGGACCTGGGCATCCTCGAGCCGATCCTCGTGCGCAAGCGCGCCGGGGGTGGTTACGAGATCGTCGCCGGTGAGCGGCGCTGGCGCGCGGCGCAACGTGCCGGCCTGCACGAAGTTCCCGTGTTCGTGCGCGAGCTGAACGAGAGCAAGGCGTTCGAGGCCGCGCTGGTGGAGAACCTGCAGCGCGAGGATCTGAACCCGCTCGAGACCGCGCGCGCGTTTCAGCGCCTGCTCGATGAGCACAACCACACGCAAGACTCGCTGGCGCAACTGATCGGCAAGGATCGCTCGACCATCGCCAACGCGCTGCGCCTGCTCAAGCTGCCGGAGAGCGTGCTCGATCTAATCGAGAGCAAGGAGCTCACGGAGGGGCATGGCCGCGCGCTGCTCAGCGCTGGGGACGCGGCCGCGATGCAGAAGCTCGCGCGCGAAGCGATCGCGGGTGACTGGAGCGTGCGCGAGACGGAGCGGCGCGCACGGCTCGTGGCGCAGGCCGCAGCGGCAGCGAAAGCCGAGCAAGAGAAGCAGGAAGGCGCGGCCCAGCCGGACAAGAACCCGAACCAGCGCGACCTCGAGGATCGCCTCAGTCGCAGCATCGGCGCGCGCGTTACGCTCGCGGACCGCAAGGGCAAGGGTCACCTGCAGATCGCGTTCGCCAACTACGACGAGCTCGATCGTTTGATCAGTGTGCTCGAGCGCCAGCCGTAACGTCGGCGGACGCGGTTCGCCCGCGGCTCCAGCTCGCCACGCGATTCCACACGGCGGCGCACGCGATCACGCTGCCGAGGCCGATCCACTGCGACGTGCTGAGGCCGAAGAACACGCCGCGATCATCGGCGCGGATGAACTCGAGCGCGAAACGCAACACGGCGTACGCGATCAGGAACGCGAGCAGCACCTGACCGTCGAAGCGCTTGCGGGGCTGCGTGCGCAAGATCAACCAGGCCGCGATAGCGAGACAACCGAGCGCCTCGTACAGCTGCGTCGGGTGAACCGGGAGCGACGGCAGGCTCTTGTCGCGCAACAAACCTAGCTCTGCCTGCTCGTAGCTCGCGGGCGAGCCGCCGGGAAACACGATGGCGAGCGCGCTGTGCGTCGGTGAGCCGAAGCAGCAGCCGCCAAGGAAGCAGCCGAGCCGGCCGAAGAACAAGCCGAGCGGCAACACCGCGCCCACGATGTCGACGCCCTTGCCCACGGGGAAACCTTCACGGCGCAGGAAGCGGATGCCCGCCACACTCGCGAAGATCAATCCGCCATAATACGCGAGCCCGCCGTTCCAGAACTCCGCCCACGCGAAGCAGTCGCGCTCGAGCGCGTGGCAGGCGCGAGCGCCGCCCTCCCAGCGCCCGCCGAGCTGCTGACACTCGCCGGCCGAGGTGACCGCGCGCCAGATCACGGCATCCGGGTTCGTGCACAGGTGCACGTAGTCCCAGAAGTAGCCGTCCGCGAGCACGTGCAGCACGCGCGCGCCGAGCACACCGGTGAACAGCGACAGGAGCGCGAGGTCGATGATGATCTCGTGGTCCAGCTCCTGGCGCCGCGCGGTGCGCGACGCCACCAGGGTCGCTGCGCCGTAGCCCAACATCAACATCACGAAGTAGGCCGGGATCGGCTCACCGAACAGACTGCCGAAGCTCGGAAGCATGGGCTGCAGTGTCCCCTGCGCGCGGCGAGCGCGTCAACGCGATGCGCGGCTCGCGCTTTGTGACGAGGCCACCGCCCGCGGCCGGGGCGCGACGAAGAAGCCCTCGATCAGCACCAGGATCACGCCTGCGGTGATCGTGATGTCCGCGACGTTGAAAGTGGGCCACACGAAAACCTCGCGCACATGGAAGCGGATGAAATCCACCACGTACCCGAGGCGGAAGCGGTCGACCAAGTTGCCGAGCGCACCCGAAGCGATGAGCGGCACGCTGAACGCGAACAAGCGTCCGCCGTACCCCGTCCAGAACAGCCAGAGTAGGCCCAGCACGGCCGCGATCGCCGCGGGCGCGAACACCGCCAAGCGCAGCCAGGTGGGCCCGCGATTCAGCACGCCGAAGGCCGCGCCGCAGTTCTCCGCGTAACGCAGCTCGAGATAGTCGCGCACCAGCACCTGCGGCCTGGTCGGCAGGCGCTGGAAGTAGCTGCCGCCCTCCTCGCTCGAGGCACATACCGGACCGGGCGACATCAGCGGTGCGCGCGACAGTGCGGCGAGCGCCCAGTCCTTCGTCGCGAGGTCCACGTACGTGAGCACGGCCAGTGCGACGAGGCACAGGACCAGAGACCTTGGCGAGCGACGATGCGTGGCGTTCGACATGCGGAGGCGCCGCACGGAGTACTCGATGGCCGGCGCGAGCGCAAAGACCTGGGTCGGGAAATCAGTGCTCGGCGGCCAGTGCGCGCCGGCGCTCACGCTGCAGGATGGGCGACATCTCTTTTTGCGCTTCGGGCGATTCGATCAACACGACTTCGTCCGGCTCTCGGCGCGCGGCCGTCGCGCGCACGAAGCTCTCCATGGCCGTGGCGGCGCTGACCTTGCCAGTGCTGCGACCGGGCAGTACGAGCGCGAGCGCTCGCACGCGGGCGGCCGTGCCCACGTTCAGCATGCGCTCGGTCACGCTCTGCTGCAGCTTCGGATCCCATTGTGCCTGCTCGCCGAGGCCGAACAGGAAGAGCTTGTCGGCGGCGAAGCGCGGCCGCAGCGGCAAGAGCACTGTCTCGCCCAGCTGTCCACCCACGACGCCCCCTAGGATGAGGCGCGAGACAAAGCCGCACAGCCGCCAGTCGATGAGCCCGAGCACACCGGTCAACGGTCGCTCATCGCTGAAGAACGGCGCCAGGATCGCCTCCGACTGCAGCACGTCCAGGCTCTTCCAATCGGGAGCAGCGAAACGCACGTGCATGTGCTCAGGCGCCCTTTCTGGGGTTCAGGCCTTGCCGACCTCGTCGGCGATGCGGTCCAACACGCCGTTCACGAACGCCGGGCTCTCCTCGTTGCCGAAGCGCTTCGCGAGCTCCACCGCCTCGTTCAACGTCACGCGCCGTGGAATGTCCGGCAGGTGCATGAGCTCGTACGCGGCGAGGCGGATGATGTTGCGATCGACGCGCGACATGCGCTCGAGACGCCAGTGCCGGCTCACGCTGCGGATCTTGGCGTCGATCTCATCGCGGGCCTGCGCGCAGCCCGTCACGAGCTCGTCCGCAAAGGCGTCTTGTTCGGCCGTCACCCCCAAATGCTGCCAGAACAGGCGGATGGTGTCTGCGGCGTCGAGGCCGCAGCTATCCATCTGATACAGCATTTGTACGGCGGCCTCTCGGGCTTTACGTCGCGAACCCATAATACCGCCAGCCAGCACCCGACATGGGAGGCGGCCAGTTTAGCGATTTTCCTCGCCAACGCACGCTGAAGTGGTGCGACCGCTACGATTCAGCGCTCAGCGCTCGACGGCAGGTCCGGGCGCATCGTAGCCCTGGTCTGCTAGCGCGCGCAGCAAGGACGACATCTCGATGGCCGCCACGGCCGCTTCCGCGCCCTTGTTGCCGGCCTTGGTTCCAGCGCGCTCGATCGCCTGCTCGATGCTGTCCGTCGTGAGCACGCCGAAGATGACCGGCACGCCCGTCGAGGTAGCGACCTGCGCGCAGCCGCTGGTGGCCGCGCTGGACACGTACTCGAAGTGGGCGGTCGCGCCGCGGATCACGCAGCCGAGCGCGATCACGGCGCTGACCTTTCCGGACTGCGCCAGCTGCCGGCACGCCACCGGGATCTCGAACGCGCCCGGCACGCGCACCACGCTGATGCGCGCTTCGGCCACGCCGTGCCGGCGCAGCGCGTCCACGGCGCCATCGACCAGCCGGTCGACGATGAACTCGTTGAAGCGCGCGGCGACGATCGCGAAGCGAGCGTCTTTGGGTGCTTGCAGCTGCCCCTCGATCGACTGGACGGTCATGCTTTCCTCGGTAGAAGTAGGTCAGTGCGTGGTGTGGCCCGTCGCGGCGCCGGCGTAGCCCTCGTGCACGACCGCCACCGAGCGCAGGAGCACCTGCTCCACTACTTCCAGCTCGAAGCCGTCGACACCCGCGATGCGGCTCGGGCGATTGGTTAGCACGCGCATCTTGCGCACGCCGAGATCCTTCAGCACCTGCGAGCCGAAGCCGATGTCGCGCAGCACGAGCTCGTTCTGCACGCTCGCAGCTTCCGGCGGCGTCACGCCCTCGGCGTAGTGGTCGAGGTCGAACGCGAGATCCGCGCGCTGCGGCACGAACAGCAGCACGCCCTTGCCCTCTTCCTCGATGCGGCGCATGGCCTCCGCGGCGCTGATGCGCGTGTCGTGCGGCGCGCCGAACACGTCGCCCAGGGTGCTGCCCATCTGCACGCGGACGAGCGTGGGCGAAGCATCGATCTGGCCGAGCGAAAGCGCGAGCAGCTGATCGTTCGTGTGCGGCGCGAGCGTCTGGTAGACGCGCGCGGTCCAGAGCTGGTTGCTCGGCGGCAAGCGCACCTGGCGCTCGCTCACCTGCTCCACGAGGCGCTCGGTCTGGAGCCGGTACTGGATCAAATCTGCGATCGAGAGCAGCCGCAGCTTGTGCGTGTCGCAGAAGCGCTCGAGGTCGCCCATGCGGGCCATCGTGCCGTCGTCGTTCATGATCTCGCAGATCACGCCCGCAGGCATGCAGCCGGCCATGCGCGCCAGGTCCACCGAGCCTTCGGTGTGGCCCGTGCGCCGCAGCACGCCACCTTCCACCGAGCGCAGCGGGAACACGTGCCCCGGGCTGATGACGTCCCCGACCTTGGCGTTCTTCGCGACCGCCACCTGGATGGTGCGCGCGCGATCCGCCGCGCTGATGCCAGTGGTCACACCGGTGCGGGCCTCGATCGAGACGGTGAACGCCGTGCCAGCCTTCGTCTGGTTCTTGTCGACCATCATCGACAGGCCGAGGGTCTCGACGCGGTCCGACTCCAGGCTCAGGCAGATCAAGCCCCGCCCGTACTTCGCCATGAAGTTGATCGCCTCGGGGGTGACGCGGTCGGCGGCCATCACCAGGTCGCCCTCGTTCTCGCGGTCCTCGTCGTCCACGAGCACGACCATCTTGCCCGCGGCGATGTCCTCCAACGCGCGATGCACTCGTTCGATTGCGTCACTTCGCATGCTTACCCCTTGCGCTCTCGAAGCCGGCGGATGGTCGTTGTCCTACACGGTCCCCGGCTGTGGGACCGCGGGCCACTTCATAGCCTCGTCGCTTGCCGCGGTCCAGCCTTTGCTGCCGTCCCAGGTCGGGCCCGTTCGGCCGCCTGCAAGATGCTGATATCGCCGCGGAACAACACATCATCGCCCAAGCGTACGACTTCCTGGCGCGCAAGCACGAAGGCGCCCGGCAAGGTGCGCGGGACGTGGCTCGCAACCAACGGAATCGCCTGCATATCTCCCAGAATCTTCGGGGCCACAAAGATGGCGGCGGCGTCGGCCAGGCCCCGGTCGAGCAGGGCGGCATGGACCTGGGCGCCGCCTTCGACGAGCACTCGCACCACGTCGCGCCGGGCGAGCTCGCGCAGCGCCGCTTCGATGTCGAGGCCCCGACCCGAGCGCCCCCGCTTGACCTCGGCCAGCTGCACGCCCAGCTCGCGCAGCGCGGCGGCGCGCTTCGGCTGAGCGCCGCGCGCGTGCAGGATCAACGTGGGCACCTCGCGCGCGCTCGTCACGAGGCGCGCCGTGAGCGGCGTGCGCAGCGCGCTGTCGAGCACGACGCGCAGCGGGTTGCGGCCGCGCACGGCGCGCACCGTGAGCTCCGGGTCGTCGGCGAGCACCGTGCCCACGCCGACGAGCACGGCGTCGCACTCCACGCGCAGCCGGTGCGCTTCACGCCGGGCCTTCGGGCCGGTGATCCACTTGCTCTCGCCGCTGCGAGCGGCCGTGCGGCCGTCGAGGGTCACCGCCGCCTTCAGCAGCACCCAGGGCAAGCCGCGCGAGTGGAACTTGCTGAAGTCTGCGATCAGCTGCTGAGCGCGCTCTCCCAGGACGCCGTGCTCCACCTCGATGCCGTGCTTGCGCAGCCGCGCGTAGCGGCGTTGCGCGTTGCCTCTCGGGTCCGCACAGCCCACCACGACACGTGCGACACCTGCGGCGATGATCGCGTCCGTGCACGATCGCGCGTCCGCGTCCTCGTCGCTGGCGGGCGAGGTCACGTACAATGTCGCGCCGCGCGCGCGCGAGTCTGCGCGGTGCAGGGCGACCTGCTCCGCGTGTGGTCCGGCGCGGCGCGCTCGGTGCCCGACGCTGATCAGCTGTGCGCCGCGCGCAACCACCGCGCCCGCTCGCGGCTCGGGGCTGGGATCGCCGCTCCTGGCTGCGCGCAGGGCGCGCGCCATGAAGATTGCATCGAGCGCTGCCTGCCCCTCTGCGCGCCCCGACCGGCCACGCTTCGCCGAAACTTCGCGGCGTGACTTGAGCCCGCTCGCCGAACGTGACGCGCGCTCAGCCACCCTCGTCCTTCTTGGGCTGGGTGAGCAGCGCAGAGAGCTCGGCCATGAACTCGTGGATGTCCTTGAAGCTGCGGTAGACGCTCGCGAAGCGCACGTAGGCGACCTGATCGAGATCCTTCAGGCCGCGCATGACCTCTTCGCCGATCTTCGCTGCGTCGATCTCTTTTTCGCCCGACTCCACGCAGTCGCGCTCGATCTGATCGACCAGCTTCTCGATCCGCTCCGAAGCCACGGGGCGCTTCTCACACGCCCGGCGCAGGCCGGCGAGCACCTTCAGGCGATCGAACGGCTCGCGGCGCCCGTCCTTCTTCACCACCATCGGCAGCACGAGCTCGATGCGCTCGTACGTGGTGAAGCGACGCGTACAGCGCTCGCACTCGCGGCGCCGCCGCGTGACCTCGTCTCCCTGCGAGAGCCGCGAATCGATGACCTTGTTGTCGACACTGCCGCAGAACGGGCATTTCATGGGGATCTGAACACGAGGAAGTGAGAGCGAGGGAGCGAGCGCGCAGTCAGCTCGCGACTTTGCGCATGCGAACGACGGCCTCTACATGCCCGGTCTGGGGGAACATGTCGAGGGCATGCGCGCGATCCACGACCCAGCCTGCCGCGTGCAGCGCGCGCAGATCGCGGCTCAGAGTGGTCATGTGACACGAGATGTATACCACGCGCGACGCGCGAGATTGTGCCACGAGCCGCTCGAGCACCGCGCAGCCGCCGCGCGGTGGATCGAGCACGACGACGTCACAATGCTCGCGCAGCTCGAGCGTGCGTACGTCTGCGGCGGTGACGCGCGCCTGTTTGAAGCCGCGCACGCGCAGGTTCTCGCGACAGGCTTGCGCGGCGGCGGCATCGCCTTCCACCGCCGAGAGCGCGGCAGCCTGCGCTGCGAGCGCGCGCGTGAAGTTGCCGTGCCCCGCGTACAGCTCGAGCACACGCGCGCCTTCGGGCTGCGCCAGCTCGAGCACGAGCGCCTGCAGGCGAGCGTTGACCGCGGCGTTCACCTGCGAGAAGCCGTGCGCGGGCGCAGACAGCGGCAGGCCATCCGACGCGAGCACGGCCGCGTCGTGCGGCGCGCCGTAGCGCGCAGGCGCCCCACCCGCGACGTGCAGCGCGACGCGCGCGATCGGCGCGTCGGAGGCCAGCTGCTCGGCAACCTTGTACAACGCAGACGACACGGCGGCATCGCAGCGCACCGCGACGGAGACCTGCTCGTCTGTGCCGGCGTCGAGCTCGATCTCGCCCGCGCCCTCGAGCGCCGGCACGAGGCGCGCCTGCACGCGCTCGAGCGCTGCAGCGAGGAGCGGCGTCAAGATCGGACAGCGCTCGAGCGCGACGAGCTGCTTGCTGCCGTGTGCGTGATAGCCGAGCAGTGCGCCCTGCCCCAGCTTGCGAAACCCGAGCCGCGCGCGCCGCCGATAGCCGAGCACGTCCGGCGTAGGCTCGAAGCTCACGCTCACGCCGTCCGCGCACAAGCCCGTGAGCGCGCGCTGCACGCGCCCCAACTTGAGCGCGCGCTGCGCCTCGGGTGCGAGGCCCATGAGCGGGCAGCCACCGCAGCGCTCCGCGATCGCACACGCGGGCTCGATGCGATCGGGCGAGCCGGTGAGCACGGCCAGCAGCGCGCCGCGCGTCACGCCCGCGCGCTGCTCCTCGGTACGCACCCGCACGCTCTCGCCTGGAAAGCCGCCGCTGACCAGCACGATGCCCGCCTCGGTCTCGACCACGGAGTCGCCGGCATCGGTCACGTCGCGCACCTTGCCTTCCAGCACGCGGGACGGCGCGCGCTTCGGGGGTCGCGCGGAGCGCTGCTTGGGCCTGGGCTTCACGGCGCGTCTTATACAGGGCGCGGCCGACGCGCGCACGCTGACGTCACACGATGTAGCCGCCGCCGACCACGCACTCGCCACGGTAGACGACGGCGGCCTGGCCGGGAGCCACTGCGCTCTCTGGCTGCTTGAAGCGTGCGGTGAAGCCCTCCTCGGTCGGCGTCACGACGCACTCTGCGGGGCGGTGGCGGGAGCGGATGCGAAGCTGCGCCTCGAACGGCGCGCTCGGGCGAGCGCCTGTCCACGTGACGCTCTGGGCGCTCAGCTCGGCGACGGCCAGCTCATGTGCACTGCCTACCACCACCTGCCGGGTGTCCTCGATGATCCGCAGCACGTAGCGCGGCTCGCGACCGGGGATGCCGAGCCCGCGCCGCTGGCCCACCGTGAAGCCGGCGATGCCGCGGTGTTGCCCCAGCACGTGGCCCTGCGCGTCGATGATCTCGCCGCCGTCAGCGGCGTGGCCCACCTGCCGCTCGACGAAGCCGCGCACGTCTTGATCAGGCACGAAGCACAGCTCTTGCGAGTCCGGCTTGTCCCAGTTGGGTAGGCCGTGCTCGCGCGCCAGCTCGCGCGCCTCGGACTTGAGCAGCTCGCCGAGCGGAAACAGCAAGTGTCGCAGCACCTCCTGCCCCGCGCCGAACAGGAAGTAGCTCTGATCTTTGCTGGCGTCGCGCCCTCGCAGCAGCTCCACGTCGCCGCCCGGCGTTTCGCGCAGGCGCGCGTAGTGACCCGTCGCCACGCGCTGCGCGCCGAAGCTCTGCGCCACTTGCCAGAGTCGCGCGAGCTTCACCTGCTGGTTGCAGGCCACGCACGGGATCGGAGTGCGACCGGCCAGGTTGGTCTGGACGAATGGATCGACCACGTGCCTGCGAAACGCCTGGCGTTCGTCGAGCACGTAGTGCGGCACGCCGAGCAGGTCGCAGGTGCGGCGCGCGTCCTCGCGGTCCTCGGGGGCGCAGCAGCGCCCGACCTTGTCCTCACCCGCGGCGTCCCACAGGTGCAGGGTGACGCCGATGACCTCGTGCCCCGCCGCGTGCAGCAGGGCCGCAGCGAGAGACGAATCCACGCCACCGCTCATCGCCACCAGCACGCGCATCGGCTCAGTCATGGGGCGCTTCTCGTGCCGCAACCCAGGGCGGCGGTCAAGGCTGCGTTCCATTCAAACGAACGCCAGTGCGGCGCAGATCGGGTCGAGATAATCATGCAATCTCAAATGATTGGGTGCCAATTCGGAACGACGGCTGCGATTGCAGGGCAAATCATCGAAATCACTTCACCTGCTCTCAGGCCTCGGGCCGCGAGACCACGCTGGTGCAGCAGCTCAACGCAAAATCCACATCACTTTCGAAGTTTTCCACGCCGAAGCTAAAGCGAGTGCTGGCTTGAGCTCGCGCGGGCTCCGACGCATGCATCGCGAGGAGCACGGGGGACGGCTCGTTCGTGCCCGAGGAGCAGGCCGAGCCAGCGCTGATCGCGAGCCCCTCGAGGTCGAGCGCCGCGACCAGCGCATCCGCGCGTCGGCCGGGCCAGTACACATTGCTGCAGGTCGCTACGCGCGGGCCCGCGGCCGCGTTGCGCACCGCGCCGAGGCCGACGAGCCCTGCCTCCAAGCGATCGCGCAGCTCGGCGAGGCGCGGCATGTGCGCGAGCCGCTCACCGATCAGCGCGCACGCCGCGCCGAAGCCCACGGCGGCGCGCACGTCCGGCGTTCCGCCGCGCCGGCCGCGCTCCTGACCGCCGCCGTGCAGCACGGGCTCGAGGTCGAGGCCGCGCCGCACCCAGAGCGCGCCTGCGCCTGCGCCGCCCCCGATCTTGTGCGAGGCGAGCGCGACGAGGTCCGCTCCCAGCTGCGCGACCGAAAGCGGCAGCTTGCCGAACGCCTGCGTGGCATCGATGAAGCAGGGCACGCCCGCCGCGCGACACACCGCGGCGTAGTCGGCGACAGGAGCGATGGTGCCCGTCTCATGGTTCACCCACTGCACGGCGCACAGCGCCGCGGGCTCGGCCAGCGCAGCTTGCAGCTGGCTCGCATCCGGCGGCCGACCCTCGGGCAGCGAGAGGCGCGTGACGCGGATCCGTCCTTGCTGCTCCAGGCTTCGCAGTGCTGCGGACACCGCAGGATGCTCCACGTCCGTGGTCACCACGTGGGCCGGGCCGCGCGCGCTGAGCACGCCTTGCAGCGCCAGGTTGCAAGCCTCGGTTCCGCCCGCGGTCAGCACCACGTCGGTGGCCGTCGCGTCGATCGCCGCGGCGACCTGTCCGCGCGCTCGCTCCAGAGACGCGCGGCTCTTGCGGCCCTCGGCGTGCACGCTGCTCGGGTTCGCCCAGGCCAGCTCGTCCAGCCCGACGAGCGCGGCGCGCACGCGCGGGTCGACGGGCGTCGCGGCATGGTGATCGAGGTACACGCGGTGGGCCATGGCAGTTTCTCGCCCGGCGTGTATGCGCCGCCCGCGCGCTCGCGTCGAGTGGCCGAGCCGCTCAACGCTCGCTGGCGACGGGGGTCGACGCGCTCGGTGTGGGCACCGAGTCGCGCCGCGGGGGCTCCGGGTTCACCGTGAGCCGGATCGCGGTGCCCGCGAGCTTGTGCCCGGCGATGAGCGTCTCCGGCGGGCTCTGCACCTCGATGCCGCCGCCGAGGGCTTCAGCCACGTTGCGCGCATACGCGAGGCCGAGGCCGACACCGCCGTGACTGCGCGTGCGCGAGCCATCCACCTGGAAGAACGGCTGCATGATCTGATGTTTGGCGGTGGCCGAAATGCCGGGCCCATTGTCCGCGACGACAAGCTCGTAGCGCCAGTCGGGCGTGTGCGGCGTACCGATGCCGCGCACGCAGACCGCGACCTCCGAGCCGCGCGCGGAGAACTTCACCGCGTTGTCCAAAATGTGGACCATCGCGCGCCGCAGCTTGTCCGGATCGCCGCGCGCCGGCAGCTTGCGCGCGCTCGGCTCGCGGTACAGCTGCACGCCCGCCTGCTTGAAGCGCAGGTCGGTCTCGGAGATCGCGCGGCCCACCACGCTCTCGAAGTCGTAGTCGCGATCGAACAGGTGCAGCCGCCCCGTCTCGAGATGGCTCACGTCGAGCAACGTGTCGATCAGCGAGCGCAGCTTGGAGGTAGAGGTCTGGATCGACTCCAGGCACTTGCGCTGCAGCGGCGTGAGCGGTCCGGCTTCCTCGTCCAGCAGCAGCTTGAGATAGCCGACCACGGGCGTCATCGGCGTCGCGAACTCGTGGCTCAGGTTCTGCAGGAACATCTGGCGCAGACGCGCCGCTTCCTCGAGCTGGCGGTTGGCCTGGGACAGATCCGTGACCGTCTGCTCGAGACGTTCGACGAGCTTTTGCGAGCGCGAGCGCAGGATCTGGGCATCGTCTGCGCTGCGCTCGGCGCGCTCGCTGTGCCCCGCGAGAAACTTGGCCACGACGTCTGGAAAGCGCTGCGCGTCGATCGGCTTCTGAATCAACCCGTCCGCGCCCACCGCGAGGCTCGTGTCGCGATCCCCTTCGGCCGTGATGGCGACGATGGGCTTGCCCTGCATGCTCGCCATGCCGCGCAGTCGCAACGTGACTTCATAGCCGTCGAGGTCAGGGACGTTGATGTCCACCAACACTAGGTCCGGCTTGTGCGTTTCGGCCAGCTTGATGCCTTCGAGGCCGCTCTCGGCGTCGATCACTTGGTGCCCGGCCGCGCTGAGCAACTTGCGCACCAAAAGCCGATTTACCGGGTTGTCTTCGATGTGCAGGACGCAGGCCACGGAGCGCTGGAGCGTACCACCCCCGGGTGCACGGCGGTCGATTTCAGCGGTATCGTGGCTACCGAGCATTCCGACTTGCGTGTAAGGAACGCTCCCAGTATCTGGTCGAACGCGGTCCGCTCAGGTGGCACGAGTGTCTGTACCCGTCCCCCGGGTTGGCCCCCGCGCCCCCGCGCCCCGCCCGCGGAACCAGCGCCGCAGGGCAGGTCTCACGTCTCCACAACGAGAAAGCGCATGCAAGACAAGCTCCTGACTGAGTTCCCGGGCATCAGTTACGAGGCCTGGCGCGCGCAGGTCGACAAGGACCTGAAGGGCGCCGACTTCGAGAAGCGACTCACGTCTCGCACACTCGAGGGCATTGTCGTGCAGCCGCTCTACACCGCGCGCGACCGCGCGACCGAGCCCGACGCGGGTGGCTTCGCCGGGTTGGCGCCGTATCAGCGCGGGCCGGCACCGGTTGGCCGCTCTGGGCGGCACTGGGACGTGCGCGCAGAGCAGCGGACCGCCGACGCGAGCAGCGCGGCGCGCGAGCTGGCCGAGGATCTGCGCGCGGGCGCGAGCTCGGTGTGGCTGCGCTTCGACGCGCTGACGCGCACGGGCGACGCCGGCCGCGTCGACCCGGATGGGCTCCCGTGCGACAGCCTGGCCAAGCTGGACGCGGTGCTGTCGCAGGTCGACCTGGCGCAGACGCCCGTGGCGCTGGACGCGGGCGGCAACGTGGCCGTAGCGGCGTTGTTCCTGGCGCTCGCCGAGCGCAAGGACGTGGATCCGGTCGCGCTGCGCGGCAGCCTGGGTTGTGATCCGCTGGGCGCGCTCGCGCGCGACGGCCGCTTGCCGTTCGAGCTGAAGAGCGCGGGCGAGCTCCTCGGGGAGCTGTTCCGCGTGACGGCCCAGAGCTACCCGCAGCTCATGGCGGCGGAGGTCGACGTCGAAGTCTACCAGCTCGCCGGAGCGCACGGCGCGCAGGAGCTGGGCTACGCGCTCGCCACCGGCTGCGAGTACCTGCGCCACGCGCTCGCTGCCGGGCTGAGCATCGAACAGGCGAGCCCGCAGCTCGGATTCCGCGTCGGCGTGGGCTCCGATCTGTTTCTGGAGCTCGCCAAGCTGCGCGCGCTGCGCCTGCTCTGGGCCAAGCTCGTGGCAGCCTTTGGCGGCAGTGGCGAGGCGCAAAATACGCGCATTCACGCCATCAGCTCCCTGCGCACGAAGACGCAGCGCGACCCCTGGGTCAACATGCTGCGCACGACGACCGAGGCGTTCGCGGCGATGGTGGGCGGCGCAGATGCGCTCACGACGCGCGGCTTCGATGTGGCGCTCGGGCGTTCGGACGAGTTCGCCCGGCGCATCGCACGCAACGCGCAGGTGATCCTGAACGAAGAAGCGCACGTCACCGAGGTCGCGGACGCCGCGGGCGGCAGCTACTACGTCGAGTCGCTCACCGATCAGCTCGCGCGCGCAGGCTGGCAGGTGTTCCAGGAGATCGAGCGGCTCGGCGGCATGGCCGCGGCGCTGAGCTCCGGGGCCGTGGCTGAGGCCATCGCGCAGACGGCGCGTGCACGCGACACGGCGATCGCGAAGCGCAGCGCTCCGATCACGGGCGTGAGCGAGTTCGCGAACGTCCTGGAAGAGCCGGTGCGACGCGAGATGCCGGCCCCCCGGCCGCTATCGGCGGCACCGCTGCCGCCCGAGACCGCGAGCGCCGCGCTCTCGCAGCTGAGAGCTGCAGCCCCCGGCGCGCGCTTTACGGCCGCGCTCAACGCCGCGCGCCAGGGTGCGCCGCTCTTGCCGCTGACGCTCGCGCTCGCCGGCTCGGCGCCGCCGGCGCAAGCTACGGCGCTACCCGTGCGGCGCAACGCACAGCCGTTCGAGGCGCTGCGCGATCGCGCCGAGCGCCACGCCGCCGCGAGCGGCCAGGCCCCGCGCGCGTTCCTGTGCAACCTCGGCGAGATCCCGAAGCACAAGGCGCGCGCCAGCTACGCCACGGGTTTGCTGAACGCGGGTGGCATCCGCGCCGTGGACAACGACGGCTTCGTCACGCTCGACGCCGCGCTCACCGCGTACAGCGCCTCTGGCACCGACACCGTGGTGATCTGCGGCAGCGACGACCAGTACCCCGAGTGGGTGCCGAAGCTCGCTCCCGAGCTCCGCAAGCGCGGCGCGCGCCAGCTGATCATCGCCGGCCGGCCCGGCGAGAACCAGAGCGTCTACGAGCGCGCCGGCGTGACCTCGTTCATCTACATGGGCGTCGACGTCGTCGCGACCTTGAATGACCTGCTCGACCGCATGGGAGTCGCATCATGAGCAACACTCCGGACTTCACCGCACTCGGCTTCGACGACATCCAGATCCCGCGCGCCACGCGCAAAGACTGGCAGGCGCTGCTCGAGCGCCAGCGGCAGCGCGAGGAAGCCGTGTGGCATACGCCCGAGCAGATCGACGTCGCGCCGCTGTACAGCGCCGAGGATCTCGCGCCGGTCGAGCATCTGGACTATCAGCCGGGCTTGCCGCCGTTCATCCGCGGCCCGTACTCCACGATGTACGTGCAGCAGCCCTGGACCGTGCGCCAGTACGCCGGCTTCTCCACCGCCGAGGACAGCAACGCCTTCTACCGCCGCAACCTCGCCGCAGGTCAGAAGGGTCTGTCGATCGCGTTCGATCTCGCGACGCACCGCGGTTACGACAGCGACAATCCGCGCGTCTCGGGGGACGTGGGCATGGCAGGCGTGGCGATCGACTCCATCCTCGACATGCGCATCCTGTTCGATCGCATCCCGCTCGATCAGATGAGCGTGTCGATGACGATGAACGGCGCGGTGCTGCCCGTGCTCGCGCTGTACATCCTGGCCGCCGAGGAGCAAGGCGTCCCGCACAGCAAGCTGACCGGAACCATTCAGAACGACATTCTGAAGGAGTTCATGGTCCGCAACACGTACATCTATCCGCCCAAACCCTCGATGCGGATCATCGGCGACATCTTCGCGTTCACCTCGCAGAACATGCCGAAGTTCAACAGCATCAGCATCTCCGGCTACCACATGCAGGAGGCGGGCGCGACCGCGGATCTGGAGCTCGCGTACACCCTGGCGGACGGGCTCGAGTACATCCGAACCGGCATCGACGTGGGCCTCGGCATCGATCAGTTCGCGCCGCGCCTGTCGTTCTTCTGGGCGATCGGCATGAATTACTTCATGGAGGTCGCGAAGATGCGCGCTGCGCGCGGCCTGTGGGCGAAGCTCGTGAAGGGCTTCAACCCGAAGGACGCGAAGTCCATGGCGCTGCGCACGCACTGCCAGACGTCGGGCTGGAGCCTCACCGCGCAAGACCCGTTCAACAACGTCACGCGCACCTGCATCGAGGCGCTGGCCGCCGCGTGCGGTCACACGCAGTCGCTGCACACGAACGCGCTCGACGAGGCGCTCGCGCTGCCCACCGACTTCAGCGCGCGCATCGCACGCAACACGCAGCTGTTTCTGCAGCAGGAGACCGGCATCTGTCGCACGGTCGATCCCTGGGGCGGCAGCTATTACGTCGAGCGCTTGACGCACGACCTCGGCCGCCGCGCCTGGGCGCTGATCCAGGAAGTCGAAGGGCTCGGCGGCATGGCCAAAGCCATCGAGGCCGGCCTGCCGAAGATGCGCATCGAGGAAGCGGCGACCCGCACGCAGGCGCGCATCGACTCCGGTCGCCAGACGATCGTGGGTGTGAACAAGTACCTGCCGACGCGCGAGGAGCCGCTCGCCATCCTGAAGGTCGACAACACCGAGGTGCGCGCATCGCAGGTGCGGCGCCTCGGCGAGCTGCGCAAGAACCGCGACGAGAGCAAGCTGCGCGCGTGCCTGAACGCGCTCACGCACTGTGCGGAGCGCCGCGAAGGCAATCTGCTTGCGCTCGCGCTCGACGCGGCGCGCGCTCGCGCCAGCGTGGGCGAGATCAGCGACGCGCTCGAGAAGGTCTGGGGACGGCACGAGGCCGTCATTCGCTCCATCACGGGCGTGTATAGTGGTGAGGTGAACCAGGCCAGCAACGACGTGCGCGAGGTGATCGACCTGACCAAGGACTTCGAGTCCAAAGAAGGTCGCCGGCCGCGCATCCTGGTCGCGAAGATGGGCCAGGACGGGCACGATCGCGGCGCGAAGGTGATCGCGACGGCGTTCGCCGACATGGGCTTCGACGTCGACGTCGGACCGCTGTTTCAGACGCCGGAAGAGACCGCGCGCCAGGCAGTGGAGAACGACGTCCACGTGGTGGGCGCGAGCTCGCTTGCTGCCGGTCACCTGACGCTCGTGCCCGCGCTGCGTCAGGCGCTCGATGACCTCGGCCGCGAGGACATCATGATCGCCGTCGGCGGCGTCATTCCGCCGCAGGACTACGATGCGCTGTACGCCGCAGGCGCCTCGTGCATCTTCGGACCGGGCACGGTGATCAGTAAGGCGGCGAAGGAGCTCCTCGCCGAGCTCGAGCGCCGGCTCTCCGACGAGGCCGCCGAAGAGTGAGCACGCAGAAACCGACGTCGTGGGAAGCGCAGGGCCAGGGCGGCGGCGGTAACGCTGGCGCGGGCCGACCGGTTCCCAAACGTCGCAAGCTGACGCTCGAGCAGTACGTGAATGGCGTGCGCGCGGGCGACCACGCGATTCTGGGGCGCGCCATCACCTTGGTGGAGAGCAACGCGCGCCGCGATCAGGAGCTCGCGCAGCAGCTGCTCGTGGCGCTCTTGCCGTTCACGGGCCAGGCCTACCGCGTGGGCATCACCGGCGTGCCCGGCGTGGGCAAGAGCACGTTGATCGAGGCGCTCGGCAGTAACCTCACCGCGCAGGGCCACAAGCTCGCGGTGCTCGCCATCGATCCCACGAGCGGCGTCACGGGCGGCAGCATCCTCGGCGACAAGACTCGCATGACGCGGCTTGCGCGCGACCCGAACGCGTTCGTGCGCCCTTCCCCAGCATCCGGTTCGCTCGGCGGCGTGGCGCGCAAGACGCGCGAGTCCATGCTGGTGTGTGAAGCGGCGGGCTTCGACGTGATCTTCGTCGAGACCGTGGGCGTGGGCCAGTCCGAGACCAGCGTCGCCGAGATGGTGGACTTCTTCCTCGTGCTGATGCTCGCGAACGCGGGCGACGAGCTGCAGGGCATCAAGCGCGGGATCATGGAGCTCGCGGATCTGATCGCGATCAACAAGGCGGAGTCAGAGAACGCCGTGCTGGTCCGCAACGCGCGGCGCGAGTACATGGCCGCGCTGCGCCTGATGCGCGGTACACATCCGCAGTGGAAGCCGTCCGTGCTCGCTGTCAGCGGTCTGCACAACCGAGGGCTCGATGAGCTCTGGGGCAAGGTCGTCGAGCATCGTCAGCTCCTCGAGCAGAGCGGTCAGCTCGCGCGTCGACGCAGCGAGCAGACCCGGCGCTGGATGTGGAGCATGGTCGAACAGCGCTTGCTGCGCGCGCTGCGCGAGCACCCTGACGTGTTGCAGCGCGCGCCGGACATCGAGCGCAGCGTGCTGGAGGGACAGCTCACGGCGACCCTGGGCGCCGAGGCCATCCTGAAGGCATTCGGCATGCTGCCTCAGTGAGGCCGTGTGCTGGAGGAGCGACGGGCAGCCGCTGACGGCGGCTGCCCGGCTCTTTCACTCAGCCGCGATCGCGACGTCGACCACCCGTCTCCGGGGCCTCTGCTTCTTCTTCGCCAGAGTCCTCGTCTTCAGAGCCGTTGTGGGAGTCTTCGTCTTCGTCGTCGTCCCCAGGCGCGTCGTCGGAGTCGTCGCTCTCGTCGTCTTCGTCCGACTCGTCTTCGTCCGAGTCGTCGTCCTCATCGCGCGCCGCGTCGTCGTATTCGTCGGCGGGCTCGTCCTCATCCTCGTCCTTTTGGGACTCGTCGTCGTCGGACGCTTCTTCGAGCTCATCGCGGAAGGACGGCAGATCGCGCTCATCCGCGACCAGCTCGTCTTCTTCGGCGCTGTCCTCGTCTTGCTCGTCGTCTTCGCCCGTGCCGCTGTCCAGCTCGGCACCTTCGGCTGACTCGTCGTCTGCGTCTTCGTCCCCGTCGTGCGGCTGCTCGTCCGTGCGCTTCGGGGCGCGCTCGTGCAGGGCGTCCGACTCCTCGTCCCAATCAGCGTCGCGCAGCGCCTTGGGGGTGACGAGCTCCTCGCCGTCGTCCTCCGCGTCGTCTGCATCCTCAGCATGCGGAGACGTGGCAGGCGGCGGCAGGGACTCGCCTTGCGAGCGCTCGCCACGCGTACGCTGCGTGCGCTCGTTGTGCTTCTGCCGCTCGCGCTCCTGCTCGCGCTCACGCCGCTCGCGCTGCTCCGGGCTGTCGCCCAGCGCCTCGAGCAGCTCGTAGTCGATCTCGTGGTGCGCGATCACGTGCCGGCGCATCGCGATGCCGAGCCGCTCCATCGCGGCGGCCAGCGCGTTGCCGTCGAACAGCGCGCAAGCCGAAGCCTGCGCTGCGGCTTCTTCGCGTGCGCCGCTCGTGATGCGGCCGAGCGTCACGACCCACGCGGCCTGCGCTTGACCGTAGTGATGCAGCGCGCCGCGCACGTCGATCACTGCCTCGCGATCGATGTCGCGACCGTTGCGTTGCACGACGATCGCCAGGCGCAGCTCTTCGCTGCCGGTCTTGCGCGTGCCCGCGAAGTGCAGCTCCGAGCCGGAGCTGCCGGGCCGGCGCACCGCGCGCAGGGCGGTCACGCCCTCGGCGTTCAGCCAGGTCGCGAGCAGCTCTGCGAAGCCTGCCGTCGGCAGCTCGCTCAGCTTCTGGATCAGCGCGCGCCGCACCTCGGACGCGTAACGCTCGGCGCTCGAGAGCATGTCTTGCTCGGCGCGCGACAGGCCCTTCGGCAGCTGCCACTCGGAGAGCGCGAGCCGCCCGCCACGCAGCCGGAAACGCGGCCGCCCGCGCTGCAGCTCACCGCGCGCGATGTCTGCGCGCACCGCCGCCGCGATCGTGGGCGCGAGCGCCGCAGGCGCACCGCTCAGCCGACCGCGCCGCACGAGCAGCTCGGCCACGCGTGAGAAGCTGTGCGGGGTGCGGTCGCCGCGCGACAACACGGACCACACGGCGTCCGCCAGGTCTTTGCCCAGCAGATCTCCGTCGCCCGGCTGACGGTTCCAGTCGAGCCCGCCATCGTCGCGCGCTTCGACGCTGCGCTCTTCGCCGCGCGCGTGACGCTCGTTTCGCTCGCCTCGCTCTGGGCGATCATTGCGCTCTTGACGGTCTTGACGTTCGGGCCGGTCGTTGCGGTCGTTGCGGTCTTGCCGCTCGAAACGCTCGTGCCGCGAGCGATCGCGTTCGCGGAAGCTCTCGCGCGGGCGTTCACGACTGGGCTCGCGCACCGGCTCGGGCCGCGCGCTCGGCTCGGGCGCGGCCTCAGCCTTTTCGCCCTTGCCCCGCCGACGCCGCCGACGGCGGCGACGTCCAGCGCGCTCACCGCCTTCCGACTCTTGCTCGAGGCCCGCGAGGATCGGGTCGTCGTCGCCCTCCTCCTCGGGGAACACGTCGGAGCCAGGCAGCTGCGGAGCGGCCTTGGCTGGCTGCTCCTCCGCCGCTGCAGCTTCCGGAGCGGCGGCCGCGCCGTTCTGCGCGGGCGCTGCGCTCTCGTCGAGACCCTCGATCTCGTTGATGGCTGCGAGCGCGGCGGGCGAGAGGCTCTGACCTTGCAGCGCGGACTCGCGGATCGCGAACACGCCGGGCTTCACCTTGATGATCGGCGCCTGCCCACGATCCTTCTTGACCATCATCGCGAGCCGCGAGCTCATCGTCACTTCGGGCGTCTTACCCACGTGCGAGAGTAGATTGCGTTCGATCGCGAGCTCGGTAATCTTCTTGTAGTGCAGCGGTTCGCCTGCTGTACGCAGGACCTCCAGCGCCGCTTCCGTAAATGTCATTGCGTTCTCTCAATCCAGGGAGATGATGCGGTGTCGCGCACGCTAACACCGTGTTTCGGCCGGGCATAGGGGGGAAACGTGCGGGACCGGGGATTCTGGGTTATGCCGCGGTCATGGCTGACATCCGCGTCGAACGAGCCCACACCCTCGGCAAAGAGGCGGCCCTGGCCGCCGCGCTGCGCGTGGCAGAGCGTATGAAAGAGAAGGCTCAGGTAAACTATCGCGTCGTGGGCGATGTGATCGAATTCGAGCGCACCGGAGCCAAAGGCCGGCTGACGGTCGGGTCGGACCGGGTGGTAGCGGAGATTACGCTGGGCTTCTTGTTGAAGCCGATGCGCGGCGCGGTCGAAGGCAAGATCGAGGAGTACTTCCAGCGCTACTTCACGGGCTGACCCGGGCCCTCGATCGCATCGTCTGCTTGCTTCGCGGCCGGTCGAAGCGCGGCATCGCCCGGTCGCATGCCGAGCCACAAGCCGGCATCGCCGCCGGCCGTCAGCACATCCACGCGGTACACGAGGACCACAACCTCACCTGCGCCGGCGGCCGCCTCCGACTCGAGCGCGTAGGACGCGGTGGCACGTGCACACAGCTGCGTCGCGGCCTGCGCCTGGCCTTCGTCTGCGATGCTCACAGCGTCGCCGTGCTCGTCCAGCAGCCGCAACGTCAGACGCGCCAGGCCGGCGCCGCCGAACACCGCGACCGTGTAGCACTGGCCGGCCTCGACCGGCAGGTTGGCGCGCACGCGCTCGCCCTGCGCGATCTCGAAGCGGCGCGGCTCACCGACCGCGTCGTAGCCGCGCTTGCGCAGGCCCTCCGAGAACGCGCTCGCCGGATCCTCGAGCACCTCGGGCGCCGACACGATCTCCGCGAACGCGGGCTTGCCGCCCACGGCTGCACGGGCCGCGCGCAGCGTGCCTCGCTCGCCGTAGAACGGCACGGCCACGAAGCTGCCGTCACCCTCGTAGAACTGGATCACGTAGTAGGCGCGCGCGTCGCTGCCGTTCGCGCAGGCTTGTAAGGTGGGGCTCGAGCCGGTGCCGGAGTCGAGCGCCAGCAGCCGCCCCTCTGCGGAGTACAGCGCCGCATCCACATCGCGCGCGCCGCTGGTCGCGCGCGCCACCAGCGTCACGCAGCGGCCCGCGGGGACCACGAGCGGCAAGGTCGCGTGGCTGCCCGCCAGCATGAACCCGAATAGGCCCGGTCCGCGCTCGCGCAGGCCCGCGGCCCGCAACGATTCGCTCAGGCTCGCGAGCTCGCGGCGCAGCCCCGGCTCGATCGCCTGGCCGGCATCGCGCGCGGTGCTCGAGCCGGTAGCTGGGCCGCCACAAGCTGCAATCCACAGACCGGCGCACGCCGCCGACAGCTGCCACGCCCTACCCTTCACCGTGTCGCCTCCTCGGCCTCGCGGCCCACCAACAATACGAAGCGCGACTGGCGCCGCCCGGGGCTCGCGCTGATCACCGCGCTGAGCTCTTCTTCCTGCGCTTCGGCGCAGTGGTACAGGAGCGGCGCATCGGCGCGCGTGTCCAGCGCGAGCAGGCGGCCATCGCGCGTGCGCAGACCGAGCTGCAGCGCACCGACCGGGCGCGTGCTGGCGTCGAGCACGCCGACCGCGAGGCAGCTGCCCGCGCGCAGCTGCAGCGGAACGGACAGCTGCTCGCCGCGGCCCAGCACACCGGAAGTCAGCACCGCGGGTCGAAAGCCGCGGGCCGTCATGCGGGCGCTCAGCTCCGCGAACGGGATGCGCGCGGCGCCGCGGATGCCCGGCGCCAGCTTGGGCTCGTTCAGCTGCAGCGCAGCCACGGCGTACGCGCCCTCGCCCTGAAAAGCCGAGACGTCCACCACGTAGCGCGCGGGCGCCTCCGCGCACAGCTTCACGCGCGCGCCGCGGCTGCGCGATACGTCCGAGCCGGCCGCCGTCAGCGGCATGGTCGGCCCGAACACGCGCAGGTCCAGATCGACGACCTGCTGGCTGCCGACCGCCAAGAGCGCATAGCAGTGCTGGCGCGACAGCACGAGCCCGTTGGCCGCGTGTTGGCCCGGCCGCAAGGTGCCATACGCGAGCACGTGCCCCGGGTCGTAGCCGAGCTCTCCGAGCTCGGCGCGCGCCGCGTCGAGCTGTTGGTCGATCGACACGCCTTCGGGATCGGGTCCGACGTCGAGCGGCGCCGGTCGCGGCGAGCCGAGCGCGGCGCAAGAATCGAGGCGTCGCACTGCAGCCGTCAGCTGCGACTCGCCGGGCAGGCTCGCGTACACGACCTCGCCCTGCCCATCGAGCACGCGCACCGTGGCGAACACGGTGTCCCCCGGGGCGCCGCAGTAGCGCGCGTAGGCCAGGCTGGTCGGCTTGGCCGACTGGGAGATCAGGCGCCCGTCTTGCCCGCGCAGCGACAGCTCGAGCGACTGTACGTGCCGCGCGCCGGCGGCCATGAAGCCCAGGCACTCGCGGGCAGTGAAGCGGCTCGTGAAGACCTGGGCGTCGCCGGTGAGCAGGAACTTGGTCTTCGTGCTGGCGGCGTCTCGCACCTCCGCGGGGATGGCAGCCGTGATGCAGCGCTCGATCTCGCTCTCGGCGCGCTTCGGGGGCAGCGGCCGGGGGACGGCATCCCGTGCGCGCGGCTGGGGCCGAGGCGTCGAGCGCGGCGCGAGCGCGCCCTGTTTGGTCGCCGCGATACCGGGCGGCGGCGCGGCGAGCGCAGGCGCGGCGAGCAGCGCGGTCACCAGCCACCCCGCGAGCGTGACCGGCAAACCGCAGCCGATGTCTCCCGGGAGTTGTTCAGAAATTCGCGCAGGCCGCACCCCCACAGCGTAGGCGCGACCGGCTCGCCAGTCTAACCCGGTCTGCAGGCCAGCCCACGGAGGGCAGTTCTTGACATTTCCGATGCGGCAGCTCAAGTATACGCCCCGATGAAGTTCTCCAGCAAAGCCCTGTACGGCGTCCAGGCCCTGTTCGACCTGGCGTTCCATGCGGATGGGGCTGGCCAAATCAAGGAGATCTGCGAGCGCCAGTCGATCCCACCCCGGTTCCTCGAGCAGGTGTTTCAGGACCTCCGTCGGGCCGGGCTCGTGACCTCGAAGCGGGGCCCGCGAGGCGGCTATCACCTGGCGCTGCCGGCCGAGCAGATTCGGCTCGGTGACATCCTGCGCGCGCTCGAAGGCCCCGTGCAGGTGCTGCCCGCAGCGCGCGACGGCGCGCTTGCGGCCACTTCCAGCTACCGCGTGGCGGAGCACACGCTCAACGCCGTATCGGGCCGCATCGAGAGCAGCCTCGATGGCGTGACGCTCGCGGACATGTGCCAGCAAGCGGAGAGCATGGGGATAGCGCGTCGGGCCACGCCCGCTTATGTCTACGCGATCTGAGGCACACGGAGTAAGAATCACGCCCATGGTCGCGCCCGTCATCGATAGCCCGCTCGAGCTCATCGGCCGCACGCCGCTCATCCGCTTGAACCGTCTGGTCCCGCAGGGCGGGGCGACCGTCTGGTGCAAGGCCGAGCACATGAACCCCGGAGGCTCGGTCAAAGATCGCATCTGTCTCGCGATGATCGAGGACGCCGAGCGCCGAGGCGTGATCCAGCCCGGCTCGACCATCGTCGAGCCGACGTCCGGCAACACCGGCATCGGGCTCGCGCTGGTCTGCGCAGTCAAGGGCTACAAGCTCGTGCTGACCATGCCCGAGAGCATGTCGCTCGAGCGGCGCGCCCTGCTCAAGGCCTACGGCGCGCGCATCGTGTTGACGCCGGCCGAGCAGGCCATGGAGGGCGCCATTGCGGCCGCGCGCGAGATCGTGGAGAGCGAGAACGCATTCATGCCACAGCAGTTCGACAATCCCGCGAACCCGGCCGCGCACACGGAGCACACCGCGCGCGAGATCCTGGAGGCGCTGGGCAGCACCCGCATTGATGCGCTCGTGGCGGCAGTGGGCACGGGCGGCACGGTGAGTGGCGTGGGCGCCGTGCTCAAGCGCCGCAGCCCGGGCGTGCGCGTCGTGGCCGTCGAGCCGGAGAGCTCGCCCGTGCTCAGCGGCGGTGAAGCCGGCCCAACCAAGATTCAGGGCATCGGCGCAGGCTTCGTGCCTCGGAACTTCGAGCGCGGCGTAGTCGACGAGATACGCGTGGTGAGCGATCGTGACGCGTACGAGACCAAGCGGCGGCTGGCCCGCGAGGAAGGCTTGCTCGTGGGTATCAGCGCCGGTGCCAACGTGAGCGTCGCCGCGAAGCTCGCGGCCGAGCTCGGTGCGAACGCGACCATCGTCACGTTCCTGTGTGACACGGGCGAGCGCTACTTCAGCCTCGACGAGTACTTCCGATGAGTGGGCTGGCGGACCGGCGCGTGCTGCTCGTGGGCGCGGGCGGTCTCGGCTCGCCCGCGGCGACTCTCCTGGCTCGCGCGGGTGTGGGCGTGCTCGAGGTGCTCGACGACGACCTCGTCGACGAGAGCAACCTGCAGCGCCAGACTCTGTACACGCGCGCGGACGTGGGCAGCAGCAAGGCCCTGCGCGCCGCCGAGCAGCTGCGCAGCGAGGCGCAGCGGGCGGGCCACCCCCAGAGCCAGGTCGAGGCGCGCGAAGGCCGCCTGACGCCCGACGTCGCGCTCGAGCGGGTGCGCGGGTTCGACCTGGTGGTCGAGGGCAGCGACAACTATCCGACCAAGTTCCTGACGGCCGACGCTTGCAGCCTGGCGGGCGTGCCGTGCGTCCAGGCCGGCGCTGTGCGCTGGGTGGGCTGGGTCCTCGGAAGCATCCCGGGGCGCTCGGCCTGCCTGCGCTGCATCTTCGAGGACATCCCCGAAGGTCCTGACCGCGGCTGCGCCACCGCCGGGGTGATCGGCCCGGTGGTCGGCGTGATCGGCGCGCTGCAGGCGGCCACAGCCCTGCGCATCTTGGCCGGGGATGCGGCGGCCGCCGGTGTCATCACGCACTACCGCGCGCTCGACGGCGTGTTGCGCCGGGCCGCGGTTCCCCGAAGCTCCGAGTGCCCCGCGTGCAATGGACAGATGACGCGGTTGGACCCGGCGCGCTATGCACCGCGTGACTGCGCGGCCTGACGCAGGCGCGCGCACGTATCGACAGACGTCCGTTACCAGGAGACAGACATGGCCATCACGGTTCGCATCCCCACCCCGCTGCGCACGCTCACGCAAGGCAAAGACGAGGTGGAGGCCTCGGGCAAGAACGTGCGCGAGGTGATCGAGGATCTCGAGAAGCACTACCCCGGCGTGAAGGAGCGCCTGCTCGACGACAAGGGTGTGCGCCGCTTCGTGAACATCTACCAGAACGAGGAGGACATTCGCTTCCTCGACAGCCTGGACACCGCGGTGAAGGAAGGCGATGCGATCAGCATCGTCCCCGCGATCGCGGGCGGGCTCTGAGAGTTGCGCCGTGTTGAGCGCTGAGCAGCGACGTCTCTACGCGCGGCAGGTCCTGCTGCGTGAGCTGGGTCCCGCCGGCCAGGCACGTCTATGCGAGAGCGTCGTCACCGTCGACAGCGAGGGCGACGCGCGCGCCGCGGCCGTGTCGCGCGACTACCTGCAGCGCGCCGGCCTGCAGGTCCGCAGTGCGGCCGACGCGACCGCGAGCGAGCTGCGCGTCGAGCTGCCGAGCGCCGAGCGCGTCGAGCAGCTGGCGGGCGATCCCGCGCTCGCGGAGTGCGCGGCCTGGCTGCTCGGCGCCTGGACGGCCGTCGAGACGATCAAGCGCTGTGCGGAGCTGGGCTCGCCTGCCCAGCTCGACGAAAGCTTCACGCTGAACCCCGACGCGCTCGAGCGTCGGGCCTCGGAGATAGTCTGAATGACCCGGCCCGCGATCATGACCTCGGTGGTGGACGCCGTCGGACAAACGCCGCTGGTGCGTCTGCACCACATCGGGCGCGACACGCCGAACGTGAAGATTTACCTGAAGCTAGAGTACATGAACCCGGGCGGCTCGGTGAAAGATCGGCCCGCGCTGCAGATGATGCGCGACGCCATCGCCGATGGGCGGCTGACGCGCGACAAGATCTTGATCGACGCCACGAGCGGCAACACCGGCGTGGCCTACTCGATCTTCGGCGCCGCGCTCGGCTATCGCGTGGCGCTGGTCATGCCCGCCAACGTGTCGCAAGCGCGCAAGAACATCACGCAGGCCTACGGCACCGAGCTGATCTACAGCGATCCCATGGAGGGCTCGGACGGGGCCATCCGGCTGTGCCGCAAGCTCGTCGCCGAGAACCCCGACAAATACTTCTACTCGGACCAATATCGAAACCCGAGCAATCCGCGCGCGCACTACCTAGGCACGGGCAAGGAGATCTTGGAGCAGGTGGGCGACGAGATCACGCACTTCGTGACCGGTCTCGGCACGTCCGGCACGTGCATGGGCGTCACGCGCCGCCTGCACGAGCATTCGCGCAAGATCGTCTGCGTGGCCGCGCAGCCCGCCGAGCCCCTTCACGGCCTCGAGGGGCTCAAGCACATGGCTTCATCGCTCGTGCCGGAGATCTACGACGAGGCACTGCCCGACGAGCACCTGCCGATCAAGACCGAAGACGGCTGGGACATGGCCGATCGGCTCGCGGAGGAAGAGGGGCTGCACGTGGGCCACTCGACCGGTGCCAACGTATTCGCGGCCGCCCAGATCGCGAGGAGCATCGAGCGCGGCTGCGTGGTGACCATCGCTTGCGATCGCGGCGATCGCTACTTCGCGCCGATGCGCTGGGAGAAGCACTATGAGTGGTGAGCGCGAGTGGATAAAGGGCGAGCTGCAGCTACCGGCGGCGGTCCTGTCCGAGCTGCAGGCACATGCGCTCGAGACCTACCCTGAAGAGTGCTGCGGCTTCGTCTCGGGGCCAGCGGACGAGCCGCTGCGCCTGAGCAAGGCCGTGCGCGAGGTCAACGAGGCCAACAAGTTCCACAAGCTGGACCCGGTGACGTTCCCGCGTACGGCGCGCACGTACTTCAAGATCAACGAGCTGCGCGCGGCGCGCGCATTCGACCAGGGCGACAAGAGCGGCGAGCCGATCAAGGTCATCTACCACTCGCACTGCGACGCTGGCGCGTACTTCTCCGCCGAGGATGCAGCGACCTTTGCGGCCGACGGCACGTTGATGTGGCCGTGCGCGTTCATCGTCGTGAGCGTGCAGGCTGGTAAGATCGCGGAGACAAAGCTCTGGGTTCACAAGCCCGGCACCAACGATTTTAGCGAGTCCAGCCTGCACGTCACATGAGCATCGACCACGTTGAGCTCGCCTGCGACCTTCTGATCATCGGCGGCGGCGCAGCCGGCTGTGTCGCTGCGGTCGAAGCGCGCGAGCTCGACCCGAGTCTGCGCGTCGTGGTCATGGAGAAGGCGCACGTCTACCGCAGCGGCTGTCTGGCGGCAGGCATCTCGGCGCTCAACGCGTATCTGACCGTCGGCGAGACGCCCGAGTCGTTCCTGCGCTACGCCGTGCGCGAGACCGTCGGCGTGGTGCGCGACGATCTCACGCTGTCCATGGCGCGCGAGCTGAACGCGCAGGTGGAGCGCGTGGAGGACTGGGGCCTGCCCATCCCGCGCGACGAGATGGGCGCGCCGCTGAAGCGCGGGCGCGCTTCGATCAAGATCTTCGGCGAGCGCATCAAGCCGATCCTCGGCAAGCGCGCCGAGGCCTCGGGCGCCACCATCCTCAACCGCGTGAACGCGACCGGGCTTGCGATGCGCGACGGGCGCGTGGTCGGCGCCTACGGCTTCAACGTTCGCGATGGACGGTTCTATCAGGTGAGCGCCAAGGCCGTGCTGGTCTGTACTGGGGGCACCGCCGGCCTGTACCGGCCGAGTAACCCTGGCGTCGCCGCCCATCGCATGTGGTACTCGCCGTTCAACACGGGCGCAGGCTTCGCGATGGGCATCCGCGCCGGCGCGGAGATGACGTCGTTCGAGTTCCGCTTCATCCCGCTGCGCATCAAAGACGCGATGGCGCCGACCGGTGAGATCGCGCAGTGGCTCGGCGCGCAGCAGATCAACGCGCGCGGTGAGGCGTACCTCGAGAAGTACTACGAGCACCTCGGCGGCAAGCGCATGCTGACGCAGGATCGGCTGTACGCGACGTTGATGGAGTACCGCGCGGGCCGCGGCCCCTGCTACCTCGATCTGCGCGGCGTGAATCCGCGCAAGCTCGAGGGCACGATCGCGGCGTACCTGTCGATGGCGCCGTCGAGCGCGATGATCATGTCCGACGAGGCGTACTACGCGGGGCACGGTGGCGAGATGGCGCCCGTCGAGATCACGGGCGGTGAGCCGCACGTGGTCGGTGGTCACGGTCTGTCGGGCTACTGGATCGACACGGCGCGCCGTAGCAACGTCCCGGGCCTGTACGCGGCGGGCGACGTGGCGGGCGGCGTGCCGAAGAAGTACGCGTCGGGCGCATGGGCGGAGGCCGTGCTCGCCGTGCGCGCGATGATCGAAGAGCTGCCGCAAGGCGAGCTCCCGCAGCTGTTGGAGGCGGACGTCGCGCGCGAGCGCGAGCGCGTGTACGCGCCGATCGCGCAGCCGGGCCCCGTGCCGGCGCGCGAGCTGGAGGAGCGTCTGCAGAAGATCATGGACGAATACGCCGGCGGCATCAGCGTGCAATACGGCTACGCGGAGGGCACCTTGCGCCTCGCGAAGCTGCACGTCGAGCGCCTGCGCGGCGAGCTGGACGCGCTCGGCGCGAAGACCCCGTACGAGCTGATGCACTGTCACGAAGTGATCGACCGCGTCGAGGTCGCGCGGACCTTGATCGCGCACATGCTGCACCGGCGCGAGACGCGCTGGCATTGCTACCAGGAGCGGCTCGACTACCCACAGCGCGACGACGAGCACTTCATGATCTTCGTGAACAGCGTGCTCGGGCCGGACGGGCAGCCGCACATCATCGAGCGGCCGGTGCAGCGCATGTCGGTCGACGTCGTGCTGCCGCCGCTGTCGGACGGCGCGGTGATCCGCAAGCCGCTGATCAGCTCCCCCCCGACCGGTAGCAGCGAAGATGTTTGAGCGGCTTGTCATGGGCCCGCGCGTGCCGCAGGACTAAGCGATGGGCATCCACGTCGAGGAGAGTGTGTGCAACCGCTGCGGCACGGCTGACGAGCCGATGTGCGTGCGGGATTGCCCCGGGGACCTGATGTTCATCCAGGAGAACGGCAAGGCGGCGATCACGGACAACCGCGAGTGCTGGGACTGCGCGGCCTGCGTGAAGGTGTGCCCGACGCAGGCCATCTCGATGCAGCTGCCAGCGAGCCTGGTCGTGCGAGGTGTCACGCTGAAGGGCCGCGCGCTGAAGCACAAGACGACCTGGGCGATCCAGCTGCGTGACGGCGAAGTCCACACCTACGACACACCCAGCACCGGCAAGCCCCCGTTCACGCCGAGCTTGTAGCGCGGGTCCATGCAAATGGACCCGCCGTGAGGACTGGCCGCGCGGCACTGTGTGCGCCATGCTGAGCCGCCATGGAGTCCAAGCTTGTCGTGCTGCGCCGTGAGCTGCGCGCGCTGGAGTCGGTCGTGGTGGCGTACAGCGGTGGGCTCGACAGCGCCTTCGTGCTGGCCGTCGCGCACGACACACTCGGCGAGCGCGCGGTGGGCCTGACCGCGTTCAGTCCATCGGTGCCGCAGCGCGAGCGCGAGGACGCCGCGCGCATCGCGCAGCTGCTCGGTGCGAGGCACATGATCGTCGAGAGCCAGGAGCTGCACGATCCGCGCTACGCGGCGAACCCCGACAACCGCTGTTTTTACTGCAAGAGCGAGCTGTACAAGCTGACCGAGCAGACGCGGCGCGAGCTGGGCTTCGCGTACGTGGTCAACGGCACGAACGTGGACGATCTCGGCGACTACCGGCCCGGGCTGGAGGCCGCAAAGGCCGCGTCCGTGCGCAGCCCGCTCGTGGATGCCGGCCTGCACAAGGCGGAGATTCGCGCGCTCGCGAAGGAGCTGGCGCTGGACTTCTGGGACAAACCCGCTGCCGCCTGCCTGAGCTCGCGCATCCCGTACGGCACGGCCGTGACGCCCGAGCGGCTGAGCCAGGTGGAGCGCCTCGAGGACACGCTGCTGTCGCTCGGCCTGCGTCAGGTGCGCGTGCGCCACCACGAGAGTCTGGCGCGCATCGAGGTGGCGCAGAGTGAGCTCGCCGCGGCGTTCGCAGCGCGCGATGCGATCGTGGCCGCGGGCAAGCAGGCGGGCTTCACGTACGTCACGCTCGACCTCGCCGGCTATCGCACCGGATCGCTCAACCAGCTGCGCGTGCTGCGCTGACGCAAAACAGGCGCTCCCATCGCTGGGAACGCCTGCTCGGTGAAACTCGGCTCGAGCTACTCGGCCGCCGGGGGCTTATTCAGCCGCAGGCGCTTGGCTCGCGCTCTTGCTGCTGCTCGCAGCTGCGGCAGCCGTGCTGTCGTCGCTGCGGATCTCGCGCAGACGCGCCTTCTTGCCCTGCAGCTCGCGCAGGTAGTAGAGGCGCGCGCGACGCACGCGGCCGCTCGACACGATCTCGAGCTTGTCGATGTTCGGGGATGCAGCCGGGAACACACGCTCCACGCCCACGCCACCCGAGATCTTGCGCACGGCAAACGTCTTGCCGAGACCGCCGCCGGAGCGACGGATCACGACGCCCTGGAACACCTGGATACGCTCTTTCTCGCCCTCGGTGATGCGATAGTGCACGCGCACGGTATCGCCCACCCGGAACGTTGGGAGCGCCCTCGTCTGCTTTGCCTCAAGGGCCTCGATCTGCGGTAGGTACCTGCCCATGTCACCTTCTCCAAGCCGCGGGAATCCCGCCCGAAAACTGGGGGCGCATAACTAGCACTCCCATACACCAGAGTCAATCGTGAAGCTCCGCTCCGCGCGCAGGAGCGACTCACCGTGCGCCGAACAGGCGGTCGAACACGATGGCGGCGGCCGCGCGTACGGAGAGGTGGTTGTAGTCCGCGCGGCCCCGGATGGGCTCGAGCAGCACGTCGGCGGCGCGCAGCACCTCGTCCGCCAGGCCGTGCCCCGTCCCGAACAAGATCAGCCAGGGCCCGCCCTCTGCCGCCGCGAGCTGCGGCCGCAGCTGCTCGAAGCTAAGCACCTCGCGCGGCGTATCCGAGCGCGCTGCGGTGGCGACCAGGCGCGGCGCGCGGCCGTGGGCCGCCTCGATGCTCGCGATGACGCCGGCGATGTTCGAGGCGTGCTGGCAGACCGCCAGCGCCTCGCTGCGGTGCGGCATGCGGCGCTTGCCCGCACCCTCGCGCCAGTGCTCGAGGATGCGCTCCACGAGCGCACGCTGCGCGTCGATGGGCGTGACCACGTACATGCCGCTGAGCCCGAACGTGTGCGCGCTGCGCGCGATGTCGTGCACGTCGATGTTGGTCACGGCGGCGGTGGCCGTCTGCCCTTCCCGGTCGCGTACCGGGTGGTGCACGAGCGCGCAATACACCGCGCTCACGAGCCCACCTCCGCGTCGAGCTCGGCGAGCTGTTTGCGATCGGCGTCGCTCAGCGCGAGCTGAGCGAACAGATCCGGCCGCAGCGCGCGCGTGCGGCGCAGCGCTTCGCCTCGGCGCCAGCGCGCGATGCGCGCGTGATCGCCGGACAGGAGCACGGCCGGCACCTCCTGCTCGCGAAACACGCGCGGACGCGTGTACTGCGGGTACTCGAGCACGCCCGCCGAGTGCGACTCCTCGTCCAGCGAGCGCTCGTTGCCGATCACGCCGGGCAAGAGGCGCGCGGTGGCCTCGATGATCGCGAGCGCGGCGATCTCGCCGCCGTTGAGCACGAAGTCGCCGAGCGAGATCTCCTCGTCGACGAGGCCGCGAACGCGCTCGTCGAAGCCCTCGTAGCGGCCGCAGATCAACGTCAGGCTCGGGAGCGCGGCGAGGCGCCGTGCTGCCGCTTGATCGAAGCGCGGCGCGGCCGGCGTGAGCAGCAGCTTGTGCGAGCTCGGCTCGCCTGCTTCGCGCGCCTGCGCGTCGAGCGCATCCAGCGCCTTCGCGATCGGTTCGACGCTGAGCACCATGCCGCTGCCGCCTCCGTACGGCGTGTCGTCCACGCTCTGGTGTTTGTTGGTGGCGAACACGCGCGGCGACAGGCAGCGCACGTCGACCCGCCCCGCGGCCACGGCCTTGCCGAGCAGGCCGACTCCGATCGCAGCGTCGATCAGCTCGGGAAAAAGGGTGACGACTCGATAGCGCATGCGCAGTTGTGGCGTCGGCGGCGCGCGGAGGCAAGCGCGGTCCTCAGCCGGGTTTCTCCACGTCCAGATCCTGCAGCTGGTCGACCACGATGCGCCGCGCCTGAACGTCCACGCTCAACAGATACGGCTCGCGCATGGGCACCTCGCGCACGCCATCTGCGGCCTTCACGCGCAGCACATGTGCAGCCGGATACTCCTGCACGCGCTCCACGGAGCCGACCTCTTCGCCGTCGGGCGTGTACACCGGCAAGCCTTCGAGGTCGACGAAGTAGTACTCGCCCTCCGGCAGCGGGGGCAACAGCGCACGCGGCACGCACAGCTCCGCGCCGCGCAGCGCCTCGGCCGCTTCGACCGTGTCCACGCCGGCGAGCTGCAGGAGCATAGACTTCGGCGCGCCTCGCAGCTCGCGGACGCGCTGCACCTGGACGTCGCCGGCTTGCCGCAGCCCAATCTCCTCGAGCTCGGAAAGCAGCTCCGAGTCCGGGTTGTGCAGCTTCACCCGCAGCGCGCCGCGCAAACCGTGGACGCCGGCCACATAACCCAGCACGATCCAGTGCACGTCCGGCTCGCCCGCCGCTTTGCGCAGCGGGCTACCAGCGGAGAAACGGCGGCGCGGGACCACGACGTGCTCGCGCCTACTCGAGGATCTCGAGCACGGCGCGCTTGGCGTGCTTGGCAGAGGTCGCCGCAAGCAAGGTGCGCAATGCGCGCGCCGTGCGGCCGTCTTTGCCGATGACCTTGCCGAGATCCGAGGGCGCCACCGTGAGCTCTACGATGACCGTCTTCTCACCCTCGACCACTTCCACTTGAACATCCTCGGGATCGTCCACGAGGGCTTTCGCGATGAATGAAACGATCTCTTTCAGATCTTCCATTGGGTGGGTTTCGGCGTGCATTTATACGTGCAGGCCTGGGGGGCTCAGCTGGCAGCCGGCGCGGGTGCCTTCGCCTGCTCGCGAATCACCTTGGCGAGCGACTCGGAGAGCTGAGCGCCGCGACCCAGCCAGTGCTCCAGACGCTCACGCCGCAGCACCGCCTGCGTCATGGGCTTCGCGGGATCGTACGTGCCGATCTGCTCCAGGAAGCGACCATCGCGCGGGTTCTCGGAGTCGGTCACGACGATGTGGTAGAACGGGTGCTTTTTGGCGCCGAAGCGGGCGAAACGAATCTTTACCATGAGTTACGTGGTTCCTGTGAGGGCGGGACCGCCCGGTGTACGGCCCGGAGAGTAGTGACGAACCGGCAGCTGGGTCGAGCGTCCGAAGACGCAGAAATCTCCACGCCGAAGCGGGTCACGCAAGCTACTCGCCCCGACACAGACCGTCAAGGGCCGCGGAATCTACACGGGATTGTTCCCAGCGCGCCCGCGTGCCTGTGCGGGCCACGGGTGTAAGGTTCTGCGCCATGTCTTCGATTTCGCGTCTCGTCGTGCCGCGTCTCGTGCTGGGTCTCGCCCTCGTTCTGGCCGTGCTCGGTAGCTGTGGGGGGCGGGATCAGACCTCCGCGCAAATGGCCAAGCGTGCTCAGCCCGCCGTGCGGCTCGTCGCGCTGACCGACGTGTCTGGCTATCTCGAGCCGTGCGGGTGCCAGAGCAAGCTGCTCGGCGGCATCGACCGCGCCTCGGCCAAGCTGCAGGCGCTGCGCGCGGAGCGCATCCCCGTGGTGTTCGTGGCGGCGGGCGACCTGCTGTTCGGAGACAAGCCCGAGGGTGCGACCGCAGACACCGACGCGACGGCGCAGGAGACGTGGAAGGCCGAGACCCTGGTCGAGGTCTTCAATCGCCTGGGACTCGCCGCTGCGACGCCCGGCAAGCGCGACCTGAGCTTCGGAGCGAGCACGCTTTCGCGCCTGCAGGAGCGCAGCCAGTTCAGCTGGTTGCCCGCGAAGCCCGCGAGCAACGAGGCGCCCGAGGGCGTGGCCGGAAAGCTGGTGAAGGCCGGCGAGCACAGCATCGGCGTGCTCGGCGTGAGCACGTTCGGCGGGCCCGACGGCGAGGTGGGCAGCGAGCGCATGACGAAGCTGCAAGCGGCGGCGCAGGTCGAGCTCGACAAGCTGCGCGCCGGGGGCGCGCGCGTGGTGGTGGGCTTGATTAGCAGCGATCAGCGCACCGGGCGTCGCCTGACCTCCGGGCTGCGCGGGCTCGACTTCGCCATCCAGGCGGGGCTCGACGACGGCAGCGCACCCGCGCCGAGTCGCAGCGGCGGCAGCACGTTGCTGCGCGCGGGCCGGCAGGGCCAGGGCCTGCTCGTGCTAGACGTGTACCTGGACGGCGCCGCACCGTTCGCTGATATCAGCGAGTGGACGCGCGCCGAGCACAAGGCTGCGCTCGGCGCGCGCATCGCGGACCTGAGCGCGCGCATCGCTGCGTGGGAGCGCGATCCAAGCGTGGACCGCGCCAACGTCGCGGAGCAGCGCGAGAAGCTGAAGGCGCTGCGCGAGGAGCTGGCGCGCGCCGGCGCGGAGCGTGGCGCGACCGGCAACGCGTTCGACGCGCGCTACGCGCCGCTCACGGCCAAGGAGGCGCGCGACCCTCAGGTGAAAGACATCCTCGCCGCGCACGATGCGCGCGTGAACGAGCACAACCGCGTGGCGTTCGCCGCGGTGCGGCCTAAGCAGCCGCCGCCAGGAGCGGCAGGCTACGTGGGGTCCGAGCGCTGTCAGAGCTGCCACGCGCCCGCCTACGCGTGGTGGACGCAGCATGCGCACGGCCGCGCTTACACGACCTTGGAGCAGCTGCACAAGCAGTTCAACTTGAGCTGCGTGTCCTGCCACGTGACGGGCTACAACCGACCGGGCGGCGCGACCGTGGTCAATAATCAAGGCCTGACGCACGTCGGTTGCGAGAGCTGTCACGGGCCGGGCAGCTTGCACGCCGCTCAGCCGGCGCTCGCGAGCGCACGGCTGACATCTGCGCCCGGTGAAGCCGTCTGCAAGCAGTGTCACACGCCCGAGCACAGTGACTTGTTCGAGTTCCAGAGCTACGTGGCGCGGATTCGGGTCAAGGGCCATGGTCTGCCGGTGGCGGCTACAAACTGACAGACCAGATGGCCTATGCTCGAAGTGGGGAGTGTGCTGCGACCTCGGTCGAGGCGTGGCGCTGCCCTCGGCCCAGGGAGCGTGATGCAGCGAAGCGCGGGTAAACGAGATGCTGCGAGAGCCGGGCGCCCGAAGCTCGTGGCGGCGTACGCCGCGCTGTGTGCGCTCGCAGCCTGCACCTCCAGCCAACCGCCGCTCGCACCTTCGCCGCGCACGGCTGCATCGGACCCGCAGGCCCGGCTCGCAGCCTCCGAGCCGTACCACGGCTTCGACCCGCGCCAGTACGCGGGCAAGCGCCCGATCTCCACGCAGCGGGGAGCGGCGAGCTACTACGCCGACCGCTTTGCGGGACGCAAGACCGCGAACGGCGAGCGCTACGATCCGAACGCCTACACCTGCGCGCACCGCAGCCTGCCTTTCGGCAGCGTGCTGCGCGTGGTGCACGAGCGCACGGGCGACTGGGTGCTCGTGCGCGTCAATGACCGTGGACCGTACGGTCCGGGCGCGCGCATCGTGGACCTGTCACGCCAGGCAGCGCGCAAGCTCGCCATCATGCGCGAGGGCGTGGCGCGCGTGCGGCTCGAGGTCCTCGAGCTCGGCAAGAAGAAGAAGAAGTGATCAGCGGCTGAGCAGCGCGCGCGCGATCACGCGGCGCTGGACCTCGCTCGTGCCTTCACCGATGCGGCACAGGCGCACGTCGCGCACGTAGCGCTCCACTGGAAACGTGTTGATGAAGCCGTAGCCGCCGTGGATCTGCAGCGCGCGATCGCACACGTGAGATGCGGCCTCGGACGCGTGCAGCTTGGCGATGGCGGCCTCGGTGCTGAACGGCTTGCCTCGGTCGGCCAACGTCGCTGCGCGCCACAACAGGAGCCGGGCCGCGTCCAGCTCCACGCGGCTGTCCGCGAGCATCCACTGCAGGCCCTGGAAGTCCGCGATGGCATGTCCGAACTGCTTGCGCTCCTTGGCGTAGGCGAGGGCCGCTGCGAGCGCCGCCTCGCCGATGCCGAGCGCCATCGCACCGATGCTGATGCGGCCCTTGTCGAGGATCGACATCGCGTCCATGAAGCCCGCGCCCACGCGGCCGACGCGCGCCGAGTCGGGCACGCGCACGTCTTGCAACACGAGCTCCGCCGTGTCGCTCGAGCGCACGCCGAGCTTGCCGCGCAGCTTGTTGTGCGTGAAGCCGGGCGTGCCGGCGTCGATCGCGAACGCGGTGATGCCGCGGTGTTTCGCGCTGCGTTCATTCGAGGCGAGCACCACCGTGACGCCGGCCTCACTGCCCTGCGTGATGAACATCTTGCTGCCGTTCAGCACCCAGTCGTTGCCGTCGCGCACCGCGCGCGTGACGAGCGCTGCGGCGTCCGAGCCCGAGCCGGCCTCGGTCAGCGCCCACGCGCCGAGCCACTCACCGCTCGCGAGCTTCGGCAGATAGTGACGCCGCTGCTCCTCGCTGCCGAAGCGCGCGATGTGTGCGCTGCCGAGACCATTGTGCGAGGCCACGGTCAGCCCCGTCGAGCCGTCCGCGCGCGAGATCTCTTCCACGATGATGGCGTAGGCCAGCGTATCGAGGCCTGCGCCGCCGTAGTCAGGATCGATCTGGATCCCCATGAAGCCGAGCCGCCCGAGCTTCGGGATCAACGCGCGCGGGAACTCTTCGCGCTCGTCCCATGCCGCTGCGTGCGGCGCAATCTCAAGTTGAGCGAACTCGCGTGCGGTGGTCTGAATCGCGCGATGCGTATCGGAGAGTTCGAAGTCCATGACTGCCCTGTCGCGTTCGCCAGCGTGCGCTGTCGCGGTCGCGGTCCCAAACGGCACAGCTGCGAGCAGCGTGTACGCGCGACACCGACTCTTCGGCGCGCCGCGTGCCCTGACAGCTACCAAGATGCGCCCCCCGATTTGCACGGTCAAGCGCACGCCGTGGTATGGTGGAGTGTGCCTGCACGAGCCAGTTCGAGTGCTTCCACCACGAACCTGCCTGATCGTCTCGCCGCGTTGCGCGGCCGCAGCTTGAGCGAGAGCGAGCTGCAAGCCGCCAGCATCGATGTCGCAGCTGCCTTGCTCGAGCGCTGCTCAGCGCTCACGACGAGCGCCGAGCGCAAGCGCCAGAAGATGCTATCGCAGCTGATGAACGACAGCCTCGGCCAGGCGTTCACCACATGCCTGACCGATCGCGCCTATCGCAGCGGCGAGCCGGCACGCATCGTGGACGTGGCGCGCCAGCTGCTGCGCACCCTCGGCGTGCCGCGTTATCTGCCCACGGAAGCGCGCGCACAGCTGCAGCTCTTGCTTCGCGCGGGTCCGTTCGTGCCGGCCCTCGCTGCACAGGGGCTCTTGCGCCGTCTGCGCGACGAGACGCGCACGGTGGTGTTGTCGGCCGAGGAGCCGCAGCTGAGCGAGCACCTCGCGTTGCGCCGCAGCGAAGGCGTGAGCGTGAACCTCAACTACCTGGGCGAGGCGGTGCTCGGGGAGCGCGAGGCCGAGGCGCGCATTCAGAGCTACGAGGGGCTGCTGTCGCGGCCCGACGTGCAAGCCATCTCGATCAAGCTGTCGTCGATCGCGAGCAAGGTGGAGCTCACGGCGTTCCGCGAGACGCTCGAGGAGCTCGCGCCGCGCGTGCGCCGCATCTACCAGCGCGCGCTCTCGCATCGCTTTCGCTGGGCGGACGGCAGCCTGCGCCCGAAGCTGGTCAGCATGGACATGGAGGCGTACCGCGATCTACCGCTGACGTTCGCGCTGTTCACGCAGCTGATGAGCGACCCCGCGCTCGACGAGCTACAAGCCTGCCTCGTGCTGCAGGCGTACCTGCCGGACGCGCCGCACTACCAGCGTGAGCTCACGCGCATCGCACGCGAGCGCGTGCAGCGCGGCGGCCAGCCGCTGCGGCTGCGCATCGTGAAGGGCGCGAACCTCGCGGCCGAGCGCGTGGAGTCGGCGCTGCGCGGCTGGCCCGTGCCCACGGTGGCAGATAAGCTGCACGCCGACGCCAACTACAAGCGCATGCTGGAGTACGCGTGTGTGCCCGAGCACGCACGCGCGCTGCACATCGGCGTCGCGAGCCACAACCTGTTCGACGTCAGCTTCGCGCTGTGCCTCGCGAACAGTCGCGGCCTCAGTAGCGAGCTGTCGTTCGAGCTGCTCGAGGGCATGGCCGACCCGCTGCGGCGCGCGCTGCAGACGGTCGCCCACGATGTGCTGGTCTATTGTCCGATCGTGGACCCCGGCTCGATGCAGACCGCCATCGCGTACCTGATGCGGCGCCTCGACGAGAACACCGCGCAGGACAACTTCCTGCGCAGCAGCTTCGGCATGCAGCTCGGAGATGCGGCGTTCGTGCGCGAGCGCGAGAACTTCGAGCGCGCGTGTGCGCTGCGCCACACGCTCGTCGAGACGCCGCGCCGCACGCAGGACCGCGCGCGCGAGCAGTGCGAGCCGCCCGCGCACGTGGGGCGCACGTTCGTGAACGAGCCGGACACGGACTTCGCCCTGCCCCACAACGAGCGCCACGTGCGCGCAGTGCTCGAGGCGCACCATGCGCGCGCCACGTTCGAGGTGCCGCTCTCGATCGGCGGCGAGACCCTGATGACGAGCGCTCTGCGCGACGGCTTCGATCCGTCGCGGCCCGGGCACGTCCCGTACCGCCACGCGCTCGCCGGGCCGGCGGAGATCGAACGCGCGCTGAGCACGGCGCACGCTGCCGCCGCGCGCTTCGGAGGCAGCAGCGTCAAGGAACGCGCGGCCCTGCTGCACGCCGTCGCGCGCGGGCTGCGCGCCGCGCGCTGCGACCTGATCGCGACCATGGTGCTGGATGCCGGCAAGCGCATCGATCAGGCGGACGCCGAGGTCTCGGAGGCGATCGACTTCGCCGAGTACTACGCGATCACGTTCTGCGAGCACGCGCGCCGGCCCGAGTACCGCCTGAGCGCGCGCGGGCCCGTGGTGGTGACGCCGCCCTGGAATTTCCCACTCGCGATCCCGGCAGGCGGTGTGCTCGCTGCGATGATCGCGGGCAACCCGGTGATCCTGAAGCCCGCGCTCGAGACGGTGCTCGTGGCCGCGCGGCTCGTCGAGATCTGTCACGCGGCCGGTGTCCCGCGCGATGTGCTGCAGCTGGTCGTGTGCGAGGACCAGGCGGGCTCGCTGCTGATCCGCGACCCGCGCGTCGCGCACGTCATCTTGACCGGCGCCACGTCGACGTCGCGCCTTTTTTTCGAGCTGCGCCCGGAGCTTGCGCTCCTCGCGGAGACGGGCGGCAAGAACAGCATCGTGGTCAGCGCGCTGGCCGATCGCGACCTCGCGATCAAGGAGGCCCTCGCGTCCGCGTTCGGCCACTCCGGTCAGAAGTGCAGCGCGGCGAGCCTGCTCATCTGCGTGCCCGAGGTGTACGACGACCCCGCGTTCCTCGAAGTGCTGCGCGACGCGACCGAGAGCCTGACGGTGGGCTCGGCCTGGGATCCGCGCTCCGTCGTGACGCCGCTGATCGCGCCACCCGCGGGCGCCCTGCTGCGCGCGCTGCGCCACCTGGATCCCGGTGAACGGTTCCTCGTGGAGCCGCGCTCATTCGAGGACAACCCGCGCCTGATCGGCCCGAGCGTGAAGCTGGGCGTCGCAGCTGGCAGCTCCAGTCACGTGACAGAGCTGTTCGGGCCGCAGCTCGCGGTGCTACGCGCCGACGACTTCGACCACGCGCTCGAGCTCGCGAACGCCACACCGTACGGGCTGACTGCGGGTTTGTTCTCGCTCGACGAGCGCGAGCAGGCGCGCTGGACGCAGCGCATGCGCGCCGGCAACCTGTACATCAATCGCAGCATTACGGGCGCGATCGTGGGGCGGCAGCCGTTTGGCGGCTGGAAGGCCTCGAGCTTCGGGCCGGGCGCGAAGGCGGGCGGGCCAAACTACGTGCTGCAGCTGTGCGAGGTGCAGGACGGCGACGCGGAGAGCGGGCTGGGGGCGCCCGAGCCAGCCGCAGCCCATTTGCTGGGCGGCGTCCGCGAGCGCTGCGACAAGCCGCTGCGCGAGCGCCTGTCACGCGCGGCCTGCCAGTACGCGCAGGCCATGCGCAGTCACTTCAAGCTGCAGCACGATCCGTCGGCGATCGTGGGCGAGCGCAACGTGTTCCGCTACGTGCCGTGTCAGGGGCTCAGCCTGCGGGCCGCCGCCGATGCGCGGCTCGAGGATGCCCTGCTCGCGTGTGTCGCGGCGGTGAGCGCGGGTGCAGAGCCGGTGCTCAGCGTGCACCCGTCACTCGGCTGGCAGCTCGGCACGACGCCGGGCGTGCGCGTGCTTCAGGAAGATCCCGCGACGTTTTGCACGCGCCTTGCCTCGGGCGGTGTGGAGCGCGTGCGGCAGCTCGGCAGCTGCGAGGACGGCGTGCGGCAGGCCGCCGCTGAGAGCGGCACACACCTGGCGGCCGGCCCGGTGCTGCTCGCCGGGCGCGTCGAGCTGCTGCACTACCTGCGAGAGCAGGTGGTGTGTAACGCCTATCATCGCTACGGCAGCCTGCACGCCGCGCAGCTGCTGGATGCCGCTGACGGCGGCTGACGCCTCAGCCCGTCGAGTCCTTCTTGTTGATGATGCTCGGCAAGAGCGAGAACTTGCCCGAGACCTGCAGCGGTCGCTGCGCGCGGCGCAGCAAGCGATTCACGGTAGGCACGAGGGTCGTGGCCATCTCGAGCTTCGAGATCGCGGCATCTGCGCCCACCTCGCTCGCGGCCGTGACGAGCTCTTGCGCGCTCACGCCCGAGAGCAACACCACCGCGACGTGTGCCAGGCGCGGGTTGCGCCGGAACACGGCGAGGAGCGAGCTGCCCTGCATCGCCGGCATGTTCAGATCCGCGACCACCACACTCACGCGGCTGCGCAGCACCAGGCGTGTGGCGCCGATGGCCGTGTCGCTCGCGATGGCGGAGATCCCGTGCTTGCGGAGCAGGCGCAGGATGGCGCTGCGATTGAGCGCGTTGTCGTCGATGACGAGCACGTCTGCGGGCTCGGCGGCATCCGCCTCCGCCACCTCATCCGGCCGTTCGACGTTCTCGCGTGCCTCGGTCGCACGGGCGCCCACTGGCTCCGCCGGGTCAGGTTCACCGCCCGCGTCTTGTCCCCCGCGCATGTCTTCTTCAGTCGTTGCGCGTTGTGTCACAGCTTCACCGAGCTGTCAGGGTAAGGGTGTGGCCGAATGGGATCAATGATCCCTTGCAATCAGGCGCGCGCATCGCACATCAGCCGCCATGGCACCAGCTCACAGCCGCTCGTGACGTAGACTCGACCCGTCGACGAGCGCCGCTGCGAGCGGCCGCAGCTGCAGTTGCCCAGCGCGCTGCACGAGCCTGCCCGCGACCCACAACGGCGGTTGCGAAGCGCAGATGTGCTCGAAGCGCTTCAGCACGAGCGGCTCGTCGTCCGCCGTGAGCGGCAACGGGGCGCCGCGCTCCAGACGCAGTGAGAGTCCGGGCTCTAGCGCGCGCGGCGCGACGATCACGAACGGCTCGGCCAGCGCGCCGAATTCCGACAGCACGCTGCGGTAGCTCGCCGCGAGCATGTCGGCGTCGCGCTGCGCCCAACTCGCGAGGAGATTCCAGCTCGCGCCGTCGATCTCCGGCGTGGTCGTGTACTGCAACAAGCGCAGCCGGCGTGGACCGCAGCCGAGCTCGACCTCCGCGAGGCTCACGCCGATCGCGCGCGGGCACGGTCCGAGCGAGCTCATGCCGACTCCGCGCACGCACTCCTCCCGAAACAGCTCTCCGGACTCCAGATCGATCAGGTAGCGGCGCTCGATCTGCTGGCGCACGCTGCCCGCGACCCACTCGCGCGCGATCTCCAGCATGTTGCGATCGCTCAGCCGCAGCAGATCGTCCGCGCTCTCGGGGCCGAGCCAGCTCACGAGGCGCTCGCGCGCAGCGGCGTCCTGCTGCTCCGCGCGCAGGTCCGCAGCCAGCGCGGCCGCCGCGCGCAGCGCCTGCGAGGCGAGCGCGACGTCCTGGCTCTCGAGTCCCTCGCGCATGCGGCCCAGCCAGCGCAAGAGGCCGAGCGGCAGCGGCGGCGGCAAGACGCGCTCCACGCGCGACAAGGTCTCGAGCACCGACGCCGTGCGATCGGAGCACACGCCTGCCCGCACCACGGCGGTCACCACGTCCGCGAGCGGCTCGGCGAGCAGTGCGGCGCGGTCGTGGCGTGGACCGCCGCTGAGTCTCGGCTCGTGCGCGGGCCCCGACGGGCGGTTCGAGGGCCGATTCGATGGGTACTTTGCAGCGCTGTCCGAGAAGCGGCCCGCTGCCGCCAGGAGCTGCAGCGACGCCTGCACGTGGGCGCAGCCCGGCCGCCCGCAGCTGCAGATCGCGCGCAGGCCAGCGTCGCTCAGGCGCAAGCTCACGAGCTCCGTCTCGCGCCCGAGCCGCACCTCGCAGTTGATTCGCTCGATGTGCGCGTCGCGACCGTCCTCGTGCTGCACCTCGGAGAGCAGCGCAGCGGCTGCGTGCTGCAGCGGGTTCATCGCGGCTGCCTCGCGCTGTGGGACTCGCGCCGTTCGCTGAGCGCCAGGCGCGCCTGCACGCTGGCCCTGCGCAGGTCGTAGGAGAGCGCCTCGTCGACGAGGCTGCGCGCGATCTCGAGGCGCCCTTCGCGCTCCACGGCCTCCGCGCGCCGCAGGAACGTCATCGCGAGCACGCTGATCGCGTGCCCGTCGGCTTCGAGCGCCGCGCGATCGATGTCGAGCGCGCGCCGGAAGGCGGCCAGCGCGGCAGCCACGTCGCGGCGCGCCGCGTGCAGCAGCGCGAGGGACACGACCGGCGCGAGCCAGCCGGGCCGCAGCGCGGCCGCCGCCTCGAACAGCGAGTTCGCGCGCCGCGCAGCACCGAACATGCGGCACAGCACGGCGAGCCCGTGGTAGAGGAGCGCGCGCAGCCGCAGAAGCGCAGGATCGCGTGTGCGCGCGATCGCCACCATGCGCCGCGTGTCGTAGCGCAGCGCGAGCGACTCGCTGGACGGAGTGGCTTCGCCGAGCAGCTCCGCACGCGCGGTGATCGCGGACTCGGCGTCCTCGATCACCGCGCGCAGCGAAGAAGGCTGGACGCGCGCCCGCAGCTCCGCGAGCGGCAGCAGCGCGCGCCCATCTCCGATGCGGCCCAGCGCGACGACCGCCGTGCGCACGAGCGCCGAGCTCGGCTGGTCGAGCAGGTCCACGACGCGCTGCACGTCGTCCGTGCCGCCGAGCTCTGCGAGCGCTTCGAGCGCCGGGGAGAGCAGGAGCGGGTCGCGCTCGGTGAGCACGGAGCGCGCGTAGGCGAGCCCGCGCGTGTCACCGAAGCGTCCCAGCGCCGCTGCGAGCAGCAAGCGCTCGGGCGCGCGCGTCGTGCGTTCGTAGCTCTCCGCGAGCAGGCCGGGCACGCGCGGGTCCTGAATGCTTGCGAGGGCGCGGATGCAGGGCTCCTGCAGACCCGTGGGCTGAGCGAGGAGCAAGCTGCGCAGCGCGGGGAAGAGCCGGGCATCGCCGGCGTGCTCGAGCGACGTGAGGATCACGCGCAGCTCCGCCTCGCTGATCTGGCCCGCGGTGTCCTCGAGCAACGCGCTCAGATGCCGGATGATCACGTCGCCGAGCTCGCGCGCACGCGGCAGCAGCAGCGCGCGCTCCTCGGCGCTCAGCTCGCACAGCGGCTCGCGGTGATACTGGCCCTCCCAGAACGCCAGCACCTGCTGCTGCACGCGGCCGGCGAGCTCCTGCAGGCTGCGCTGCTCGGCTCGCGCAGCGCGGCTCTCGCTGCCGGGCAGCGCCGACAGCACGCGCGCGGTCTCGTAGCTCAGATCGAAGTTGCGCTGGCTGCGCAGCGCGTCGAGCGCGAGCCGGCGTGGCTCCGCCGCGAGCTGCGTCGGACCCAGCAGCAGCTCTCCGAGCCGCAGCACCGCCGCGCGCCGCTGGAACAGGCCACCCGCGCGCACGATCAGCAGCAAGGTGCGGCTGTCGGACAGATCCTTGACGCCGAGGCTCCCGACGACCTCCTGCGCGGTCGGCCGCAGCATGTACGAGCTGCGCGCGGCCCGCACCGGCGCGCGAGAAGAGCGCGGCGGCGCCGAGGAGCTCAGCGGATGCGTCAGCGGCAGGGCCGCGCGCGCAGCCAGATTCACGAGCGCCTCCGCGAAGCGCTCGTCGTCGCAGTCGGGCGGCAGGCCCAGGCGCTCTTGCATGTGGTCGCGCTCGACGCTCGAGCTCCCGTACGCGAGGATGTTGAATGCGTCGAGCTCGGGGTTGTCACGCCCGGAGGACTCGGTCATGCAAGCTCTTCGCTGTCCAGGCTGGCTTCGATGCGCAGCAGCGGGTCGCCGGGACGGCCGGCGACGAACACGCTGAGCGCCCCACCCTCGGCGTAGCCCACGGCGAGCGAGTGCGGGTCGCGCAGCACGTCCTTGCCGAGCGCGGCGATCACGAGCGGCGCCGAGCTCCGCGCTCCGGCGGCGCGCCGGATCAAGAGCCACTCGTCACCGCGCGGAACGCACGCGTACACGAAGGCCTCGTCTTCCTCGTCGCTGAGCACTGCGGGCGCGCGGGCCAGGGTGGCGATCTGCTCGAAGGCACCTGGCACCACGGCGCAGCGCGGCTCGAGCTCGTTGATCAGCAGCACGGCGTCCCGGCACACCTGCACCTGCAGCGGCATGTTGGCCGCAGCGCTCGCCGTCGTGAACGGCAGCGGGTGGCGCCCGAAGCGCTTGCCTGCGTCGGTGGACACGAGCAGCTGCAGCCGGCCCTCGCGCCGCACCAGCAAGACGAGGGAGCGCTTGGCATCGCTGTGCAGCGCGACGATCTCGCCCTCGAGCTCCGCGGGCAGCAGCGATCCCTGGCCGCGATCCGAGCCGAGCTCCGCGCGCGTCGTGCGCCACCACAGGCGCGGTCCGGATGCGGAGCGCGTGAAAAATGCGCGTGCGACGCCTCCGGTCGGCCGCTCCACGAAGTGTTGCCCGCCGTCGTCGGAGACGTAGACCCGACCGCTGGCGACGACCGCGAGGCACAGCTCGCCATCGTGCTCGGCGAGGGCCAGGCTGCTCGGACTGCCTGCAGCTGGGAGCGGCAAAGCCAAGAGCTCGCTCGCCGCGGGCGAAAGCCGGTACAAGCCCGCGGCCGCCACGAACAAGCTGCGGCCGTGCGCGAGCAACGAGCTGATCGGCGCCGCGGGCGCGGCGATGCGCGACACACGTACCGCCCGCGTGGGCAGCATCTTCCACACCTCGCCCGCGGAGATCTCCAGGCTCGGCTCGTCGATCAGCGCGAGCCCGCCGAGCTCGTCCAGGCCTTCCACGCTGTTGCCGGCGTCCTCTTCCGCATCGGCGTCGAGCTCGGGCAGCTCCGACAGCTCTAGATCGTCCAGATCGCTCTCGTCCTCCACACCCTCGGCGCCCCCGTCGTCGCCAGGCGCGTCGTCGTCTTCATCGAGGTCCGAGTCGAACGGCTCGTCCTCGTCCGAGTCGCTGCCCGCCTCGTCATCGCCGAGCCAGCCGTACTCCTCGCCGGGGAAGAGGTCCGGCTCGGCGTCTGCCAGATCGCCGGCCTCCTCCGAGTCGACGCTCCAGCGCTCGTCTTCGTCCTCCTCGCGCTCGGACAGGCCCAGATCGTCGGGCGTCTCTTCGAAGCCGGTGCTCGTGTCGAGCCCTATCCGCTCGTCGTCGCGCTCATCGTCATCGGAGCCGGACAAGCCCAGATCGGAGTCATCTTCGGGATCGAAGTTTTCGTCGTCGTCCGAGCCTCGCTCCTGCTTGTCCGGGTCGCGCGGACGCTTCTTGCCGCTCGGTGAGCGCGTGCCTTCGACCGAAGCCGCGCTGAGCGGCGCGAATGGGCGCAGATCGGCCGAGAACGAAGCGGCAGCGAGCCATCGGAATGCCATACGTCCGGAATTTTAGTCCCGTTGCGCGCCGATAGCCAAGTCTCATCGCCCGAGGGTCAGCTGCGGCGCGCTGGAGGTGCCTTGCCCAGACGGGCCATCACGAGCTGCAAGTCCTCCCAGACGACGCGCTTCTGCTCCGGGCTGCGCAGCAGGAAAGCCGGGTGATACGTGGGTAGCACCGAGACGCCCTGAAATTGACCCCAGCGCCCGCGCCACGGCCCAAATGCCTCGGCCACCCCCAACGCCTGCGCCGCACATCGCCCGAGCGCCACGATCACCTTGGGTGCGACCGCCTGCAGCTGCGGCACGAGAAAGCGGCTGCAGGCCAACATCTCCTCGGGACGCGGTGTGCGATTCTCAGGGGGCCGGCACTTCACCACATTGCAGATGTAGACCGCGTCACGCGCGTAGCCCATCGCCGCGACCATCTTGTCGAGCAGCTGGCCTGCGGCACCCACGAATGGATAGCCCTGCAGATCTTCGTCGCGGCCCGGACCTTCGCCCACGAAGACGAGCTCCGCCTCTTCCGAGCCGCGCGCGAACACGGTCTGTTTGCGCTTCTCGTGCAGCGCGCAGCGCGTGCAGGTCGCAGCTTCCTCCGCGAGCAGGCGCAGGCGCGTGTGTCTGTCCACATCGGAGACGGGTGCAGGGGCGGCCAGCGGCGGCACGAGCGCAGGTGCAGGTGCAGGTGCCGCACGGGTGGCCGCGGTGGGAGCCGCCACCACCGGAGCTGACTGCGATCGCGTCCAGAGGGGCACCGGCAAGCCCGTGAGCCCCAGCTCCAGCTCCGCTTCCAGCTGCGCACGTGCGCAGCGCGCCAACTCCAGCAATGCAGCCCTACGCTCCGGCGACAGCTCCATGGTGACCTCTACGGCTCGGCGAATCCGACTCGGTGGCGGGCCGTTGCCCGCGCGAGGTGGCCGAGTGTACGCACTTCGGTTGACTTGCAACGCTCCAGACTGCTAGTTTTTTCGAACTTTTGGAGGACGCGCTCCGTGCCAGGTCAAGCGCGCATCCTAGCCGCCGGTACTACGGACGTCGGAAGGAAGCGCACCCATAACGAAGACTTCTTTGCGCTCGTCGAGGCGGAGCACCTTTACTTGGTGGCAGATGGCATGGGCGGCCACTCCTCGGGCGAGGTCGCCAGTCAGATGGCGATCAACACGCTCAGCGAGTTCTTCCAAGCGACGTCCGCCGATCCCGAGGCCACCTGGCCGTACAAGATGGACAAGACGCGCGGTTACGAGGAGAACCGCCTCGTCACCGGGATCAAGCTCGCCAACCGCCGCATCTACGAGGCCGCTCAGCGCGAGCAGCGCCTGCACGGTATGGGCACCACGATCGTGGCGCTGCTCTGCGTGCACGACCAGTGCTTGATCGGGCACGTGGGCGACTCGCGCGTGTACCGCCTGCGCGGTAACAGCATCGAGCAGCTCACCGAGGACCACTCTCTGCTCAACGACTACATGAAGATGAAGTCGATGACGCAGGAAGAGGTCGAGAACTTCCCGCACAAGAACGTGATCGTGCGCGCGCTCGGCATGAAGGAGACGGTCAAGGTCGATGCGATCCTGGACACTCCGCAGCCGGGCGATACGTACCTGCTGTGCTCGGATGGTTTGTCGGGTCAGCTTTCGCCGGACGAGATGCGCGATCTGGTGCTGCGCAACAAAGACCTCAAGGCCGCTGGCCAGGCGCTGATCGACAAGGCCAACGAAGCCGGCGGGCCGGACAACATCACCGTGCTGCTGTGTCGCTGGCTCGGTTCCGGCTGACCAGGCTGACCAGGCTAATCAGCCGCGCTTCACCTGCACGACGCGGCCGTCTGGCAGAAATACGGCGTCCTGCTGCACGCCTGCAGCGGTCGCGCCGGGCCAGACCACGCAGCGCGTGAGTCGGGCGCCCGCGGCGACACGCGCGTTCGAGCCCACCACGCACTGCTGCAGCTGCGCGCCGGCGCCGAGCTCGGCCGAGGCCGCCACGATGCGATCGCCCGCCTCCGGCTCCACGCCGGGCCAACGCTCCTGTCGGGACGCGAGCGCGAGGTTCGCTTGGAGGTAATGCCAGTGGGACATGCCGACGTCTCGAAAATGGCTCGGCTCCACGTACGCGACGACGCGCCGGCCGGCGGCGAGCCAGCGCGCGTAACCCTCTCGGATGAGACAACCGTCGTCCGGCAGCTGCGCGTGCACGGCGTCGGAGAGGAGCGACACGCCCGTGTACATGCAGCGGCGCAGCCCGCCGCCGTCGGCTGCAGGATGACCCGGCAGCCCGCGCACCTCGCCATCCGCGTTGATCGCGACGACGCCGGTCGCATCGTCCGGGCCGACCTCTTTCACGATCATCGTGGCAAAGGCGTCGCGGGTGCGATGCAGCGCCAGCGCCGCGCCCAGATCGGGCGCAAACACCAGCTTGCCGTTCATCACGACGAAGGTCTCACCCGAGCGCGGCTGCCAGGCGTTTTTTACGCCACCACCCGTGCCCAGGATGTGGGTCTCGTGCACGAATCGCAGCTCCTGGCTGCGGGGCGCGACCGGCCACAATTCGCGTTCCAGCTCCGCGGCCAGGTGGTGCGTGTTGAGCACCACGTCGCGAATCCCAGCGCGCGCGAGGTGGTCCAGCGCGTACCAGGCCACCGGCCGGTTCGCGATCGGAACGGCAGGCTTCGGCAGCAGGTCGGTGAGCGGGGCCAGGCGCGTGCCGAAGCCCGCCGTGATCAACATGGCCCGCAGGTCCGACGGTGAGTACGCGCTCAAGCTTTGACTACCTTGGGGTGCACGGACCGATAGACGCCACGTGCATCCACGATCAATCCAGCATGCTCCAGCACCAGTGCGTAGTCGACCCCGCTGTGGTCCGTCACGATCACGACCGCATCCTGTGCGCTCAGCAGCTCCGCCGTCAGTGGCAAGGAGCGCAGGTCGGGGTGGCCGGGCCAGGAGCGCGTATCGGGCAGCTCGCTCACCAGCGGGTCGTGGTAGCCGAGCTGTGCGCCGAGCGCGAGCAGGCGCTGCGCGATCGGATACGCGGGGCTCTCACGTGTGTCGCCCACGTCTTTCTTGTAAGCCATGCCGAGCAGCAGCACGCGGCTGCCATTCACGCTCTTCTTGCGCGCGTTGAGCGCGAGCTGCAGCCGCTCGATCACGTAGAAAGGCATGCCGCGGTTGATCTCGCCCGCGAGCTCGATGAACTTGGTGTCGACGCCGTGCTCGCGCGCCTTCCACGACAGGTAGAAGGGATCGAGCGGGATGCAGTGTCCGCCCCAGCCTGGCCCCGGGTTGAAGCGCATGTACCCGAAAGGCTTCGTGGCGGCGGCGTCCAGCACTTCCCACACATCGATGCCCATGCGCTCGTACACGACCTTCAGCTCGTTCACGAGCGCGATGTTCACGGCGCGAAACACGTTCTCCGTGATCTTGGTCGCCTCGGCTGCGGCCGCGCTCGACACGCGCACGACGCGTGAGATGACCTGCGCGTAAAGCGCCTCTGCGATGTCGCCCGCGTCCACGTCGCAGCCGCCGACGACCTTCGGGATGGTGGTGGTCGAGTAGCGCTCGTTGCCCGGGTCCTCGCGCTCGGGGGAGAACGCGAGGTAGAAGTCGCGGCCGGAGACCAGCCCGTTGCGCTGCAGGATCTCGCACACGAGCTCGTCGGTCGTGCCGGGGTACGTGGTGGACTCGAGCACCACCAGCTGCCCGGGCCGCAGCACCTTGGCGATTTGCTCGCTGGTGCTGGCCACGTAGGACAGATCCGGATCGCGCGTCTCGGTCAGTGGCGTGGGCACGCAGATGATCATGATGTCGCACTGCGCGAGCTGGTCGAACGCGGCGGTCGCGGAGAAGCGCTCGGTCTCGACCACGGCGCGCACGCGCTCCGCGGCAATGTGCTGTATGTACGAGCGTCCAGCGTTGAGCGCGACCGTTTTGTCAGGGTCGACATCGAACCCCAGGACCCGCATGCCGCGGTCGGCGAACGCCAGGGCGAGGGGCAGGCCCACGTATCCGAGACCGATCACCCCGACCGTCGCAGAGTGTCGTTCAATCTTCTGGAGAAGCGCTGCTTTATGGCTCATGCCTGTTTTTCCATGCGGCGCTCGCGCGTCACGGGACGCGACCGCGCGGCTGCCGAACAGTCGTGAGCCCGGGAGCTTGACACAGAACCCGCGCGCCGCGGGAGAGCGCGGATGCCACCCACATGACGGCACAACGGCGTCGGGGGGCGATGGCCGGGGGCTGCAGTTCTGGTATACATGAGCGGTTTTACGGACCGCCGGTCGCGCTCGCCCCGCGGTGCTTGCGAAATGCCTGTCTCCGCGGACTCCGCGGCAACACGATGGAGCTTGGAACATGAAGGTCTGTGTGGTCGGTGCTGGATACGTGGGCTTGGTAACGGGAACGGGTTTCGCCGAGACCGGTAACAACGTGGTCTGTGCGGATCTGGACGAGAACAAGATCGCCTCGCTGAAGCGCGCGCAGACGCCGATCTTCGAGCCGGGCCTCGAGCCGATGCTCAAGCGCAACATCGACGCAGGTCGCCTGACCTTCACGACCAACGTGGATGAAGCCATCGGCAGCGCCGAGGTGATCTTCATCGCGGTTGGCACGCCCCCGCGCGCGGACGGTGCCGCGAACCTGTCGGCCGTGGATGCGGTGGCCGAGACCGTCGCGCGCGTGGCGAAGCGCGAGGTGGTGCTGATTCTCAAGAGTACCGTGCCGGTGGGCACGAACGAGCGTGTGCGCAGGATCGTCAAGAGCGTGCGTAAGGACGGCGACAAGCCGGTGCACGTGGTGAGCAATCCCGAGTTCCTGAAGGAAGGCGACGCCGTCTCGGACTTCCTGCACCCCGATCGCATCGTGATCGGCTGTGACGAGGACAACGATTTCGCGCAGGACGTGATGCGCCGCCTGTACCACCCGCTCTCGCTCAACCAGGACTGCCTGGTGTTCATGGCGCCCGCCAGCGCGGAGCTGACCAAATACGTGTCTAACACCATGCTCGCGATGCGCATCTCGTTCATGAACGAGATCGCGATGCTGTGCGAGAAGGTCGGCGCGGACGTGAACGACGTGCGCCTCGGCGTGGGCTCGGACTCGCGCATCGGACCGAAGTTCCTGTATGCGGGCCCCGGCTACGGCGGCTCGTGCTTCCCGAAGGACGTCTCGGCGCTGGTGCACGTGGCGCGCGAGCACAGCGTGCCGCTCGAGCTCGCGACGGCCACGGACAACGTCAATCAGCGCCAGAAGGGCACGCTGCTTCGCAAGCTGAAGCAGCAGTTCGACGGTGACCTGCGCAACAAGAAGATCGCGATCTGGGGCATCGCGTTCAAGCCGCGCACTGACGACATCCGCGAAGCGCCCGCGCTGACCCTGATCGATGGCCTCCTCGCCGAGGGCGCCAAGGTCTCCGCCCACGATCCGGAGGCGCGCCAGGTGGCACGCCAGCGCTTCGGCGAGACGATCCAGATCGTCGACCAACAGTACGACGCGGTGCAAGACGCGGACGCGCTGGTGCTCGTGACCGAGTGGCGCGAGTACCAGAACCCCGATTTCGACCGCATCAAGCAGCTGCTGAAGAACCCGTTCCTGCTGGACGGTCGCAACATCTGGAGCAGCTACGGCCTGCGCAAGCAGGGCTTTACGTACGTCGGCATCGGCGTGCAGGGCAGCTGAGCGCGGCGCTCCAGCCGGGCGCGTGTGCGCGTGTTTACGCGGCGCGCGCTCGGCTTTCTGATCCGACCTTCAACGCGCCTTGAGCCCGTAGGTGCGCTCGAGCACCGTCAGCGCATCCACGCCCTCTTGCCGCGCGCGGCGCTCGACGTCGTACAAGATCGAGTCCACGAGGAAGCGGTACCAGAAGCCCTGCAGCACGTGCCACGTCAGCCCGGGCACGCCATCGAGAAAGCCCAGGCGCACGACGTAGCGATAGCCGAAGTACAGGCCGGGCCGCACGAAGCGCGGCACCCCGCCGTACACGAAGCGCTTCAGCCAGCGCTTGCGCCGGCTGGCTACATCCTCCGGCAGCGCAGCTCTGGCCGCGGCGTCGCGCTGCGCCACCAAGCTATCCGCGGCTTCCCGCACGGCGTAGCCGGCGTGCTTGACGATCCACCACGACAGCGGCTTCTCGTTCTGATCCGCGAAGTCGTGCTCGAACGTCACGCTGCGACCGCTGGACAGCACCATGTGCTCGTCCATCCAGCGCTCCTCGCAGCGGCCCTGCCCGCGACGCCAAAGCCGGAGCAGGTACACGCCATCCTGCCCGCCCCAACGCAGCCACTTGCCGAACGCGTACAGGCGTCGCCGCAGCACGATGCCGGTGACGTCGCTCGGAAGCGCGTCGAGGCGCTCGCGCAGCTCCTCGATCAGCTCGGGCGTCAACCACTCGTCTGCGTCCAGGCGGAAGATCCAGTCCCCGCTGAACGGCACGTGATCGAGCGCCCAGTTGATCTGACGCGCATGGTGATTCTCCCAGGCGTGCTGCACGACCTGCGCGCCGAGCGAACGGGCGATCTCCGGCGTGCCGTCGTCCGAAAAGGAGTCGACGACGAACACCTCGTCGGCGAACTGCTGCGCACAGCGCACGCAGCGCGCGATGTGCACGCGCTCGTTGTGAGTGAGCAGGAGAACCGAGATCTTGGCCATCGAGGTACGCTGTCAGGGAGCCGGAGCTTGCTAACACGAGCGGGCCGGGGCTGAGAACCAGGGCACCCCGTTCGGTTGCGACCGCGACAGGCGCTCGGTACGATCGGGCCATGGCGGATGGCGACCGGGATCGTGCACAGGCATTCGACGAGCTTTTCGCTCGCCTGCCACAGCTGCAGGACCTGGCGGTCCCGCTGGAGCAGGCCCTGCTGATCCTCGAGCGCTGCGCGCTGAGTGGTCACAAGATCTTGCTGTGTGGCAACGGCGGCAGCGCGGCCGATGCCGATCACATCGCGGCGGAGCTCATGAAGAGCTTCTACTACCGGCGCCCCGCCGATCCGGCTCTCGTGGCTGCGCTGCAAGCGCAGTGTCCGGCAGCGGCGCCCGGCCTGACGGCGGCTCTCGAGGCGCCGATCGCCGCCATCTCACTCGGCGGACAGGTCGCCACGCTCACGGCCTACGCGAACGACGTCGACTACCGCTACGCGTTCGCGCAGCAGGTCTACGGGCTCGGGCGTCCCGGCGACGTGCTCGTCGCCCTCTCCACCTCGGGCAACTCCGCAAATGTCCTGCACGCATGCCAGGTTGCGCGCGCTCGCGGGCTGGCAGTGGTCGGCCTCACAGGGGCGAGCGGCGGGCAGCTGCGCGAGCTGTGCGACGTGGTGCTGCAGGCGCCTGCGACCGAGACCCACCTGATCCAGGAATTGCATCTGCCGCTGTACCACGCGCTGTGTCTGGCGCTCGAGGAGCGTCTGTTCGCTCGCCACGGCAAGCGCGGCGCGTAGGGCGAGTGGTTTGCGCCCTGGCGAGGCTTTGTGGTAAGCGCCGGAGCAAGGTGCCCGCCGCCGCAGACCAAGACGTCTTCGTGTTTCGGATCGGCCAGCTCGGGGACACTCTGGTAGCGCTGCCCGCTATCCACCGCATCGCGGAGCTGCACCCGGGCGCGCGGCTCTGGCTGATCACGAACGCGCCCCCCACGCCTTCCATGGTGACGGCGTGGGACGTGCTCTCACACAGCGGTCTGTTCGCCGGCGTGCTGTTCTACTCGCGCAGGCATCCCGGGCAGCTTCTGCAGCTGCTGCTCCGCTGCCGCGCAGGGCGGCGACGCGTGCTGTACTACTTGAGCCCGCCGCGCAGCGCGACGCAGCTGCGGCGCGATCGCTGGTTCTTGCGCTGGGCCTGCGGCTTCCAGCGGATCGAGGCCATGCCCTCACCGCGCCGGGTCGCGCCGCGCGATGCCGACGGCAAGCTGCTCGTCATGCCGCGCGAGTCGGAGCGCTTGCTGCGCAGCGTCGATGGCCGGGCGCAGCGGCCTGCGACGCCGTTTTTGCGCCCGCCGCTCGCCGCCGAGCGCCGTGTCGATCAGCTGCTCGCACCGCTCGGCGAGCTTCGGGACACGCCGCTGATCGCGCTCGGCCCAGGCTCGAAGATGCCGGCCAAGCGCTGGTTTCTCGAGCGCTACGTCGAGATCTGCCGGCGCATGGTGGAGCGCGCGCCCGACGCCCGGCTCATGATCCTGGGCGGCGCTGAAGACCGCGAGGCAGGCGAAGCCATCGTGCATGCGGTCGGCGCGGAGCGCGCGCTCAACCTCGCCGGGCTGACGAACGTCATCGAGTCTGCAGCTGCGCTCGCGCGCAGCGGCCTGTACCTCGGCAACGACACAGGCACGATGCACCTCGCCGCATCGATGGGCGTGCCCTGCGTGGCCATCTTCACGTCGCGAGACAACCGCGACACCTGGTCGCCGTGGGGAGACGGTCACTGCATCATGCGCCGCGAGCTCGCATGCTCCGGCTGCATGCTGGAGGTGTGCGAGCGCGAGCAGATGCGCTGTCTGGACCTGATCAGCGTGGATGACGTCTGGAACGAGGTGGAGCCGCGGCTAGCGGCGCTGTGCGCGGCGGCGCCCCCGCGGCGCGTGCTAAGTTACCGGTCGTAAGTCGATGCGCCTGCCGAGCCCCCACCCTGAGCGACCGCCGCGCGTGCTCGTGATCGGCGACCTGATGTTGGATCGCTACCTCTGGGGCAGCTGTGATCGGGTGTCCCCCGAGGCGCCAGTGCAGGTCGTGAAGGTGGAGCGCGAGACGCACTCGCTCGGCGGAGCGGGCAACGTCGCGAGCAACCTGCGCAGCCTCGGCGCCCAGGTGTCGCTCCTCGCGCTCGTCGGTGCCGATGCCGAGACCACGCCGCTGCCGACGTTACTGCAGGCGTGGGGCGTGAGCACGGATGGGCTCGTGCGCGACGCGTCGCGCCCCACCACGGTGAAGACCCGCGTCCTCGCCGCACACCACCAGCTGCTGCGCTTCGACATGGAGCGCACCGAGCCGTGCAGCGAGGCGCAGGCCGAGGCGATCGTCGCGGCCCTGCAGCTACGAGCGGCGGACACCGACGTGGTGGTCCTGTCCGACTACGGCAAGGGCCTCCTGACTCCGGCGCTGACGCGCGAGCTGATCGCGCGCTGCAAGCGCGCCGGATTGCCCGTGCTCGTCGACCCCAAGGGCCGCGACTACACGCACTACCGCGGCGCGACGCTCGTCACGCCCAATCGCAAAGAAGCCGCCGCTGCCACGGGCCTCGACCTGTCGAGCGACGCCGGGATCACGGCGGCGGGACGCAAGCTGCTGGCCGAGCTGGAGCTCAGCGCGTGCCTCATCACGTTGAGCGAGGACGGCATGGCGCTGTTCGAGGCGAGTGGGGAGCAGCGTCTGGCCACCCAGGCGCGCGAGGTCTTCGATGTGACCGGCGCGGGCGACACGGTGATCGCCGCCGTGGCCATGGGTCTCGGAAGTGGGCTGTCCCTGCGCGATGCGTGCGACTTCGCGAACCGCGCGGCGGGCGTGGTCGTGGGCAAGTTGGGCGCGGCGACGGTCACGCTCGAGGAGATCGCGCGCGCGGCCGGGCCGCACACACGCAGCGAGAGCAAGCTGCGCACGCAGGGCGGGCTCCGGGACGAGGTCGCGCGCCTGCGCGCGGCCGGTCGCAAGGTCGTGTTCACGAATGGCTGCTTCGACATCCTTCACGCCGGGCACGTGCAGTATCTCGAGCAAGCCGCCGCCCTCGGAGACGTGCTGGTCGTGGGGCTCAACAGCGATGATTCGGTGCGCCGCCTCAAGGGGCCGAAGCGGCCGATCAACCCGGAGCTCGACCGCGCGCGGCTGCTGGCTGCACTGAGCTCGGTCAGCTACGTCACGAGCTTCAGCGACGACACGCCGCTGGCGCTGATCACGAGCCTGCTGCCAGACGTGCTCGTCAAGGGCGGCGACTACCGACCGGACGAGATCGTGGGCGCTGCCGAGGTTCGTGCGCGCGGCGGTGAAGTGAAGGTGCTGCCGTTCGTGGAAGGTCGCTCCACGACGCGGATCATCGCGCGCGCAGCGGAGGACGAGTCGTGATCATCGTGACGGGCGGCGCCGGCTTCATCGGCAGTAACCTCGTGCTCGCGCTCAATCGCTTGGGCCGGCAGGACATCCTCGTCGTCGACAACCTGCAGCAGGCGATCAAGCACCGCAACTTGAACTGCGCGCGCTTCCTCGACTACGTGCCGAAGGAGGAGCTGCTCGCGCTCTTGCCTTCGCTCGACAAGGTCGACGTCATCTTCCATCAAGGCGCCTGCTCCGACACCACGCAGAGCGACGGGCGCTACATGATGCAAAACAACTACCAGTACTCGAAGGCGCTCTTGCACTTCGCGCAGGAGCGCGGGGCGCGGCTGATCTACGCCTCGAGCGCTGCGGTGTACGGCGATGGCGAGCACGGCTTCAGCGAGCAGCCGGCCTGCGAATACCCGCTGAACGTGTACGGCTTTTCGAAGTTGGTGTTCGACAACTACGTGCGCGCGCGGCTGCCCCACAGCAGCTCGCAGATCGTGGGCTTGCGTTACTTCAACGTGTACGGGCCCCAGGAGCGGCACAAGGGCCGCATGGCGTCGGTCGCGATGCACCTGTTCGACCAGCTCGCGGCAGGCCAGCGCATGCGCCTGTTCGCGGGCAGCGCGGACTTCAAGCGCGACTTCGTGCACGTCGACGACGTGGTGGCCGTGAACTTGTATTTCATGCATGCCGCCGTGAGCGGCATCTACAACTGCGGCACGGGCGTGGCGCAGTCGTTCGAGCAGATCGCGGCCGGCCTGCGCGAGCTGCACGGCGGCGGCGAGATCGAGGACATCCCCTTCCCTGCCGACCTAGCCGGCAAGTACCAGCGCTTCACGCAGGCCGATCTCACGCAGCTGAGGGCGGCGGGCTGTAGCCACACCTTCCTCGGCCTGCGCGACGGCCTCACGGACTACTACCGGGCGCTGCGCAACGCCGGCGGCTACCGGCGCTGAGCGTATGAGCCCCCGGCCCTGCGTGTTTCTGGATCGCGACGGCACCCTGATCGTCGACTTCGGCTACGTCTATCGGCCCCAGCAGCTCGAGCTGCTGCCGCATGTCGCGCAGGGCCTCGCCGCGTTGCGCGACGCGGGCTTTCTGCTGATCGTCGTCACGAACCAGTCGGGCGTGGCGCGCGGCTTTTACGACGAGGAGCACATCGCGCGCTTTCACGCGCACCTCGATCAGCAGCTCGGCGCGGCAGCCGCGCCCGACGCTTACTTCTACTGCCCGTACCACCCCGAGGCCGTGCGCGACGAATACCGGCGCGACTCGGACCTGCGCAAGCCGGGCATCGGCATGTTCGAGCAGGCTTGCCGCAGCTTCAGCATCGATGTGGCACGCTCGTTCATGATCGGCGACAAGCTGATCGACATGGAGTTCGCGGCGCGCGCCGGCCTCCGCGGCATCCTGCTCGGCGATGAGGCGCCCGCGGACGCGGTCTACGGCGTTCAGCCCGACTTCGGCGCCGCCGTGTCGGCGATCCTCGAGCACAGCGCCCACCACATGCGCTAGCGTAACCCTCCCCTATGACGGTCATTCTCGGGCTCAACGCCTACCACGCCGATTCCGCCGCCTGCATCCTGGTCGACGGTCGCTTGCGGGCAGCCGCGGAAGAAGAGCGCTTCCGCCGCATCAAGCACTGGGCCGGCTTCCCGAGCCAGGCCATCGCGTATTGCTTGCGCGAGGCCGGCGTCACGCTGCGCGACGTCGACTGCATCGCGCTGAACAGCGACCCGCGCGCGAACCTGCTGCGCAAGCTGCGCTTCGCGCTGCTGCGCCGGCCCTCGCCGCAGCTGGTCCTCGACCGCTTGCGCAACGCCAAAAAGCGCGCCTCCGTCGCGGAAGAGCTCGAGCGCGCCTTCCCCGGCCAGACGCTGCGCGCGAGCACGCTGCGCGTGGAGCACCACCTGGCGCATCTCGCGTCGTGCTTTTCGGTGTCGCCGTTCCAGCGCGCGGTAGCGGTGTCTGTCGATGGCTTCGGCGACTTCGCGAGCGCGGCCTGGGGCCTCGGCGATGGTCACGCCCTGCACGTCGCGGGGCGCGTGCACTTCCCGCACTCGCTCGGCATCTTCTACCAGGCCATCACGCAGTTCCTGGGCTTCCCCCACTACGGCGACGAATACAAGGTCATGGGCCTCGCGCCGTACGGCACGCCGTCGTACGCCACGCAGCTGCGCAGGTTGGCTTATCCGCTCGCCGACGCCGAGGGCTTCGAGCTCGATCTGCGCTACTTCCGGCATCACCGCGAGCAGGTGCCGTACACCTGGACCGGCGGCACGCCGCACGTGGGCGCGTTGTACTCGGATGAGCTGTGCCGCCTGCTCGGCGCGCCACGCGATCCGAAGCAGCCGCTCGAGCAGCGCCACAAGGACATCGCCCACTCCTTGCAGCTCGTGTACGAGGAGATCTTCTTCGCCCTGCTGAAACGGCTGCATGCGCGGTACGCGGTGGACGCGGTGGCCGTCGCTGGTGGCTGCGGTGCGAACTCGGTCGCGAACGGGAAGATCGCGCTGCGCACGCCGTTCCGGCAGGTGTACGTGCAGGCGGCCGCCGGTGACGCGGGCGGCGCGATCGGTGCAGCCATCGTGGCCTCGACGCAGCTGGGAGCGGCGCCTGCGCCCGCGCAGATGTCGCACGCGTACTGGGGACCGGCGTACAGTGAGCTCGATGTCGCAGCGGCGCTCGCGGCCCGCAGCGCGGACGTGGCGCGCGCCGGCTGCAGCGACGAGCAAATGCCGGACGAGCAAGCGCTGTGCGAGCGCGTCGCGGGGCACATCGCGCGCGGCCAGGTGGTCGGGTGGTTCCAGGGCCGCATGGAGTGGGGCCCGCGCGCGCTCGGCAACCGCTCCATCCTGTGCGACCCGCGCCGCGCAGACATGCAGCAAATCCTGAACCTCAAGATCAAGCGGCGCGAGTCGTTCCGGCCGTTCGCACCTTCGATCCTGCGCGAGCACGTGGCCGAGTGGTTCGAGCAGGACGCGCCCGTGCCCTTCATGATGCAGGTGTTCCAGATCCGCGAGGACAAGCGCGCGAGCATCCCCGCGGTCACGCACGTGGATGGCTCCGGTCGGCTGCAGACCGTCGAGCGCGCGCACAACCCGCGCTACCACGCGCTGATCAGCGCGTTTCAGCGCCTGACGTCGATCCCCATGCTGCTCAATACCTCGTTCAACGAGAACGAGCCCGTGGTGTGCCAGCCAGCCGAGGCGCTCGACTGCTTCCTGCGTACGAACATGGACGTGCTGGTGCTCGGCGATCACGTGCTGTGTCGCGGCGACGCTCGCGGGTGACGCGCATGCGAGACTTCGCCTGGCTGAAGCGCCTGTTCTCGCGCGGCGACGCGCGGCCGTGCAGCTTGCTCATCACGCAGGTGTACGTGCCCGATCCCGCGGCGGTCGGCCAGTACATGCACGAGGTGGCGCGCGCGCTCGTGGCGCGTGGGCAGCGTGCGATCGTGCTCGCCGCCGACAGCGGCTACGACGATCCCAGCTTGCGATACCCGCGGCACGAGCTGCTCGATGGCGTGGAGGTGGTGCGCTTGCCCTGGGCGAGCTTCGGCAAGGCCCGGCTCAGCGTCAGGCTGCTGGGGGGCTGCATCTTCACGGGTGAGGCGGCGCTCCTGGCCGCGGCACTGCCGCGCGTCGATCACGTGCTGATGAGCACGAGCCCGCCGATGGTGGCGCTGGCGGGGCTCACGGTTAGCCTCGCGCAGGGCGCGCCGCTCAGCTTCTGGGCGATGGATCTCAACCCCGACCAGATCGTGGCGACGGGACGACTCGCGCCAAACGCGCTGCCCGTGCGTGGCTTCGATTGGCTAAACCGCCATACCTTGGTGCACGCGCGCTCGATCATCACCTTGGACCACTTCATGGCCGAGCGGCTGGCCGCCAAGGCCCCGATCGCGCCCAAGCTGCACGTGATCCCACCCTGGCCGCTGTTCATGCCGTCCGGTCTCGGATCGGACGCGGGCCAGCGCTTCCGGCGCGCGCACGGCTGGGAGGGCAAGCGGGTCGTGATGTACAGCGGCAATCTCTCGCCGGTGCACCCGGTCGAGACCGTCCTGCACGCCGCGCGTGAGCTGCGCGACGACAGCCGCCTGCTTTTCGCGTTCGTCGGCGGTGGGCTCGGCCGCGACGCCATCGCACGTTACGTCGCCGAGCACGCGCTGCCGAACGTGCAGCTCCTGCCCTATCAGCCCGTGAGTGAGCTGAGCGAGTCACTCTCCGCCGCCGACGTGCACCTCGTGTGCATGGGCGAGAACATGGTGGGCGTCGTGCACCCCAGCAAGATCTACAGCGCGCTCGCCGTGGCCCGTCCGATCCTGGCGCTCGGGCCGCGCGGCAGTCACATCGCGGAGCTGGTGCTCGCGCACGGTGTGGGATGGCACGTCGAGCACGGCGACCTGGCCGGCGCCGTGCGCGCGCTCCGAGAGCTGGCCGGCGAGGACGCGGCCGCGCTCGAGCGCCGCTGTGCACGGGCTGCCGCGCTCGCTCACGCGCGCTTCGACAAGCGCGCCTTGCTCGACCAGTTCTGCGATCGCCTCGCAGGCCCCCGCTGTGACGTCGGTGTGAGGTGACAGACATTGCTACCTGCGGCTATCGTCCGCAGACGACGCCTCACCCACGGGAACATGGGGGAACACCAGCACCACGAACAGGCAGCACCCGAGCAGGATACGTCTCCACCTCCTCGCACCGAACGTCGCCGCCGACGGCGTCGCCGTTTCGCGACCTGGCAGGACGAGTGGACAGGCCAGCCTCTCGGCACTGCGGTGCTCGGCGCGCTGCTCATCATCGCGCCGCAGCTGCTCGGCGGCGTGCTGCCTTGGACGGTCACGGCGATCGCGCTCCTGAGCCTCGTCGCGCTCGCGCTCGTGGGCTTGCGCACGCCTGCCGCCGCGCAGAGCTACCCTCGGCTCGGGCTGGTGTTGCTCGGAGTTGGCGTGTGGACGGCGCTGCAGACCCTGCCCTTGCCATGTTCCCTGGTGGAGCTGCTGTCGCCGAACAGTGTGGCAAAGCTGCGTAGCCTGCGGAGTCTACTCAACGACCCAAACGCGGGCGCATGCACCATCACCCAGGATCCCGGCGCGACGCAGCTCGAGGTCGTCAAGGGCATCGCGATTCTATCCAGCTTTAGCGTCGCGTGGCTCTTTGCAGCCAGCGGCGGCAGACGCAAGCTGCTGTGGTTGATCGCCGGTTCGAGCCTCGTGCTGAGCCTCGTGGCGCTCGCGCACGGCGCGTTCGAGCTCGACCGCGTGTTCGGCGTGTACACGCCCGTCGGCATCGTGCGCAGGTGGCTGCTGTCGCCGCTCATGAACCCGAACAACCTGGGCGGGTTCGCCGCGCTCGGCGTGCCGTTGTGGATCGGGCTCAGCTATCGCGTCGACGGCCTTCGCGTGCGGCTCGCCTGCTACGCCGCGCTCACCATCACTAGCGCGACGGCGGTGCTGTCGCTGTCGCGCGGCGCGATCGGTCAGCTGCTCGCGAGCGTCGTGATCATGGCGTTCATCATCTATCGCAAGCGCGCGCAGCGCGGCGAGCGCACGCGTGCCGCGCTGCCGCTGCGCGAGATCGGCGCTGCGAGCGCGGGCGCCGCAGGTCTCGGCCTCGGCGCGTACCTGGTGGGCGACGAGGCGCTGCGGGACTTCAGCACGGGCAGGCTCGACAAGCTGGAGCTCGGCGTGCGCGCGCTGCGCTTCGCTGCGGACCATGCGCTCACGGGCGTCGGACGCGGCGCGTTTGGCAGCGCGTTCGTGGGGCTCGAAGGCGGGCAAGCGCGCTACCGCTACGCGGAAAACTTCGTCGCGCAGTGGGCTGCAGATTGGGGATTGCCCGTCGCGGTCGCGCTGCTCGGCGTGATCGCGTACGAGCTGATCCACGTGACGAAGCGCACGCAGTCGCTGGCGCACCTCGGCGCGTGCACCGCGTTGTTTGCGTTCGCCGCGCAGAACCTCGTCGACTTCGGTCTGGAGCTGGTCGGCGTGGCCGTCGTCGCCGCGGCGCTGCTCGCAGCATGTGTCGCGCCGTCGCCGGACGATCTCCCGCCGCCCGAGGACGTGAGCGTGCTGCGGCGAAGCTCGAGCGTGGCGGTCGCCCTGCTCGCCGTGGGTCTCGCGCTGCTGGGTCTACTGGGACCACGGGCGGCCCGGCAGAGCGTGCCGGCGCTCACGGCGGAGCTGCGCGCCATCCTCGCGCAAGGGGATCGCGCCGCGTTCAAGCAGAAGCTCGGCCCGGCGCTCGTGCTGCATCCGGCCGAGCCGGTGCTGACGCTGTTGGCGGCGAGCGAGAGCCTGGCGCACAAGGACCCGAAGACGCTCGCCTGGCTGAACCGCTCGATGCAGCTCGCCCCGGGCTGGGCACGCCCGCACGAGCTCGCGTTTCGTTGGCTGTGGCAGCACGGCCAGGGTCGGCAGGCGCTGCTCGAGCTCAAGGCGGCCGCCGCGATCGATGCGGCCGCGATCACCGACACCGCGTGCAGGCTGGGCCAGGTGAACGCGGAGTGGGCGCTCGCCGCAGCGCCGGACAACGACCAGCGGGCGCGCTATCTCGAGCGGCTGAGCAGCTGCATCACGACGGGCCCGCAGAGCGCCGATTTCGACGCCGCCGTGCTGCGCGAGCTGCCCAACGCGCTCTATCCGCTTTGGCACGAGGCGGAGCGGCGCTTCGAGGCGGGAGAGGTGGATGAGGCGCTCGACCTGGTGGCGCGGCTGCGGCGCACGCACCCCGACTTCGATCACGCCGTGGTCGTCCGCTACAACATGCTGCTGAAGGCCGGTCGTCTGCGCGAGCTGGTCAGCGAGATCGACACGTCGCTGGTCGGCGTCGGTGAGACGAAGCAGATCGAGCTGCTGCGCCTCAAGGCGCTCGCGCTGGCGCGCGCAGGCTCGATCGATCTCGCGCGCGAAGCGCTCACGGATCTGCGCCGGCGCTCGACCACGGATCCCGTGCGGCTGGCGCAGAGCTACACGTTGGAGGGCCAGATTCATTTGGAGCAAAAAGAGGTTGGCGCGGCGCTCGCGGCGTACCGGGAGTCGTACCGAATCAATGCCGATACCGGAACTCTGCGCACCATCGCTAGTATCGCGGAATCACTCGGCGATCGCGCGCAGGCTCTGTGGGCCTACATCAACCTCTGCCAGCGCGAGCCGCTGGGCGGGGGCTGCGAGCGTCGCAACGCCCTGCTGTCCGGTCAGAGCGCTAAAATTGGTCGATAGCCGCCGCCAGCTGCGGAGGAACGCGCTATCTTCCCTGCTCCCACTCGGCCGTCATTACCTTGAGTACCGATAACAACACTGCACTCACCGGGACCGCCAACGCCCCGTCCACTCAGCTCTACGACTACACGCGGGTATTGTGGAAGCGGAAGTGGCTGATCCTGCTGATCGCCGTGCTCGGGGTCGGTGCCGCGTACGCCTGGACCCGCACGCAGCCTCGCATCTACCAGGCCGACTGCACGCTCGAATACGACCCCGATCCGCCGAAGCCACTCGGCCGCGATCTGGACGACGCGGCGGCGCCCGGCATGTGGTGGGAGACGCGCGAATACTTCGCGACGCAGAACAAGATCATCTCGAGCCGCGCCGTCGCCGAGAAGGTCGTGCGCAAGCTTTCGCTGCACGAAAACCCCGACTTTTGGAACGTGCCGGCCGATCAGCGCGCGAGCTGGAAGCGCACCTCCGTGACCGACGCCGCGCAGCGCCTGCAAGGGCTCGTGACGGTGATGCAGGAGCGCGATACGCGGCTCGTGCACGTGATGGCGCGCGACAAGAACCCCGACCGCGCCATGCTGCTCGCGAACAGCATCGCGGACGCCTACATCGAAAAGACGATGGAGGATCGGCTGGGTGCGACCACCGGCGCGCTGGAGTGGCTCGGTAAGCAGCTCGATAGCCTAAAGCGCCAGCTCGAGCAGTCGGAGCTCGCGCTGCACGAGTTCAGTGAGCAGCACCAGAACCTCGCGGTCTCGCTCGAAGACCAGCAGAACATCGTCGCCGGCAACATCCAACAGCTGAGCCGCGCGCTGACCGACAGCAAGACGCGCCGCATCGCGATGTCGGCGCGTCTCGACGAGCTGCGCGCCGCAAACGTGGCCGATCCTCTGCAGGTCCAGTCCGGGGTGATCCTCACCAACGTGACCGTGAGCGCGATGCGCGAGCGTTACCGTCAGCTGCTGATCGAGCGCGACGCGCTGATCGTCCACTACGGCGATGCGCACCCGCGCATCATCGCGGTCAACGCGCAGATCGAGACCGTGATGCGCGCGCTGCGCGCGGAGATCGACGGGCTGATCGGCGCGGCGCAGTCGGACGTCACGGAAGCGCAGGCGATCGAGAAAGGCCTGACGGCCGCGCTCGATCAAGCCAACCGCGTGGGTCTGGAGCTGAACCTGCAGGAGATCTCGCACCGCCGCCTGCAGCGCGAGCGCGACAACACGTCCAAGCTCTACGGCACCTTGCTCGAGCGCACCGCCCAGACCGACCTCACACGCGCGCTGCAGGTCGCGTACGTGCGCGTGATCGACCGGGCGCTCGCGCCCACGGGCGCGGTCTCTCCGCGCGTCAACACCGCCCTGCTGATCGGCGGCCTGCTCGGCCTAGTGCTCGGCGTCGCGCTCGCGATCACGCTCGATCAGCTCGACCGCGTGATCCGCACCGTGGAAGACGCGGAGGCCCTCGGCATCACGGTGCTCGGGGTGATTCCGCACATCGATCAGAGCGCGTCGCTGAGCGCCAACTACGGGCGCAAGAAGCGTCGCGGCGATAGACCCGAGCAGCTCGGTAACCGCGACCTCATCGTGCACAGCTACCCCAAGTCCTCGGTGGCCGAATGCTGCCGTACGATCCGCACGAACATCACGTTCATGTCGGCCGATCGGCCGCGCAAGACGCTGGTCGTGACGAGCGCGAGCCCGCGCGAGGGCAAGACCACCGTCTCGATCAGCCTGGCGATCTCGCTCGCGCAGAGCGGCAAGCGCATCCTGATCGTCGACACGGATCTGCGAAAGCCGCGCATCCATCGCTCGTTCGGCAAGCCGCTAACGCGCGGCGTGACCACGATCCTGGTCGGTGAGCACACCGCGAAGGAAGCCATCCAGGACACGGATATCCCTGGTCTGTCCGTGCTGGCGTCCGGGCCAATTCCGCCGAATCCTTCCGAGCTGCTCCACACCGAGCCGTTCAAGCAGCTGATCGCGGACCTGGCGAAGAGCTACGATCACGTGATCCTCGACAGCCCACCGCTCGCCGTGGTCACCGACGCGGCGATCATCGCGCCGCAGGTGGACGGCACGATCTTGATCATCCACACGCAGCGCACGACCCGCGAGGGCATGCGCTCCGCGCTACGTCAGCTGCGCGACGTGAGCGGTCACTTGGTCGGCGGCGTGCTGAACGAGGTCGATCTGTCAGCCCATCGCAACGGCTACAGCTCTTACTACTACTACCGCGACGACACGTATTATCAGGCAGACAACGAGGACGGTGGCGATGGTGGCAGCCGTTCCAGCCGTCCTGTCGCGCAAGCGTGACCCGTCAGTCGTCGCCCTGGCCGAAGTAGTGCAGGCGCACCGCCCGTCGGATCTCGGAGGCCGGCGCCACGAGCGGGCGCACGTGCATGCCCGTGTGCATGGCCACCTTCTCCATCGCGGCGATGCTCGTGGGATCGTCCACCGCGACGTACAGGATCTTCTGCCGGTTCTTTTCGGTGCGGAAGTAGACGGGGATCAGGTTCAGCTCGAGCGCCAGCTCTCCGGGCAACAGGCTCAGCAGCTCGCGCGTGAAGTCGATGTAGTCGAGACACACCCAGGCCACGCTGACGCGGTTCGACAGGATCTGCGTGAGCTCCTGTTCGCTGATCAGACCGCGCCGCACGAGCACCTCGCCGAGCTTCGTGCCGCGCTCTTCCTGCTCGTGAAGAGCATCCGCCAGATCCTCGCGCGTAACGAGCCCCGCGTTTACGAGCATGTCTCCGAGTCGCATCGCCGGTCGCGCCATGGACTGCTCCTCAAGCGTAGCACAGGACGGAAATCTGCTGCGCCCGGTGGGTGACACGCGCCGCTCTTCCCACGCGGGCCGACAGGCTCATGGCCGCTCATGGCGGCGGCTCTCGAGCGGCTTGTCGTACACTCGCAATGCCAGCGCGAGCGCGCCGCGCGCCAGACTGGCATCGAGTGCAAATCCCGGCCAGGCCGGCGCGCGACCGCTCTCGGTCGTGTGTGTACGTAGGCGCAGCACGTGCTCCGCGAGCCGCTGCCCGAATGGGTCAGCCGGCAGGCAGGCGAGGACCGCGGCGCCGAAGCCCCGCGGGTCGTGCGCAGCCGTGAGCGGCAGCACGAAGCGCGCAGCGCGCCCCATGCCGCACTGAGACAGGCGCACCGCGCAGCTGGCCGCATCGAGCTCGTACGCCGCGGCCAGACGGGGGATGTCCGAGAGCTCCTGGCCGGTCCCGGTCCACGCGCTCCCACCTTTCAGCGCGTGGCCGATCAGGTGGAGCACGACATCCGTGGGGTCGGGCTGTACGACGGGCACGCCGAACGTGACCGCGTCGTGCGTGCCGCGCGCGAACAGCGCAGGCAAGGACATCCGAAACGCGCCGCGCGTAAAGAGCCGCCGGTGCAAGTCGAGCGGCAGCGGCAGTCCGGGCGCGAGATACGCAGCTTCCGAGACGTTCGCGCTGCACAGGCGAAAGCCCGTGCGCTCGAGCGCCCGGCGCGCCGCGCGATAGTCGCGCTCCGGCACCAGCACGTCGACGTCGGTGATCCGTCGCTCACCCGCTTCGCCGTACACGAAGTGCTGCAGCCACAGGCCCTTCAGCGGCATCACGCTGATGCCGAGTGGCGCGAGCACGCGCACGGTCGCTTGCAGCACCGCGCGGCCGATCATATGCGACGTCAGCGCTGGGTCGGCCAGCACGCGGGACCTCTCACGCGATCAGTACGGTGGCCGGTCGCCCCGAACCTTGCGTGTCACCGCAACAGCCGCCGAGCCGATCGTCTCCCGCAGCTCGTAGCCGAGCTCCTTCGCCTCTGGCGTGGTCACGATGCGCGCCATGTGCTGGAAGAACGTGCGCGTGCCGAGGCTGAAGAAGAAGAGAAAATAGATGATTATCGCCCCCAGCAGCACCCTCAAGCCGTGCTCTTTCAGGAACGGACCCATGGCGACCTCTCGGGATTGGACCTCATCCGCGCACGTTCTCTAACACGGAGCGAGACGAGGCCCAAAAAACTGCCGATCGCCTGCAGCGGTCTGCTGCTGATGGCGTCAGAAGATGCGCTCGGGCACGTACACGATGTCGCCGGCTTCGAGGATGAAGTCCGGCTCCTGGCCCTCGGTGATGCGGCGCACGGAGACCTTGTAGCGCTTGGGGCGCCCGGCTTCGTTGCGCGTCACGATGGTGTCGTTGCCCGCGGCGAGTGACGTCAGGCCACCCGCGATGCTGATCGCTTGCACGACGCCCATGCCCCCCGTCCACGGCAGACTGCCCGGCCGCTGAACGGCGCCGACCACGTTGATGCGCTTGGACGCGTACTCGAGCACGAAGATCGACACGCTGGGGTCGCGCAAGATCTTCTTCTCGCGCAGCGCATCCTGAATCGACTTCGCCACCGCGGTCGGGCCTCGGCCACCCACGTCGACGCGGCCCACGAGCGGGAAGTTGATCGAGCCGTCGTCCGCGACGCGGTATTTGCCCGACAGATCTTTCTCGTCGTAGACGGTGACCTCGAAGGTGTCCCCGGGCCCGAGCGTCATGTCTTGGCCGGTCGGTGCCGCGGCCGGTGCATCGAAGCCGCGATCGCGGCCGGTGCAGGCGGATACGAGCAAGGCAAACACGAGCGCGAGCGAGCTCAGACGGCGGCGTGGCACGAACGTCATGCGCATGTAAATCACAGGAATGCGCGCACGCCCAGCCAGATCTCGACGGCCGTGAATCTCGCCGGATCATCGGGATTGTCCGGGATCCTGAAAATGAAGGTGGTGTCGTCCACCAACACGCCCGCCTGCGCGGTCACTGCCAGCCAGTCGACGAAGCGGTACTCGCCCGACAGATCGCCGAAGTAGCGACGATCGGAGCGCGTCGACATCTGAACGGCGTCATAGCCGAACGTCAGGAACTCGACGCCGGCGCGGGCCGCGAGCATCAGCGCGCCGATGAACAACCAGCGCGTCCGTGCGTAGATGCGCGTGCGATCCTGGAAGTTGCCCTGGTACGACGGCAGGAAGCCGCGGTCGAACGCCAGCGCGACCTCGGAGATGGGAGATGGCGTGTAGCGGACCTCCACGCTGCCGATGACGCCGTCCGGCTCGTCGCCCTCGCTGTAGAAGCCGGTCGTGTAGCCGACGGCTGCGGTCGCACCGATGCGCGAGGTGATGGCGCCGTTGATGCCGACGCGCGACGTGAGGATGTTGTTGTTCACGAGGCGCGTGAGCCTCGGGGCGTTCAGCATCTCGTTCCGGTTGGGATACGACTGGTGCGTGAACGTCGCGTCGTAGAAGAGCGCGGTCTTCGGCAGGAACTCCCAGCCGAGGTTCAGCAGCGCGTTGTGGCTGATGTTGTTGTTGTATGTGAAACCCTTGTCGTCGAACCAGGCGTAGCCGAAGCGGTAGCCGAGCCCTCCGCGCAGCAGACCGCCCGCCGAGCGAAACAGCACCTGAGCTCCGGCCGACTCGTAGTAGTTGGTGTAGTCGCTCCCCTGCCCGCCCTGCGGGAGCGTGCTCTCGCTGAAGGGCACGGCCGAGCGCCGCAAGGTTTCGGTCAAGCGCAACGAGACGGGCCGTTCCGGCGCGAGGACCAGGTCACCGTTCAGATCGAGGTTGAACGCGTCGCGAACCACTGGCTCGAAGTAATGGAGGAACGAGCCGGACAGGCCACCGCTGAAGTCGATCCAGCCGGGCTTACTCTGCTCTCCGTCGGCCTCGAGGCGCTCGCCGCGCAACGTCGTCAGGAACAAGTGCGGCGCGATCCGGAGCGCTGCCGTGGGCCGAAGGTTCGCGTGCGCGTAGAACGGATTGGTCAAATAACCAACCTCTGCACCCACGCCGGGATGCAGCTCGAGATCCCCCACTCGAATGCCGCGACCCTCTGCACGCTTGCGATCTGACAGCCACGACTGAGCTTGCACCGACGACGCGGTCGCCAGCAGCACAAACAAGAGCGTCAGTTTAAGCCAGGAATGACGGGGTCCGTACATTGTCCCGGAGTTCTCCACGGGGGCCGGGAACTGCTTCCCCCTAAGCAACTGGGTCGACACAAGTAAAGCTCAAGCCCTCACTCAGTGGGGGCGCCGGTTGCGCTCGCATCCATGACGCCCAGCATCGAGGGAGCCGTGGGCGTCTGGATCTGCGGGTTCGTCGGATCACTCTCGAAGGGCAAGACCCTGGTGTCGATCTCGGTAATGATCTTGGTCGGCCCAGTCTCGTACAGGTCTTGCCCGATACACTGATTGGCTTCCTGATCCAAGACCTGAAGCTTCTGACCGAGCACGGTAAGCACCGTGAGCTCGTGATTGCGCTGATCGGTGTCCACCGTGCGCTGCAAGTTGGTGTAGCGACCCTGAGCGGTCTTCAGGTTCGCGTTGATCTGCGTGAGCTTGTCGTTCAGACACGTCACGCGGATCACGTCTGCATCGCGGCGAGCATCGTCGAGCATCTGGGCGACGCGCTGGCTCAAGTTCATGCCGCGATTGACGATCGCATCGGCAGAGGTGACCTGTTCGGCTTGAGATAGCTGGGGCTGGTTCGCAGCACGCGTTCCATTGGAGACGGAGCCCGCGGCGCGCGCCGAGCCCTCGGTGCCGACAGTTCCGCTGGTCCCCGTCGTCTGCGCTGCGACGCTGGACTCGAGCTCGGACCCACCGATGCAAGCTACGGCCAACATCACGGCCGTCGCTTTCCATTTGTTGCTGCTCATAGGGGATCCCTTCTGCAAACGCTGCGCCAGTATAGTATGGCGACTCAGGGTGTCAATGCACAAGAATATCCGAGACTTGCACGCGACACCCGAGTGTACGGCTCCGCCCATGTTCACAGCGTCGCGTCAGGTCTGCGGCGCGAACACGAACGGATAGGAGTACGTCACACTGCCGCCTTCCGGCCCAGGATTGAAACGGAATAGACCCACCGTATTCGCCACACATGTGGCGACAGCGGAGTCACCGGTGGAGTTTTCCTTCACCCGCACGTCGGTCACGTTGCCGCGCGGCTGGATGGTGAACTCGATCGTGACCTTGCCGGACAGGTTGGGATTGCGACGCAGCTGCTGCTCGTAGCACATCTGAATCGCGCGCAGACGCGTCTTGATGGTCTGCACGACGACGTTGGAGTCGAACTCACCGGAGCCGCCGACCTCGTCGCCGCGCTCCGTCTTCACCGAGCCGCTGACTTTGCGCTCGGTCACCGCGCCGCCCTCTGTGACGGCGCCGGTCGTGCCTTCCTTGCGCGCGAGCGATCCGAGTCCGGCCACGCCGCTCGTCCCTCCACCCGCACGCTGGCGCAGATCGCCGCCGGTGGCGGACTTGGCCACGCCCACGCCGACCGCCTGCGACAGGATGTCTTGGGCGTTGCCGGTCACCGCACCGCCAGCGAGCACGTCGTGCAGCGCACCGCCTGCTTCCGAGCTGAGTGCGCCCACGATCAGCGCTTCTGCCGCCTGGGCGGCTTCCTGAGCGATGCGTGCGGACTTGTCTGCGACCGCTTGCGCCTCGTCCGGCGTGCCTTTGTCCGCCGGCCCTGGGGCCTCGGCCTTGGTCTTCTGCGCCTTCTTCTCCTCTGGCGCCGGTGCAGACTTGGCTTGCTCGTCCGCCTTGCCGTCGTCCGCCTTCTCGGGCTCTGGCTTGGCTTCCGGCGGCGGTGGCGGCTCCTCGTACAAGATCTTGGCGATGTCCTCGGGCACCGCGGCGAGACCTTCGGTGATCGGCCAGTCGGCGTTCTCGAGGTACACGATGAAGCCGAACATGCTCATGAACGTGAAGACCATGAACGCCGTGAACAGCCAGTCGATGCTGCGCACGAAGCCGGCGCGGGCTGCCGCTGGCAGCTGCGGGCGCGGCTGAATGGGCGGAGGCACGACGAACTGGAACAACAGCGTGGTCGCGCCGATCACGACCTTGCCGCGCGAGTTGTCGTTCAGCTTCACCTGGTAGTGGCTGCCCGCATTGCGGGCGGCGCCGCTCTGGCGCATCTGCGTGAGGTCCTGAACGCCACCCGGCAGGCCCACCCGGCCGCTCATGATGTCTGTGAAGTTCAGGATGTAGTCGTTGCCCACGAGCTGGAACAACTCGAAGCGCCCCGGCATCCCCTCCGTGTGAATCACGAAGTGGTTCTTCTCGGAGCTGCCCACCGTGACCGTCTCGCGCTTTCGGATTACGCGCTCCTCGACGATCTTGCCGGCCTGAATCAGGCCGATGCGCAGCACCTTCGGACCGGCAGGCTTCACCTGCACGGCCTGCATCGCCATGGTCATTGCGCCAGGGCGCGTGCCTTTGCCTTGCGTGGGCTGAGTCTCCGGCGTGTTGTCGCTGCTCATCGCTCGCTTCCGTGGAGAACGGTGTAGGGGCGGATGGCGCCGCCCGTCCGCAACACCCAAAACTGGGCAAACACTACCACCCTGCAGCAACTACGGTCTAGCTTCGCGTACCGGCGTGCCGCCCAAACCGCCGGGGATTTCGGAGGTCGGGAGCCGCGGAGCTTGCGGAGCGGGTCCCGCGACCGCCGCTGTGATTAAGCGGAGGTCGGGAGCCGCGGAGCTTGCGGAGCGGGTCCCGCGATCGCCGCTGTGATTAAGCGGAGGTCGGGAGCCG
>Ga0190269_10000001_pt1 | contig 207448 bp, 192 predicted proteins | sample Popmic249IS_FD_133749 | JGI IMG/M metagenome (GOLD analysis project Ga0190269, IMG submission 133749) | Populus adjacent soil microbial communities from riparian zone of Blue River, Arizona, USA - 249 IS | ecosystem: Environmental > Terrestrial > Soil > Riparian zone | place: USA: Arizona... | reverse complement strand
GTGATCGTCGAGGAGGGCTGGCCCCACGGCGGCGTCGGCGCCAACCTCTCGACCCTGATCACCGAGCAGGCCTTCGACTACCTCGACGCCCCGGTCCAGCGCGTCACCGGCGCCGACGTCCACATGCCGTACTCCAAGCGCCTGGAGCAGGCCGCGATCCCCCACGAGGAGCACGTGGTCAAGGCGGCGCTGGCAACCCTCGAGGGCGCGCGCTAATCACGGGCCGATTTGTCGACCCCAACATGCCGATGGGCCGATTAGTCCAACCAGATCAGTCATCACGGCCCGTCGGCGGAGGGAAGTGGTCTTTTCGGCCGGTCGTCAGCACGTCTTGCTGGCGCCGGTTGCCGCGTTCCACGCCCGGCCGACGCTGAAGTCGGCGGCGACGCGGAAGATGCCGGGGCGGCTGGCGCGGGCGACGGTCCAGTCGCCGCGGCGGAGGATGCAGCCGTGGCCGCGGGCGATCGACCAGTAGGGGGTGAAGCTGACGCGGACGAGGAACTTGCCGGGGCGCTGGACGTCGAGGGCGAAGCCCTGGCGGCCGAACCAGAGCGTCTCGGCGGCGGCGCCGTGCATGGGGGCGACGAGGGGCTTGGGGTCCCGGACCTCGTAGATCCGCCAGTGCTCGGAGCGGAAGCGCAGGATCAGGTAGGAGGGCGCGGCGAGGATCAGCCGGCGCTCGCGGACCGAGGAGTAGTCGAGCGGCGCGTCGGGCAGGGCGACGTAGGAGATCGCGTTGGCGCGGAGCCAGCGGCCGTAGCTCGCCTCGGTCAGGGCTTTGTCGTCGTAGAAGATGTCCTCGCGGGCGGTGTCGAGCTGGCGCAGCCAGCCGCGCGCGATGTCGAATTTGTCGGCGAGGTAGGCGGACTCCCAGTGGTTGGCGGTCGGCGGCACCTCGATCCGGGTGCCGGTGGCGCCCTCGTCCCGCAGCCATTTCGCGACCGGGTGGAAGTAGGCGGAGGCGGTCGAGGGGTCGCCGACCGAGCGGGCGATCTGGGCGACGCTGGCGGTCAGCTGCCAGTAGAGGCTGCCGGCGATCGCCAGCGCCAGCAGCGGCGCGAAGAACCACATCGGGACGGTCGGGCGCGGCCGGCGCGAGAGCAGGACCGCCGCCAGGACCGGGCCGCCGAAGAGGGCGCCGAGGCGGACGGCATTGCCGCCCATCGCGTTCGGCACCAGCCAGATCAGGGTCGAGGCGAGGGCGTAGGCGGCGAGCACGCGCCGCAGCTGCCGCTCCTCGTCCCGGACCCCTTGGGTGAGGATCAGCGCCCCCGCGCACCAGAGCGGGATCGCGACGTAGGAGGAGAAGACGAAGGGGAAGTGGCCGCCTTCGGGGAAGGCGAGTTTCGGGGCGAGGACCAGCCCGAGCGCCAGGGCGGCGGCGGCGAGGGCGATGCGGCTGGCGCGGCGGCCGGGCTCGACCGCGCCGGCGAGCAGCACCCCGGCGAGGAAGGCGCCGGCGACAGGGCTCGCCAGCGGGCAGGCCGCGGCGGCCGCGAGGGCCAGCGGCGTTCGCCCCGTCTGCAGGCAGCGCAGCGCCGCCAGGCCGAAGGCGACGCCGAGGGCGAAAGTGAGCTGGCCATCGGCGAGCAGGGTGACGACGCCGGCGCCGAACCAGAGCGTCGCCCAGCGCGCCTCGACTCCCCAGCGGTCGCGGACGAGGCGGTCGAAGAGGTAGGAGGAGGAGACGACGGCGAGGCCGCCGACCACCTGCGGGCCGAGGAGCGCGGCCAGCGGCGGGAAGAGCAGGCTGTAGGTGAGGGTGTAGTGGCCGCCGTACCAGCTGCCGTTCCAGATCGCGAGGCCGGCGCTCTCGAAGAGCTCGGTGCGAAAGACCTGCGCGGCGAGGTCCCCGACGGGCGGGCTCCACAGCAGCATCAGCAGCGCCAGCGCCGAGGAAAGCGCGACTGCCGGCAGCCAATCGGGTCGGAGGGGTTTGGACTGGACCATGGGTCGGCGCTCACAGGATAAGGCCGCGCCCTGCAACGATTCGTGAATGAGCGCTGAGATCCTGGTCGCGCGCCGCGGCATCGTCCCTTACGAGGAGGCGCGCGAGCTGCAGAAGGAGCTCGCGGCGCGGCGGCAGCGGGGGGAGGTCGGCGACGTCCTGCTCCTGCTCGAGCACCCGCCCGTCTACACCCGCGGCCGCCGCTCGAAGCCGGAGGAGCTGCCGATGGGAGCCGCCTGGTACGAAGCGCAGGGGATCGAGGTCCGCGAGACCGACCGCGGCGGTCTCGTCACCTACCACGGCCCCGGGCAGCTCGTCGCCTACCCGATCGTCGACCTGCGCGGCTACGGCGGCGACGTCCACCGCTACGTGCGGGGACTGGAGCGGACGATGATCGACGCGCTCGCCGCCGCGGGCGTGCGCGCGAGCGTGATCGAGGGCCTGACCGGCGTCTGGGTCCAAGGCCGACGGGACGAAAACGGTCCTATACGGACCGGAATCGGCCCGTCGACGAGGGGGGCACGCAAGATCGGCTCGATCGGGCTCCACGTCAGCCGCGGCGTCACCACCCACGGCCTCGCGGTCAACGTCAACAATGACCTGCAGCCGTTCGAGTGGGTTGTGCCGTGCGGAATCGAGGGCGTCTCTATGACCTCGCTCTCCCGCGAGCTCGGCGCCGAGCAGGACCTGGACGCCTTCGCCGAGGCGCTCGTCGCCGCCTACGCGAGCGTCTTCGAGCGCGAGGCGGTTGCCGCCGACGGTGTCGCCGCTTAGGCTGGCCCGACCATGCGCCGCTACATCCGACTCCTGGGCCTGCTTGCCGTGGCTGCCGCTTGCCTACCGGCTGCCGCCGCCGCGGCGCCGATCCCGGTCACGAGCCTCGACAGCGACGGCCCGGGGACGCTTCGAACGGCGATCGAGGTCGCCAACTCGCAGGCCGGCCCGGACTCGATCGAGATCGAAGTGACGGGGAAGATCCCGCTCGAGAACAAGCTTCCGCAGATCGAAGAGGACCTCGCGATCGCCGGCCCCGGTCCCGCAAGCCTGACCGTGGGGCGCGCGCCCTCGGGGGCGATGTTCCGGATCTTCGAATTCGACAGCGGCGTCACCGGCTCGCTCACCGGCTTGACCGTCACCGAAGGAAACTCGGGCGCGGGCGGGGGAATCCTGAACAAGAGCGGCAGCAGCCTCACCCTGACCCGGGTGGCGGTGGTGGGCAACGCATCGGTGGAAGAACTGGGAAAAATCCCCACCGGCACCGGCGGCGGTATCCACAGCATCGGATCGTTGACCCTGCGCGAATCCGTCGTCAGTGGGAACCGCGCCGCCTCCGTCGAAGGCTCCGAAGAAACCGCGGCCGGGGGCGGCGGGATCTTCGCCTTCGGGAAACTGACGATCGACCGCAGCACGATCAGCGGCAACGAAGTCGAAGCGTTCGGCGAAACCGGCTCGATCTTCGCCGTCGGCGGCGGCATCGACGCAATGGGCGAAGCAGTGATCGAACGGAGCACGATCAGCGGCAACTCTGTCCTCGCCGGCGGAGCTGGCACGACCTCGGTCACCGGCGGCGGCATCGCCGGGAACAAAGGCGAGCTGACGAGCCTGACCATCACCGGCAACTCGGCCTCCGCCGCGGAAGCTTTCGGGGCCAACCTCTACCTCGCCGACGGCCCGGCCGTTCGCAACACCCTCGTCTCCGATCCGAAAGGGGACGCCGAGAGCTGCTTCGGGACGCTCGTCTCCGGCGGCTTCAACCTCGACGAAGACGGGAGCTGCGGCTTCACGAATTCCAGCGACCTCGTCGAAGTGGTCGCGGGCCTCGATCCGGTGCTGAGGGACAACGGCGGGCCGACGCCCACCCACGCGCTCCTCGCCGGCAGCATCGCGATCGACCGCGGCAGCTCCTTCGGCAGCGGCGTCGACCAGCGGGGGCTCCCCCGCCCCAGCGACTTCCCGGCAATCGGCGACAAGGAAGGCGGCGACGGCTCCGACATCGGCGCCTTCGAGCTGCAGGCGCCGGCGCCGGCGCCACCGGCCGCCGTGCCGGCGCGCGTCACCGAGGTCCCGTCCGATCGGACGCCGCCGAACACCCGCATCGTCCGCGGCCCCGCGCGCCTCGGCTTCAAGCACCTCGCCAAGTTCCGCTTCGCCTCGACCGAGCCCCAGTCGACCTTCCAGTGCAAGCTCGACAAGAAGAAGTGGCGGGCCTGCGGAAACCCGTACAAGCGCTCGGTGAAACCGGGCCGGCACCGCTTCAAGGTGCGCGCGATCGACCGCTTCGGCAACGTCGATTCGACCCCCGCCCGCTTCGGTTGGCGGGTGAAGCCGCTCAGCTAACGTAGGCGTCGGTGTCCACCACCGAGCGCATCCACGTCACCCGCTCCCGCGCCAAGCCGGGCGGGACCGCCGCCGAGGCCGAGGGCACCGTCCCCTTCCGCCGCGCGCGCAAGCCGCCGTGGTTGAAGGTGCCGGCGCCGGGGGGGCCGAACTACCGGCGGCTGAAGGAGGAGATCGGCTCCGACAACCTCCACACCGTCTGCGAGGAGGCCAACTGCCCGAACGTCGGCGAGTGCTGGGAGCGCGGCACGGCGACCTTCATGATCCTCGGCGACGTCTGTACCCGGCGCTGCGGCTTCTGCAACGTGCAGACCGGCAAGCCGACCTGGAACGACCCGCTCGAGCCGCTGCGCGTGGCGAACCAGGTGAAGGCGATGGGTCTGCGCCACGCCGTCGTCACCTCGGTCGACCGCGACGACCTGCCCGACTACGGGGCGAGCGCCTTCGTCGGCGTCATCCGCTCGATCCGGATGCTGGCGCCCGGGTGCAAGGTCGAGATCCTCACCCCCGACTTCCGCGGCCAGGAGATGCCGCTGGCGAAGGTCGTCCACGAGCGGCCCGACGTCTTCAACCACAACGTCGAGACGGTGCCGCGCCTCTACCCGATCGCCCGCCGCGGCTCCCAGTTCCTGCGCTCGGCCCGAGTGCTGCGGATGGCGAAGGAGATGGGCGGCGACGAGGTTGTCACCAAGTCGGGCCTGATGGTCGGCCTCGGCGAGTCCTTCGAGGAGATGGTCGAGACCTTCGGCCTCCTCCGCGAGCACGAGGTCCAGGTCCTCACCGTCGGCCAGTACCTGCGCCCGACCGAGAACCACCTGCCGGTCGTCCGCTACTGGCACCCCGACGAGTTCGCGGCGCTCGAGCGCGCCGCCTACGACCTGGGTTTCGAGTCGGTGGCGGCGGGACCCCTGGTGCGGTCCAGCTACCACGCTGACCAGAACCTGCCGGAGGGCAAGCGGGCGGAGAGCCTGCTGGCCTCCTGAGAAGCGGGCAGTCGGAGTGGCGTCAGCCGCCTACAATCCGAGCTGAGGGGCCATAGCTCAGCTGGCAGAGCGCCGCCTTTGCAAGGCGGAGGTCGCCGGTTCGATCCCGGCTGGCTCCACTGACGGCCGCATGAAAGACAACGCGGGGCGAACGGTCCTTTGCGATTGTCGAAGACCGTCGGTCTAAGGCCGCTTCAGTGTCCCGGCAGGTACCGGGTAAGCAGCAAGGCGGGTTCCGGGGGCATGTCGTTGCGTCCTTCGACTCCGCCGCCGACTACGAGGCGGTCGCCTGCCTGGACCGCGGCGGCGTTGGCCGTGCTGCCTCCCTCGTAAGGAAGCAGCTGGGCACCGTCGGGGCCGAAGCTGCGATCGAGCCTGCCGCTGTGGGCATAGGCGAGGACGGTGAAGACGGAGAATTCCCTGCGTTGCTTGTCGACCCGGGACTGGACGCCGGGGACGACGATCCGGCCCCCCTGGAGGACGAGGTCCAAAGGTTCGAAGTAGCCGGCCCTCGGTGACCTCCCCGCCGCGAGGCCGCGCTTGCCGAAGGAGCGGTCGAGCTTTCCGCTTGGGCGCAGTCGCGCCAGCTGCATCGTCGGCCCGCCGATGTGAAAGCCTTCGCTGCCGAGGAGGATGCGGCCGTCGGGCTGGACTGCCACCAGAGCCGGGCCGCAGCAGAGGACGCGGTGCGTGCGCCCGAGAAAGACCTTTCCGTCCCCGCCGCCGAAGCTGCGGTCGAGCTTGCCGGTCGCGCTCAGGCGCAGGAGGACGACTCGCCCGTATAGATAGCCGGCAACGAGAATCTTGCGGTTGCTCAGTACCTCGATGTCGGTGAACGCCGTATAGAGCGCGTGCCCTCGCGCCTGGAAGACCACGCGACCATGGCGGCCGAAGCTCGGGTCGACCCTTCCGCTGGGGCGGTAGGCGACCACCAGCCCCGCCGGAGCGGGCCCGCCGTTCTCGTTCAAGGACCCTGCCGCGACGATCCGCCCGCCGGTCTGGACCGCGACGTCACGGAGGATGCCGCCGCCGCGATAGGGCTCGATGGACTCAGGCTTTTCCGGACCGAGCTTCGACACCACCATCCCGCCGCGGCCGAAGCTGGCGTCCAGCGCCCCGTCGGTCCGGAACCGGACCAGCAGCGGAGAGGTACCGCCGGTTTCGTTGGCCGCATACCCGGCGACCACGACCTTGCCGTCGCGCTGCAGAGCCAGATGCTGGGCCTGGGTGCGGAGGCCTTCCCAGGCGAAGCCGCGCCGGCGGATCCGCAGACGCTCCGTGAAACCGCCGCTGCCGAACGAGGGGTCGAGTTCACCGTCTTCGCCCAGCCGCGCCGCCGCGAAGTACCGCGAGCCTTCGATCCCGCCCACCGTCGCCACTATCTTCCCGCCGGGCAAAACGGCGAGATCCCTGACGCCGATGTTCCTGCCCTGCGTTTCGGCCGGCGGCGGCACCGCCACAATGCCGTCACCGCCGAACGAGGGATCGGCGCGATCGGCTGCGGCGACGGCGGCCGCCATCCCTGCGGTCAGCAGGAGGAGACAGAGGACGAAGGGGATCTTGTGCCTAGCAGTCATCTCTAGCGCGGGGCGATAGCGAAGCACGCGTGGCGCACGATAGGAACCCAACCTGGAGACTTCTCAGTCGTCGAAGTCGAAGTCCTTCGGAGGCTTCTGCTCGAACCAGAGCTCGTCGTCCTCCGGAGCGTCCTCGAGGAACTCGGGGGTGTCCTCGAGCACGTCCTCGTGACCGGTGTCGGGGTCGTAGTTGGCCTGCTGCTGCGGCTGCTCGTGCTCCCCGGAGGCTTCCTCCTGGTCGGCCTCGGCCGCGGGCTCGTCCTCCTCGACGAGCGGCGCCTCGAGCGCCTGGTCGAGCTCGTCGGAGAGGCGCTGCTCGCTCCAGAAGTCGTCGTCCTCTTCCTCCTCGACGGGCGCCTCGGCGCGGGAGGCGTGGATCTCGGTGGCCGGTTCGACCGGGGCGAGGGGCGGCGCCGCGGTCTCAGCCTCGACGATCTCCTCGTCGGAGGGGCTGGGGGCCTCGGCCGGGGGCGCGTCTTCGGTCCCCATCTCGGCCTCGACGTCGAACATTTCGGTCGGCTGCTCGGCGATCGCGTGGCGCTCTTCGGTCGAGTGGCCTGCCTCGGCGACGGGCTCCTCTGCCTCGGCCTCCGGCTCGGCGACGACCTCGTGCTCCAGCGCAGGCGGCTCCTCCTCGGCCGGGGGCGCCGCCTGGGCGGCGTCCTCCGCAGGCGCGATCGGCGCGTCGGCCGGGGGCGCCTCCTGCAGGTCGGCGATGTTGATCCGGCGGCCGCCGGTCTCGTCGGCCTGCGCCGCCTCGGCCTCGGGCGTGGTCATGAACTCCGTCGGCGCCTCGGCTGCCGGATCCGGCCCCCCCGGCCGCTCCGGCGGCCCGAACGCCTCGTCCTCGAGCCGTTTGATCTCGGACTCGTCCGCGCCATGGGCGCGCTTCAGTTCCAGGTGCTCTCGGATTGCGTCGTCGAGAATGCTCATGCTCGCCATCCCGCGGAGGAGGCTGTCAAAGACTATGCGGTTATCCTGTCGCTTGCGCGGAACTGGGACCAACTTCCCACCCGCAGAGCCCGGGGCTATAGCTCAGCTGGCAGAGCGCCTGGATCGCACCCAGGAGGTCGGCGGTTCGAATCCGCCTAGCTCCATCGGAGGAATGCCCTGCATGTCGCACGATCGGGTCCCGGTAGTCGTTTGAACCGAGACCTAAATGCCGCTCCCCATCAGGCAGAAACTGCCTGATGGGGCCGTATGTGCAGGGATTGGCGGCGATTGCCCTTGATTCCGCTCGCTTCGTCGGCGACCCGGACGGCAGGAAGAGGCTGGGTCCTGCGAAGCGTCACTCCCCCTCGGCGCCTTGTTGCTCATGCTCGACCGCGAGAATCACCGAGCGCCCTTCCTCGACCATGACTTCCACTGCTGGCCGTAACCGCTCGGAGATCTCGCCGCTCGATCCCACCCAGGATTGCTGGACCAGATCGATGAATAGCGAATTGGACAGACGCCGATGGACATTCTCGTAGCTGAACGCCGCTCCACCGTTGGGACCGTTGACAGCACCGGATAATCTCAGAGTCTCGAAGTACTCCAAGGGCAGATACATGCCCTTGAGAAGGTCGGTGGTATAAGGATCGAACACGCTGGGGTTGCAGAGCTTGAAGTAGCAGGGTCCATGGTTCAATCGGTACTGTCCGGGATCCTCCGTCGGCTCCGCCACCCCGATGCTTCGCATGCTTTCGACTTGACCTTGGTGGTTCGAGTCGGGTCGGTATACCGCCCGGTCGACCCCAGCGACCGTCTCGGTCTGCATTCGCTTGTACTGCACCATCACAAATGCACCGTAGGTCTCGTGGTAGTAAATGAGATCGACTCCCAGCGCCGTCTCGGCTGCCATCCGATTCACGTTAATCACCGTCAGGCGGTGTCCCTCACGCTCGAACTCCACCGATCCAACCGCCGAGCGCCGGACCACCTCCCAGTCGCCGAAGACCCCGGCATCGTGGTTGATGATCTGGTCCTCTCGCAGTTGAGCATCGCGAACACCCGAGAGGAAGTGAGGGACCTCGTCGCCATCCGGAGGTGACCACCCCCGGATAGGGTCGCGATCGATCCCGGCGAGGCCCATCGCAAGGCTGACTGCATCTTTCTCCATCGCCAGGGTCTGGCCTCCGGGAAGCGCTCTGGGCCGGGGCCGCTCGAGCTGTGCCACCAGATCCAGAATTTCGGCGCCATCATCAGGGCGCAATTCGACAAGAGTCGGAATGGTTTGCGCCGCAGTCCCCGGGGTGAGCCTGCCGAGGCCGAAGAAACGTCTGACCGTTGCGGGCAGACCCTCACGAAGGTCGATGAAAGGCAGCTCGTCGATCCACACGAACTGTGAAATTCGCACCACGTGCTTCCGCGTCGCAACTCGGCCCCTCCGTTCGACGAGCGCAACTGCCGCGACCGCGTAGCCGTCGAAACTGATCAGCCCGATCATCGGCTGGGCTGAAACCTCATCCATTCCAAGTACGGTGGTGAACCACCCCCGGTTCTGTGCGTACTCATAAATTTCGCTGTCCAGCTCGGTGTGGACGAGTACGCGCATTATCTAGCCAGTTGAGAGCGCCAAGGCCTCTCGGGGGTGTTGACGGCCACCGGGGGGGCGCCGTCCGGAGGGGTTATCACGGTAAGCCCCGGCATTGAGCGCGCGTCGCTCCTCGGCTCGCGGTGATGATGATCACTGGAGTGAGGATCGAACAGCACCTCGGCAAGAACCGACGGCATGCCCGCCTTACGCAGGTCCCGGTCGTGCGCCTCCACCACCCAAATGAAGTTCGGTAGACCCGCAAGGCGCAGGGCGTCCACCGCCTCGGACGGTCGGCCTTGCGTCAGGAGCTTCGCCTTGTAGCGACGACTGTCACGCAGGAAGGTGCGGAGGCTGACCGCCTTTTTCGGTGCTTGCGCTAGGGCTTTGCCGAGATCCCGCCAGCTCGGGGATGCGCCAGTGCGAAGACCAAATTCTCGCAGCCGCTGATGCCCCCAAGTCTCTGCAATCTCAGCACTCATGTACACCTTTGGAGGCAGTGGCACCATGATTGAAAGCCAGGGTCGGCGTCCGTCGGTAAAAGGCGAGTCGATCACCTCGTAGGGACCCACCTGATCGTCACAAGCAACGAAGCGGATTTGGTTGTTCTGCCAAAACCAGCCGACGAGGTTCCAGCCATGGGTGGCGTTGGTAACCATTACCGGGAAGCCCGAGTTCAGGTAGCGGCAGATCACGCTGAAGAGACGCGGGTCCCAGTAGCCGGCGCGCTGCCGAGCATGTTCTTCTTTCTTCTGTTGGCTTGGAACCTCGACCCCGGGAACCGTGGGAAGCTGGTCAATGATGTAGCGCAGGGCTGGCTGGCCGGTTGCGTCGAAAACGGCCTGAATCTGCTCCAGGACCATGCCCCTTGAGGGGAGCGAGCGGTCGGCCGAGAGCAGCCGGGGGGTCATCTCTGCCAGCTCAGCGGTCAAGCGTCGACCAACCAGACCGCGCTTGAACGCAACATAGTGGCAGCCCCATATCGCGGCGTGGGCGCAGCGAAGGAACTCGCCATCCTGCTCCATAAACGGTACGCCGGTGACGTTGAGATCGTTGCCATAAAGCGAGACCTCATCGTCGATCGTGACAAGCGTGGCGCCAGAAAGCGCGGACGGGGGCGCCATCACCGTCCGCCCCACCCTGCCATCGGGGTGAGGACCCGGGCGCAGGACGCTGTACCCAAGATAGGACTCCCTGATCCGCTTCGGCATCCGCGCCAGCTCCTCAGGGGCAACTTCAGCACGGAAGAAATGCAAGCGCCGCGTGTACGGTGAAGGGACCTCAAAGCGCTTCGACCAGAAGGCGCCGAAGTCGCTGCGGTAGTCGGCGTCGATGTACCGATCCTCGACGACCACAGTGCGACAGCGGTTGCGCCGTGCGATTGCGAAGATCGCCAACAGTCGAGGCCCACCCTGGCAGTGCCGGGCGAGGTCGACCCAGTCCTGATCAGTCCGGGGTCGGTGGATACCGCCCTGAGGGTTGGGTTCTGACCATGAAGTGACGGCGGCCCTGCCTCAGATGATGCGGATCTGCCCCTCGTGCGGCTCGCTCTGGAACCGCGCCTCAACCACGGAGCGCTTGGCCTCCTCGTACACGCGCTGCTCCTCAGGCGTCAGCGACTCTGCCGTCCCCGCAGGGTCAGTGAGGATTTCGATCAGGCTGGCAACGTTGTCGGTGTCCACGCTTGAGGCCTTCTTCCGCGGCATCTCGGTTCCTTTCCCGGGGGCCACGTAAAGCAGGTTCGCGACGGTACCACGCCGGCCAAGCAGCTCCCTCGTCAATTTCGGGTTTAAGATTCCCCGGTTCATCCGTATTACGAGATTACCTTCCAATGCGGCGACTAACCCGACTTATCGACGCGCTCGGTTCCCCTGCTGGAGTCGCGGTGATGGGCACTTTGCTCGAGGGTCCCCGCAGCCTCGAGCAGCTGCGCAGCGCTCTTGAGAAACAGCAGATCGCTTCCACGCCTTCGACCCTTTCGGCTCTGCTGCTTCGTTTCGAGGACCTTGACGTGGTCGAGCGCGACAATCGCAAGGCCCCCTACAACCTTCTCCACCGCGACGCAGTCGCCGCAGCCCTTCTACATCTCGCCGGTCTCGGATTGGCGATGGCCGGCAGCGAAGAGGCCGAGGCCAAGGATCTCGAACAGCTCTCGCGGAGAGCTCGGTTGAAGGGACTCGGCAAGCCCGCAGAATCGAAATCGAGCTAAGGCGTCTAAGCCCTGATCGCGTGCCGTCGGCCTGCACGCGCTACACGGTTCCTCGCCCCGGTGATGTTGATCCGGTAGCGCAGGAGTTTCGGCGTGACTCCGTAGCGAGCTGCGGCTTCGCGCTCAGGCAGGCGGCGGCGCACCACATTCATTGCCGCCTTCTCGGTCACGAGCAGCGCCGCCCCGAGGAAGCGCGCCTCGTCCTCCTGGTCTTGGTCGAGGTGCCGACATCCAACCGGATCGAAGGCTGGTGCCGGCGCGTGATGGAGCAGAGCGTGGGCGGCCTCGTGGGTGAGGTCGCTGCTCTGGCGCCCGGGGTGGTGAGCATCGTTGTAGACGATCACTCGCCTCGTCCCGCAAAAAACAGTTGCCGCCGAGAATGCTCCCGGATCAACCACGGACAGTTGGGCAACAGCGTCTGGGATCAGCCCGGTGTGATCAGAGAGCGGGATCGCGGGAATCGCCAGGCTCTCAAGGAGGAGCGGGGGTTCGAGGCGATCGAGCGGACCCAGGCCAAGGTCGCCGCGAACCTCAGCGGCCAGCTCGTGTGCTTCCCTTTTGAAGCCGCGACGGAACGCCATTGTGGGTTAGGAGTCCTTGAACCGCTCGTAGGTGGCCTTGATCACGGCGTCGAGGGCATCAGCGCTTTCGGAGCTTAGATGCGGATCGCTCCGTAGATAAGTCGAGATCTTCGCCAGTGGCTCCGCCTGTGCGGCCGGAACCTCATCCGAACGGATGTAGTCGTCGGCGTCAAGACCACTCCAAGCGCATAGTGCGGCGAGGCTGTCGACGTCAGGACGCTTGCCCTGGCCCATCCGCGTCAAGGTCGAAGCGCTCACTTTGGCCTCCGCGGCGACCTTCTTCCAATTCAGGTTGCGCGCCTGGCGCTGGGCGTCGAGGGCCGCGTAGAAGGCCACGACGTCGAAGTGGGCTTTCGGCATACGTCTCTCCCTTGATTTGACTCTTGCAACTCTTGATCACATATGCAACACTGCGTTCTGCTGATTCGAGACTAGCAACTGTCAATCACATGAGCAACGCCATCGTCCATGTCTCAGACGGCGGCGTGGAGAGGGTCATATGACTACCGGAGCCGGGCAGAAGGACAGAAAGCCGAAGAAGATCACCATCGAAGTCGACGATGAGAAGTTCGAGGTCGAGGAACGGTCGATGACCGTGTCCGAGCTGCTCGCCCTTATAGACCTCGATCCGGAGGAGAGCTACCTCGTGGAGCTACACGGCCAGGGCAGCCAGAAAAAGTACGAAGGAGCAGACGAAGAGATCAAGCTCCACAACGGGATCCGGTTCGTCAGCGCTGACCGGGCTCCAGCGGAAGTGGCCTGATGTCTCAGGGACGTCAGTTCTTCGCCGAGCAACTTCACGAGCTCGGGTTCGAACCCGAGCTCGTGGAGGGCTCGGAGACTCTCATCTCGTTCGACTATGTGATCCCCAATGGACCGCGATGCGGTGAGCATGTCCGGTTGGGACTCGAGGTCCCGCCGAACTTCCCGGTCGAGCCTCCTCATGGACCGCATTACCGACCGACCATCCTGCGCGGCCGCAACATCCCTGGCGTGCACGAGAACATGGCTTTCGGGCCGGGCTGGGATCACTGGAGCAGACCTCACCCGCGGTGGAATCTCACGGATCGCTCAGTCAAGGCCTATATGCGGCACCTCAGAAGCCTCAATGAGGAGCTGCCGGGGGAACTCGCCCATGCCGCGTAGCGCTGCCGTCACCACCGAGGTCCACGGGCACCTCAAAGAGCATTTGCTGCGAACCGATGGCCAAGAGGATCTGTGTTTCGCTGTCTGGCATCCGAGCCGAGGCCGGGAGCGGCTCTCGGCCTTGGTCAAGAAGGTGGTCTTGCCGAAGGAAGGCGAGCGCCATATCCACGGTACGGCAAGCTTCGAGAGCGCCTATTTTCTTCGTGCCGCCGAGGTCGCCCGCGCCGACGGGGGCGGTTTGGCTTTCCTGCACAGCCATCCTGACGGCCGCTCTTGGCAAGCAATGAGCGAGCCGGACATCGAGACCGAGAGCGCCCACGCTCCTCGGGCAATGGCAATCACCGGCCTTCCGTTGGTCGGCTTGACGATGGCCGGCGACGGTGCGCTGTCGGGTCGATTTTGGGAGCGCACCGAAAAGCGCGCATATCGGCGGCTCGACTGCGAGAACATCCGCGTCGTCGGCGGTCAGCTCCAGGCGAGCTGGAACCCACATCTGCGACCGGCGCCGGTCGCGACCGAAGCCCAGCTGCGAACCGTGTCAGCGTGGGGCGAGATCGTCCAGGCCGACCTAGCTCGCCTAAAGGTCGGAGTGATCGGGGCCGGCAGCGTTGGGGCGATGGTCGGAGAGGCGCTGGCCCGAAGTGGGGTCGAGCGCATCCTCCTGCTCGACTTCGACACCGTCGAGGTCAGGAACCTCGATCGCCTAATCCACGCGACGATGCTGGACGCGCTGCTCCACCGGGCGAAGGTCCGCACTCTTGGGAGAGCCCTTGAGCGCTCGGCGAGCGCCGCCGAGCCGCAGATAGAGACCTTGGAGCTCAGTGTGGTCGAGGAATCCGGATTCCGCGCTGCCCTCGACTGCGACGTCCTCTTCAGCTGCGTCGATCGCCCATGGCCGAGGGCAGCGCTCAACTACATTGCGCTTGCCCATCTCATTCCCGTCGTTGACGCCGGGATCCACATCAAGAGAAAAAGCGATGGAGGACTGCGGATGGCCAGCTGGCGGGCTCATGTCGCGGCGCCCGGTCGTCGCTGCCTAGAGTGCTTGGGGCAGTTCAACAGCGGTTTCGTCACGGTCGAGAAAGATGGCTCCCTTGACGACCCCTCTTACATTGCCGCGCTACCGACCGATCATCCCCTGGCCGCCCGGCAGAACGTTTTCGCCTTCTCCCAAGCGGCCGCGGCGCAGGCGATGGAGCAGTTTCTGCGAATGGTGGTCTCCCCCGGTGGACTCGCCGACGTCGGCGCTCAGCGGCATCAGTTCAAGCTGGGGACCACCGACCTCGATGGGCGGGGCTGTGAGGACACCTGTATCTACCCTCAGGTGGTCGGTAGCGGCGAGTCGACGTTTGAGCTGTTCAAGCCGACCGGCCATCACCCGGCCGCTGAAGACGCTCGACTGGAGCGAGCGGTGAATCAACGGCGAATTCGAGTACGCCTCCTCGATTTGTGCGACCGTGGCTTAAAGGCGATCGACCGACGCATCCAGACCAGAGCGAGCACTGAATGAAGTTTTGAACCCTGGATGGCCCGATCAGGCAGAAATCCGCATTTCTGCCTGAACACCCCGACAATCGCCGCATATCCGCGCATATCGGGCTCGGTCGACGGCGAATCGAGAGCGGCGCAAACCCGCTCCCCATGCGGAATTCGGGCAGATTGCGAGTAACCAGCAGCGTAGATCGCACCCAGGAGGTCGGCGGTTCGAATCCGCCTAGCTCCATCGGAGGAAGTGGCTGCACGTGGGAACGTGTGATGGGGCGCGTCACAATTAGCCGGGCCCAAATTCTCGCCCGAACTCAGGCACTTGTGCCTGAGTTTCGCGGATTACCGCCGATATACGCCGATTACGGAGCTATTCCGGCTTGGATCCCGGCGACAGCGGAGCTAGAGGCGGCACTTAAGCTTCAAGGCCATGAGCATCGAGCGCGAGTACGAGATCATCCTGCAGCCGGAGCCCGAAGGCGGCTTCAGCGTCTTCGTGCCCGAGTTGCCCAGCGTCGCCACCCAGGGCGAAACGATCGAGGAAGCGACCGAGATGGCTAAAGAGGCCATTGTGGCCTACCTCGAGGTGATGCACGAAGACGGCCTCCCGATCCCGGCCGTCCACCGCAGCAGCGTCACCATCCCCGCCGCGTGAGCCTCAAGGGCCCCGGTTAGCGGTAGCAGCTCATAGCTGCCCTCAACGGGAAAGCTGGCACGCGAAGCAAGTCAGCGGATTCGACAGAAGTCCGCCCGCCACTCCTCCTTCCACTATCCCACAAGTGCTTTGAACGCGAGTTCGTGCGGGGTCAACAACCGTCCTGGCATCCGGTCAGCACTTTCGATTTCTCCAAGGTCCTTCTCCGGAAAGAGGGCGGCCAGCACAAGAAGGAAGTGCTCCGTCGCCATTTCCTCAGACATGGTGATCGCGACATGCCGTTCCTCTAGCGACTCGACCACGGTCACCACCACCGAAACTTCTACTGCGCTGGCAAGTGTTGCAACCACTTCGCGCCCGGGAGTGGAACGAGCGCCCGCAAGAAGAACCTCGGCTTCTGCGCCGATCTCCCGGACGAAGTCGGCGTCGCGGTCGCGCAACAAGGCCTCGTAGTCCGCCGGGCCGGGCAGCAGCTGACCTTCGGCATCCAACTCCTTGAAATATGGAAAGACGTCCCCTTGGGCCTCGAACTCATGCTGTCCGTAGGCCAAGAGCCAAACGACGCCATGAACCTCGTCGTACCAGGTGGCGCCTCGGTGACGGTTTCCGTAGGAAAGCCGATAAACCGGCTTTCCGCAGGACAGGGGGGCAACTTCTCGCGTGTCGGAGGGTCCGTCGGACCTACGCTTAATCAACGCCCTCACAATCTCGTGTCCGGCAAGGTCGTGGAAAGGCTCGTCCCCGTAATAGTCGAGGTCCTCCTGCTGACAGCGACGTGTCAGCCGGAGCTCGTAGCTGCCGCAATGGTAGGCGCGAGCGCTCGACTGCTCGCTTTTCTGGCGGGACTTCAAGCCGCTGCCCCGCACCCAATGGACTGCGCATCAACTGCGACGGATCTTCTTTGCTGCCTCTTCGGCTCGCTCCTCCACCGAACGGCTCGCGAACTCCGCCAGAGCCTCGTGATCCCCTTGCCGAAACAACTGTGCGGCCTCTTCGAAATCCGCCGCCAACTCATCACGATTCAGCTCCAGATATTGGCGCCATGCCTCGGTCATCATTTCGGCCGCTGAGCGACCCCTCACGGCCCCGGCTTGCCGGGCGCTGGAAAGCACGTCTTCCGGAAGTCGGACGACAACCGTCATCTACTGATCCTTTCGCTCTCGCAAGTCGATCCTCAAAACGACTACCTCGCGGCTGGGCTTTTAACACAAGTATCGACATCTCGGTTCGTTTCATCAAGCGCTCACCCGCGGGTTGCAGTCGGAAGTGACGTTCTTGATACATTGTAACAAAGTAACTGCCACCAGGAGATGCCGATGACTGAGCGCGATAGACCAGACAAACCGGGCCGTCCCGATAACCCGGGGCCGCCAGCAAATCCCGGCCCACCCCCCGATAGACCGCCCCACCCAAAGCCAAAGCCCAAACCGAAGCCCGATAAGGGACGGACCTACGGTTGACCGCACCGCGCTGGTGGGACTCCCCCCACCACAGCGTCGAGGGCGAGCTTGCCTACTTCGCTGAGGCGGGGCTCGATTTCGCTCTCGACCGTGAGCTGTTCGATACGGCTGAAGTAGTGCGCTTCGATGGAGAGCTTCGGTGCGGCTCCCAGACGTCTCCCGCGACAGTGATCTATCCGCCCGCCTATGACGCCGGGCAGCATCCGCTCGTGGTTGTCCCGAACCTGGACATCGGACGCCATCGGTCTCCCAATGGTGCGCTGTGCCTGGATCACCCTGTACTGGGCGAGATAGCGCCAATGTGCGGAGCCGAGGCGGTTCAGCGGGCAGAGCGCCTCTGGCTGTTATGGGAAACGGATCGAAGTCGCCTGCACGAGGAGGAGGCTGATGCCCCTGACCCTTGGGGAAACTACGTCGACTACGCGGCTGAAACCGCGGTACTGGTCGACCTTCCCGCCGAGCCCCAACTGGGTGAGCGAGGCTATCTGCATGTCAGCCTCGCTTCACTCGATCCCCTGCGGGGATCGCTCGTGCGTCTACGCCAGACTCACCCCAGTCCACTCGAGCTCATTGCGCCCCCCGCCACCTCCACCGTTCTATGCGGGCCGCGTGAGATCCAAGGGGTCTGGCAGCGGCTGGAGGCGCCTCCCCCGGACCCCATGCTCCCGTCCCTTCACGGGTGGTTGCTGGGCGAGCAGGAGGCTTTGTTGACGCGGGCACTGTCATACGCTCGCTCTCACCCCGATCCCGAGATGCCGGCCCTGCTCGGCTTCATCTACCCCGACGAGGGCCCCGAGCGTGGTCAATACCACGACACCTGGCTTTTCCTGGTGATTAGTCCAGGGGGCGTCCTCCAAGCCCCCCGGCCGGTAGCCCTTCGGGGAGACGAGACCTGGATCCGGCAACCCGGCCTGGCCCCCCTGGCGCACCGCTCCGTCGCGATCCTAGGCGTAGGCGCCCTCGGCTCCCAGATCGCCGCTCTTCTCGCTCGCGCCGGAGTGGCCAACTTTTTACTTGTTGACTCTGACGTGCTGAGCCCGGGGAATCGCGTCCGCCATGAGCTCGATCTCGCCGATGTCGGGCGCTTTAAGACTGCTGCCCTCGGCGATCGATTGCGTCGGATCAATCCCGGCTGCGAGGTGACCGAGCGCCCTCAGCGACTCGGAGGGCTGATGGCACCGATGCTCTCCGCTGTCCAAGCTGGCGACGACGCGCTCGCAGCCCAACTTGCTGCTGCTGATCTCATTGTCAATGCGAGCGCCGATACGGCTGCCGGATTTCACTGCTCAAAAATCGCTCGACACGCAGGGACGAGCGTCCTCCATAGCTGGGTCGGTCCAGGCGCTTGGGGCGCTCGCATGCTCATCCAACGCTCAGGGGACGAGCCCAGCGGCTGTACCGAGTGCCTAGCAAGGTGGCAGGAGGAGGAGCAAGGCAACGTCCAGGTACCGCCACTGGCTGCTGATCCCACCCCGGGCGAAGTCATCGAGGCAGGCTGCGCGGATCCCAGCTTCACCGGTTCCGGCTTCGAGCTCTCCGCCGCGGCCGCGGCGGCGGCTCGGGTCGCAGTCCAGGTCCTGGGGGAGGACCGCAATGTCGAGTACCCGTCGGCGGACTTCGACCTGCTTTCTCTTGATTTCCGCGGGCTCGACTCCGCACATCCCACGAGTCAGCACAACCGGCTGCCTATCCATCCCGACTGCTCGATCTGCCATGGCTGAGCCGCGCCTTTACATCTATGGGCCAGTCCTCGATCGGATCCGCGCTCTTCCGGCACGACCCTGGGAGGTGGGGGGCTGGCTACTCGGATATAGCGATGAGGCGGAGGAGGCGATTGTCGTCACGCACGCCACGCCACCGAACCGCGGCACTCCATATTTCGTTCGAATCAGCGGCCGCCATCACCGTCGATACTTCGACGAGGCATACGAGTCGAGTTTGCGGCACGTCACCTTTCTGGGTGACTGGCACACTCATCCGGGCGGTGTTCCAATTCCCAGCTCGCGCGATGAGCGCGCAATGCACCAGCTGGCCGAAGACCCTGACTATGGGGAGGGACCGCTCTTAATCGCCATCGCTGGCACCGCCCGCTGGCCCCGCCAAGCGGCACGGGTGGACATTTGCTTTTACACGCTCGATTGCGGTAAGCCCGTGCGCCTGCACCCGCATCAGCTCGATCAGCTACCGCCGCCCACCGATCGTGTCCCAGCCTGGGCATGGCCCTCCTCGAAACAAAAGAAGGAGGAGTTGTAACCGCGATCTCCGCAGTCAGGCACAAAAACGGATTTGTGCCTGAATCGTCGGCAATCGCCGCATATCCATCTGTAATCGGATTCCCACCCGGCAGTTACGCCAGATTTCGTGCCGGATGAGAGGACGACGGATTCCGCATCAGCAAGCCGTTTGGACCCGCCTGGCGCCGTACCGCTGACAGAACCCCTCGGCGACCAGCAGCCTAAATCGCACCCAGGAGGTCGGCGGTTCAAATCCCCGCCCGACTCCATCAGAGGGACTTGCGTGCGCGTCGCAACTTCACCCGCGCAGCTGATCCGTAGCGGCGTAGCGCCGAGCCGCCTCGTCAGATCCCGAGAGCGCCTTTGCCGAAGGCGGCTGCGATGCCGCTGAGGGCGCCTACGACGACGTCTCGAGCCATTCGGTCTGGTACCTGTGGGTCGTCGGGGGCGGTCAGCCTCCTCACACCGAAGTTCGCGTCCTCCTTGCCCGATTCCAGGTCGTCGCTGATGCGCTCGATCACCTCGTGGATGGTCAAGGTGCGGCCGCCGGGTCCTTCGGCGATGGTGCCGGAGATGGTCGAGGCCCAGTCGATCGTCGGCTCTCCATCGCTGGGCACCCAGCAGCAGACGAGGACCAGGTCGGCGAGGCCCGAGTACTTCCAGCGCTCGCCGGAGGAGCTTTGGACTTGCTCTCGCATGTAGTTGAAGTCGACGGGGCTGAAGAACCAGTCGCCGGCAAAGTCCGAGCCGACGCGCTTTGCGCCCAGCCCCTCCTCGTGATCGGGATCGTCTGCACGGTAGTAGCCGGGGAAGAAGAGGTCCCACGTATCTCCGCTGCGGCAGTCGAAGTAGGCGCCAGCGGCGTCGAGGGCGCGGATCGGCTCCGAGCCCGGCTGGGCGAAGAGAAGGGCGAGGACGGTCGGCCCTCCACGCCACCGCGCCCGGATCGCGTCTTCGTAGCCGGCCGCCATCGTGGCCGGCGTCATCATCTGCTGGGTGGCGTCTCCTGCAGAGAGCCGCCGCCGCGCTTCCAGCGCCTCATTTCGCAGCTGCGCCTGGCGCTCCCGCACCCGCCCCATCACGGTCCATCCGTGAGCGCCTTGCTCCCTCAGGTACGTCTCGCCCCAGGCAGTCGCAGGTAACACGCGAGAACCATACCCGCGGCCCCGCAGCCGGAGACGGGGTACCGGCATGATTCGGCGATGCCCGGAGAGAGCGACGAGCGCCCACTGTTCCGGTGTGAAGACCGCGACCGCACGCAGATGCTGGGGAGCTTCGACGGGCGGGACAGCCGCCAGCTCATGGTCTTCGCGACCGACCCACCCGCGCAGCTGCTTGTCTCGATCCACGAGCAGCTGCACCACGAGCTCCAGTGGTCGACCGCCTGGGGGCTGTTGGCCGCAATGGCCGGGTTGCTCGCGGAGGCTGGGGTCGAACCGGAGACCCTCGGCTCCCTCGCCCGCAAAGCGAACGGGGCCTCTTGGCAGGTGCACGAGGTCTTCGCGACGACGATCTCCAGCGGCGCTGTCGGCGTGCCGCTGGCACGACAGCTGATGGTCGGTAACGACCTCTACCTCGGCTACCTGGACGAGGGCCTCAGCCTGGGGGGCCGGGCGGATGCCGCCTCCTGGCAGTTCCGCGAGTCGGCGATGCAGATGCTGCTGCGCTCACTGATGCAGCCTGCCGCCCTGGCGGATCTCGCCGGCCGTGGTTTCACCCGCCTGCGCCCGTCCGACCTCGAGCCTGAAAGCATCCATCCCGACATCCGGTTGGAAGCCGTTGCCAGCGATGCGGGCACCTGGTGGGGCGACACCTTCGCCGCGGTGCTGGCCGAGCACCCTGGCCGCGGCGGCGACTCCGGCGGGACCTGGCAGCGGGATCTGCCGGACGACCAGACCGCGATGGACACGCTGAAGTCATGGGAGGAGACGGTGTTGATCCCGGCGCTCCAGGAGACCGTCGACGCTCGCATGCGGGCCGCTGGCTTCGCCGTGCTCGGCCCGGACGAATACCTCGAGGTCACCGCGGCCCTCCGCAACTCCTTCCTCGCGCTCGCCCCGCCCGAGTGGGAGGTCGAGGTGCTCGCCGGCCCGCGCCGCCTGCGCGACGAGCCCCTCGGGGGCGAGCGCGAGGCTGTCGTCCTACACCCGGAGCGGGCCAGGCTCCTCATCCGCGATGCCGATTACCTAGCCGCCGAGCCCGGCGAGTTCCTCCATCCGGGCGAGGAGGGCGCGCGGATCATCTCCCTCTACCTTCGCTCCGATCTCATCCGCCGCCAGTTCGAGGGCGTCGACCAGCTGCTTGCCCCGATGGCCCTGCTCGGCATCGCCGGAATTCCCCGGGCCTCCGCAACCGAGCGAGCAGTGCCGGTTGCCCTGATGCGGCCTGGTGTCTCGCCGCACGACCTCACCGAGATGTTCCAAAGCCTGCCGGTTACGACGGTGACGACGCTGGCCACGACGCTCGACCAGGAGGCCCGCGACGCGGTTCTCGAACTCGAGCGGGTGCTGATCCTGGTCGACCTGCCATTGCGGCTGCAGGTAGGCAACTGGATCAAGGATGCGGGAAGAGTCCGGCTCAGGGTGATCGAGCTACGGGGCGACCGGCACCTGAACCTGGTCGTCTTCAAGCTCGACGGCTTCCCCCAGCGGTGCTTCCTCTGTTTCCGCAGCGACGCCGGGATCGGCGAGCTGGCCCAGCTGCTCGACCGCCACCCGCAGCAGCTCACGGCTGACCTCGCGATCTCCGACCTGGAGCTCGACGAAATCCGCTCGGTCAGCGCCTGGCTGATGAACGCCTGGCATCGCCTCGATGAGATTCCAGGGCCCTAGCGAGCTTCAGCGATGCTTCTTTTTCTTCTTCGCCTTCACGCACTTGGGCTTGCCGTGAACCTTCTTCTTCTTGAAGCCCTTGCGGCATTTGAGGGGCTTGGGTTTCGCCGGCGGTGAGGAAGCGGGTCGGCCGCCGGGGGCTGGCGTGCCGCCGGGGGAGATGGGGCCGTGGCCGGGGTCGCTTGGACCTGGATCGGTGGGTCCTGGATCGACGGGGGTGGGCCGCACGGTCACCGATAGGGCTGCCGGCGTCGAGGCGAAGCCGCCTGCGTCGAGGACCCGGTAGCTGGCGGTGTCGCTGCCGGTGAACCCCGGATCGGGCTGGTACTCGAAGCTGCCGTCCGGCGCGAGGTCGAGGGAGCCGTGGCCGGGGGCGGTGACGACCACTGCCTGGGGCGCTCCGCTGGTGCGGTCTACGGTGTCGTTCGCGAGCAGGCCGGCCGTCGCCCCCACGGTGAGGAGCTTGCCCTGCTCGACCTCGTAATGATCGGCAGCCGCGGAGGGATTGCTGCGGACCCAGATCTTTTCCTGCGCGAAGACCCCGGCCTCGCCGTCGTCGTCGCGGACCAGCAGCCTCACTTCGTAGAGCCCCGGCGCAGCGAAGCTGTGTTGGACCGTCTTCCCACTACCGCCGCTGCCGTCGTCGAAGTTCCATTCGTAGTCCTCGATCTGCCCGTCGGCGTCGCTCGAGCCGGAGGCGTCGAAGCTGACCTGCTGGCCCGGATGGACGTCGTCGAGAGACTGGTTGAACTGGGCGATCGGCGGCACGTTCTCTTCCTCGGTGGTCGCGGCTTCATAGGTGACCTTCTCCCCCTCGGGCGCGACTTCGACCCCTTTGAACCGCATCTTCCACTCTCCTGCTTCGGGATCCTCGACCACGTAGGTCTCGAAGGTCGGTCCGAGTTCATGCTGGACGTCCTCGGCCTCGCTGTCGCGGCCGATCACCCGGCCGGAGGGGGATTCGAGCGTGAGTTCGACGTCGCTGCCGGGCCAGTACTCGGAGAAGACCGCCTTCGCGGCCCGCCCGGTGCCACCGCCGAGGACATTGATCGTGCGATCGACGATCTCACCGGGGTGGATCTGGAAGAAGCTCGCCGGGCGCGACTGCCCCAACTTCGCCAGCAATGCGTCGGCCATCGCCTGCTGGCCCTGCGCGTTGGGGTGGAAGCTGTACTCCAGATCGGGCGGCGGAACAGTGCCGTTGAACCAGGGGTCGAACTCCTGGCAGACGTCGTGGCCGCCGAAGCGATCGCCCATCGAGACGTACTCGGCCCCGCTGCCGGAGCCGTTCACCGCGTCCTCGATCATCTCCGACGCCATCTTCTGTATCCCGCTCAGCCAGACGATGTCCCAGGGGTTGATGTTGTCCAGCAAGAAGGTGTGGCAGGAGAAGACCAATCCGCTGCCGATGAAGCCGCCTTGGAACAGGTCCAGCGGGTCGTAGGGAAAGGAGGGGAAGATCTGCGGGTAGGCGACGACGAGGATGCGTGCCCGCGGCGCCCGCTGACGGATTTCCCGCAGCAGCTTCGGCAACTTCTCCTGGACTTCTCGGTAGCCGTGCTCGAACTCCGCTCTCCGGTCGTTGCGACAGGTCTGATCGAGGGTGATCTTGGCTTTGACACAGGCTTCGATGATCTGGCGAAAGTGCATGTCGTTGCCGCCCATCGAGAGCGTGACCAGGTGGGTCCCTTCTCCGATGTGCTCCAACTGCGGGACCTCACCGTCCTTGAAAGAGCTGTACATCGCAGAGAGCACAGCCCCGCTGCAGGCGTGGAACTTGAGCCGATCTCCGGTAATCGCCGGGTCGGCGTTCGCCTTGACAAGGCGCGGGTAGGCGATCCGCGCCCGGTGGCACCCATTCGAATCGGACCCGCCGAGGAACTTCCCGCCGTCTCCTGGGCTTCCCGTCCCGTTCGTCGGCACCCCCTCGCCGCTGGAGTAGGAGTCGCCCAGGGCGACGTAGTCGCAGGCGAGGTCGGCGCTCCTCCTGGTCTCGGTCCCTTCGGAATCGCGGACGACGACTTCGAAGTCGGTGTCCTCGTCACCCACGGCGAAGGGCACGTGGACGGTCGCAGAGCCGGAGTAGCCGCTTAGCGGCTGCGAGGTCCCGAAGGGGGGCCCGTTCAGGGTCATCTCGTAGCTGGCCAGCTCGAAGTCGAGCGCTTCGAAGCGCAGGTCCACGGCCGTGTCGCGCGAGTCGCAGCGATCGCCGGCGTCGATCGAGAGCTTCGGCCATTCCCGGTTCGTTTCGCCCGCCGCGATGGTCAGGGGGTGCACCATCTCCTGCTGCGGGTCGAGCAGGGAGCTGATCCCGTAGAAGGCGGGCTCGTCGGGATCGACCCCGTAGATCACCGCCCGCGTCGGGTCGAGCTGTTTTGCCGCCAGCGGCTCGTCGGGAAAGTCGGTTTTGCGGTCGAGGGTGCGGAAGATCTGGTACCCCTCCGCACCGGGGACCGGTTCCCAATCGAGCACCAGCTTGTCGCCGTAGCCTCGGGTCTCCACTTCCGGCGTCTCGCTGAACTCGGGCGAGCGCGGATGGGTGACGATCGTCCCCTCGAGCTCGACGTCGCCGGCGGTCTTGCGGATGAACGAGTGCGCCAGATCCACTTTCCCCGTCGGTTCGGGGACGATCACGAATGGGCCCGCGGTGTGGACGGCGCCGGGGAGGAGTTCGCGAACTCCGTACTCGCGCCGCTGTCGCGGCTGCTCGATGTAGCCGACCCGCCCTTCTTTGAGCAGCTCTACCGATGGGTTATAGACGGGCACATCGGCGACGTTCTTCAGCTTGACGAAGACCTTGTACGGATAGCCGTTGAGCGCGGCGTCGTCGACGTCCACTTCCAATTTCAGAGCAGAGCCGCCCCACACCTTGATCGGCTGTGCGGTGCGGCCGTCGAGTTTGATGCTGCGCCCAAACGGTTCCAGCGTCGCCCCGTAGTGAGCGGCGATATCGTACTCGCCCTCCTTGTCGCCCCGCAGCACCCAGTGAACGGTGGCACTGCCGCCGCCGGGAACATCGGGGACCGATACGTCGAGGCTCTGGGGTTTGGCGGTGGGTGCCAGGCTCATCCCTCCCGGCACCTCGATTGCGGCGCTGCCGTTGCGCAGATCGAATCCGGAAGGCGCCAGGTTGTTGACGATCAGGCTGACGTCGTAGAACTCCTTCAGGAACGTCGCCCGGAAGGGGATGACCAGGGAGGAAAGGAGAGGAACCCCCCCTTCCCCCCAATAGACGGAGGTGTAGCCCACGCTGCCGCCACTGGTCCATCGACACGTCCTCGCTGAGATCTGGAAGCAGCCCCGAGGCGGCTTGGCGAAGCCCGATCGGCCGAAGCTGGCTGAGATGCCGTGAGTGCTCGAAGGGCCGACCCACGACGGCGGAACGAGGTTGATGTGGGCCTCGAGCTGGAAGACGTGCTGATTGTCGGGGTCGTCGGGGTCGATGCCCGCGGCTTCGATTTCCTCAAGCGTCATCGGGTGCGACTCGACGGTCGCCGTCGCAAGCTCGCCGGCGTGCAACTCCACCTGGCCGCTCCCGGCTCCGTTAGTGACGGTCAGCTCCCCGTGTTCGGACCGGTAGCCGGGCTTGTAGGCGGAGACCGTGTAGGAACCGTCGGCAAGCCCGTGGAGGCGGGCGACACCGTTGGCGTCGGTGACCGCGTCGATCTTGCTGCCGCCGGCGGGCACGACGACGACTTCCGCCTCCGCCAGCGGCGAGCCCTCGCCGAGGACCGTCACTTTCGCGGTTCCGGGTGCGGGCGGCAGGACGGTGATCGTGGCGGTGTCGGTGGCTTTCTCGCCCCGCCGGGAGACAGTCAACTGCGCCTCGTAGGTGCCGGCCTGTTCGTAGGTGTGGGTGACGACTTCCCCAGACCCGGAGCCGCCGTCGCCGAATGCCCAGTCATTGCCGTCGATGCCGCGCAGCGGACGGGAGTTACCGCCGTCGAGCCGGATCGGCTCTCCGACCACCGCGGTGCGGTCGTCGCCCGCCCGGGCCGAAAGCGGTTCGGGTGGCCCGACGGTCACCGTCTCGGTCGCCGTCGCCTTCTCGAAGCCGTCGTCGACCTCCAGCCGGACGACGTAGACACCCGGGTCCTCGTAGGTGTGGGAGAGGTCGGCATGCGGCAGCTCTCCTTTCGAGCTGGTCCCGTCACCGAATTGGAGCTCGTACCTCAGCGGATCGTCGTCGTCGTCGCCGGCGTCTATCGCCGCCGCGACTTCCAGCGGGCCAGGTCCCGCGTCTTGGTCGAGCTCGAGGAGGGGCGAAGGCGCCTGGTTGACGACCGTGAACGAGGAGGAGGCCGGGGTTGGATCGACGTTGCCGGCCTGGTCGAAGGCGCGCACTTCGAACAGGTGGGTGCCGACGCGGCGATCGTGCTCGATCGCCGCGCAGGAGCGGAACGAGGAACCGTCCATCGAGCACTCGAAGCCGCCTAGTTCCTCCGAGGATTCGAAGCCGAAGGGAACTGCCGGATCGTGGACCGGCCCTTCGGGGACTTCGGTGATCGTCGTGTCCGGCGCGACCGTGTCGACTACGAACGTCGCTTCCTCCGGCGTCGGGTCGACATTGCCGACGCTGTCTATCGCGTACACCCGCACCCGGTGCTCACCGTCGGGGAGACCGTCTATCTCCAGCGGCGAGGTGCACTCGGAGAATGGCCCTTCGTCCACCGAGCAGCGGTACTCCTCGGCGTCGTTGCTGCCGGCGAAGAAGACGCGCGCGGGCATGGGCGTATAGAACGCGAGGTCGGTGATCCAGGTCTCAGGCGGTTGCTCGTCGACCGTGAACTCTTCGGTCCTGGCGAAGCGCTGGTTGCCGAGCTGATCGGCGGCGAGGATCGAGATCGTGTGAGCCCCGTCTTCGAGGCCTTCGATCTCGAACGGCGAGGCGCAGGGGACATCGGGGCCGTTGTCGACCCAGCAGCGCGTCGTCGCCCCGGGGTCGTCGAGCTCGAATTCGATCGAGACCTTGCTCTGGGTGAGCGCGGGCGGGGGGCCGGTGATCTCGATCTCGGGCGCGGTGGTGTCGAGGTCCAGCGTGGCTTCCGCCGGGGTCGAATCGGCGTTGCCGGCACGATCGACGGCCCGCACGAGCAAGGTATGGGGCCCGTCCGGCAGGTCCGGGAGCCAGTAACTGTGGAGGCAGAAGGTGAATTTGGCTCCGTCGACGGCGCATTCGAAGCCGTCGACCTCCTCGTCGGCGCTGAACTCGAACGGGCCCTGCGATCGAGTCAGGCCGGAGGGCCCTAAGGCGATCGACGTCTCTGGCGCCCGGGTGTCGACCACCCATTCCCATTCGGGCGGCGTCGGGTCCTGCTTGCCGGCGAGGTCGACAGCGCGAACGCGCAGCTTGTGCGGGCCGTCGGCGAGCTCGGTCGATTCCAGGCCGGATTCGCATTCCTCGAACGATTCGCCGTCGAGGGCGCATTCGAAGCCGCTCAGTTCCTCGTCTCCGGCGAAGGTGAACTTGGCGGCGGTCGATGCCGTGTAGGGGATGGGCCCGGATTTGATCGTGGTTTCCGGGGGGCGGGCCTCGACACGGAAGTCCCGTTGCACCGCCGCGCCGACGTTGCCGGCGGTATCGGTGGGGACGATCTCGAACCGGTGCTCGGCGTCGGCGAGGCCGGTATAGGAGCGCGGGTTCTCGCAGCTGGTGGGTTTGCCGTCGAACTCACAGTCGAAGGTGGACGCCTCGTCAGCGGAGAATTCGAACTCGACCGCGTTCGCTTCGACCGTGCCCGACGGACCTTCGTCGATGCGCGCGACCGGCGGCGTCCGATCGAGGACGAAGGTCCTGGTCGCGGGCGAGGGGTCATGGTTGCCGGCTTCGTCGATCGCGACCGCCCGCACGGTGTGCTGACCGTCGGCAAGCGATTGCGGCAGGAAGTAGGGCGAGTTGCAGTAGGTAAGCGGAGCGCCGTCGAGGGCGCATTCGAAATAGAACGTCGGCTCGTCGGCTTTGAGCCCGAACGATCCCAGCACCCGCGTCAGCCCCTCCGGCCCGGAGGCGAAGCTGGTCTGCGGCGGCACCATGTCGACCTTGAATGCACGGTGCTCGGGGGTCGGGTCGACATTGCCGGCGGCGTCGACCTCGCGCACTTCCAGCGTGTGCGTCCCTTCTTCGAGGCCGGAGACCGTGGCGTATGGGTACCAGTCGGAACCGCCGAGCTCGCAGGCGGCGAAGGGTGCGCCGTCGAGGGCGCACTCGAAGCCCGATTCCGGCTCGTCGCGGGTGAGGCTGGCGATCAGCTGGTGGGTGTTGATCGCCGACGGGATGTAGGCGTGGGTGTCGGGCGGGGTGGTGTCCGGCGTCTCGGGGGCGACGCTGAGCCGAACCTCCCCGGACGCACCGGCCTTGCCGTCGACCGCGATCAGGTATTCGGTTCCCTCCTCGGCCGCGAGCTCGAGGCTGCTCTGGACAGAGCCGTCTCCGCAGAGATCGCTGTCGTCGTTCGAGGTGACCCCTCCCGCGGCCGACGGCGGTTCTTCGCCGTACTCTTCGCCAGCGCTGTCGTCCCCTTCGGGCTCCGGGTCTTCTCCCTCGGCGTAGACCGCCAGAAGCGTGTCGACTTCGCTGCCGCAGGTCTCGAGCTGCGCCCGGCCGGTGGCCGCGGCGAACCAGCGAAACCAAACCGAGCCGCCGCCGGGATCGCCGGCGTGCTCGGGCTCGTCGTCCTCGTGGGTGGCGCCGATGTTGGTGCGCACGAGGCTCGCGCCGCCGTAGGGGATCCGCTCCGCGGCTGCCCTGAGGTCATTGGCGGGCGGGTTCACCGCCAGGGCGAAGAAGCCCGGCGGTCGCAGTTCGTAAACCGGCGAGATCTGCTGGTAACGGTCGGCCGAGATCCAGTAGGACGTTCCGGCGACCGCCTCGAAGGCCAGCGCCGGCGTGTCTCCGTAGAGCGCCCCCGGCCCGGAGTCGCAGGCGGCAGCCGTTCCGGCTGGCTGGAGAGCGACCTGGGAGAGCGCGGTCAGCGAGGACCCGGTGAAGACGTCGAGGTCCATCGGCTCTCCGTCGTCGCTGCAGGTATGGAGGCGGACGATGCCGTTGTGGTCGGCCTGCATCCGGTACCAGACGCTCTGATGAGCGCTTCCGGACTCGCCCATCTGGGCGTCGGCACCGACGGTGGTCCCGGGATAGAGCCCGGGGACCTGCGTGATCTGGGTCGCGTCGGCGAAGTCGTTGTTGGCAGGGCCCGCAGCGCTGAGATGCAATTCGAACCAGCCGCCGTCGCCTTCCTTGTCGTCGACGGCGATCCGGTAGGTGGTCCCGGCGTGGGCCTCGAAGACCACCTTGGCGTCCTTGTTGGAACAGCTGGAGCCCGGGTCGTCGTCGTCAGCGGAGACCTCCTCGAGCGTGGCCGGAGAGGAGCCGGTGTAGACGGCGAGAAGCGGGTCGAGGGACCCGTAGGAGCAGGTGGTGAGGCGGACGGTCTCGCTGGCGACGGGGGTCCACGCGTACCAGACGGACGCGGCAGCGTCGACGCCGGCGTGAGCGGGCTCCCCCGTCTCCGCGGTCGTCAGCCGGTTGTCGCCGTAATCAATCCGGGGCAACTCGACACCGAGGACTTTGGCGGCAGCGAAGTCGTCGTTGGCGGGCGGGCCGCGCAGCTCCAGCGAGAACTCTCCGTAGCTGCCGGCGCGCCCATCGACGGCGATCCGGTAGGTGGTGCCGGCCTGCGCGTTCAGCTTCAGGCGGGTGCTGTGGTCATGGCAATCGGGGTCTTCACCCGCATCTTCGGTCGCCAGCGGCGTCAGCCCTGCTGGCGCGGAGCCGGTGTAGACGGCGAGCAGCGGGTCGAGGGGACCGTAGGAGCAAAGCGTCAGCTCGGTGATCGAGCTCTGACTGGGCGTCCACGAATACCAGACCGAGGCGCCGCCGGGATCGCCGCTGTGGCTGGGCTCTCCGGGCTCCTTGGTCGCCAGCCAGTTGGACCCGCTGATGAAGAGCGGCGGCGTGCCGGAAAGCACCCCGGCGGCACCGAAATCGTCGTTCTCCGGCGGGGTGACGATCTGCACTTCGAAGTTGCCGGTGCTCGCCGCCTTGCCGTCGACGGCGATCCGGTAGGCGGTGCCGGCGGTGGCGACGAAGCGCACCTCCGCGTCGTCGCCGGAGCAGTTGCCGCCGTCGTCGTCGTCAGCCACGAGCCCCAGGCCACCGAGTGCCGAGCCGGTGTAGACGGCGAGCAGCGGGTCGAGGGGACCGTATGCACAGGTGGAGATTGCGTAGAGGCCGTCCTGAGCCGGCGTCCACTTGAACCAGACCGAGGCGCCGCCGGGGCCCCCGGCATGCTGCGGCTCGCCGGGCTCCGTAGTGGCATGACGGTTCGAGCCGTAGAACCAGCTGCTGCTGGGAGAGATCTCCGTAGCCGCGCCGAACCCGTCGTTGGCCGGGGAGAACTCGAGATCGACCTTGAGATAGAAGCCCCAAATGCCTGCGCCAGCCGGATCGTCGAGTGCGATGTAGTAGCTCTCGCCCGCGACCGCGTCGAATTCGGTCTTGCTGCTCCCGCCTCCATAACAGCCTTCGCCGCCGGCGGCGGCAGCGGTCACCTCGGTCAGCGTCGCCACCGACTCGCCGCTGTAGACCCCGAGGAGCGGAGGCTCGCCTCCGAACTGGTCGCAGGCGGAGAGGACCGCGATCCCGCTTTCGCTCGGCGTCCACGAGTACCAGACCGAGGCGCCGCCGGGGTTGCCTGCGTGGGCGGGCTCGCCGGGCTCCTTGGTCGCGTGGCGGCTCGTCCCGTAGAGCGTCTGGGGAACGTCTCCCAGGATCGGCTGGGCGGCGGCGAAGTCGTCGTTGGCGGGCTCGGCTTCCAGCCTCAGGGAGAAAGAAGATTCGACCCCGCCGGGCCCGTCGAGGGCGATCAGGTAGCGGGTGCCAGCCTGGAAGGAGAAGCTGACTTCGCTGTTGTGGCTGAAGCAGCCGCTGGTCGAGCCGCCGCCGGCGTCGGCGGCGACCTCGTTCAAGTGTGCCGGGTCATTGCCGGTGTAGACGGCGAGCAGCGCGCTCTGCCCTTTGCCGGCAAACAAACAAGCGGAGACGAAGGTCGTGCCGCTGGTGCTCGGCGTCCACGAGTACCAAACCGAAGAGCCACCGGGGTCACCTGCGTGATCGGGCTCGCCCGTCTCCTTCGAAGCCCCGGCGTTCGAGCCGCTGACGACGGCGGGAGGGCCCGACAGCGGCTGCGCTTTCGCGAGGTCGTCGTTGCTCGGCGCCTGTATGAAGCGCAGCTGGAAGCTGCCCTCGCGGCCGTCCTTGCCGTCGACCGCGATCCGGTAGGTGGTGCCGGCAACGGCCTGGAAGGGAACGGAGCTGCAGTCGCCGGACGCGGCGCTGCCCACCTCGGTCAGAGATGCCAGGGCCGAGCCGGTGTAGACGCCGAGGAGCGGTTCGTCGAGGCTCCGGCCGCAGGCAGAGATCTTGGTCTTGCCACCGGCAGGGGCGGTCCAGGAGAACCAGACCGAGGCGCCGCCGGGGTTGCCGGCGTGCTGAGGCTCGCCGGCCTCGCGGCTGGCGTCCTCGTTCGAGGTCGAGAGGGAGCGGGGCAGGCCGCCGGGGACCGCCTTCGCCGCCGCGAAGGCGTCGTTGGCGGGACCGTCTTCGCGGGAGGTCAGCTTCAGGCCGAAGGTGCCCTCGGAGGCGCCCTCGCCGTCGACCGCGATCCGGTAGGTCGTGCCGGCGACGGCGTCGAAGCGGACACCCGCGTCGCCCGCCGAGCAGGGTCGCGGAGCTCCGCTCCCGGCTGCCGCGACAGGCGAGAGGGCGCCCAGGGAGCTGCCGGTGTAGACCGCGAGCACCGGGTCGAGCCCGTCGGAGGCGCAGGTCGCGAGAGTCACCGGGCCGCTGCTGGCCGGAGTCCATCTGAACCAGACCGAGGCGCCCCCCGCTACCCCGGCATGGCTCGGCTCGCCCGCTTGCTTGGAGGCGCCGGCGTTGGAGCCCGAGGCGAAGCTCGGCAACTCGGTCTCGAGCGCCTGTGCATCGGCGAAGGCGTCGTTGCTCTCGCTCGCTTCGACTCCGAAGCGAGCGGATTGAATCCGGTTGCGCCGCGGGACCGAGATCCGCCAGGAGGTGAGGAACGATCCGCTCGGGCCGGCGGAGACGCGAGAACCGTGGTCCCGGCGGTTCGCCGCCAGCAGGGTGCGGGGGTCGTGGACGGTTCCGTCGGCGTCCACCGCGCTGGCCTGCAGCGCGGTTTCGTAGCCCGCGCCTGGAATCTCCGATTCCCACGCCACCACGGCCGAGCCATCGGGGGCGGCGGCGAGGCGTGGTTCGGCGAAGAAGCGCCCTGCCGGCGGCGCGGCGATCGTGGCAGCGGCGCCGAGCGCGCCCGAGAAGGGGATGCGCCGGGAACGAATGCTTCCCCCCGCTGCCCAGACCGCAAGCGCGGACCCGGGAGCCCCGCGGGCGAGGTCGAGGCCGGAGATGCTCGAGCCCGCGCCGTCGAGCAGGCTCTGGGGAGTCGAGGCGCTGCCGGCGGCGTCGATCCGGGCGTAGAGGGCTTCGTCGCCCGAGTAGGCGAGCTCCCAGTCCCAGACAGCGACGGCGGCTCCGCCGGGGTCGACCGCCAGGTCGGGGTCGGCGCTGCCGCACCCCGAATCGAGCTCTTTGCTCGCACCGGCCACACCGCCGGTCCCGATGCGGAAGAACGCGACCGAGCTTTCGCCGCCCCAGCACTCCCCATCAGGGGCGGCGCTGCGCCTGGATCGAAAGAGGACGGTGACGGTGCCATCGGCCGCGGCGGCGGCCCGCAGCCGCACGAGCTGTTCCCCGGACCCGTAACCGGCGGCCTTGGATTCGTAGGCGGTCACGGCCGTCCCCTGCGGGAGCCCGGCGGCGGAGAGGCGAATCCATTTGACCCGCTGGTCGGCCTCGCATTCGGAGTCCGAGTAGGAGCGCGAGTAGCCGTAGGCGGCGCAGCCGTTGCCGAAGCTGCTCTCCGGCCAAAGCACCGTCAGCGCGTTCGAGGGCCCGGCGGCGAGGAGGGGCTGGCCGTAGGTGACGTACGCGGGGCTGGTCCCGCCGAACGAACCTTCCCGAGGCAGGATCGCCTGCCGGTGCTGGAGCACCCGCACGGAGGAAAGCGAGCCCGCCGCGTCGATCTGACGCGCCCTCACGTACTCGTCGACCACACAATCTCCGCTCGCCGCATCGGATTCGGCAAAACAGGAGTCGCTGCTGTAAGTGCTCTCCATCCAGACGACGGTCGCCGTCCCGGCAGCGTCGTAGCGGACGGTCGGCGCGTAGGCACTGGTGTGCGCCGCGCCCGGATCCGCCTCCGAGACCTCTACCTTGCTGCCGAGCTGGCCGTCGACGCCGATCTCGCGAGCGTCGATCGTGTACCCCTCGCCGTCAGCAAGAGGCGCAGACCACACCACCACCCCGGTGCCGTCCGGGCCGACGTCTTGTCCGAAGCCGTAACGGGTCCCGCTTTCGGTAGCCGTTACCGATGGGGACCAGCTGGCAGCCGCCCTTCCCGCGCCGAGCAGCAGGAAAATGACGAAAAGAAACAGAATCCCGAAGAGCGAGCTTCGAGCCGCGGGCCAGAGACGGCCAATGCGCAGCGACCTCAACCTGGCCTCCATAAGTGTTTACAAAAAGTCGCGGCATCCTAATCAGATTTGGTCAGTTGCTCAGAGGTTTCATAGAAACTCGGGTGTAGACAGGTGTCTGTTACCGAATATTTAGCCGGAGTTGCCTACATAACTGCGATCTTCTCCGTGCTGGGCATCGGTGGGCTCCTCCTCCGCAGGCGTGTTCTCCCGGCCTGGGAGGGTCCCCCCGCACGGCTGGCCGAGATCGTCTTCGCGATCTCCCTCCTGATCGTCGTCGCGGAGCTGCTCGGCAGCTTCGGTCTGCTGAGCGCTGGATCGCTGCTCGCCGCGATCCTCTTGGCGACGGGGACGATCTGGGCTACGGCGCGCCGCCGAGGAGGAGATCGCGGAGAGGGCGGCGCCGGCCCCCCTCCGTCGCCCCCGCTTCGTCGCGGGGCCACGGCGCTGGCCATCGCCGTCTCCCTGCTGACGATCCTGCACCTCTCGGCCGGGGTCCGCGACAGCTTCGACTTCGGGATCTACCGCCAGGACAGCACCTGGTACCACCTGCCCTTCGCGGCGACGATCTTCCAGACCGGCGACACCTGGGCCCTGCGCTTCACCGACCCGATGGCGCTGACGGCCTGGTTCTACCCGCAGAACTCGGAGCTGCTGCACGCCGTCGGGATGCTCGGGCTCGGAAATGACTTCCTCTCGCCCTTGCTCAACGTCGGCTGGGCCGCCTTCGCCCTGCTCGCCGCTTGGTGCGTGGGGCGACCTTACGGTCGCGGCCCGGAGGCGCTGATCGCCGTCGCAATCGTCCTCGACGCCGGGATGATGGAGGCGCAGGCCGGCAACGCCCCCAACGACTTGGTCGGAGTCTGCTTCCTCCTCGCAGCGATCGCCCTCCTGGTCAACGACTGTGGAACGCAGGTCGGTCGCGGCGGCGGCTGGCGTCCCACCCCGGGTCTCGTCTTCACCGCCGGCCTCGCGGCCGGCCTCGCGATCGGGACCAAGATCACCCTGCTCGTGGCGGTGGCGATGCTGACCGGCGGCCTGGTGGCCGTGGTTGCCGGCGGTCGCCGCCTGCGGATCGCCGGGGCCTGGATAGCCGGCATCCTCGCCACCGGCGGCTACTGGTACCTGCGCAACCTGGTCCATGCCGGCAACCCCCTGCCCTGGATCTCGCCGGGGCCCCTGCCCGGGCCCGACCAGCTCGGGCTCTACCCGCGCCCGCCCCACTCGGTGGCCGCGTACCTCGGCGAACCGGGAGTCTGGGTAGACCAGTTTGTGCCGGCTCTGGGCGACGCCCTCGGCCCGCTCTGGCCGCTGACCCTTGCCGCGGCGGCTGCCGGGCTGGCCCTGGGGATGAAGCGCGGCGGCCTGCAGAGGGGACTCGCCCTGATGGGCCTTGCCGCCGCGATCACCTACGCCTTGATCCCGATCTCGGCCTCCGGCTCCCCCGGTCACCCCTCAGGGTTCGAGTCTAACTTCCGCTACCTCAGCCCGGGGCTGGTCACGGGGCTCGTGCTGCTGCCCCTGCAGCGGGAGCAAGAGGGAAGCGACCCCTGGCTGCGCTACCTGCTGCCGGCGCTGGGAGGCCTTTTCCTCGTCGGGATCCTCACCTCCTCGAGCTGGTCACCGGGGCAGCTGCCGCTCGGCTTCGCCCTCGCCGCCCTCCTGGTGGCGGCTCCGCTTCTCGCTGCATGGGCAAGCCGCGGTGGCGTCCCGCGGCCGCGGCTGGCGTTCGGCCTCGCCGCCGCGCTCGGCGCGATCCTCGCCCTCGGCTTCCCCACCCAGCGCGACTACTTCCGGTCCCGGTACGTCCCTGGGCTCGCTCCCCCAGCCGACAACCCGGGCTTCCGGCAGACCCCGCAATGGCGCCGCGTCCAGGGGTGGGCGCGCGGGGTGCATGACTCCCGGATAGCCATTTCAGGACCACCGGCGGCCTTCGGCCAGTACGTCTTCTACGGCACCGACCTCTCCAACCGGGTCGAATATGTGGGCGACACGGGCTCCCGGGGCAGCTATCGGCCGATCGCCGACTGCGTGAGCTGGCGCACCGCCCTTAACCGTCGCCGTTCCCGCTTCTTAGTCGTGACTCCCGCCTCCGAGCTGGGGCCTGGCTCGATACCCCAGGAGAGCCTCTGGACCCGCGGGAGCGCGGAGGCGCACCAGATCCTCGAGGCGGCCCCCGCCACGGTCTACCGCCTCGACGGCCCCCTCGATCCGGCGGGTTGCCGCAGCGAAGGACTGCCGCCTGTGGTCAGAGTCCCCGGTGGTGGCTTTGCCGTACCGGGCAGCGAACGGTGAGTTTTGGATAAGTAACATTTTCTTTTGGTACGTTTTAAGTTCTGTTAGGGTACGAAACGTGAGAGCCACGGACGACTCAGCGACGCCGGCGAAAACGGCAAAACCTTCACTGACGCGTCCCCAGCTTCTGGCCTTCGGGGCCTTCATCCTCTTCGTCGCGCTTGCCTGGCTCGCCACCGACACGGACGCGAAAGACGCCAGCTGGAACCTGAACGGAGTCGAGTACGACCAGCTGCGAACCCTCACCCTCTTCCTGATCGGCGCCCTGCTTCCCTCCGACGCGATCATTCGCTACGGCCGGTCGATTCTCTTCTCCGACGTGGAGGACGCGGACAAGGCGGCGGAATACGCGCCCGCCACCACCACCGCGCAGCTGCTCGCGGTCGGCGTCTACCTCGCAGCCGTCATCGCGATGCTGGCCGCCAACAACATCGTCACCTCGGGCGAGGGCAAGCAAATCCTCGACGTCGCCCAGGTGCTGATCGTCGCTCTGCTGCCCTCGGACGCGGGGATCCGGTTCGGCCGGGCGCTGCTCCTGAAGAACAAGGCACCAGCCGAGCTCACGAAGGGCCAGCTGCAGCGCGTTTGAATCCTCGAGCGACCGTTTGGTCGCTCTGCAGGCCGGGCCCACGGATCGGCGGGCAAGTCCGCCTGCCTCAAAGTCCGGTTGACAACGGGAGTTGTGTTTGTACAATTACGACCGGTAAGTTCGAAACCGGAGGTGTTCTGATGGCGATGGTCATTCCCGCGATCAAAGGCAAGATGGGCAGCACGGCCTTCTTCGAGGCGAAGATGCCGGCCAGGGAGCTGGTTCACGGGGTGCGCCCCGCGCGGGACCTCGACGAGTGGGCTTCGATGAGCATCGACGAGCGAATCCAGCGCGAGCCGGACAACAAACGGATTCTCACCGAGATCGCCCCCTACATCGCCCGGGACCCAGACCGCTTCTTCGGCTCGGTCCTCATCCTCGTCTACAAGGGGGAGGTGCACTTCGAGAGCATCAAAGACGTCGGCTCGAAAGTCCCCCTGGCCTATCGCTCCGTGGCATCCGACATCGGCTTCCTGACCATCGACGGGGGGTCGCTCGTCGTCCTCGACGGACAGCATCGGCTACTCGCGCTGCAGGAAGTGATCCAGGCGAAGGTCGACGGTCCCGAGCGTGACTCGGTCCCCGACGACGACGTCACGGTGATCTTCATCAAGCACGAAGACAACCGGAAGACGCGCAAGATCTTCAACAAGGTCAATCGCTACGCGAAGAAGACCAGCCGCGGCGACGAGATCATCACCAGCGAGGACGACGGTTACGCGATCCTCGCCAGGATGCTGCTCGACGAAGGGGGACCCCTCGGCGTCCAGTACCAAGACCCGAAGACGAAGCTGCCGGAGGACATCGTCAACTGGCGCAGCAACACCCTTTCGGCGCGAAGCTGGAAGCTGACCACGATCAGCGCCGTCTTCGACTCGGTGAAGATGATCCTCACCGCGCACGGGGTGCCAAAACTCGACCCGGCTGCCCGGCCCAGCGACGATGAGCTGCGGGACTACTACGAGATCGTCGAGTCGTTCTGGAGGACCGTGCTCGGGGGGATCAGGCCCTTCGAAGAGGCGCTCCACGACGCGAAATCGATCCCCGGACGCCGCGAGGACGAAGCGCCCTACTCCCTCCTTTTCAAGCCGGCCGGGCAGATGGCCCTGGTGGAGGGACTGCTGATGGCCACCAGGGAAGGGCGTTTGAAGCTGAAGACCGCCGTCGAACGAGCCAACCAAATCCCCTGGAGCCTGAGCGCGCCGATCTGGGAGGGGGTGATAGTCAGGCTGGATGGGACGATCGACTGGCGGACCGAAGCCCGCAAGCACGCGGCCCAGCTGATCGCCTATTTGGTGGCGGCCGACGTGATGACCAAAGACGAGATCGACCGGATCAAAGTCGACTACAACGTTCAGCGAGGCTACGACTACGAGGACCCCGATCCTGGCGAGAAGCCGTTGGACCTACCCAAGCCCGTCAAGGGTGTCAAAGCCCGGAAGTAACATCCCGCGTCGCGCGAACCGAACAGGAGAGGACCAGATGAACGATCAAGCCACCGATGCCACCACCGCGGTAGCAGGGGTGATCAACCCGGGTCGCGTGCTTCACGCGCTGGGAGCGATCGGCTACACGCCCGAGAGCGCACTCTGCGACATCGTTGACAACTCGATCACCCACGGCAAAGCCTCGAAAGTGTGGATCGAGCTGGTGCCCGAGCCGGGAATGGCTGAGAACCGTCGCAACAACGCGTCGCACTACATCGTCGCCGACGACGGAGTAGGGCTCGACGAAGCCGGGCTAAGTAACGCGTTGGCGCTGGGCTCGGAGCCCCCCGCCGAGGGTGGGCTCGGTAAGTTCGGCATGGGTCTGAAGTCGGCGGGTCTCTCACAGGGTAGGCGGATAACCCTCCTCTCCAAGACGGCGGGGGGTGAGCTCCTCAAGCGCGTCCTCGACATCGACCACGTGGAGGAGGCCGGCGCTTATGAGCAGCTGTCGGGGGAGCTCTCCGAGGCCGATCGTGGGATCTGGGATCAATTCCTCGGCGAGGCAGACAGCGGCACGATCGTCGTTATCGACAAGGCCCACCGAGACAACCAACCCAGCATCAAATCATCTAGGAAAAACCTCGAGCGCGAACTCGGGATCATCTACTACTACTTCCTCGTTGGCGAGGACGCCGTGGAGATGCAGCTTGACGGGAAGTTGGTTGCTCCCTTTGATCCGTTGTTCGCAGCGGAGGCGGAGAGCAATGGCGACCTCGACGAGCACGAGTGGGACGGCCGCTCCGTACGCTGGCTTGCGAAACGTCATGACCTGGTCATCGACCAGGAGCAGGATGTCCGCGTACAAGTGGAGATCACTCAGCTTCCGCATCCGCCGACTTTCGGAGATGAACAGTCGAGTGTCCGGCGGCAATACATGATCGGTGCCGGCAACTACGGCTTCTACGTCTATCGAAACAAGCGGCTTATCTCTCGGGGGGAGCGCTTCACTGACATCATTCCCTTCGACCAGGACTACTACGCTTTCCGAGGGCGGATCCTGATCGACGACGACGCAGATGCGGTCCTCAACATCGATGTCAAGAAGTCGCGGGTGTTGCTTTCGGAGGACGCGCAATCAGCACTCAGCGAGGATGTCTATGAGCCCCGCGTGAAGAGCAGGCGAGCCTGGCTGACCGCCGGCGAAGCCCTCAAACGGTCCCTGGGGATCAACACTCAAGACCAGGCGAACGAACGGCTTGCCGAGAGCGAAGAAATCGATGTCCTTCCCTCTGAGCCGGACTCAACCGAGATCGAGGAGCGCCGCGACGAGCGCCGTAAGCAGCAAGGGGAAACGCGGCCGGTCAATGACGATGAGAGGAAGCAGGCTGAAGTCCGCCAGCAGCGAGTGCTGGTCGAGGAGTTCCTGCTCGACAACGTGGTGTGGGAGCGGGCCTACGATCCCGCGATCGGCACGATCGTCCGGCTCAACGGCGGTCATCGTTTCGTGCGCCATGTCTTCCAGCATTACGCTCAGAACCTCGGGGTAACGCTTGTACTCAACGCTTTCTTCCTCTGCCTCGCGCGCTCTGAAAGTTATGCCGTGACGAACATGGATAAGAGCGCTGCCGAGTTGGAGGAGATTTTCGAGAGAATGCGACAAATCTTCAGCGAGCAGGTGGCAAAGGTGACCATGGAGGTGCTGGAGCCCGAGCTCACCGAGGATGACGTCTAGGTGAGGAACCTTTGCTCGAAGTCAACCTTGGCTCGGTCGGCGCCTGCAGCTGGCGACCTTACGTTTACCTCGGTTTTTCCTGCGCCGAGCACATCGTCTACGTAGGGCAGACGATTGACAAGCGCGGCTTCATGGGTCGGTGGATCGATCACCTCTCACGCGGTGCGGATTCGTCGTTCTGCGCGCGCCTGGCCGAATACGACGAAAAGGCGTTTGACCGGATCACCGACCTGCGGATCCTCGCCTGGGACCTCGGAGACGATCCGAACTTCCACACCTTGGAGACGAGCCATCGCGAGGCGGTCGAGTTCTTAGTTCAAAAGGACCTGCGAAACGCGCGCCTGGATCCGTGGCTGAAACCGATCTCCACAGTGCGCTTCTCACCCGCCGTGAATCGTGATTTCGTCAAGGAAAAAGCTTCGGAGATCGTCGATGAGTTCAAGGCCCACTACGAGAGGTCGGGCTCAGCTCAGCCCTAGACATGGCACATGGTGCAGGCCATCGCGTCGTCCTCCTCGTCGAGAACACCACTGAGGACGTCGGAGAGGGGGCGGTTGGGGCGTGCTTTCTTTTCGCGTGACATCGCCTCCTCGTGCTGCTTGACGATCTCCTCGCGGCGGGCGATCAGCTCGCGCAGGCTCTCGCCCTGGGACCAGGTGAACTGGCGGCCGCTGGCCTGGGCCTCGAACTTGACCTTGTCCTCGTATTCGATCGCGCGCTCGAAGAGCTCGGGATGTTCGTCGGCGAGCTTCACCCACTCGTACTTGCGCTGGAAGAAGCAGAAGAAGCAGCCGGAGCGGGTGCGCCACTCGTAGTACTTCGGCAGGCCAACGCCTGCTTCGTCGAGGATCGCGAGGATGTCTTCTTTGACGAGCCCATCCTCTTTGAAGGGGAAGCGGGCGGTGACGCCGGGTTTGCGGGAGATGTAGCCCTCGCGATCCTCGTCGGCGCGGATGCCGATGTAGGTGCAGACGGCGTCGTCCCCGATCCAGGCCTCGAACGGCTTGATCTTCAGGTTCTTGGTGCACCAGCGCATCTGCGGCGAGGGCAGGGCGCCGCCGAATACCCAGAGCCAGTGGTCGAAGTCGCGATCGGCGTTGAGCCGCGCGATCGGCTTGCCGAGCACCGTTTCCAGCCGCTGCAGGTACTCGTAGGTCTCGGGCAGCTCGCGGCCGGTGTCGCAGAAGAAGTACTCCATCTCCGGCACGCGGTCGCGCATGTAGATCGCCAGGGCGGCCGAGTCCTTGCCGCCGGAGAGGCCGAGGACGTGGCGCATCTGGTCCTCGCTCATGCTTGCTTCAGCTTTTGTTCCGCGGCGGGCACCTCGTCAGTTGTAGCCGGTGCCGAGGACAGAAGCCGGTCGGAGAGCACTCCCAGCAGCGCTCGCGAGGCCTCGTCGCCGAGGCGCCCGTCGAGCGCCACCAGCGCCCCGTCGAGGACGTCGCTGACAATCCCCTGCACCGACTCGTCGACTCGCACGAGCACGGCCCGCTCGGTCCCGTCCGGCGCCGTCAGCGTCACCCGCCGCGCCTCGAACCCCTCTCCCTTCGCCTCCTTAAGCTCGTGGTAGAGGAGCTCGAGCCGCTGGAACCACTGCGCCCGCTCGGCCAGCAGCGCTTCGAAGAGGCCGACGTCGTGGTCGGTCCAGCTGCCCGGAGGCTTCGAGACCAGGCTCATCGCCAGCGCCTCTATCCAGTCCTCGTCGTCGAGGTGCTCGTCGCAGGCCATGGTGAGGAAGGAGCGCATCTTCGGCTCGATCACCTGCTTCAGCAGCGGCCGACTGCGGGTGCGCAATTCCTCCCGCAGAGCCGGCCGCGGCCCGGCGTTGCCGAACCCGGTGTGGAGCAGGTCGCCGATCTTCTCGATCAGTCGCGGGTACTCGGAGCCGAGCTCGGCCAGGGCCCCCCGCAGCTTCTCCACGTACTCGGTCGCGGCCTTCTCGTCCTGCTTGCGCGGGCTCGCCGCGAAGGGCTCCACCCCGCAGGCCGCGGGCAAGGCGTTGAAAAGCAATTGGTCGGGCTCGCGCGCTTCCAGCAGCGCCTTGCAGGCGGCCCGGGCGACCTCAGACGTCTCTTTGGTGTTCTTCGTGTAGTCGGGGAGGCTGTTGGCGAAGGCGATCAGGGGGCGGACCACCGCCAGGGTCGTCTCGTTCCGGGTTCGTGCCCTCGCGCCCGCCGGCGCGTCCGGGACGAGCGCGCCTCGCAACTGCTCGAAGACGCTGGCGCGCACCCCGACCAGCGAGGCACGCTTCAGCGCGAAGCGCTCCGGCGTCTTCAGGAGGCGTTCGACGTGGGCCGTTTCGACCATGGGCTGGAAGCTCCCGTCCTGGTATAGGAAGACGTCCTCGGCCCGGTACTGCAGGGCGGCGGAGAGCAGGATCGGGAGCACGCCCACCTTCATCCCGAACGGCGGCCCGGTCAAATCGCGGTAGAGCGCGTCGACCGCGACCGGCTCCTCGACCGCGTCGTCGAGGAGCTTCATCAGGTGCTTCCAGACCTTGGCCAGGTCGCTCGACCGCGGCGGGTCGCCGAAGCCCCAGCTCTCGCCGCGCTGGCGGTGCAGGCCGGTGTAGCTGAGCACCGCCTCGTAGATCGCCCGCTCCGGCCCGAAACCCTCGATCCCGAGGCTCTCCTCGTGCTCGTGGGTGAACATCGCCTCCAGCACCATCCGCCGAGCCTTCGCGCCCTGGCTGGTCAGCTCGCGGCGGTTGATCATCTCGTTGCGAACCACCGGCGTCAGCGGGTAGCGCTCGTCGCAGATCTCGGAGAGGAGCCGAGAGAACTGGGCTTGGGCGGCCGCTTTCACCCGCTTCCCCGAGTGAAGCCAATAGACGCCGCGCCGCTCTGGCGCGAAGGCCTCGTCGACCCGGTCGCTCAAGCGCGCCTGCAGGGCGGCGACCCGGTGCCGCATCTCTCGCCGCGCGACTGCGTCGCGCTCGAGCTCGGGCGCGCCGGCGAGGACCGAGCTGGCGGCGGCGAACTCCAGCGCCGCTTCCCTCACCTCGGCGCCGAAGGGCGACCAGACGACGACCAGGGGCAGCCCGTCGCTCGTCTCGGCCGGCAGCTTCGCCGGCGCCTTCGACTCCGCCAGCACGTAGAGGACCACGCCGTCGGCGTCATCCGAGCTGGCCTCGATCTCCTCCGGCAGCTGCCGCTCGTAGCGGCACTCGAAGTAGCGAAGGACGTGGTGGCGCTGGCTATGGCGCCGCGCGACTGCTGCCCGCAGCGGCCGCGCTTCGGCCAGGGTCGCCAGCGTCTGCTCCTCCTCGCCACCGGCCACGGCCAGCCGCTCGCGGGCGGCGCGGATGTGCCCCGCGGTGTCGAAGTCCGAACCCTCCCAGACCCGGTACTCGCCGGCGAAGTCTCGGAAAGTAAGCAGGCTGCGCTCGCGCAAGCGGTCGAGGACGGCCCGCACGCCGTCGCGCGTGTCGGCATCGCCGTCGGGGCCGACAAGCGCCTCCTCCACCGCCCCGGCGCTGGCGACGAGGCGCTCCGGGCCGCTGAGCACGTTGAGGATCCCGATCGTCTTCAGGGCCCGCAGTTCCATCTCCTTCAGCCCCTGGGCCTCTTCGATCCGTCCCGCGACCTCCCGCGCCCGCTCCCCCTCGGGACCGGCGAGCACGGCAGCCGAGCCGTCGCTGAAGAAGTAGTCGTAGAGGTCGTCGAGCCGGACGAAGGGAACCGAGCCGGCACTGACCTCTTCGCGCCCGAGCAGGGCGGGGAGCGCGTGCGGGGCCTCGCTGGTCAGGTAGGCGACGAGGGAGCGATCGTGCTGCCCGAGCTGCGCCGCCAGGGTGGGCAGGGCGACGGCGACGGCCGGGTGCAGGGGGTAGACCTCCGCGGCGGCGGCTCCGAAGCTGGCGAGCGTCTTGCTGCCGGTGGCCTCGGCGAGTTCCCCGGCTGCCTTGACGCAGCTCTTCGCCACCGCTTTTTGCAGGTCCTTCGGCCCGGTGAAACGCAGGGCGTCCGCGAGCAGGGCGATCGAGTGAGCGGTGTTGGCGACGAAGGGGACGTCCTCGAAGCGGCCGTGGACCTTGCGCCACTCCCGCCGCCTCGTGTCGCCGGCGCTGCCGAGGTAGTCCTCGAAGCCGAGGTGGGCGAGCGTCAACAGCGCTCCCCCGAAGCGGGACCGAGAAGAGACCCGCTCCGCCAGCTGCTGCAAGAGGTAGAGGTCGCTGCCGGCGTGCTCGGCCGCGTACTCGAGGTTCTTCCCGAGCTCGTCCACCACCACCAGCACGGGCGCGGTCTCGATCAGCTCCTCGAAGACGTCGAGGACGAAGGCCTGGTCGTGCTCTTCGGCCTCGACCGCCTTGCGCAGCCGCCCGACCAGCGCCGGCTTGCGGCGCTTGCTCCAGAAGGCTTCGGCGCCGTGGCACAGCGCCCGCACCAGCGCCGCCGCCACCGGCTCCTGGTGGGCCGTCACCATCGCCGCGATCGCGCCCCGTTCGGAGATGCCGAGGCTGCGGCGCTCGCGCACGAAGACGTCGGCCAGCTGCGGGTCGGCCTCCCGCAGGAGCTTGATCGCGGCGCGGTGGGCCGGCTCCCCCTTCGCTCCCAGGAGCGCGCTCAGCAGCAGCGCGAAGGACGACTTGCCCGAGCCGTAGGGGCCGGTGATCGAGAAGGCGCGGGAGCGCGGCTCCTCCTGCAGGGAGATCGCGATCCGGCGCAGGGCGTCGAGGACGTGTTCGCCGACCGCGTACCCGCGCAGGGCCTCGGGATCGCCGCGGTCCTCGTCGAGGCTGACCGACCGCACGCTCCGGTGCCCGACCTCGATCACGTCTCGCAGCAGCGTCATCTTGGCTTTGCCTTCCCCAGGCGCCGGGAGTAAAAGGTGTCGAGGATCGACTGCTGAACGTCATCGAGGACGTTCTCGAAGTCGAACGCCTCCGGCAGCACGAGCTGGCGGTTGCCGGCGGCGTGGGTCAGCTCGATCGTCCCCTGCTCTTCGGCGAAGCGGGCGAGCGCGTCGCCCAGCGCGGTCTCGGTGAGGGCAAAGGCCCGGCCGGGCGAGCCCTCGTTGCGGGCCAAGCCGGCGACCCCGAGCACCTTCGCCCCGCTCTCGGTTGCGTGGGCGTAGTCGAGACAGGCGTAGACGACGATCTCGTCGGGGAGGTTCTGCTTCGGGCCGCTGTTGACGCTCCAAGCGCGCGCGTCCCCTGGCATCGGCCGGATCAGCCCGAGCTCCGCGAAGGGCGAGTCGACCGAATCCTCGAGCAGATCGCGCCCTTTGGTGACGCTCCCGTACATCCGCAGCAGGCAGCGCACGTCCTTGTCGAGGGAGTTGTCTGCCACCTCCCCCCAACCCTGCTCGTCGCGGAAGCGCCGCAGCTCCTCCAGCAGCGCTTCGTCGCTGAACTCCGGCGAGTAGGGGCTGTTGAAGATCGCCCACCAGGCGGGCGCCCGGCAGGGAGGCCGCAGCAGGTACCAGTGCAGAAGCCAGAGCGAGCCCGGGTCCTCGAGGTAGGGGTCCCAACCGTCGTCACCCAGCAACTGCTCGCCGAACCCGCTGGGGACGAGGTTCGTGAGGCGGGAGTTCTCCTCGTCGCGAACCTCGTCGAGGACCTTGTAAGCGAGGCACCAGTAGCGGATAGCCCGAACCATGTTCTTGCCGACGCCAAGGCGGGTGGTCGCGTCCTTGCGGTTGAAGACGCCGCCGTCCTCGGCGGCCGCGTCGAAGCCCTTCTTCAGCCACCCGTAGCGGGGGTGGAAGGTCTCGTGGCGCGCGAAGGTCGCCTGCAGGTCGTTCTTGGCCGGGGCGGCGACGCTCATCGCGCGACCACCTCTTGCGGCTCGGCGGCGGCCGCGCGGATGCGAGCGACCGCGGCGGCGAGAAGGTCCGCGGCGCGGTCGACCTCCGCGCTCGTGGTCGGCCGCCCGATCCCGATCCGCACCGACTGCTCAGCCGCCTCCTGGTCGAGCCCGATCGCGGTCAGTACGTGAGATGGCGTCGGGGTCGCCGCCGAGCAGGCGCTGCCGGCGGAGATCGCGAGCCCGGGGCAGTTCGCGATCAGCGCTTCGGCGTCGAGCCCGGGGAACCGCAGGTTGAGGTTGCCGGGCAAGCGGTCCGCCGGCCCGTTCAGCTCGACGCCCTCGACCTCTTCACGAAGCCTCTGCAAGAAGCGATCGGATAGCGCCCGCAGCCGCTGCGCCTCCTCCTCCCGGCTCGCCGTCGCCAGCTCAGCGGCGGCGCCGAGGCCGACGATCCCGGGAACGTTGAGGGTGCCGCTGCGCAGCCCGCGCTCGTGGCCCCCGCCCTCGATCTGCGGCGCCAGCAACGGCTGCAGCTCACGGCGGACGTAGAGGGCGCCGATCCCCTTCGGCCCGTGGAGCTTGTGCCCGCTGAGCGAGAGCAGATCGATGCCGTCGCGGCCGACGTCGAGGTCGACCTTGCCGACGGCCTGCGCCGCATCGGTGTGGAAGTAGGCCCCCTTCTCATGGGCGATCGCCGCGATCTCGGCCAGCGGCGGCAGCGTCCCGATCTCGTTGTTGGCGGCGGCCACCGAGACGAGGAGGGTCCGCTCGTCGACCGCGGCTCGCAGCTCTGAGAGCGAGGGCTGGCCCGCGGCGTCGACGGCCAGCTCGATCACCTCGTAGCCATCTCGCCGCAGCGAGCGGGCGGCCTCCAGCACGGCGGGATGCTCGGTCGCCAGCACGACCAGTCGATCGCGTTCGGACCCTCTCGTCATGCCCTTCAGCGCGAGGCTGTCGGCCTCGGTGGCGCCGGAGGTGAAGACGATCTCCCGCCGGTCGGCCCCGATCGCCCGAGCCACCCGCTCCCGCGCCGACTCCACCGCGGCGGCAGCGTCCTGCCCCGCCGCGTGCTGAACGCTCGCCGCGTTTCCGAACCGCTCGCCGAAGTACGGCAGCATCGCCTCCAGCACCCGCGGATCGACTGGGGTGGTGGCCTGGTAATCGAGGTAGACGAAGTCAGTCGAAGCCATCTGGTCCGGCCGATTCTTCCGTCTCGGTCGGATGGCCTAGCCTGTGGAACAAAGCGCAGAGACGGCAACGAGAGGCGAGGAATCCGGCTTGGATTTAGGCAGGCATGCAATCGAGCAGTTGCGGCATGCGGAACTGACTTCGGCGGCTACTCCAGAGCAGGTAACCCGACAGGAGGAGGAGCTGGAGAAGATGGTCAAAGCCCTCGGCGAGGGCAGCAGCTCCCTGAATCAGCGGGCTACCACGCTCGCCGCTTTGGCAGCAGCGGCGTTGGGCGCATTTGGAGTCTTCTCCAGTCAGGTGGGTGACATCGATCCCCAGTGGCTGTCCATCGTCGCGGCAACCTTCGTGGGAATTGCTGCCGTCACTTTGGTTGCCGCTGCCGGGTTCGCTCTAGCGTCCGTTCTTCCCGGCGGGAAATGGACTGCGACCTTCGCGGCTCGAGTGGAATCGGTAGCGGAAGGAAAGCTCGATCCCAAGCTTCACTCACGTCATCTACTTAGAGCGACCAAGGAGCAGCTTGAGCGGAACTACCAAAAGGCAACGCTGATGAAGAAGGCCTACTGGCTAACCGGAATTGCACTCGTGGCCGCAACCGTAGCTGTCATGGCAGCGCTCGTCGGGGCCGTTGTCTGATCGCATGACCCCATGAGCAACTCTCAGGTCCCAGGCGGCGTCGTGCACGAGCTGCCCGCAGACCTACAGGCGGCGCTGGTCGCGGACGCCGCGGTGCTCGAGACCTGGAAGGACATCACTCCGCTGGCGCGGAACGAGTTCATCTGCTGGGTTGAGGACGCGAAGCAGGAGAAGACGCGGGAGCGGCGGATTCGGCGGATTCGGGAGGAGCTGGAAGAAGGGCAGCGGCGGCCGTGCTGCTGGCCGGGATGTAAGCACCGGGAGCGGAACGGGAGGTAGCGGGCGTCGGCCTCGCTCCGGCGCCGGGCGGCGCCGGCCGCGTCGGCCACCTCGCCTGGCTCGGCCAGCCAGTCCATATCCCCTGGCGCGCGGGCGAGGAAGCCGTCCAGCGAGGCGGACATCAAGAGGATCAGGCGCGATCGGGCCCGGAATCGACATCCTCGACCAGCCTCGCGACCTCCACCCGGGAGCCGACGTCGAGCTTGCGGAAGATGTTGCGCAGGTGGCTCTCGACGGTCTTCTCGCTGAGGAACAGCTCCTTGGCGATCTCGGCGTTGGTCATCCGGTCGACGAGGAGCTGGGCGACTTCCCGCTCCCTGCCGGTGAGGGAGTCGAGGCCGCTCGCCTCGCCGGCGGCGGGGCGGCTGCGGCGGGAGGTTCGGTGTCCGAGCCGCCCTAGCTCCTGCTCGACGCGGTCGCGGTGGCGGAAGGCCTTGCACTGGTCGAACTCCTCGGCCGCGAGGGCGAGCTGCTCGACGGCGCGGTCGCGGTCGCCGGCGGCGGCGAGGGCTCTTCCGGCGAGCTCGCGTGAGGCCGCGCGGTCGATGCGGGCGCTGAGCCCGCCGGCGACCTCCGCTGCGGCAAGCGCGAGCCTGGCTGCGGCCCCCGCCTCTCCCTGAGCAAGCAGCACCTCCGCCTCCGCGCGGTCGGCCCAGGACCGCGCCATCGGCAGCCCCGTCTCCACAGCCGACTCCCGCGCGTGCCGCCGGCTCTCTTCGGCGAGCTCGAGCCGTCCGGCGCCGACGGCGGCCCGGGTCAGTTCCAGCGCCGCGTGGGCGCGCCAGCCGCCGGGGATCTGCACGGCGCCGCTCCCCCCCATCTTCGAGGTGAAGGTGTCGGTCGCCCGCTCGTACTGCCCGTCCTCCCTGAGGGCGATCCCGAGGCAGAGGCCGGCCCAGCTGCTGATCGCGCTGTCGCCCAGCTCGGCCGCGATCGCGGTCGCCTCTTCGCCGCTGGCCTTTGCGCCCTCCACGTCTCCCTGCACCGCCTGGGCGAAGGCGAGGTTGAGCAGGCTCCAGGCCAGTTGCAGCTGGTTGCGGCTGACCCGCGCCGCCTCGGCCGCGGTCGAGAGGATCTCGAGCGAGAGGTCGATGTCGCCGAGCATCCAGCCGCAGGTCCCGACGCAGGGGACGAGGGTGGGGGCGAACGCGGCGCGGCCGCTCGCCCTGCCCACCTTGATCCCGCGCAGACCGTGGGCGACGACGTCCTCGAACTCGTCCAGGTACATCTCCGCGGCGGCGAGGCAGCCGATCGCGTCGAGGCGCTCGGCCAGCTCCTCGTCGGAGAGGTCGTCGATCAGCCCGATCACGCCGGGGCGGTTGCGCTGCGCCTCCTCGATCCGGCCGCCGAGCGCGCAGCCCATCAGGTGCGCGCCCGCAGCGGCTGCGCGGAGCGGCCGGTTCTCGATCCCCTCCGCCGCGGCAACGGCCCGCTCCCCCCACTCGGGCATCTCCTCGAAGCGGCGGTCGTAGAAGCGGTCCATCAGCTTCGCGATCAGCAGGGCGACCGCGTCGGGACTCCCCTCGGCGAGCGCCTCCTCCAGCGCGCCGTCGAGGCGGGCACCGGCGCGCTCCCGGTCCCCGAGGGCGTGCTCGAAGGTGGCGCAGGCGATCGTCATCCCGACCTCGAGCTCGCGCTGGCCTGGGGCGACGCTGTCGAGCGCCGCCAGCGCCGCCTCGTAGGCGCCGATGAAATCGCTCAGCGAGGTGAGCAGGCCCGGTAGGGGCAGCAGCAGTTCCTGGCGCAGCTCGGTCGGGGCGTCCTCGGGCAGCAGGCGCAGCGCCGCCCGCAGCCAGCGGACCGCACTCGCGGGCGCTCGCGCCGCCGAAGCGAGGGCTGCGTCCCGGAGCAGCTCCACCGCCGCCAAGTCTCCGAACTGGGCCGACTGCTCGACGTGATGGGCCCGCACGGCGAGCCCCTCGCGGCCGTCGCGGAGAAGCTCGGCGCAGAGCGAGTGGATCGCCAGCCGGGTCCCTTCCGGCACCGCCTCGTAGACGGCGGAGCGGACCAGGGGATGGCGGAACTGGAAGCGGCGGGGGACGTCGGTGGCGCGGATCAAGTCGGTCGCAGCCAGCTCGTCGAGGGCGGCCAGACCCTCGCCCGGCTCCAGCCCCGCGGCCCTGATCGAGAGGTCGAGGCTGAAGGGATCGCCGACCGCCGCCGAGGCGTTGGCGAGGGCGCGGCCGCCCTCGGAGAGGGCGCCGAGCTCCCGGTCGATCGCCAGCCCGATCGCCTCCGGCACGCCCTCGAGCCGGTCGTCGACCGCCCGCGGGGCGGCGACAGACTCGGCCCGCGAGAGCTCGAGGATGTAGAAGGGGTTGCCGCCGCCCTGCGCGAGGATCTCCTCCGCCCGCGGGTTGCCGGCGAGGAGCGCGCCGGCGTCCTCCGCGCTCAGGGGCCCGAGGCGCTGCAGGCCCAGGCTGCCGCCGTCGGCGGCGGCGCGGATCTCGCTCATCACCGAGGAGTCGAGGCGGCGGGTCCGGTAGCCGAAGGCGATCATCACCTTCGCCCGCGGCGGCCGGCGCAGCAGGTGGCCGATCAGCTCGAGCGAGGCGCGGTCGCTCCAGTGCAGGTCGTCGAGCGTGATCAGGACCGTCTTGCCCGGGGCCAGGCAGGCAAGCAGCTCGCGGACGGCGCCGTAGACCCGGATCCGGTCTTCGGGGGCGGGGGCCGGGGAGTCGCCGGAGGCGAGCGGCCGCATCGCCGGGAATGCGGAGGCGAGCTCGTCGACCTGCTCCTGGTCGAGCGCCCCGAAGGCCGACCCCGGCGCGGCCTCGAGGAAGCTGTCGAGGGCGTCGACGAAGAGGCCGAACGGCAGCTCCCGCTCGAACTCGGCAGCGCGGCCGTGGAGGACGACGCAGCCGCGGCTGCCGGCCCGCTCGGCCAGCTCCCGCAGGAGCCGGGTCTTCCCCATCCCCGGATCGCCTTCGACCGCGGCAAACCGCGCGGCGCCGCCCTCGGCCTCCGCGAGCCGAGCGGTGAGGAACTCCAGTTCTCGATCCCTGCCGACGAGCGCCGTCGCCATCTCCACGTCCTTTCCAACCCACCCTAACCCTGAAATCCGGTTCTCAGGGTCGGATCAGGGTCTGCCCCTGATGTCGGGGGGACGGCGCGAGGCGAGGCTGCGGTCATGCAATCACCCAACCGCAGAGGAGTGGAAACCATGCAACGCAGGAACATCGCGGCCCGCGCCGCGCAGTGGAGCTCGAATCACCGCAAGCTGGCCATCTGGGGGTGGCTGGCGACGGTCGTCGTCCTCTTCGGCGTCTTCGTCGGCGGCGAACTGGTCGAACGCAAGGAAGTCTCCGCCGTCGACGCCTTCTCCGGCGAGTCCCGGCAGGCCGAGCGCGCCCTGACCGACGCCGGGCTGCGCCCGACCGAAGAGGTGCTGCTGATCCAGAGCGACTCCGCCACCGCCGGCGACCCCGCCTTCGAATCGATAGTCGAGCGGTCCGCCGCGGAGCTGCGGCAGACCGCACACGTCGAGAACGTCGCCACCCCGTCCGAAGGGGGCGGAGCGATCTCCGAGGACGGGCACTCGGTGCTGGTCGACTTCGAGATCGCCGGTCCCGAGAAGGACTCGGCGAAAAACGTCGAAGCCAGCGAAGCGACGGTCGCGGCCCTGAACAGGGGCGAGCCCGGCTTCAGCGTCGAGCAGTTCGGCGCGGCGTCGACTGACAAGGGGCTACAGGAAGCCTTCACCTCCGACCTCGGCAAGGCGGGAATGATCTCGCTGCCGCTGACCCTGCTGATCCTCCTGGTCGCGCTGGGTGCGCTGGTCGCCGCCTCGGTGCCGCTGATCCTCGCCCTGACCGGCGTGCTGGCGACGATGGCGGCGGTCATCCTCCCCAGCCAGCTGCTGCCGCTCGACGGCAACGTCGACGCGCTGATCCTGCTGATCGGCCTCGCGGTCGGGGTCGACTACTCGCTGTTCTACATGCGGCGCGAGCGCGAGGAGCGCGCCTCCGGCAAGAGCCCGCGCGAGTCGCTGCTCGCGGCCGCGGCGACCTCGGGCCGCGCGGTGATGATCTCCGGGATCACGGTGATGATCGCGATGTCGGGGATGTTCATCACCGGCGAGGCGACCTTCGAGTCCTTCGCCCTGGTCACGGTCGCGGTGGTCGCGATCGAGCTGTTCGTCTCGCTCCTGGTCCTGCCGGCGGTCCTCGCCTGGCTCGGCGACCGGATCGAGAAGGGGCGGCTGCCGCTGGCCGGTAGACGCCGCAGCCGGCGGGAGAGCGGGGGCGCCTGGCGCCGCGTCGTCACCGCGGTGACCCGCCGGCCGCTGGTCTCGGCGATCGCCGCAACCGGCCTCCTGCTGGTGATGGCGATCCCCGCCCTCAGCATGCAGACGACCCAGACCGGCAGCGACGACCTGCCCGCCGACCTGGCGGTGATGAAGACCTACGACCGCTACACGGCGGCCTTCCCGGACAAGGCGAACGTCAACGAAGTCGTGGTCGAGGCGGACGATGTCCGCAGCGGCGACGGGGCCCTTGCCGTCGAGGAGATCGTCGCCGCCGCCGAGCGCTCGCCGACCTTCATCGGCACGCCGGAGGTCACCTACAGCGAGGACGGCAGCGTCGCCTCCGTCGCCGTCCCCAGCGACGGCAACGGCACCGACGACGCCTCGATCGCGGCGCTCGACGAGCTCCGCGACGACGTCGTCCCCGCCGCGCTCACCGACACCAGCGGGGTCGAGGCCAACGTCACCGGCGGTGCGGCGGCGACCGAGGACTTCGGGCAGGTCCTCTCCGAGCGGCTGCCGCTGGTCTTCGCCTTCGTCCTCGGGTTCGCCTTCCTGCTGATGCTGTTCACGTTCCGCTCGATCGTCGTCCCGATCAAGGCGATCGTCCTCAACCTGCTCTCGGTGGGCGCCGCCTACGGAGTGCTGGTCGCGGCGTTCCAGTGGGGCTGGGCGGAGTCGCTGCTCGGCTTCGAGTCCAACGGCGGAGTCACGAACTGGTTGCCCGTCTTCCTCTTCGTGATCCTCTTCGGGCTCTCGATGGACTACCACGTGTTCATCCTCACCCGGGTCCGCGAGCTCTACGACCGGGGGATGAGCACCGACGACGCGGTCCGCGAGGGCATCTCGCAGACGGCGGGCACGGTCACCTGCGCCGCCGCCGTGATGATCGGCGTGTTCTCGGTGTTCGCGACCCTCTCCTTCATCGACTTCAAGGAGATGGGGGTGGGCCTGGCGTCGGCCGTCCTGATCGACGCGACGATCATCCGCGGGATCCTGCTGCCGGCGACGATGAAGCTCCTCGGCGACCGCAACTGGTACCTGCCGGGCTTCCTCGAGCGGATGCCGCAGTTGCGCCGTCGTCGCGTCGAGGTCGGCGGCGAGCCGGAGCCGGCCCGCACCTGAGAGCGATCCAAAGCCAAACCGCGACCGGCGCTCCGAGAGGGCGCCGGTCGCGGGATCGGAGGCCCGAGATGCCCGACTTCCTGCTTCAACACCGACACGACCCCGGCGAGTGCGAGACGGCCTTCGCCGCCTGGCGCTCCTACGACAGCCCCCTGCGGGGGCGCCCGGCGCCCTCCACCTGCCTCGCCGGCGGCCACCGGATCTGGTGGTGGGTCGAGGCCCCGGACGAGGCCCTCGCGCTCGCCCATCTTCCCGACTTCGTCGCCGCGAGGACCGAGGTCACCCCCGTCCGCTACGTGGAGGTCCCCTGATGGGCCTCAGCCGCCCCGCCGTCCGGGCGAGGTGCCCGGGGTGATCGGCTCGATCCCACGCTCGGCGGCTTCTTCTGCGATCGCGCGGTTCATTTCTTCGAGACTTCCGCCGTGGGGCGCCTTGACCGGCTCGCATGGCTCGACTGGTCCTTCGGCGATCCCAAAGTGGGCTTCGTAGCCACCTTCGGGATCCACCGTGTATGGACCCGTCGGTCCGTTGACGATGACGCTCAGATCGGGGCTGGCGCCCGGGGCTCCATAGATGACGACGCTCTGATCAGCATCGAACTCCGTCGGATCGAGGGTGATGTTCCCTTTCGAGTCGTAAAGTTCGTCGGCGGAGATTTCACCGCGGCGGTACTGCTCGGAGATCTCGCCGTACTGCTCGGCGGTCATGATTCCGATCGTCATCGCCGCCCCGGGTCCGGCCATGGTCCCACCGCTGAGGCTTCCCCCCAACGGGCTTTTCACGGTTGAGGGCTTGTAGCGCGCCTCGCGGCAGGTCATACCAACCGGTAGCCAGTCGATCTCGGCAGGAATTCCGGCTTCCTCCAAAGCCGCTTCCAGACCGGGGGCGTCTTCGGGGCTGTTGACCTTGATCGTCGTCCCGCCACCATCCTGCGTTTCGACTGCGAAGGCCTTGGAGCCAGTGTCGCTGCCGGCGTTGATCGCGATCACCGTCGCCAGGGTGGCAAGGGCGGCGCCGCCGGCGAAGGCGACGCGGGGTGCACGCCGGCGCCAAGCCGGAGTGGCGATCGAGGCTCCCTCTGCCTCCAGCCGCGCCGCTGCAGCTCCGCGCTCGGCCACCTCATCCTTGAGACGGGTGAGCAACCGCTCCTCGAAGTTGTCATCTTGTCTTCGCTGCTGGGTCATAGGTCCTCCTCGTTCGAGGTTTCTCGGGTTGCGCTCTCGAGCTCCGTGCGGAGCTTTCGACGGGCCCGGTGAAGTCGAACCCGGGCGGTGGCAGGGTGCATGCCGGCGGCCGCGGCGGCTTCCTTGAGGCTGAGCTCGTCGATGGCGACGAGCTCCAAGATGGTTCGCTCGCTCTTCGGCAGGCGATCCATCGCCCGATAGAGCTGGCGGGAGCGTGCCGCGGCGTCGATCCGCGCGTCCATCCGTGCCGCGTCGTCCTCGTCGAGCAGCGCGCTGCCGCGCAGCCGCGCCTCCCCCGCCCGCTGGCGGTTGCGCCGGCGGCCATCGTTGGCGACGAGGGTGCGGGCGATCCCGAAGAGCCAGGTCCGTGGGGCGCCCCGGCGAGGTCGGTAGTTGTGGGCCGAGTCCACAGCGGCGAGGAAGATCTCCGCGGTCAGATCGGCCGCGCGCTCGCGGTCGCCGACGCGACGGACGACGAAGCTCCCCACCGCCTCGACGTGCTCGCGATAGAAAAGCTCGAAGAGGTCGGCGTCGAGGCCGATCAGGGACAGCTGCTCGGGGCCGACGCCGCGCTCGCGGGCGGCGACGACACTGAGTCGACGGCTGAGGGCACTCGGTGGGTTTGGCAAGACCGGTTGAGGCTCCATACCTCTCATTGGTCGCGGAGCCCGAAAGTGTTTACCGCGATCTAGTCTTGCGGTCCAGATTGCACCGTTTGCGGATACTTGCGAGATGAATGACGCGAGCGAAGCGGCGCTTGCGGAGCGCTTCCGCAGCAGGGCCCCGGAGATCGAAGCGAGCCTCGCCGCCCTCGTCGAGCCGATCCCGGAGTCCCGGGCCGCGGACCCGACCTACCTCGAATACCTGGACTGCCTTCCCGCGACCCGCGTCGCGGTGCTCCAGTACGCGGTGGAAGCGATCGAGCTGGGCGAGCGCCAGGACCCGGAGATCCCGGCCGCGGTATTGACCGCCCCCCGCCTGGCCGCCCGCTGCGGCGTCCCCCTCGACGCGGTCCTGCGGCGCTACTCGGCGGGCAACGCCTTCTTCACCGACATCCTCGTCGAGGAGGCGGAGCGGGTCGGGGTCTCGACCTCCACCCTCCGCCACCTCCTGCGCTTACAGGCAACCGTCTTCGACCGCCTGCTGCAGGCGGTGAGCGACGAGCACGTCCGCGAGGCCAGCAGCCGACCGACCACGACCGCGGAGTGGCGCCACCGCTACCTCGAGGAACTGCTCGCCGGTCGCCAGCCGAGCGGCGAGACCGGGCTCGAGTACGACTTCGACGGCCACCACCTGGGCCTGATGGTCAAAGGCGAGGGAGCCGAGGGAGCGCTGCGCGAGCTCGCCGGCGCCCTCGACCGGCAACTGCTCGCGGACCCACACCGGGAGGAGCCGGCCTGGGCCTGCTGGCTCGGCGGCAGAGCCCGGCTCGGGTCGGACGAGGCCGTGCGGGCCCTGGGCTCGATCTCGTCGGGTTCGGTCGTCGCCGCGATAGGCGAGCCGGCCGAGGGGATCGCCGGCTGGCGGTTCAGCCACCGGCAGGCGAAGGCGGCGCTGCCGATCGCCGAGCGGCGAGGGGAGCCGGTCCTTCGCTACGCCGATGTCGCAGTGCTGGCCTCGATCCTCCGCGACGACCTCGGGACGACCTCGCTGCGCCAGCTCTACCTGCAGCCGCTGGAGGCGACGAAGGATGGCGGCAGGCTCGCCCGGGAGACCCTGCGCGCCTACTTCGCCAGCGAGCGCAACGTCTCCTCGACCGCCGCCGCGCTGGGCGTCGACCGGCGCACCGTCACCAACCGGCTGCGCGGAATCGAGGAGCTCTTCGGCCGCCCACTGGGCGACGTCGCCGGCGACCTCGAAACCGCGCTGCAGCTGGCCGACTGACCGCCCGCCTTCAGCCGCTGCAAGCGACCGTGCAGGTTCGGGCGCTCCGTCCGGCGGCCGCGCAACCATCGAGTCATGTTGCAAGTTACCGTCGTCTGTTCCAGCTGCGCCGAGGAGTCCGACGTCGTGGTCGAGGACCTCGACGGCGTCGGTCGCGAGGTCTGCGCCTGCGGCTACAGCTACGTGATCCTCTCCGTCGCCGAGTTCGAGCCGGTCGAGATCGAGGGCGGCGAGGTGATCCAGCTGCGCCGCCGCGAGCACCGGCGCCTCGCCGCCTAGCCCCTACCCTTCCTCTCGCCCCAGCAGGTCGCGACCAGGGTCCGCGAACCGCCGTGGTCGCGGTGCTCGCAGAGGTAGATCCCCTGCCAGGTCCCCAGCGCCAGGCGCCCGTCGGCGATCGGCAGCGTCAGCGAGGGGCCGAGCAGCGCCGCCTTGATGTGGGCGGGCATGTCGTCGGCTCCCTCGAGCGTGTGGGTCCAGTAGGGAGCGCCTTCCGGCACCGCGCGGTCGAACCAGGCCTCGAAGTCGCGGCGGACGTCGGCCGACGCGTTCTCGTTCAGCGCCAGCGAGGCCGAGGTGTGCTGGATCAGAAGGTGAAGCAGGCCGACCCCGACCTCGCCCAGCTCCGGCAATGCTCCCGTGACCTCGCCGGTGACGAGGTGGAAGCCGCGCGGCCGGGCCGCCAGCCGGATCGGGCGCTGCACCCACATCGGCCGAAGGATGCCACGCGCTTTAGGCTGCCCCCGTGAACGTCCTCATCGCCGCCGACATGGAGGGCATCGCCGGGATCGAGGACTACCGCGACTGCCTCCCCTCCCACCCGGCCGCCTACGTGCGCGGCCGCCGGCAGATGACCGACGAAGTGCTCGTCGCGATCGAAGCGCTGCGGGCTGGCGGCGCCGAGCGGATTTCCGTCGGCGACTGGCACATGGTCGGCACCAACGTCGAACGCGAGCGGATGCCGGACGGGGTCGAGGTGCGGCCGATCGCCGACCTGGCGCTGACCGAGGCGGAGCCGTCGATGGCCAAGGCGCACGGCGGCCCGCTCGACGCCGTGGTGATGATCGGCCATCACGCCAGGACCCCGAGCCCGCGGGGCTTCTGCTCCCACACCTTCGTCTGGGGGATGGAGGTCCTGCTCGACGGCGAGTCGCTGAGCGAGGCCCAAACCTACGCCCAGGCCCTGGCGGCGGAGGGCGTCCCGATCCTCGTCGCCGCCGGCGACCGCTGGCTGCTGGACGAGATGCGCGACGGAGAGCTCGGCAGCGCCCGCCTGATCAGGACGAAGGAGGGCGAAGGTCGCGGCCGCGCCAGCTCGGTCGAGCCCGCGGATGCTCACGTCGCCCTGCGCGAGGCGGTCGCCGCCGCCCTCGCCACGCCGCTCGAGCCGCCGCCGGCCCGCGACTACCCGGCTGAGCTCGTGATCGAGGTCGAAGGCGCCGAGATCGCCCGCTCGACCGTCGCCGATCCGGCGGAGCTCCTCACCGCGATCGCGACGGCCTTCCGCACCAGCCAGGTCTCGAAGGAGTATCGGCAGCTGGCGAAGATCCTGCCTTCCGACCACGGTTCTCGCCTGCGAGCCTTCCAGCGCCGCGCCGGCAGCCTCCTCGCGACGCCGGTGATGCGGCGCAAGGAGAGCGAGTGGCTGGCGGCCGCCGAGTAGCTTCTGAGAAGCTTCCTGGTCGATGAACGACCAGGACGCCTTGCTGCAAAGGAGGATCTTCAACTGGTCGCAGGGGCTGCCCGGGTGGCAGCGCGGCCTGATGCGCAAGCTCTGCGACGGCCCGCTCGACGAGGCGGGGCGGGCCCAGGTGCTGGCGGTGCTCTGCGGCGAGGCACCGGCGGAGGCGCTGCCGCCGCTGGAGCTGGCGAACCTGCCGGCCGACGAAGCCGAGCATGGGCGGGTCGAACTGCGCGAGATCCGCGACCTGCGCAACGTCAACCGGCTGGCCGAGGACCAGGTGCTGCGCTTCGGGCCGGGGCTGAACATCGTCTTCGGCGAGAACGGGGCGGGTAAGAGCGGCTACGGCCGGCTCTGCCGCCGGGTCTGCCGCTCGGCCGAACCCGGCGAGGTCCTGCACGACGTCTTCGATCCGGGCAAGGCGGAGGCGCCGCAAACGGCGCAGTTCGTGCTCGCGGTCGACGGCGAGGAGCGGACGATCGAGGTCGACCTGAACGCCGAAGCGCCGCGGATCCTCTCGGCGATGACCGCCTTCGACGCCAGCTGCGCCGCCGTCCACATCTCCAAGTCGAACACGATCGAACACACGCCGCGGCCGCTGCGCCTGCTGAAGGAACTGGCCGAGGCCCAGGACGCGCTGGCGGCGGAGCTGGCGCGACGGATCGAGGAGCGGCGCGAATCGCTGCCGGCGCTGCCGGGAGAGATGAGCGAGGAGGAGGCGCGAAACTTCGAGCGCCTAGACGAGGCGGAGTTGCAGGAGCTGGCCGAGCTGGAGCGGGCGGAGGCGACGATCGCCGCCGACCGCAGCGAGGAACTGGAGCGCGAGGCGCGGAAGCGGGCGGCAGCCGTGAGGAAGCTGGCCGAGCGGTTGCAGGACGCCTGGGACCGGCTCGATGACGAGGCGCTGCAGGAAGTGGCGGAGCTGCGCGAGCGGCTGGCGCGAGCCGAAGCCGCAGTCGACCAGCTCGCCGCCGACGCCTTCTCCGACCAGCCGCAGCCGGATACCGGCGGCGAGGAGTGGCGGGAGCTGTGGGAGGCGGCGCGGCGCTTCGTCGAAGCGGGCGGCGGCGAGTTCCCCGACGAGGGCGAGGACGCGACCTGCCCGGTCTGCCAGCAGCGCCTCGGCTCCGAGGCGCACGAGCGGATGCACCGCTTCGAGGCCTTCGTCTCCGGCGAGCTGCGTGAGCAGGTTCGCCTCGTCGACCGGGCGCTGACCGAGCGGCTGGAAGGGCTGCCCGACCTGGAGAGGATCGCCAACCTGGCCGAAGTCGCGGTCGCCGCCGGGGGCGAGCACCTGCGGGCGCCAGCCGCGGCGGTGCTGGAGGCCCTCGCCGATCGCCTCTCGATCGCCACCGGGGCCACCGAGCCGCACCTGAGCCACGGGCTCGAGCTCGGGCCGCTGCGCGACTACGTCGCCGTCCAGGTGGCCGAAGCCGAAGGCTTCGCGGTTCTCCGCGACCAGGAGGAGCGGGCGCGGATCGAGCGGCGCCTGAGCGAGCTGCGCGAGCGCCGAGCGGTCGAAGAATCGCTCGAGGACCTGATCGAGGACCTGCGCGGGCTGGAGCAGATCGCCACCTGGGAAGAGGCGCGTTCCCAGCTCTCGACCAGGAAGATCTCGCAGCGGATCGGCGAGCTGAGCCGGCTGGCGATCACCGGGCGCCTGCAGGAGGCTCTCGCCGAGGAGATCGAGGAACTGGATCCGATCGCCGACCGGGTAGAGCTGAACGCCTCGGCAAGCAAGGGCAAGCCGGCGGTCCGCTTCAAGCTCCGCAGCGAGGGGCGCGAGCGGGTCGCCAAGGTCCTCAGCACCGGCGAGCAGACCGCGCTCGCCACCGCCTTCTTCCTCGCCGAGCTGCGGGTCGGCAACGAGCGCAGCACGATAATCCTCGACGACCCGATCTCCTCCCTCGACCACCAGCGCCGCGAGCACCTCGCCGCCCGCCTCGCCGAGGAAGCCCAGACGCGGCAGGTCGTCGTCCTCACCCACGACCTCGTCTTCGTCTACTACCTGCTGGAACAAGCGGAGCGGCTGGGCCTCGAGCTGCATTCGCAAGCGCTGACCCGCGCCGCCGGCGAGGTCGGCGTCGTCAGCGACAACCTGCCCTGGGAGGCGCGCTCGCCGATGCAGCGGCTGAAGGCGCTCCGCCACGAGCTGAAGACCGAGCTGCGCCCCCTGTACAAGGGCCGCGACTCCAGCTACGAGCGCCGGGCGCAGCTCTGGCTGCTCGACCTGCGCAAAGGCTACGAGCGCCTGATCGAGGTCTACCTGCTGAACAGCGTCGTCGAGCGCCAGTCCCTGCCGATCCGGGTCCAGAAACTCCACGGCATCCGCTGGTCCCCCGAGCTGGCCGAGGAGATCGACGTCGCCATGCGCGAGATCTCCGGCGCCGCCCACCAGGAACCGCTAGGCCGCGAGGGACCGACCCTGAGCCGCCTAGAAGCACTGCTCGACAAGTTCGCCGACCTCTGCGAGCGGACCAAACCGGCCCGCGAGGGCGAGAGCGAGGAGCAGCCGGTTCAGGAGCCGGTGCCCTTGCGCTCCCGGTAGCGCCGCGTCTTCTCCCGGTTGCCGCAGACCTCCATCGAGCACCAGGTGCGGGAGTGGTTGCGGCTGGCGTCGTAGAAGGCCCACTGGCACTCGTCGTCGGTGCAGGCTTTGAGGCGCGGCCAGGCGCCGTGGGACTGGAGGCGCTCGATCGCGAGCAGGAGCCGGGCTTCGAAGCCGCTGAGGTCGGAGCGGGCGGGAGCGAGGTCGAGTCGGCCGTCGGCGGAGAGAGTGGTGCGGAAGCGGCTGCGCTCGGCGACCTCTTCGAGGGGCTCCAGCACACCTTTCTCGATCTCCTCGCCATTATTGGTCCGCAACAGAGCCCGGAGGGACTCACGGAGGGCGAGCAGGCGCTGGAGGGCCCCCTCGTCGGGAGCGTCCACGTACTCCCCGGTCTGCTCGCGAATCCAGACCTGCAGACCGCGCGGGTCGGCGATGGAGTCGGTCTCCTCCTCGATGTCGCGCGTGTTGACGAAGTCCACGAGCAGGCTCGTCTCTTGCTCCACCGCTGCTTTGTTAAACGTGGTTGACACTAGCTATCTAGTTTAGCTAGTGTTTTAGACACCAGCAAACTGCTTTAGCCAGTGTCCACCTCCAGAGGAGGCCGATCATGAGATTTCTCGCCAACCTCACCATTGCCAACGCAGCCGAGTCGCAGCGGCGCCTGCGCGAAGCCGCCGAGCGCGACCGCCAGGTGCGGCGGCGCCCGCGCCGCTAGCCGGATGCTCGGCGAAGAGCTGCGGCCCGGCCTCTGGCGCTGGACCGCGCACCACGAGGAGTGGAAGCAGGAGGTCGCGTCCGTCGCCCTCGTCTCCGAGGCCGATGTAGTCCTGATCGACCCGCTCCTCGCCGGCGATCAGTGGCACCAGCTCGAACGCGGCCTCGGCGACCGGCAGCTGCACGTGCTGCTGACGATCCACTGGCACGCCCGCTCCGCCGGGGAGATCGCCAGCCGCTTCGACGGCGCCCGGATCTGGGCCAACTCGCGCAACCGCGCCGCGCTCGCCCGCCGCGCCCCCGTCACCGACGTCTTCCGGGTTGGCGACGAGCTGCCAACGGGCCTGGCCGCGCTGGAGGCCCGGCCGCGCAGCGAAGTCCTCTTCTGGGAGCCCCGCTCGCGAGCGCTGATCATCGGCGACGCCCTCCTCGGTGACGGCGAAAAGGGGCCGGGGCTGCACACCTGCCCAGGCTGGTGGCTGCCGGAATCGACCGATCTGCCCGCCTTGCGGCAAGCCCTGCGTCCCGCCCTCGACCTGCCGGTGGAGCTGGTCCTCCCCTCCCACGGCGCCCCGGTCCTCGCGGACGCCAAGCAGGTCCTCGCCGGGGCAATCGCCGCCTAGCCGAGTTCGATCACGCCGAAGAGCAGCAACAGGACCAGCGTCACCGCAGCCGAGACCAACAGCGAGCCGGCGCAGCCGAGATTGTTGGAGAAGAAAAGGAACACGAGGGGTCTCTACCCCCCGAGCTGCTCCTTCAGTCGCAGCAGAGCGATCACGGTGGTGGCGTCGCGGATCTCCGGCAGCGCCTGCTCGATCTCGGCCAGGGGCAGGCGGACGATCTCGATCTCCTCGTCGTCGTCCCGATCTCCGCTGGCCGACGAAAGGCCAGTCGCCTCGAAGATCGTCACCTTCTCGCTGAGGAAGCCCGGGCTCGGGTAGACGACGTGGAGCAGGCGCCAGTGCTCGGCCCGCAGCTCCGCCTCCTCGGCCAGCTCCCGCTTAGCGCATTCGAGCTCGTCCTCGCCCTCGACGTCCAGCGTCCCCGCCGGGATCTCCAGCAGCTCGTCCTCCTCGACCGCCTCCCGCGGTTGGGCGACCAGGTAGGCGAACTCCTCGTCATGGGCCAGCACTGCGACCGAGCCGGGGTGCTCGACCACCTCGCGCTCGACCTCAGTCCCGTCGGCGCGCCGGTAGCGCTTGGAGACGAAGTCGACGTGCTTGCCACGGTGCAGGGGCGTGGTCCCGAGATGCTCCACGCGGGGAGCTTAGGACGAAGTCGGGAAATGCATCGAGCCGGCGTCGCCGGGCCCGGCGGAGTTGCTCGCCGGCCAGCGGCTGGTGATCGCCTTCCCGCGGGTGTAGAAGCGGACGCCCTCGGGGCCGTGGACGTGGTGGTCGCCGAAGAGGGAGTCCTTCCAGCCACCGAAGGAGTAGAAGGCCATCGGCACCGGGATCGGGACGTTGATCCCGATCATCCCGACTTCGACCTCGCGCTGGAAGCGGCGCGCCTCGTAGCCGGAGCCGGTGAAGATCGCGGCGCCGTTGGCGTAGGTGTTGCGGTTGACCAGCTCGATCGCCTCGTCGAGATCGGCGCTGCGGACGACCGAGAGGACGGGGCCGAAGATCTCGTCGGTGTAGACGGACATCTCCGGCTGCACCTGGTCGATCAGGGTCGGGCCGACCCAGAAGCCGCCGCCCTCGACCTCGAGCTCGCGGCCGTCGACGGTCAGGCGAGCCCCGGCCTCGGCGCCCTGACCGATGTAGTCGACGATCCGGTCCCGCGCCTGCGGCGTCACCACCGGTCCCATCTCCGAGCCCGGGTCGAGGCCGGGACCGACCTTGATCTCCCGCGCCCGCGCGGCGACCTCGTCGACCAGCGCATCGCCGGACTCGCCGACCGCGACCGCCACCGAGATCGCCATGCAGCGCTGCCCGGCCGAGCCGAAGCCGGCGGCGGCGAGCTGGTCGGCGGCGTAGCCGAGGTCGGCGCCCGGCGTCACGATCGCGTGGTTCTTCGCTCCGCCGAGCGCCTGCACGCGCTTGCGCTCCTCGGTGGCGCGGGCGTGGACGTAGGAGGCGATCGGGGTCGAGCCGACGAAGGAGATCGCCGCCACGTCGGGATGGTCGAGCAGGGCGTCGACCGCGACCCTGTCGCCGTGGACGACGTTGAAGACCCCCTCCGGCAGCCCCGCCTCGGCGTAGAGCTCGGCGACCAGGTTGGAGGCCGAGGGATCCCGCTCGGAGGGCTTCAGCACGAAGGCGTTGCCGCAGGCGATCGCCACCGGGTGCATCCACATCGGCACCATCGCCGGGAAGTTGAAGGGGGTGATCCCGGCGCAGACGCCCAGCGGCTGGCGGAAAGAGTAGGCGTCAACCGTGGTCGAGACCTGGTCGGAGTACTCGCCCTTCAGCAGCTGGGGGATGCCGCAGGCAAACTCGACCACCTCGAGCCCGCGCAGCACCTCGCCCTTGGCGTCCTCCAACACCTTGCCGTGCTCGGAGGAGACGATCCGCGCCAGCTCGTCGACATTTTCATGCAGCAGCTGGCGGAAGGCGAACATCACCTTGGCGCGGCGGCTGAGGGAGGCCTCCGACCAGTCAGCGAAGGCCGCCCGCGCCGCCGCGATCGCGGCGTCGACGTCGGCGGGCTCGGCCAGAACGACCTCGGCCTGCTGCTCGCCCGTAGCCGGGTCCCAGACGGGGGCGGTCCGGGAGGAGGAACCGCTGGTGTCCTCGCCGCCGATCCGGTGCCGGATCGTCCGTTTCGCCGTGACCGCGCTCACCGGGTCATTGTGACGCCACGGGCGTCAGCGGCCCTTGGCCGCTGAGTACAGAAATCGCGTTGCGGGCGGCCAGCTCGGCCATCGCGCCGCGGGTCTCCACGGTGGCCGAGCCGAGGTGCGGGCTCAGGACGACGTTGTCGAGCTCGGGCAGCCGTCGCTCGACGTGCGGCTCGCGCTCGTAGACGTCGAGCCCGGCGGCGGCGATCCGCCCCTCCTCCAGCGCCGCCGCCAGCGCCCCCTCGTCGACGACCGGGCCGCGGGCGGTGTTGACGAGGATGGCGCTCGGCTTCATCGCCGCCAGCTCGGCTGGCCCGATCAGGTGGTGGGTCTCGGACGTCAGCGGGCAGTGCAGGCTGAGCACGTCGGCCTCGGCCAGAAGGCGCTCGAAGGGCATCCGCTCCGCCTCCAGCTCGGCCTCGACCTCGGCCCGCGCCCCGTGGCGCGAGTGGTAGGCGATCCGCATCCCGAAGGCGCGCGCCCGCTGCGCCACCTTCCTGCCGATCCCGCCCAGGCCGACGATCCCCAGCAGCCTCCCCTGCAGGCCGCTGCCGAGCATGAAGTGCATCCCCCAGTTCCAGGCGCGGCCGGAGCGGACCAGGCGGTCCCCCTCGACGACACGCCGCGAGGCCGCCAGGATCAGCGTCAGCGTCAGGTCGGCGGTGGCGTCGTCGAGGACGGCGGGGGTGTTGGTGACGACCACACCCCGCCCGGCCGCGGCCGCGAGGTCGACGTTGTCGTAGCCGACGGCGACGTTGGCGACGCAGCGCAGCTGCGGCCCCGCCGCGTCGAGCAGCTCGGCGTCGACCCGGTCGCCGAGCAGGGTGAGGACCGCCTCGGCGCCGGCGACGAGCTCGAGCAGGTCCTTTCGCGGGATCGCCGTCTCCCGCTCGTCGGCCCGCACCTCCCCCGCCTCCCGCAGCAGCTCGACGGCGCGCTCGGGAAGCCGGTTGGTGACGGCGAAGATCATCTCGTGTCCGGCTTCAGCACCACCAGGCAGAGGTCGTCGCGGATGGGACGGTCGGCCCAATCCAGGATCGCCCGTTCGACCTCGTTCACCATCACTCGCGCCGCCAGGCCGGAGAGCGGGGCGAGGACCCCCGACAGGCCCTCGAGGCCGAGCATCTGCCTGCCGCGGCGGACGTCCGTAGCGCCGTCGGTGTACACGACCAGGCCCTCGCTGCCTGCCAGCGAGCTCTCGGTGTTCTCCAGCTCCAGCTGCTGCTCGGTCCCGAGCAGGAAGGTCGAGCCTTCGGGGTCGAGCTCGTCCAGCTGCGGCAGCCGCAACGGCGGCGGGTGCCCGGCCCGCGCCCAGCAGACCTTGTCCTCCCCCGGGCGCAGCCGCACGCAGATCGCGCTGACCAGCTCGCGGTCCCGTCCCGGGCGCTCGGCCAGCGCCGCGTTCGTCAGCGTCAACAGCTCCGCCGGATCGCTGGTGTTGGCGACGAAGGTGGCGAGGCGGGCCCTGATGAAGGTGGCGAGGCGGGCCGCCGCCGGGCCGTGGCCGACGACGTCGCCGACGATCGCGACCGCGGAGCCGTCGGGCCCGTTGGTGAGCAGGTAGAAGTCGCCGGAGACGCCGAGTTCGGAGGGGACGAAGGCGGCGCCGGCGTCGACGCCGGGCAGCTCCGGCAGGTCAGCTGGCGTCAGGGCCGCCCGGATCGCCTCCAGTTCCTCGGCCGAGTGCTCGAGCGTCGTCAGCCGCTCGCTGACCCAGGCGACCGCCGCCGCGACGCCGACGAGGAAGACGGCGCGGATTCCCAGCGCCATGGCGAGGTGCGGGATCGGGTGGATGAGGCCCCCGACGACGTAGAAGGCGACGCTGACCAAGGCGGCGAGCAGTGCCGCCCGGAAGCCGAACCACCAGGCGGCGAGGCCGATCGGGACCGAGTAGAAGAAGGCGATCCCGGAAGAGGCGCTGGCGACCGAGAGCCAGGCGACGAAGACGCCGAGGATCGCGAGGACGATCCAGGCGATGCGAGCGTTTCGCGATACGGCCCCCGGCACTTGAGGCTGACCCTACACCAGGGCCAGCCTCAGCGAAGAAGGATCAGACGGGCTGTCAGTACCACTTCCCGCGGGCGAAGCCGCCGAATGCGATCAGCCCGATCAGGGCGATGATCAATCCGATCCAGAAGCTCCAGACGATCATCAGCACGATCCCGATGATCACGAGGATGCCTCCCAACGAGATCCCGCCGATGCCGGCTCCTCTGTCTGCCCTGGTGTTCATCTGCTCCTCCGTTTCGCCGTTTGCATAGGACGACTGGTGCAATCCCCCTGTTACCCCGCGGAACCCGTTCTCACTCCGGTTCCGGCCGCTCCTCACCCGGCCACTTGCCGGTCAATTTCGCGAACGAGGTGCGAGTCCCGTGGTCGACCAGGCCTTTGACGAGGCGAAAGATCGCCCCCTCGACGATCAGCGCGCCGACCAGCTTCGGCCAGGAGAATTCCCGGTGCTCGGGCTTCGGCGGCTCCTCTTCGTCGATCAGCCCCCAGACCTGTTCGAAGATCTTCTTGCCGAGCAGGCCGGCGATCAGGCCGAGGACGATGCTGATCGGGGCGAAGACGATCTTCATTGCTGCGATTCACCGCCGTTGGAGCTGCCCGAGCCTTTCGCCGCGATCGCCGCGCCGGCCGCCGCCGCGCCGGCCAGGCCCGCCGCCGCCAGCCGCTTCGGCCACTTGCGCTTCGGGTGCTCGCGCTGGTCGGCCAGCGCCCGCGCGCCCTCGCGCAGGCTTTCCGCGCCCTTGCGGAGGTTCTCCCGCGCGTACTCGTTCTCGGCCAGCTCCTTCACGTAGGCCGGGATCTGGGATGCCGTCTTCGACACCGTCTTGGTTCCTCGCATCGCTCTCTCTCCTTCTCAGGTGGTCTTCTGGTCCTTGGGCTCGTCCCGCGGCTCCAGCTGGATCTCCTTCTCGGCCCGCGGCCGCCCTTCCTCGATCTCGGCGCTGCGCTCGCGCTCGGCGTTCATCTGGTGGCCGAAGAGGATCGCCAGGTTGGTGATCCAGAACCAGAGCAGCAGCACGACGAGGCCGGCGAGGGTGCCGTAGGTCTTGTCGTAGGAGCTGAAGTTGGAGACGTAGAAGGCGAAGAGGGCCGAGGCGATCGCCCAGACGACGATCGCGACCAGCGCGCCCGGCGTCACCCATTTGAAGCCGCGCAGCTTCACGTTCGGCGTCGTGTAGTAGAGGACGTCGACCATGAGGATGAAGATCGCCGCCATCACCGGCCACTTGGCGACGTTCCAAATGTCGACCGCGGTGCTGCTGAGGCCGATCGGGTTGGCGACCGCTTCCACGACCGGCCCGGTGAGGACCAGGCCGAGGGCGAGCAGCGCCATCATGATGATCATCGCCAGGGTGACCGCGATCTGCAGCGGCCGCAGCTTCCAGAAGGGACGTCCCTCGGGGGTCTCGTAGATGATGTTCGAGGCGCGGGTGAAGGCGCCGACGTAGCCGGAGGCCGACCACAGTGCCACGGCGAGGCCGACGACGAAGGCGATGCCGGCCGCGCTCTGGTTTTCGACGATCGATTTGATCGGCCCTTCGAAGGTCTCGGCGCCGGACTCGGGGCCGATTTCGGTGATGATCTCGGTCAGCTTCGAGGTGGTGGTCGTGGGGTCGCCGAAGATCCCGATCAGGGAGACCATCGCGATCAACGCCGGGAACAGCGAGAGCAGGCCGTAGTAGGTGAGCGCCGCCGCCCAGTCGCTGAGATTGTCCTCCCGGAACTCGGTCAGCGTCCGCTTGAAGGTCGAGGGTACCCCCGACCTCGGGGCCTCGCCCTCGGGCCTGTAGTCGCGGCGGACCTCGGATCCCTCCATACCGGCCTACTTGCCCGTTCCCCCCACCTCCTAATCCCGCGTCGTTTCCACCTTTTTGGTCCCTATAGGGGCTAAAAGGGTGGAAACGATCTTCAGATTTGCGGTAGGTGCTGCTCTTCGCTGAGGAGGGGGGCGAAGAGGTCGCCTTTGGCGGCGACCCGCTCCAGCACGGCGGCGTGGTCGAAGAAGAGCGCCTCGCGATCCCCGGCCGCCAGGGCCGCCTCTACCTCGTCCCATTCCAGCGGGGTGGAGACCGTCGGGCGCTCTTTCGCCCGCAGGGAGTAGACGCAGACGGTGGTCTTGTGGCGGTCGTTCTGGCTCCAGTCGATGAGGATGCGGCCGGGGCGTTTCGCCTTCGACATCTGCGAGACCACGCGGTCTCCGAACTTGCGCTCGAGGGTCTCGGCGACCGCCTTGGCGAAGGGCTTGGTCTCCGCGTAGGTGACCTCGGAGTTGAGCGGGACGTAGAGCTGCATCCCCTTCGAGCCGGAGGTCTTCGGGTAGCTGTTCAGGCCGAGCTGCTCGAACATGCCGCGCAGCCAGACTGCGACCTGGGCGCAGTCGAGGACGTCGGCGGGGGCGCCGGGGTCGAGGTCGAAGACGATCGAGGTCGGCCGCTCCATCTCGGCGCAGCGCGAGAGCGAGGTGTGCATCTCGATGTCCGCGAGGTTGGCGAGCCAGACCAGGGTCGCCGTGTCTTCGACCACGCAGTAGTCGATCTCGCCCTTGTGGCGATCGCTCCAGATGCTCGCGGTCTTCACCCACTCGGGCCGGTGACTCGGGCAGCGCTTCTCGTAGAAGTGTTTCCCCTCCACCCCTTCGGGATAGCGCTTCAGGGTCAGCGGCCGGCCCCGCAGGTGCGGCAGCAGCACCTCCCCGATTCGCGCGTACCAGTCGATCAGCTCGCCCTTGGTGAAGCCCGTCTCCGGGTAGAGCACCTTGTCGAGGTTGGAGAGTTCGAGCTCGCGGTCTTCGACCGTGACCGCCGCTTTGTTGCGCGGCCGTTTGGTCGCGGTCGCGGTCAGCGACTCCCCCTGCGGGTCGGTCGCCTGCTCGAGCACGACCTCCTCGGCGGGCTTGTCCTCGCGCAGGCCTTTGAAGGCGCCGTGGCGGACCATCCCCTCCTTCGTCATCTCCCGGAACTCGATCTCGGCGACCAGCTGCGGCTCGACGAAGGTCGCGCCTTTCGGCGGTTTGGCACCGGCGCCGAAGGGGCTGCCCTTGCGCTCCAGTGGGGCGAGCCGCGCGGCGAGAGCGGTCAGGTCCTTCTCCTTGAAGCCGGTCCCGACTTTGCCGCCGTAGCGGAGCACGGGCTTGCCGCCGTCCTCCTCGAAGTAGCCGACCAGGAGCGCCCCCAGCTGGTTGCGGCGGCGGCCTTCGCCGGGGGTCCAGCCGCCGACCACCATCTCCTGCCGGGTCGTGTTTTTCACCTTCAGCCAGGTGCCGGTGCGCTTGCCCGGGCAGTAGATCGAGTCGAGGCGCTTCAGCATCACGCCCTCCAGCCCCTGCTCCTTGCTCGCCGCCAGCAGCTCCTTCGCGTGGCCGACCGAGTAGCCAGGCGTCTGCCAGCTCTCGCCGGAGAGCTCCAGCCCCTCGAGCAGCTCGCGGCGGCGCCTGTACGGCTCGCCGGTGACGTCCTCGCCGTCCAGGTAGAGGAGGTCGAAGACCACATAGACGACGGGGTGGGTCTGCATCCGCCGCTTGACCACGCCCGGGTCCGTGTTGTGGATCCGCTGCTGCAGGCGCTCGAAGCTCGGCTTGCCGTTCTCGTCGAAGGCGACCAGCTCGCCGTCGAGGACGACGTCGTGGGACCCCAGCGCGCGGTGGATCCGCCGCACCTCCGGGTATTGGACGCTGACATCGTTGAGGTTGCGGGTCTGCAGCGTCACCCGTCCCGGCTGGCAGTAGGCAAGCGCCCGCACGCCGTCCCACTTCACCTCGACCGCCCACTTGCCGTCGTCGCGCGGCAGGGTCGATAGCCGGGCCAGCATCGGCACCACGTTCTCCGGGAACGGGTCGCGCTCGCGGGCGGGCGGGTCGATTCGGTGGATCATCCAGTCCTTCTCGGCTTTGCCGGCGCGGAAGAGCGCGTAGCGCCCCTGCAGCCGCTCGCCGTGGAACTCGACCATCACTTTGCCCGGCTCCCACTTCTCCAGCTCGTAGGTGCCGGAGTCCCAGATCTTCATCGTCCCGGCGCCGTACTCGCCCTTCGGGATCTCCCCCTCCCAGTCGAGGTACTCGAGCGGGTGGTCCTCGGTGTGGACGGCCTTGCGGTTCTCCTCCGGGGTCTCCGGGATCCCGTTCGGGATCGCCCAGGAGGCGGCGACCCCATCGTGCTCGAGCCGCAGGTCCCAGTGCAGGCGGCGGGCGCTGTGTTCCTGGACGACGAAGCGCGGCGCGCCCTTCTTCCTGCGGCGTTTCTTCGGTGCCGGCTCGGCGGTCTTGCCGAAGTCCCGCTTGCGCTCGTACTCGGTCAGCTCGTCTTTGGCCTGTTTGCCTTTCGTCTTCGCCATAGGATCGGTGCTTGCGCTCTACCCGGCTCCGCCTCTCGATTCTCCTCCTGGTGACCTTCGCCTGGGTCGCCGCGGCGAGCGCCTCGGCGGAGCAGCAGAACGAACCGTTCTTCCCCCGCACCGGCAGCCGCGCCTACGACGCGCTCCACTACGGCGCCGTCATCTCCTACCAGCGCCGCGACGGAAGCATCCGCGTGCACGAGTGGGTGCTCGCGCGGGCCAAGGCACCGCTGCGCTCCCTCTCCCTCGACCTCTACGGGCTGCGCGTGCGCGGGGTATGGGTGGGCGGCTCGCCGGCGAAGTTCGAGCGCGGCGGGGGCAAGCTGCGGATCCGGGCCCCGGAGGAGATCGAGCCGGGAGAGGAATTCAAGGTGGCCCTCACCTACGGCGGCCGGCCGCGGGCCCTGGTCGACCCCGACGGCGGCCGCGAGGGCTGGCAGCGGACGGACGACGGTGCCCTGGCGGTTGGCGAGCCGCTGGGGACCGCTACCTGGCTCGCCTGCAACAACGTCCCGGCCGACAAGGCGACCTTCGCCTTCGAGATCGTCGTGCCCCGGCCCCTGGTGGCAGTCTCCAACGGGCGCCTCTTCCGGGTCGGAGCGCGGGAGCGGAAGCGGCTCTACCGCTGGGAAGAGATGCAGCCGATGAGCCCCTACCTGGCGACGATCGCGATCAGCCGCGGCCGCATCGTCAAGAGTGAGGTCGCGGGCCTCCCGGCCTGGACGCTGGTCGATCCGCGCATGGAGCGGGCGGCCCGAGAGGTCCGGCTCGACCTGCCGGAGGTGCTCCGCTTCGAGAGCCGCCTCTTCGGCGGCTACCCCTTCGACGCCACCGGCGCGATCCTCGACTACGCCCCGCGCCTGGGCTACGCCTTGGAGACCCAGACCCGGCCGATCTACACCTTCAACCCCGGCCGCAGCCTGCTCGTGCACGAGATGGCGCACCAGTGGTTCGGCGACTCGGTCGGGCTCGAGCGCTGGCCCGACATCTGGCTCAACGAGGGCTTCGCGACCTGGACCCAGTGGTATTTCTCCGAGCGGCACGGCGGTCCCAGCGCCGCGCGAATCTTCAGAGGCTGGTTGCGGGAACCCGCCGACGCTGTGGAACTCTGGGACCCGCCGCCCGGCCGGCCCGGTACCCCGAGGAACCTTTTCGCCGGCTCCGTCTACCTGCGGGGGGCGATGACGCTGGAGGCACTGCGCCAGAAGATCGGCACCGAGACGATGCTGCGGGTGCTGCGCACCTGGACGACCGATCACCGCTACGGCACCGCCTCCACGAGAGACTTCATCGAACTTTCCGAGCAGGTCGCTGGACGACCGCTCGACAGGTTCTTCCGGCGCTGGCTCTTCGAGCGGGGCAAGCCGTGACGATGGTCTCCGTGACCTCGCCCCGTCGAGCTCTGTGCGCCTGCCTCCTGGTCCTGCTCACGATGGCGACGAGCGCATCCGCCTCCGCGCGGCCGCCGGCGCTGAAGCCTCCGCCGACCGTCAGCATCGGCAAGGTCCTCACCGGGCAGGGCGCGCGCTCGATCCTGGTCCCGGTGCGCTATCCGATCCAGCTCGGCGGGCGGAAGGTGGACGTGAGGGTCACTCTGGTCGGGGGCGACGGCGAGAAGGTCCGCAGCTGGCGGCTGCGTGCCCGGTTGAGCAGCGGCCACATCCGCAGGGGCGACCGCCGCATCGGCTTCACCTTCGTCCACGGCATCGGCCTCGGTCAGGAGGAGCGCCGGCAGGTTCGGCTCGGAGCGCGGGTCCGGGTCCTGGCGCGGGGGGTTCTCGACGCGAACGGCGACGGCAGGGCCGAGTACCGCTCCCGCGACGCCTCTCTGCAGCGGGTTCGCCCCTCCGCCCTCGAAGGCGGACGCTGCAGCAACGTCCCGGCAACCCGGATCAGGCCGGGACACAGGGCTGTCGTCGATCTTCCGATCTGCACGGTGAAGAGAGACTGGCACCTGCTCGGTCATCCAGAGCGGGTGCGGTTTGCGAACGGGCACTTGATCTACCACCCGCCGGCGAACTTCCGCGGCACCCGGTGGATCGAAATGGTCGGGCTAATTGGGGACGGCGCCTCGCAATCGGATGCGTCGCCGGCCTTCCCCATCACCTTCCCGATCACGGTCACTGCCGGCGGCGATGCCGTGGTCCGCGCCCTCGGCGACTCGGTGACCGCCGGCTTCGGCTACTACAGCAACGGCACCTCGATGACGATCGGGCGCCTGCTCGAATGCCGGCCGGCGGCGACGGGATTCAACGACGCCTGCTCGTCGAACTCGCTGAACACGGCGAGCGCGCGGGGGAAGCTCGAATACGCCCCCGACTTCGGCCTCGCCAACAACGTCTCCTGGCCGGCGCAGTGGGCGAACGAGCACGGCGTCACCAACTACGCCAATTACGCGGTCAGCGGCTCCGATCCCGCCGACTGGGCGCCCGGCGGGGAACTGCATGCGACGACGGCCCGAATCGAGTCCGAAGACCCCGACTACGTGCTGATGACGATGGGAGCCAACCCGCTGCTCTCGGAAATGCTCTTCGGCGTCGACAACATGGGCTGTGCAATCGAGTCCGACGTGCTCGGCGGCTACCGCGAATGCATCGAAGCGGCGTTCGCCGAAGTGCACCTGCAGGCGAACCTGAAGAGCCTCTACTCCGACCTCGTGAAGAACACGGGGGCGACCATCTACCTCATGCAGTACCACCTCTCGGTGCCTTCGACCGCACTCGCCTACAGCGCCGCCCAGATCGCGATGATGGGCAAGCTGCTGAACCGCGAAATCGCCTCGGTCGCCGCCGAAGTCAACCCACAGCGCCTGCGGATCGTGACCCCGCCCCACTTCAACGTCGGCATCGACATCTCACCCGTCTATCCCTCGCGCTTCTCCTGCTCGCGCCTCGGCTACGAGGTCGATGGCCCGAGCGTGCAGTCGGTACCCACCCAGGACGAGCTCGAGGTCCTGCACCCGCTGTCCTTTTGCGATGGATCGAGCGGCGACAGCTCCTTCTACTTCCCATGGGTGATCGGCGGCGACACCGGGATCCACCCCAGCACCGCCGGCTACGCGCAGATGGCCTCGCAGGTGCCGGCGCCGCGGTAAGGGATGCGGTTCCTCGTCGCCCCGGACTCGTTCAAGGGCACCTTCGATGCCGGCGCCGTGGCGGAGGCGATCGCGGGCGGGCTCGAGGAGGGCGGCGCCGAGGCCGAGCGCTGCCCGGTCGCCGACGGCGGCGAGGGGACGATGGAGGTACTGCTCGGCGCGCTCGGGGGAGAGTGGCGGCGGGCGGCGGTCCACGATCCGCTGCGGCGGTCGATCGAGGCGAGTTTCGGCCTGCTCGGCGACGGGGCGACGGCGATCGTCGAGACCGCCCAGGCCTCGGGCCTGCCGCTGGTCACGGCGGAGGAGCGCGACGCCGAGCTCGCCGACACCTTCGGCACGGGCGAGCTGATCGCCGCGGCGGTCGAGGCGGGTGCGCAGCGCGTACTGCTCGCAGCCGGCGGCAGCGCCAGCACCGACGGCGGCGCCGGGGCGATCGAGGCGCTGCGGCGGGCGAACCTGCTGGGCAAGGTCGAAGTCGAGATCCTCTGCGACGTCAACACCGCCTACGAGGAGGCGGCGCGACTGTTCGCGCCGCAGAAGGGAGCGGACGCGGCGGCGGTCGAGCGCCTGACGGCGCGGCTCGAGGCGCTGGCTGCCGAGCTGCCCCGGGACCCGAGCGGGATCCCGATGACCGGCTGCGCCGGCGGACTGTCCGGCGGCCTCTGGGCCCACGGCGCCCACCTCCGCCCCGGCGCCGCCTTCGTCCTCGACGCGATCGGCTTCGACGCGCTCCTGACCAGGGCCGACGCGGCGGTCAGCGGCGAGGGTCGCTTCGACTCGCAGAGCCTGGAGGGGAAGGTCGTCGGCGAGATCGCAAGCCGCTGCGGGGCCGCCGGCAAGCCACTGCACCTGGTCGTCGGCGAGAACGCCTTCGAAGGGGAACCGCCGATTTCGGTTTTCTCGATCCGTCAGGCCAGCACCACGGCGCAGATGCGCGAAGTCGGGGGGAGGCTGGCCGAAGCTCGCGGTCGTCCCTGATCAAGGGCCTTCCTAGTTAGGCCTGGAGCGCCGCAGCCACGTCCGCGGCCACCAACGCCGCCGCCAGCTGCAACTGCTGTTCGCTGAAGTGGTGGACCGAGTACCCGAGGCGCCGCAGCCGAAGGTCCCGTTCACGATCGTTCTCGAAGGCCACCGTGCCGCCGTGCGTCGCGTAGCTGTCGGTTTCGACGACAAGGGAGGCGTCGCGCCAGACGAAGTCGACGGTCATCCCGCCGATGAGGACGTTGACCTCGGGCAGCGGCAGTCCATAGCGCCGACAGAGCCGCAAGAAGTACCGCTCGAGGTCGCTGCGCGTCCCATCCGTCTCGATCCCCACCGGCAACCCGAGGAACTCTGCCTGCCGAATCGCCCGCCGCACGAGATTAGGCGCCAACGTCCCTCGTATGTCCTCGAGCGTCCGCGGCACCGTCGTCACAGGGATGCGATCGCGCACGGTTACCAGGGGGTTTGGGCGAGTTTGCAAACCATTGGTTGACAAAGTCGCTCCCGCAACGAGATCGGGTCGGCGGTGGATACGGATTCCGCGACGTCGACTGCGACCGGTGCGGTTGGGGACGGTGACGTCGATGGGACCGGAGAGCGGTCGCAGGAGGTCCCAGAGAACCGCGGCTGCACCGTGGCTCAAGACTGCGCCTGGACCTAGGGCGAGTACCGCTGCCATCCACATCGCCTTTTCATCGAGCCCATCGTGGCCCACTGAGTAGACGCCTTGGTGGACGCGGTAGAGGCGACCCGACCCCACCCGCTTGGAGATCGCGGCCCTGCTCAGTCCAACATCGGCGAGCTGTTGCGTGGAGATGATCCCGTGCTGCGCACGCGCAACGCGTGCGATTCGCTTGTTGACGAGGGCGCTTTTGCCAACCATTGGTTGACAAAGTCGCCCAAGCCTCTGCGTTCTCCCCCCAGAGCTGCTGAAGTCGGCTTCCAACCCCGCTAGTTGCGGCCCGATCCCAGCCGCCTGCTGGCTTAACCGCCTACTGCCGGGCGTGCGGTTCGGCCCGCGGAGCAGGTGCGGACGGCGCGCTCGGTGCGACTGCTGCCATCGACGAAGGTCGAGATGGCGCGGGCCAGCATGTGACCGTCGCTGCAGGTCGCCGAGAGGATCCGCTTCCCCAGATTTGCCGAGTATGAGGTGATCGAGCCGGCGCCGCCGGCGATCTTCGGGATTTCGAAGCGAACCTTCCAGCCGTAGTGCCCCGCGCTATTCCGCACGTTGATCGGGATGATCATGTGTCTGATCAGGGGCAGAATGAACGCGTACCCGACGAGATCCGCACCGCCGGGTTTGCGGCCGAGGTTGTAGATGGTGAGGTCGCCGGAGACGGTACTGAGCCGTGATTCGGGGTAGGCCAGCTCGACCTCGATCGTCCCTTTTCCGACCACGGCGTCGTCACACCCTTCCAGGACTTCCTTGCGCCCATCGCGACCCCCCGCGTCGCAGATCGGGACAGCAGTAGCGTCCAGAACCAGGTGCCTGTCGAGTTCCAGCTCGAGCTCTTCGAGCGCGGGGACGTGGGATCCGTCGCCGGTCTTGTACTTGCTCGAGACAAGCACCCGCGCCGGCTGCGGCTTTGTACGCGGCAGCTTCCGAGGGTGGACGGTGAAATTGAAGTACAACGGGATGTTGCCGGCTTCCACCGACACACTTCGGGCCGCGGACGGCCCGACGGCGGCAACCGTCAGGGCGACGGCTACGAGAATGCTTGCCGTGCGTCCTCCCATCGATGAAGATGGTCTCAGCTTGAGAGTGCTCGCGATCGTCCACCAGCCCGACGCCGGGCCGGGCGTCTTTGCCGAGGCGATCGCCAAGGCGGGCTGCGAACTCGACGAGTGGACGCTGGCCGAGCGGCCCGAGCCGCCGGCCGACCCGCTCGGCTACGACGCGGTCTTCGTCCTCGGCGGGGCGATGAACGTCGACGAAGGCGGGCGGCACGGCTGGATCGCCGAAGAGGAGGCGCTGCTGCGGGAGCTGCTCGCGCGCGAGGTGCCGCTGCTCGGCCTCTGCCTCGGCGGACAGCTGCTGGCCGCGGCGGCCGGGGCGAAGCCGGGCCGCGCGTCGCGCCCGGAGATCGGCTGGCACCAGGTCGAGGTGACGGCGGAGGGAGCGGACGACCCGATCCTGGGTCCCCTCGCCCCCGCCTTCGAGGCCTTCGGGTGGCACAGCTACGAGTTCCCCCTCCCAGCCGGCGCCGTTGCCCTCGCGCGCAGCGAGGTCTGCCTCCAGGGGGCCCGCGTCGGCGAGCGCGCCTGGGCGCTGCAGTTCCACCCCGAGGTCAGCCGAGCCGACGCCCTCCACTGGGTCGACGACTACGAGGCCGACCCCGACGCCGTCCGCATCGGCATCGATCCGGCGGTGCTGGGGCCGGAGACCGAATCGAAGATCGGGAGGTTCAACGATCTCGGGCGGGATCTGTGCCGCCGCTGGCTGGCGACGATCTAGTCGACTTGAATCGGGGTCAGGTAGGCGGCGGAGAGACCGCCGTCGACGAGGAAGGTGCTGGCGGTGACGAAGGTGGAGTCGTCGCTGGCGAGGAAGAGGGCGGCATTGGCGATCTCCTCGGGCTCGCCGAAGCGGCCCATCGGGATGTGGACGAGGCGCTTGGCAGCGCGCTCCGGGTCCTTGGCGAAAAGCTCCTTGAGCAGGGGCGTGTTGACCGGCCCCGGGCATAGGGCGTTGACGCGGATGCCGCGGTCGGCGAACTCGACGCCGAGCTCGCGGGAGAGGGCGAGGACGCCGCCCTTCGAGGCGGTGTAGGAGATCTGCGAGACCGCGGCGCCCATCGTCGCGACGAAGGAGGCGACGTTGACGACCGAGCCGCCGCCGTTCTCCAGCAGGTGCGGGATCCCGTGCTTGCAGCAGAGGAAAACGCTGCGCAGGTTGACGTCCTGGACCCGCTGCCAGGACTCGAGCGAGGTCTCCAGGACCGACCCGTCGTCGGTCGGGTTGATGCCGGCGTTGTTCATCAGGACGTCGATCCGGCCGAACTGCCCGGCGGCCTCGGTCAGGGCGTTTCGCACCTGCTCCTCGTCGGCGACGTCGGCGGCAATCGTCAGCGCCCCGGTCGCCTGCTCGGCGTCGAGGTCGATGCCGACCACGGTCGCCCCCTCGGCGGCGAACAAGCGCGCCGACTCGGCGCCGATCCCGCTCGCCGTCCCCGTAACGACGCAAACCTTTCCCGCCAGCCGACCCGTCATCAGCCCCCCTCTTCTTCCGTCGCGTAATAGACGTTCTTGACGTCGGTGTAGTGCGCGAGCGCGTCCGGCCCCAGCTCCCGCCCGACGCCGGACTGCTTGAAGCCGCCGAAGGGGGTCGACACCCGAACCGAGGTGTTGGAGTTGATCGAGATGACGCCCGTGTCGATAGCCCGCGCCACCCGCAGCGCCCGCGCCCCGTCGCCGCTCCAGATCGAGCCCGAGAGGCCGTAGATGGTCTCGTTCGCCAACCGCACCGCGTCCTCCTCGTCGTCGAAGGGGATGACGCAGGCGACCGGCCCGAAGATCTCCTCGGCGGCGGCGCGATCGTGGTTGGCGACCGGCGCCAGCACAGTCGGCGGGAACCAGTAGCCGGGGCCGTCGGGGGCGCTGCCGCGGATCGCGACCGGGGCGTCGTCGGGGACGTAGGAGGCGACGGCATCGCGCTGGCCGGCGGAGATCAGCGGCCCCATCTGCGTGTTCTCGTCGAGCGGGTCGCCGACCGCGATCCCCTCGACCGCCGGCTCAAGCGCCGCGAGGAAGTCGTCGACCGCGCTGCGCTCGACCAGGATCCGCGAGCGGGCGCAGCAGTCCTGGCCGGCGTTGCCGAAGACCGCCATCGGAGCGGCCGCCGCGGCCGCCTGCAGATCGGCGTCGGCGAAGACGACGTTGGCTGACTTGCCGCCCAGCTCCAGCGTCACCCGCTTGATGGTCTGCGCGGCGCCGGCGGCGATCCCGCGGCCGACTTCGGTCGAGCCGGTGAAGGCGATCTTGGCGACGTCGGGGTGCTCGACCAGCCGCTGCCCGCAGACGCTGCCCGGGCCGGCGACGACGTTCAGCACGCCCTCGGGGATCCCGGCCGAGAGCGCGATCTTCTCCAGCTCCAGCGCCGTCAACGGGGTCAGCTCCGCCGGCTTCAAGACGACGCAGTTGCCGGCCGCGAGCGCCGGCGCCACCTTCCAGGAGGCGATCGTCAGCGGGAAGTTCCAGGGGACGATCAGCCCGACCACCCCGAGCGGCTCGCGGAAGGTCATGTCGACGCCGCCGGCGACCGGGATCGTCTGCCCCAGCAGCCGCTCTGGCGCGCCGGCGTAGTAGCGGAAGGTCTCGACGACCATCCCGATCTCGCCGCGGGCGTCGCCGATCGGCTTGCCGGCGTTGCGCGCCTCCAACCGCGCCAGGTCCTCGTGACGCGCCTCGATCGCGTCGGCGAGGCCGCGCAGCAGCTTCGCCCGGTCGGCCGGCGCCACCGCCCGCCAGGCACCGAACGCCGCCTTCGCCCGCGCCACCGCCGCGTCGACCTCCTCTGCGCCCGCCCGCGGCACCTCAGCCATCACCGCCTCCGTCGCCGGCTCGATCACCTCGATCGCGCTCACGCCGTCGCCTCCCTTCCCGCCGACGGGCCGATTTCGGTCCTATACGGACCGTTTTCGTCCCGTCGGCCAGGGGAATGGCGGGCGGCATCGACCAGCGCCGCGATTAGCTGGGAGTCCTCGTCTTCCTCGGGGTGCCAGATGACGCCGAGGGCGAAGCGCTTGCCGGGCAGCTCGATCGCCTCTGGGAGGTCGTCCTCGGCCGACCATCCCGTCACCCGCAGCCCCTCGCCGAGCCGGTCGACGCCCTGGTGGTGGTGAGACCAGACGACGAACGCCTCGACACCGGCCGCGGTGCAGGCCAGCGACTCCGGCTCGAGCCGGATGTGGTGCCTGCTGAAGGTGCCGGCGACGGTGCGGTGCCCTTCGTTCCCCAGCGCCTCCGGTAGGTGTTGGATCAGCGTCCCGCCCAGCGCCACGTTCAGCAGCTGCATGCCGCGGCAGATCCCCAGCACCGGCAGGTCGCGCTCCAGCGCCCGGCGCGCCAGCGCCAGCTCGAAGGCATCGCGGTCGGGCCAGGTGCCGCGGGTCTCGGGGTGCGGCTCGGCGCCGTAGCTGGCCGGGTCGATGTCGGCGCCGCCGGCCAACATCAGCGCGTCGACGCGGTCGAGCAGCAAATCGGGGTCCTCGGAGACCACCCCGTCGGGCGGCAGCACGATCGCGATTCCGCCCGCCCGCTGCACGGCGCTGACGTAAGCGCGCGGCGCTAGCGTCACCTCGTAGCTGTCCCAGACCCCCCAGCTGACCCGCTCGATCGCCGCGCAGATCCCGATCGCCGGGGAAGCGGCTGTGCCCGCTTCCCCGGTCACAGCCGCTCAAAACCCCGGTAGCGCTCCCAGTCGGTGACGGCCGCCTCGAAGGCCTCGATCTCGACCCCGGCGCGGTTCAGGTAGTGGTCGACGACCTCGCCGCCGAAAGCCTCCCGCGCCACCTCGCTCCCCGCGAAGGCGTCCCGCGCCGCGTAGATGTTCGATGGCACCCGCGGCTTGTCGGACTCGTACGCGTTGCCCTCGAAGACCTCCTCCAGCGGCAGCTCGGAGTCGACCCCGTGCAGCCCCGCCGCGATCATCGCGCTCAGCGCCAGGTAGGGATTGACGTCGGCTCCCGGCAGCCGGTTCTCCACCCGCAGCCCCTCGCCGTGGCCGACCACACGCAGCGAGCAGGTGCGGTTGTCCCGCCCCCAGGCGATCGCGGTCGGAGCGAAGGAGCCCTTGGCGAAGCGCTTGTAGCTGTTGACGTGCGGCGCGTAGAGCAGCGTCAGCTCGTCCATGCAGGCGAGCTGACCGGCGACGAAGCGCTCGAACAGCTGCTGGTCGGCGGCAAACGCGTTTGACCCGTCCTCCCGCGCCAGCGAACAATGGATGTGGCACGAGTTGCCCTCACGCTGGTTGAACTTCGCCATGAAGGTGATCGCGTGCCCCTCCTGGGCGGCGATCTCCTTGGCCCCGTTCTTGTAGATCGCGTGGTTGTCGGCGCTCCGCAGCGCCCCGTCGTAGCGAAAGTTGATCTCGTGCTGGCCGAGGTTGCACTCGCCCTTGGAGTTCTCGACCTCCATCCCCGCCCCGGCCATCTCGTTGCGGATCCGCCGGATCAACGGCTCGACCCGCGAGGTCCCCAGCAGCGAGTAGTCGATGTTGTAGAGGTTGGCCGGCTCAAGCTCGTGGAAGCCCTTGCGCCACGCCTCCTCGTAGGTGTTGCGGAAGACGATGAACTCGAGCTCGGTCGCGGCCTTGGCGGAAAGGCCCCGCTCCTGCAACCGCCGCAGCTGCCGGCGCAGGATCTGCCGTGGCGAGGCCGCGACTTCCCGCCCATCGCTCCACTGCACGTCGGCCATCACCATCGCCGTCCCCGGCAGCCACGGAACCAGGCGCAGCGTCTCCAGATCCGGGACCATCTCGAAGTCGCCGTAGCCGGTGTCCCAGGAGGACATCGCGTAGCCGCCGACGGTTTCCATGTCGACGTCGACCGCGAGCAGGTAGTTGCACCCCTCCGCCCCGTGCTCGAGCACGTCGCCGAGGAAGTGGCTCGCGGTCAGCCGCTTGCCCTGCAGCCGCCCCTCCATGTCGGCGATCGCGAGCAGCACGGTGTCGACCGTGCCGTCCGCAACCGCCTTCTTCAGCTCCTCGACCGTCACCGGGGAAACGTTACGCCGCGGCGCTCACGGGTTGCCGGGACCGACCGCGGGCTCGGCGCCGAGCGCTTCCTCGATTTCGGTCTCCCGCACCTGCCCGGTGAAGTGCTTGCGGGCGCTGGCGAACCAGCCGATCGCGGCACCGGTGATCACCACCGCCACCATCAGCGGCGCGTAGTTGAACGACTCCCAGGTGAATTCGTCGTTCCACGGCACCGCCAGCGGGGTGAACGGGAGGCAGAAGATGATCGTGATCAGCCCAACCCAGAAGGTCGCGAACAGGTTCATCCACTTGTACTTGCGGCCGTTGTTCCAGGGCCCGGTCTCGAACCGGTCGCCCATCCGCCAGCGGAGGAAGATCGGGATCACGTAGGCGATGTAGAGACCGATCACCGCGATCGAGACGACGGCGAAGAAGGCGAAGGGCACGTTTTCACCGTTACCCTTCAGCGCCGGCAGGGTGATCAGCAACGCCAGGGTCGCCATCATCAGCACCGCGTAGACGGGGACGCGCTCCTTGTTGACGGTGGAGATTTTCCTGGAGAACTGTTTCCCGAAGCCCTCGTCGCGCGAGAAGGCGTAACACATGCGCGAGGCGCTGGTCAGGCAGGCGGCGCCGCAGAAGAGCTGGCCGACGACGGAGATGATGAGGACGAACTTGCCCCAGCCGGTCCCCAGCGCTTCCGTCAGCAGGGTCGGCGCGAACCCGAGCGCTTCGTTGGCGCCGTCGACGTTGGTGACCGCGAAGGTGATCGCCAGCAGCACGATCCAGCCGATCAGCGCCGAGTAGAAGATCGAGCGCCAGACACCCTTCGCCGCCGCTTCGGAAGCCCCGTGGGTCTCCTCGGAGATGTGGGCCGAGGCGTCGAAGCCAGTGATCGTGTACTGGGTGAGCAGGAAGCCGAGCGGCAGGACGTAGAACCAGTACATGCCATCGCTGAAGCCGCTGTTGTTGATCCGGTGGCCGAAGACGAAGCTGAAGCTCTGGTGGCCGTCGGGGACGACGATGAGGACGATCACGATCGCGGCGACGCCGATCACGTGCCACCAGACCGAGATGCTGTTGACCAACGAGAGCAGGTGCGTTCGCCGCACGTTGACGATCGTGTGGACGGTGAGGATCAGGGCGAAGAGGAGGAAGACCTCCCCGAGGATGTGCACTTCGTCGCCGAAGTTGACCCCGAGCAGGTTCACTTCGTAGAGGCCGAGGACAACGTTGAGGAAGGTCGCGCAGGCGTAGTCGACCGAGGCGAGGACGGCGACCAGGCCGATCAGGTTGAACCAGCCGGTGAACCAGGCCCAGATCGGGCCGCCGAGGCGCCCGGACCACCAGTAGATCCCGCCCGCGGTCGGGTAGGCGGAGACCAGCTCGGCCATGCAGAAGCCGATGATCAGGATCGGGATCGAGATCAGGGGCCAGCCGATCGAGATCGCAATCGGGCCGCCGTTGTTCCAGGCCTGGCCATAGGTCGTGAAGCAGCCGGCGAGGATCGAGATGATCGTGAACGAGATCGCGAAGTTGGAGAAACCGCTCCAAGCCCGGTTCAGAGACTGTTTGTAGCCGAGTTCCGCGAGTCGCTGTTCGTCGCGGTTCGGTGCCGACACGCTGCTCTCCATGCGACCTCTCCCTTCCCTGGGCTTCCCAAGCCCGTGGATAAAAGGTATTGCGAACCCACCTATAAGGTGGAAGCGAGCCTAGATCCTGCACTTGACCCGTGTCAATGGGCCGGTGGAGAATCTTCTACCCAGCTTCGCGGCTTCTTCTACCCGCCTTCATGGCTTCTCTAGCGGACACCCTTGGATCGATCTCAGCGCGACTGGGGGAGCTCGAAGGGGACCCGGTCCCCCTCGAGGGCGGGATCACCAACCGCAACTACCGGGTCCGGTTCGCCGGCGAGGACGTGGTCGTGCGGCTACCGGGGAAGGACACCGACCTGCTGGAGATCGACCGCGGCGCCGAGAAGGCAGCGGGGGAGCTGGCGGCCCGGGCGGGGGTCGGGCCCGAGGTGGTGGCGGCGCTCGACGAGCCCCCCTGCCTCGTCACCGCGTTCGTGGGCGGTGGGACGATGGATGCGGAGGCGCTGCGCGCGCCGGAGGCGCTGGCCGAGGTGGCAGCGGCGCTTCGCGCCATGCACGGCCGCGAGGAGCTGCTGCCGATCGAGTTCTCGAGCTTTCGCATCGTCGAGACCTACGCGGCGCGGATGGCCGACGGCGGCGCCGAGGTCCCGAGCTCGTACGAGTGGGCGCTGGCGGCGGCGCACCGGATCGAAGCCGCCCTCGTCGGACCCGAGCACGACCCCGTCCCCTGCCACAACGACCTCCTCGCCGCCAACTTCATCCGCTCGCCGCGGGGGGTGCGCATCGTCGACTGGGAGTACGCCGGGATGAACGACCGCTACTTCGACCTCGGCAACTTCGCCGTCAACAACGGGCTCGACGAGGGGCAGGAGGCGGCGTTGCTATCCGCATATTTCGAGGCGCCGGCAAGCGACCGTCGGCTCGCCTCGCTGCGGTTGATGCGGTTCATGTCCGACTTCCGCGAGGCGATGTGGGGAGCGGTGCAGGGCACGATCTCCGACCTCGACTTCGACTTCGACGACTACTGCGCGAAGCACTTCGAACGGATGCGCGAGTCGGCCGCCGAGGGCCGGCTGGAGGCGTTGCTGGAGGAGGCCGCCGGTGCCCCGGGCTGAGCTCCCCGACCGCGCCCGCTGCGTCATCGTCGGCGGCGGCGTCGGCGGCACCTCGCTCGCCTACCACCTGGCGGAGCTGGGATGGGAGGACGTCGTCCTGCTCGAGCGCTCGCAGCTGACCTCGGGCTCGACCTTCCACTCGGCGGGACTGGTCGGGCAGCTGCGGGGCTCGGTCTCGCTGACGAAGATGATGATGCACTCGGTCGAGCTCTACCGGCGCTTGGGGGAGGAGTCCGAGTTCGATCCCGGCTGGGTCGAGTGCGGCGGCATCCGCCTCGCCTCCAGCGAGGAGCGGATGGAGGAGCTGCGCCGCCAGGCCGGCTGGGCGAAGACCTTCGGGCTGCCGCTGGAGCTGATCTCAGCCGAGGAGGCGAAGGAGATGTTCCCGCTGATGTCGACCGAGGGCGTGCTAGGCGGCGCCTGGCTGCCGACCGACGGCTACATCGACCCGGCGCAGCTGACCTACGCCCTCGCCGACGGCGCCCGCCAGGGCGGCTGCCGGATCTTCACCGACACCCGCGTGACCGGGATCGACGTCCGCGGCGGCCGCGTCTGGGGCGTGCGGACCGATCGGGGCGACGTCGAGGCCGAAGTCGTCGTCGACGCCGGCGGCATGTACGCGGCCGAGATCGCCCGCATGGCCGGCGTCCGCGTCCCGCTGCTGCCGATGTCCCACCAGTACCTCGTGACCCAACCGCTCGACGCGGTGCGCGACGCGCGCGAACAGCAAAAGGTCCGCCGGACCTTTTCCCCGCATAGCGATGCAAAGGTCCGGCACACTCGGGGCCATCTGCCCACCTTGCGGGACCCCGACCTGCTCGTCTACTACCGCGAGGACGGGGACGGGCTGGTGATGGGCGGGTACGAGCGGCGCAGCGAGCCGGCGTTCCTGCCGCAGGGGACGGGACGGGTCGAGGCGATACCGGCGGACTTCAACGGCCGCCTGCTGGAAGAGGACTGGGAGCGCTTCGAGGAGATCACCGAGAACTCGAAGCGGCGGGTGCCGGCGATGGAAGAGATCACGGTGACGAAACTGATCAACGGACCCGAGGCCTTCACGCCGGACAACGAGTTCTGCCTCGGCGAAACCGAGGTCGCCGGCTTCTTCGTCTGCGCGGGTTTCTGCGCCCACGGTCTCGCCGGCGCGGGGGGGATCGGCAAGGTCATGGCGGAGTGGATCGTCGACGGCGAACCGAGCCTCGACCTCTGGCACATGGACGTCCGCCGCTTCGGCGCCCAGTACCGCTCCCCCGCCTACACCCACGCGCGGATCAGGGAGACCTACGAGACCTACTACGACATCCGCTACCCGAACCACGAGCGGGAGGCGGGGCGACCGCTGCGGATGTCCCCGGCCAATCCCTGGCACCGCGAGCACGGTGCCGCCTTCGGCGAGAAATCCGGCTGGGAGCGGGTCAACTGGTACGACTCGAACGCCGCCGCCGGGGACGAGCGGCTGCGGCCGCGCGGATGGGCGGGACAGCACTGGTCGCCGGCGATCGGAGCCGAGCACCGGGCCGCCCGCGAGGCGGTCGCCCTCTTCGACGAGAGCTCCTTCGCGAAGCTGGAGATCGAGGGCGAGGGGGCCGAGTCGTTCCTGGAAATCCTCTGCGACAACCGCGTCGCCCGCGGCGTGGGCCGGATCACCTACACCCAGATGCTGAACGGGCGCGGAGGCATCGAGTGCGACTTCACCGTGGCGCGGCTGGCCGAGGACCGCTTCTCGATCGTCACCGGCACCGCCTTCGGCAACCACGACCGCGAGTGGATGCGCCGCCATCTCCCCGACGGCGACGAGGTGCGGATCCGCGACGTCACCTCGCAGTGGGCCTGCTTCGGGATCTGGGGGCCGCGGGCGCGCGAGGCGCTGCAGCCGCTGACGCCGCAGGACCTCGGCAACGAGGCCTTTCCGTACATGTCGCTACGGGAGACGACGGTCGGCAACGTGCCGGTGCGGATGCTGCGGGTCACCTACGTCGGCGAGCTCGGCTGGGAGATCTACTGCCCGGCCGAGTACGGACTAGGGCTCTGGCGGGAGCTGTGGGAGGCGGGGCAGCCGCACGGGATGCTGGCCGGCGGCTACCGGGCGATCGACAGCCTGCGGCTCGAGAAGGGCTACAGGGTCTGGGGCACCGACATCACCCCGGACGAGACCCCCTACGAGGGCGGCATCGGCTTCTGCGTCAAGCTCGACAAGCCGACCGGGTTCATCGGCGAAGAGGCGCTGCTCGCGGCGAGGGAGCGCGGACCGCGCAAGCACCTGCGCTGCCTCACCCTCGCCGCCCCGCGCTCGATCGCACTCGGCAACGAGCCGGTGCGAGCCGGCGGCGAAGTCGTCGGCCGGGTGACCAGCGGCGGCTATGGCTACACCGTCGACCGCTCGATCGCCTACGCCTACCTGCCGCAGGAGCGCTCCGAGCCGGGGACGGCGGTCGAGGTCGAGATCTTCGGCCGCTGGGTCGAGGGCGAGGTGGCGACCGAGCCGCTCTTCGACCCGGAGGGCGAGCGCGTCCGCGCCTAGACCGCGACCGGCACCGGCAGCAGCCCGGCGAGGATCAACTCGGTCCCCTCGGTGTGCTCGCGCATCAGCTTCGCGGCCTTGGCGCCGTCGCCCTTGCGCAGGGCCTTCAGCAGCTTCGCGTGCTGCTCGTTGGAGATGGCGAGGACCTCGGGTGGGTGGGCGATCAGCGCGATCAGGTCGCTCATCTGCGCCTGCACGTCGGTCATCGCGCTCAGCAGCCGGGGAGAGTGAGCGGCCTCGGCGATGCCGATGTGGAAGCGGATGTCGATCCGCCGGTACTCCTCGAAGTCCTCCAGCTCGCCGGCCATCCTCGCCACCAAATCCGCCAGGCGCTCGAACTCCGCCTCCTCCCCGCGCTCGGCGGCCAGCATCGCGGCCCCCGACTCGATCGCCACGCGGTAGTCGAGCACCGCCCAGGCCCCCTGGCCCAGCGGCTCCCCCGCGCTTTCAGCCAGCGGCGGCCGCTCGGCAACGAAGGTCCCGCCGGTCCGCCCTCGCTGGGAGACCAGGTGCCCGCTCTGCACCAGCGCCGTTAGCGCCTGCCGCAGGGTCGAGCGGGAGATCCGCAGCCGCTGAGCCAGTTCGCGCTCCGGCGGCAGCTTGTCCCCAGGCGCCAGCAGTCCCAGCCGAATCGCGCTCCCCAGCCGCTCGACCGTCTCCTCGAAAGTGCTCGCCGGCCGTACCGGCATGAACACAGCCTCGACCGCCGCGTCCCTCTCCATGCGACAACCGTAGCGCCGGCTAGGAATCCATGTAGCGGTTGAACGCCTCGCGCGCGAGTTCGCTGAGCGACTTGCCTTCCTTGTCAGCCCGGGCCCAAGCGGCTTTGTGCAGCTCCGGCGGAACCCGGAAGCTGACGCGGGGCGAGAGCCCGTTGCGGCCGAGGGAGGGGCGGCCGACGTAGCGGCGCTCGAGCGTCGAGATCCCCTCTGGGTCCAGCTCCTTCCGCAGCACCCTCATCAAGAGCCAGGGCGGGTTGACCTCTTCGTACCTCGTCTTCGGGACGAAGACGAAGGCGCGGCCGTCGTCGGCGAGGTGGAGGTAGTCCCGGGTCCAGTAGTGCTTGTAGACCTGGATGCGGGTGCCGTCGGCGAGCAGGACGGATCCCATCCACATGAAGTCGACGACGTGGTCGGGGGCGAGGTTGAGCAGCGGCTCCCATTCGGGCGCGTGGACTTTGAGGATCCGGCCTCTGATGGCTCTGCGGGCGGGCACGGCGGCAACCTCCCGAGGAAGCTGTGACCGAACAAGACGCGGGAATGCCGCCTGTGGAAATCCTTCGGCGCGGATCCGTGACTGCCACGGCTGCATTGAAAGCGGAGGCCACTCGTCCCGCCACCGCAGTAGCGACTAGAACGACCGGCTAAGGATTCCTGACCGGTAGTAGGGTGGTCCGATGCCGACCTTCGCCGTCCGCTTCAAGGGATTGATGACGGCGCAGGAGCGCGAGCGGCTCGCGGCGGCCGGAGTCGAGCTCAAGGGCAGCCGCTCCTCGATGGTCGCCGGCGACCCGGAGACCGGGACCGTCCGCACCGGCCGCCCGATCTACACCGTCGCAGTCGAGGCCGCCTCCGAGAACGAGGCGCTGGCTCGGGTTCGCGAGGCAATCGAACCCGACACCTCCAACTTCTCCGGCTGGGAAGCGGCTCCGCTCTAAACCGGGGCCCCTGTACCCCCAGACGTTAGGAGTTGAGCTAGGGCGAGGACTGTTCGAACGTGTGCTGGTACTGCGTGGCGGGGCCGCTGCCGTAGATCGGGTTGAAGGGGGCCTGCTGCTGGCACGGCGGGGCGGCAATCTCGGAGGTGCTGGTCTTACCGGCGAAGGCGTATCGCTGAATCCGTTCGAAGAGGAGTTTGGCGTTCTCCTCAGGGGTCCTGGTTACCTCTCCGGTTTCCTCGTTGCGGCTCTCGTGCGTATGTTCGATAAACGCTGGGTCTTCGCTGGAACTCGGATCTAAGGTCGCAACGATGCCGGTGGTGCAGTGCCGCGTATCGAAGCTCGGCAGCCCAGACACCAACCCTTCCGCCCATTTCGGCGGGCTATATGGGCTGTAGCGATTGATCGTGAGGCGTCTCGGATACGTGGTAACGGTTTCCGGCGTCATCCCACCCACAGCACGTAGGCCGTGTGGCGCATCGGGCCTTTCTTCCCCGGTAGTGACCAGGGCCTCGAAGGTGGCCGCCGCGTTGCCGAAGAAGGAGGCAAGGTCTACCCGGTACAGCTTCAGGCCCACGAGGATCGGGTTGAGGTTCCGAATGAAGGGGTCCACCGCGCGCAGAAGGGGCGGGAATTCGTCGCGGAAGATCGTGCGCAGCGCCGAGAAGCCAGACGGTGCGCGTTTGATCACCGGCCCCAGTCCTTCGAAGAAGGCTTTGGACTCCGGGGCGAGCTTCGAGAGGGCGATCAGCGTCGGCGATAGCTCTTCGGCCGCCGGCACCAACTGGCGCATCAGGGGGTCGGCGTTGAGGGAGAAGTCTTTGAGGCGGGCGAAGGTCGTTCGCGACTCGTCGAGGAAGGTCGGGAAGGCGCGGAAGAGGGCTTCGATATCCCGGTCTCGGCGAGCCGCCGTCTGGAAGACGGCGTCGGAGCTTTGGATCAGATCGGCGAGCTGGCCTTCCCGGCCGCGCAGCGCCTGGAAGGTGGTGGCGCCGTTGCGGAAGAGCTGCCCCACCGCCAGGCGCTGGCTGTCGAGGACGCGGAAGAGCTTGTCGAATTCGGTGAAGGTCGGGTTGAGACCTCCAAGCGCGTAGGACAGGCTCTGGCCCTGTCCGTTGATCGCGACGGCTGCTTCCTGCATCCATTCCTGGAAGGCGGCGCGGGTCTGGGCGTTGAAGGTGCGGAAGATCTCATCGAGCTGAACCGATTCGGCGATATTGGCCTGCGGCAGGGTGCCGCCGTCCTCGAGCTCTTCCCCCTCGCGGGAGCCCGGCGTGAGTTCGATGTAGGTCTCGCCGAGGAGGGTCTTGGTGCGGAGGATCGCGCGGGTCGACTCCGGCAGAGGCGCGTAGCGAGCGTCGATCGCCGCCGTCGCCAAGGCCTGCTTGCCGTTCGGGGCCAGTTCGATCTTCTGGACTTTGCCGACGTTGACGCCCGAGATGCGGACGTCAGACTGTTCGGCCAGCTGCGTCGCCTCGTTGAAGGGGACCTTGATCTCGTAAGTCTTGGCCCGGAACGGGGTGGGCCCACCGAAGGTGACCCAGAGGAAGAGCAAAATCCCGAAGCAGGACAGGGCAAAGCCGGTGATGATCAAGAGCTGCGTGGTGCTCGGTGCCCGCTTGCTCATCTCCCGGCTTCCTTGTTTTCGCAAGTTCCGTTCGGGTTTTCAACCGGGAAGGACACCGGAATTTCCTCAGCCCGGGGAAGGCCGATCAGTTCGATTAGCGTCTGCAGATAAGGCTTGTTCTTCAAGGTGAGTTCGCTCGCAAGACCGGGAGCCAGGTCAGCCCCAGTGCACGAGATCAGGGTGAGGCTCCGCAGAAGCGGGCCGCCAGCATCTTCGAGATTGAAGGACGCATTGAAGTTGTGGTTGAGCCACGGGAGGTAGAAGAGGTAGCTCTGACGCGATCCTTTCGGCTTGTAGCTGAGCTCGTTGAGGAAGGAGTTGAAGCCGCCCAGGGAGTTGCCGAAGCTCCTGACCGTCTTTTCGAACGGCTGAGCCGCTTCAGCGCTGTGCTTGAGGACCGGGCGGACTTCGCGGCTGAAGGGTCGGATCTGATCCCGGATAGGAGGCGTCGTCTCGCTGAAGAGGCGCTCGGTGGCCTTGAAAGCCGGCGTCAGGGCCTGAGCCTGCGGGATCAACTTGATCAGGGTCGGGTAGGCGGCCTGGGAGAAGCGGTTGGAGCTGGCGAGCCCGGCTCGGGCGGCCGCGAGCGAGGAGGGGAACTCTTCGAACGCCGCCTCGACCGACTGCTGCTGGTTGGCGAAGTTGCCGAGGGCGTCCTTGGAAGAGGTGACGAAGCGTTCGAGTGCCTCGTCGTGGCGGGCCAGTTCGTTCGTGAGCAGGCCGAAGTTGTGGATTACGCGTGAGAGGGCGACGTGGCGGGCGGCCACCGCCTTGTTCAGCTTCGCGGTGTAGTGGACGAAGGGCTGGAAGCGGCGGAGGGCGTTCGAGAGCTGCTTGCCGCGGCCGCCGATGCCCTGGGCGCCGCCGGCGACGAGGAGCTGGATGTACTGGCGGGTGTCGGCGTCGAGGGTGGCGAGGAAGGCGTCGAGGTTGGTGTTCGGTTCGGTCTGGGTCTGGGTGAAGTTGTCGCCGTCCTCGGCGTGGCCCTTGGCGGTGCCCGGTTCGATCTCGACGATCATGTCGTTGAGGTTGGTTTTCGGCCGCAGGAGGAAGCTCGCGTCGGGGTGGATCAGCTCCATGTACTTCGGCTCGATGTCCATGCCGACGACCGCATGACCTTCTTCGAGGTCGACCGAGGCCACCTTGCCGATCTGGATGCCGGCGATGTCGACCGCCTGGCCCTGACCCGGGGTAACCGCCTGGGCCGAGGAGAACTCGGCGGTGATGTGCTCGAATTCTTCGCCGACGAGCGGGATCCAGGCGGGCAACGAGGCCTTCTGCTGGGTGAAGATCCCGAGCATCATCACGATGCCGGCGATGGCGAGGACGAAGATCGCGATCGTGTCCTTGCGATGGCCGCGGGCCTGCCGCCCCAGCCAGGCGCGGAAGTGGGTCCAGCGGCTCACTTGCGGTTCCGGGGCGCTCATGGGTTTACCCCCGCAACCGATGGGGACGGCGGACCCGGCTGCCCCAGCGGGCCGTTCACGTCGGGAATCGGGTTCGTGTAGCAGCGGACCTCCGGCTTCAGCGGTGGAGCCGCGGCAATCCGCGGCTGGGTGCCGAGCGGGTCTTCGATCGTATGCGCGTAATTGATTTTGTCGCTGAGGGTGAATTTGTTCGCATTGGGATTTGGTTCCCCCACCAGGACAGGTCCACCACCAATTTGGGCCCGGGCATATGGACCGTTGCCGTCGAAATTCTGTGCCATCCCCGCGAAGTTGACGAGGTTGTAGAGGAACTCGCGGTAGTTGGGACCGCCGGTGCTGAAGCGGTCGTTGATGACCTGGTTGCCGGTCGGAACCATGACCTTCGTGGTGCAGAGGCTGAGCTGGTTGAGCTGGGGCAGGGTGGTCTTCTTGCTCGCCTGCGCGGCGGCGGCGAGGGCGGGGGTGGATTCGCGCAGGAGTTTGACGGCTCCGCCCGCCTCTCTGCCGGAGAGGAGCGGGCGGATCTGGGCGAGGAAGGGTTTCGATGCCGCGATCAGCCCCGGAAGCTCAGCCACCGCGGGGCGGAACTCGATCGCGTAGGTGCGCAGCGGCGGCAGGGTGCGGTTGAGGCTGACGAGGGAGGCGCGGGTGATGCGGAGGGTCGGGGCGAGGAGGTGGATCGTCGCGGAGAGGTTGGTCGCCTGGTTGGCGAGGGCACCGGTGAAGACGTCGAAGTTGACGATCAGCCCCTGCAGGTCCCGCTGCTGGCTGGCGAAGGCGCCGAAGGCGCGGCCGGCGCTGGAGACGAGCCGGGAGAGGTCCTTCTGCTGGGTGCCGAGGAGGGCGTCGGTGACCTGGGCGCTGTAGCGGCCGGCGTCGCCTCCGTACTTGAGGGCGCCGTTGAGGGCTTCGGCTCCCGACTTGCCTTTGACCTCGGGCAGCTGGGTCAGGTCTTCTTCGGCGCTCGGTTCGTGGGTGAGGGCGGTGCCGTAGCTCTCGAGCAGGCGGCTGAGGTCGGCCCGGACCGGGGCCTGCAGAGCGGTGAGGATTTCGTCGAGCTGGACTGCGGTGGAGGTGCGGCTGACGGGGATCGTGCCGCCGCTGTCCATCTCCGCCGCGCTGGGGCTGCCTGGGTCGAGTTCGATGAAGAAGTTGCCCTCGAGGAAGATGCGCGGGCGGATCGCGGCGAAGGCATCGTCGTGGATCGGCCGGCCGGAGGAGTCGACGGTGAAGGTGACCCTGGTGTTGTCGCCGTCGCGCTCCGTCTTGACGACTTTGCCGACGTCGACGCCGGCGATCCGCACGGGGGAGTTGAGGGCGACGTTGGCGGAGTTGGAGAAGGTCGCGTTGACTTCGTAGCCGCGGCTGGTGAACGGCACGTGTTTGGTGAAGGCCAGGTACGGGCCGATCGTGAAGATGAGAATGAAGATGACGGCGATGGTGACGTTGCTGGGACGCCACTTGATGCGGCCGGTGCCGGCTGCAGCCGCGCGTCGATCACGCTCGGGAAGGCGGCTCACTTTTCCACCTGCCCGCGCGTGTCGACTCCCCACAGCTCGGGGGAGTGGCCGATGATCGTCTCGCCCTTCACGTACTTCTCGTTACCGGCTTCACATACGTTCCCCTGACCCGGCGCAGCAGTCAGAGGGTTGGGGTTGTAGTGAAGGTGGTTTTCGAAATCGCCTGCGTCGTCAGCAGGTGCCGCAGCGAGGGAACTCTCGCTGTTTTCTCCTTCCGGAGGACCATAGGAATAAAATTCGAGCCAGTGCCCGTTGCTGTTCCCTTCGCCAGTGGCGTCGGCGAGGTTCTTAAAGGTGAGGGACCAGTAGTTACAGATGGTCTGGCTAGGAGTTATGTAAGACAGCGACGGCTTGAGAAGGTTGTTGGTGTCCGTCAACAGTTCGAGTCCGTTGAACACGCCCGGCGCTTCCTGGAAGTCGACGAGCGCTTCCGCCGTCGGCTGCAGCTGGTTGTTCAGTACCGGCGAAGCGTTGAGGACCGGGATCCCGGCGTGAAGCGATTCGGCGATTACGGGTGAGGTCTTGGCGAGGGCTCTGACGCCCGGTCGAAGGGCGGTGAAGAAGCGGCCGGTGTCGCGGAGGAAGGGGCGGATCGCCGGCAGGTCGGCGTTGACCTCGTCCAGGGTCGGCGGGCTCTTTTCGATCGTTTCCTGGATATAGGGACGGGAGACGCGGGCGAAGGCGGCGAAGGTGCGGTCGAGGGCCACGAACATCTGCGCCTGCGTCTCGGCGAGCGGGGCGACGGTGGCGGAGAGGGCCTCCAGCGACCGCCAGAAGCCGGCGAAGTTGGAGCTGGGTTCGACGATCTTGCGGAGGATCGGCTGGCCGTTGACGGCGGCGCGGCGGAGGGCGCCGAACGCTTCGTTCAGCTGCGGGCCGCGGCCGGCGAGGGCGTTGCCGAAGCCGGCGAGGTTCTGGCGGATCGCGTCCCGGGTCGGTTTGTCGAACATGTCGAAGAACTGGTCGATATCGACCGGTTCCGGCTTGGCAGCGGTGACCGGGATCGTTTCGCCGGCTTCGAAGCCCTCTTCCGAATCGCCCGGCGTGACCTGGAGGAACTTGAGCCCGAGGGCCGACTTGGGCCGGACGGTGAGGGTCGAATCGACCGGCAGCGGTTCGGCGCTCTGATCCAGGCTGAGGGTGAGTTCGGCGGCAACCTCCCCGTTCTCGAGCTGGACCGGGACCACCTTCTTGACGATGCCGACGCGGACGCCGCCGATCCGGACCTCGTTGCCTTTGACGAGGGCGTCGGCGTTGGGAACACGAGCCTTGAGGTTGTAGGTGGAGACGAAGGGGAGGCCGTTGTTGGCGTTGTATGCGAGGAAGACGGCGACGATGACGACGAGCACCGTTACCGCGCCGACGAGGACCGGGCTGCTGGCGACGCCGCTGATTCCGCTGCGGTTCCTCATGGGCCCAGGAGGTAGTCGAGAAGGGGTTCGGTCCCTTCGGTTCTGGATGACTGGGCGACGCCGGCTTCACCTTCTGGCCGCGGCTCGGTGCTGCCACCTTGGCCGATTCCGATAGCAGGGCCTTCCTCTGCTGCAGAACCCCCGTCACTTCGGTCCGAAAGGCGCTCTTCGAGAAGACGGATGAGCTCAGTGGTGCTTGCACTTGCCCCATTTGCTTCTGGGGCGCCGGCGCCGTTGAACCTCGCCACGCATCCTGAGGATCCCTTGGGGTAGGCGATGTATTCGAGGCAATTGCTGAGGGTCACCCGTGCCCGTCCGAAGTGGCCGTACTGGTCAAAGCCGTTGGTGGTCGCGGTCGTGTTGTAGATCAGCCGCACGAGGCCATCCCAGCCGCCGGTCTGCTTGATGTTCACCAGCAGCTTCGCCAGGTCGCCAGTCGGCTTCACCCCCGACTTCGCCAAGTCGCGTGCCTTCCTGATCACAGGATCCGCTTCCGCGAAGTACGGTCCGGACGCTTCGCCCGCATCGCCGAGGCTCTTCAGCGAGACGGTCAGCGCTTCGGAGAACGGGGTCAGGGTCTTGGTCGCGTCGGTCAGGGAGGGGGCGGCGGTGCCGAGGTCTTCGAAGACCGGCGTCCCCGCGTCGGAGAAGGCCTGCAGGCTCCGCATCGTCTTGCGGAACTCGACGAGGAAGGTGGGGAATCTCCGCAGCGCCTCTTCCAGTTCAGGCCCCTTTTCGGCGCTCGCTTCGGCCGCCGCGCCCGAGTTGGAGAAGAAGCCGGCGACGGCCCGGCGCTCGCGCGAGAGCGGGCCGAGGATTTCGTCGGAGTCGCTGGCCAACTGCGCCAGCTGCTTGCGCTGCGCGGAGAGGATGCCGAAGAGGCGGTCGACGTCGCGGAGGACGGGGTTGGCGCGCTTGACCAGGACCTCGATGTCTTCGCCGCGGCCGGCGAGCCCGGCGCCGAGTTCGTTGAAGATCAGCCGGAAGCGCTGCGCGTAGGGGAGCGACTGGATGTCGTTGATCAGGTCCGGGTCGACGCTGGTGCCGTTGTTGCCGAGCGGCAGCAGGTACTGCCCCTCGCCGGCCTCCCCGTCTTCGATCTTCCTCAGCGGCGGCGGCGGCTCGCTGCCCGGGGCGCGCGGCAGCGTCGTCCGGCAGTCGACGAACTTCTCGCCGATCAGCGACTGCGGTCGGATCAGGCAGGTGGCGTCCTGGCGGAAGTCCTGGAAACCGGGGTCGGTGATCTTCATCACGATCACCGCCTTGCCGGGTTTTTCGACCGGCTCGCCGTCCTTGTAGGCGACGATGTCGCCGGGCATCGTCACGTTGACCGATTCGATCTCGCCGACGTTGGCGCCGGCGACCCGCACCTGCTCGCCCTTGACCATGAAGCCGCCGTTGTCGAAGATCGCCCGCACCCGGTAGTCATCGGAGGAACCGCCGCCGGAGGCGATCTGCACCACCAAGACGACGGCGGCCACCAGCCCGAGTGCGAGTAGGAGTCGCCTGCTCATGGTCCGGGGGGCACGTCGGCGGGGTCGCATTCAGAGGAGTCGACGCTGCCGCCGCCTACCCAGGGGTTCGAGCCGTCGGCGGCGGGCTGGGTGGCGCCGCCGGGGCAGCGCCGGTTGACGTCGGTCGAGCCGAAGGGCGCGAACTGTTCGGATTTGGTGATCGGTTCCAGTTCGGAGCTGCCGGCGTTGTAGCGGAAGAGGTTCTGGCCGGCGGTCACCGCGCGCACGTAGTGGCCGTTGCCGTCGTAGTAGCCGGCCACCTGTCCGAGCTTGCTGAAGGCGTTGAAGAGGTCCGGCGTGTAGGCGCGGATGAAGTTGAGGTTCGGCTGGAAGTCGGAGATCGCCTGTTCGGCGTGCGGGAAAGCTCTGGAGGTGAGGTTCTGGACCTCGGGCAGGACCGCGAGCAGGTCGGCGGCGTCGTCGGCCTTGCCGGGCCGGTTGACGACGAGCCGCAGGTTGTGCACGAACGGCACCAGTTTCTGGAAGACCGGCCGCAGTTCGGCGAGGAAGGGCGCAAGGTCCTTCGTCGCCGGCTTCGCCGTGTTGATCAGCGGTTCGAGGTCGTCGAGCGCGGCCCGCAGGTTGACGAAGGTCGTGTTCGACTGCCGCAGCACCGGCGGCAGTCGACGCAGGGTGGCGTCGAAGGAGGCCGTCTCATTTGCGATCGCCTGGAAGGCGGTGCTGGCGTTGCCGATCGCGCTCGAGAGCTCTTCGCCGCGCCCGGCCACCGCGGTGGTCAGGCGCGATGAGCTGACGATGAAGCGGGAGAGCAGGCGCTGGTCGGCGTTCAGTTCGCGGGCGAAGGCGCCGGCGCGGTTGAGGGCGCTGCCAAAGTATTTGTAGGCCTGGTTCGCGTTCTCGCCCTGGCCGGAGTAGATCGACGCGTTGCCGCGGATGAAGTCGCTGAGCCCCTTCCGCACCCGCGGCGGGAAGGTGTTGAAGAGCTGGTCGATGTCGACCGGAGTCGTCGTCGAGGCCATGCCGAGTTCGGCGCCGTCGTCGAGCGCCGGTTCGCTGTTCGGGCCGGGGCTGATCGAGACGTAGTGGTTGGCGACGCCGGAGAGGGAGGTGGCGCGGATGATCGCGGTCGTCCCTTCGTGCAGCTCCTGGTCGACCGAGACCTTGACTTCGGCGAGGTTGTCGTCGGTGAGGCCGATGCTTTCCACCGTCCCCGCCGGCGAGCCGCCGATCAGGACCTGGTTGTCGGGGACGAGCTGGCCGGCGTTCTGGAAGACGAGGGTGTACTTATGGCCGCCGTCGCCGCTGAAGAAGACGACCGCGAGGACGATCACCGCCGCCGCCAGGGCGACGATCACCGCGATCCGGGCTGGGGTAGTTCCCCGGCTCGCGGCCGGGCCCCTCTCCTCGCCTAATGGTTTGGCAGCCACGGATCGTCGCTTGCTTTCAGGTTCCCCGGCCCCTCCGACCCGGTAGAACGGCTGGGAGATCGTATCCGAGGGGGTCCCCGGCAAGCTGCCTACGAGCAGGTACTTAACTGGAAATCAACGCGCTACTCTGGGCTTCGGGAGCGGTTGAGGGAGATGGGAGAGGCGCCGCTAAATCCGACTCTAGGAGCAAGCAATGCGCAGACGTCCATTTCTGATCGCCGCTGTCGCCGTTCTGGCGGCCGCGATCGCAGCAACCGCCGCGTGGGCCGGACCCACCGTCAGCGGCCCGAACAGCAACACCCAGTCGATCGACGCGAAAATAAGGCCGAAAAAGCTTTCTAAGAAAACGTTCACCCCGGGCAGCCTCGAAGTGACGACGTTGACGACCTCGACGACGGACCCGAGCGGAGTCCCCGTCCCCGCGGTCCACGCCACGATCGACTTCGACCGCAACGCCCGCCTCTACACGAAGGGGCTCGCGACCTGCAGCGCGGCAAAGCTGCAGAACCAGTCGACCGAAATAGCCGAACGGGTCTGCGCGAAGGCGAAAATCGGCACCGGCCGCGCGACCGCCTACCTGCGGGCGGGAAAAATCTACGAAGTGCCGCAGACCGTGACCGCCTTCAACGGCGTGCCCAAGGGCGGCAAGCCGGTGGTCATCCTCCACACCTACGGGACGACGCCGATTCAGGTCAGCCTGGTCCTCGAAGGCACCGTCACCAACTACAACAAGGAAGGCTACGGCCCGCGGCTCGACCTCAACGTCCCGCTGATCGCCGGCGGCACCGGGGCGCTGAAGGAATTCAACGTCAAGATCGATAAAAGATGGCGCTACAAAGGCGTCCAGCGCAGCTTCCTCTCGGCAAAGTGCCCGAACAAGAAGAAGCTGAAGACGCGCGGCAAATTCGACTTCCGCGACGGCGAATCGCTCACCGCCTACTCGACGCAGAGCTGTAAGCAAGCCAAATGATGCCGTCGAAATAACCAGCCAAAGGGGACCGCGGCAGCGGTCCCCTTTTCGAAGGGAGGGACCATGACCACGTTGCTCAACGGAGGCACGGGCAGCAGGCGGCTCCAGGATGCGGTCAGCTACGCGATCGGCCACCGCATCCGGGTGGAAATCCTCGCCGCGCTGCACGACATGGAGACGGCAAGCGCGGTCGAACTCGCCCAGGTCGTCCATCAGCCGCTCAGCACCGTCACCCATCACGTCAACGAGCTGCTCAAGGCAGGGTCGATCCAGGTGGACCGGGTCGAGAGGGTGCGCAGCGTCGACCAGCGCTTCTACCGCTCGCTCGACCCCCACTTCGTCAGCGATGAGGAATGGGAGGTGCTGGCGCATGAGCAGCGACAGGCGGTGATCGGGGCCAATCTCCAGGAGTCGATCGCCGAGAGCCTCTCCTCGTTCTGGTCGGGCGAACTCGCCTCCGATCCCCGGCCCTTCCTCTCCTGGTCCTGGTTCAACGTCGATGCGCAGGGGCGGTCCGAGATCGTCGAGGAGCAGATCCGGGCCTGGAAGCGGATCCGGGCGATCGAGAGGGAGGCGCTGGCCCGCTGCGCCGAGTCCGAGGAGGAGCCGGTCTCGGTCCTGGTCTCCTCCTACAGCTGCCGGCGCTTTCGCACCGCCGAGAGGATCCCCGGCGCGATCGACAAGCCCTGACGCGCGACTGTGAGGGAAATCCCGTTCTAGAAATCGGTATGGACGCCCGCTGTGTGCTTTGGAAGCGTTGCTCGCTTCCATGGAGGCCTCCGCCGTTCATCCTGCCCCCGCCCAGAGCTTCGACTGGGAAGCGCTCGTCGCGCTGCTCGTCCACCCGGTCAAAGTCGCGATCATCGAAGCGATGGACTGGATCGGCGAGCCGCTCTCGGCCACCGATCTCGACCGCCTCCTCAAGGGCCAGGTCGGCGTCTCCCTGATCTCCTACCACATGCGAAAGCTCGTCGAGCTCGGCGTCCTCAAGCCGGTCCGCAAGGACACCGTCCGCGGCGCCGTCCAGACCTTCTACGCCCTCAGTTGCTATTCGAGCAACTTGCCCCGCGGGATCCGGTGAAATTGGGAGGAACGAGTTCTGGCTAGACGCTGAGCTTCGGGATGACTCGCTGCAGCGATTTCGGGAGCCACCAGACGCGGTCGCCGAGGAGGAGCATCAGGGCGGGGAGGAGGACGATGCGGACGATCGTGGCGTCGAGGATGACAGCGACGGTAAGGCCGATGCCGAGCTGGCTGACGGTGGCGATCGAGGCGCCGGCGAAGGCGATGAAGACGGCCATCATGATCAGGGCGGCGCCGGTGATGACGCCGGCGGTGCGGGCGAGGCCGAACTCGACCGCGGCGGCGTTGTCGCCATGGGCGTCGTAGTGCTCGCGCATGCGAATGAGGAGGAAGACGGCGTAGTCGATCGAGAGGCCGAAGACGAGGCCGAAGATCATCGTCGCTCCGACCGCGTCGACGTAGCTGTGACCGCCGAGGGGCCAGTCGTCGGGGATGTGGAAGAGAAGCGTGAGGACGCCGAAGGCGACGGCGACGGTGGCCAGGTTGAGGCCGACCGCGATCGCCGCCAGGGGGATCGCCCGCAGGACGACCATCAGGACCAGGAAGGTGGCGATCGTGATCGCCAGCACCACCCAGGGGATGCGCTCGCGGGTGACGCGACTGTAGTCGTTCAGCTGAGCGGCGCCGCCGGCGACGCCGGTCGTCAGGTCGGCTTTGTCGGCCAGGTCGGCGGCGTCTCTGGCCAGCTCCCTGTTGAGGCGGATCGAGCCCGGCGAGTTGAGGCTGTGGCTGGAGATGACCAGGACCGAGGCGGCCTGGCCGCCGCCGTCGAGATCGATCGTTTCGTCGATCGCCTGGCGGGTGGTCGGCGGCGTCCCGTCGAGCGCCGAGAGGACGAAGTAGCCGGAGTTGAAGATCCCCGGCGAGGAGTCGGCGATGCGGCCGGCCTGGTCGCGGATCCGTTTGCGGCCGGTCAGCACCTGCACGCTCGCTTCTTCCAGCCCGCTTTCGAGCGGCGCGGTTTCGTCGGCGCCGTGGGAGAGGGCAGCCTGGAGCGCTTCGGCGCCGTCGCCGAGCTGGTCGAGACCGCCGACCAGCCGCACCGCGCCGCCGCTGAGCGCCGTGATGCCGTCGCCGAGGCGTTTCGATTCGCGGGCAAGCCGAGCCGAGCCGGCGGCAAGACGGCTGCTGCCGGCGTGCAGCTCCTGCAGGCCTTCTTCGAGTTGTTCGGTGCCTTTGAGGAGGTTCTTGAGGTACGTCCTGAAGGTGATCGCCCAGGCTTCGATCTGCTTGGCTTCGGCGAGGTCGACGAGCAGCCGTTCGTCCAACGCGGTCAGTTCCGCCGGCAGGCCGGCGTACGGCTCGACCTCGGGGGTAGAAGGCAACGGGTCGTAGGGGGCATCCGTCTCAGGGTCTTTGCCGGTAACCGCAGCGGTCGCCTCCCGCACCGCTTCCAGGGTCGCCTGGTAGCGAGGATCGGTTTTGCCGACCGTCATCTCCCCCAACTGCGCCAGGGCCGCTTTCAGTTCCGCTTCGGCCGCCTGCGCCGGGGCGATCAGCTGCGGCAGCTTTTCGTTGCCGTCGCTGTTCAGCGATTTGCGCAGGGTGTGGGCGCGGCTCTGGATGTTGGGACGGATGCCGGGGATCAGCGTGTCCCGCACCAGCAGCTTGATCCGAAGCGGGCCGTTGAGTGACCTTTTCAGACCCTGCTCGAGCAGCCGCGAGCCCTCTGAGAACCTATCCAGCGCCTCGACCGCTTCACCGCTGCCGTCCAGCGCTCGGGTCAGCCCGCTCGCGATCTTCTGAGCCCCCTCGCCGGCGCGGTCGGAGCCGAGGGCGAGCAGGTCGGCGCCGTCGCTGGCTTCGGAGATCCCGTCCCGCAGCTGCCCGACCCCGCCGGCGGCCACGGTGAGGCTGCGGCCGAGCCGGCCGAGCTGCTTGACCTGGGCGATGTTGCCTTCGCTGGAGAGGAAGGAGTTGCCTAGGTCCCGCAGCGGTTCCACCTGCTTCACCGCCGGTCCCGGCCCGATCACCGTCCGCACCCCGGGAAGGGCCGACACCTTGCGCTGGAAGTTTTCGATCGCGGCGAGGTTCTTGGCGTCGGTGATCGGGCCCGAGTTGGAGACGGCCACGACCTGGAACGGCGCTTCGTAGCCTGGGCCGAACTGGCTGCCGATCAGTTCCGCGTCCTCGCGGGCGGTTGAGTCGTGGGGGAGCTGCTCGGTGCTCGGCGGTCCGGTCTTCAGTCCCACCGCCGGGGTCGCCAGCAGCAGCAGCAGGCCGCCGATCAGGCCCGCCGCCAGCGCCGGCTTTCGCAGCGCCGCGCCGACCAGCACCATCAGCCGCGAGCGGCCGCCGGCCGGGGCGGTGGAGCCGAGGCGCCAACGGTCGACGTTGGGGCCGAGCAGGGTGAGGATCGCCGGCCCGGCGACGGTAGCCACCGTGACGCTGAGGATGACGACCATGCAGACGGTCCCGGCCAGCGAGGCGAGCAGGGAGCCGGGGAGGATGAAGAGGGAGACGAGCATCGAGAGCAGCAGGGTGCTGCCGGCGAACATCACGGTGCGGCCGGCGTGGTGGCGGGTCAGCCGCGCCGCCTCCACCGGCTCGTGCCCCTCGGCGAGCTCCTCGCGGAAGCGGGAGACCATCAGCAACGCGTAGTCGACGCCGAGCGCGAGACCCATCATCGAGCAGACCGTCACCGCGAAGGCGTCGATCTCGAACCAGCTCGTGAAGAAATAGAGGATCCCGCGCGAGGCGACGACGGTGATCGCCCCGAAGCAGAGGGGGATCGCGGCGGCGATCGGCGAGCGAAAGACGAGCAGGAGGATGATCAGCAAGAAGGGGAAGGCGATCAGCTCGCCGCGGTGGCTGGCCTCGAGGTTTTCTTCCTGCAGCGCCCGGGAGAGGCTGGCGTAGCCGGTCTGGGTGGCGTCGACCGGGGCGTGGACCTCTTCCTCGAGCACGCGGTTGAGGTGCGGCACGGTCTCGTTGACGGCGGTGCGGGTGTCGACGTGGAAGTCGGCGAGGATCAGCGCCTTCTTGGGGCTCGGCCGCAGGCGCTGGACCGCGCCGGTGTCCCAGGGCGAGAGGGTCGTCACCCGCGGGTCCTCGCGCAGGGCCTCGACCAACTCCGGGCCCTGGCGGTCGATCGCCGCGGCGGGACCGCGAAGGAGGATCGCGAAGGGGGCGGTCTCGCCGAAGTGCTCGCGCAGGAGCTCGTTGCTGCGGAAGGATTCGGTCCCGGCGACGTCGATCGTGGTCGGATCGAGGCGGTCGTTCGTGCCGGTCCCGATCACCCCGAGCGTGGCCAGCAGGACGGCGGCGATCGCCAGGACCGCGAGCGGGTGGCGCAGCAAAAACGGCTGGTCTCGATTCGGCCCCTTCCGCGAGGACCTTCTGCGTGCCCTGCCGATCCTGCTTCCCACGGCTGGTAGTTTGGCGGTAGTGGCCAACGGGAGGGAGATTTCGTGCGGAAGACTCTGTTAAGAGCACATGTACTGGGAGTGGCGCTGCTGCTCGTCGCGGCTGGTTCGGCGCTGGCGATCAAGCTGACGGCGGGGAACGTCGTGGTGACGACCGACGGCGGGTTCTCGCCGACGACGCTGCCGAAGAAGGGGTTCGCCCCGATCAAGCTGCACGGGTTCGGGAAGATCGGGACCGCTGACGGAACGCCGCCGCCGGTGCTGGAGACCGTGACGATCTGGTTCGACAAACACGGCGAAGTCGAGACGAGGGGGCTCCCCGTCTGCACGCCGCAGAAACTGGCGGCGACGACGACCGCGAAGGCGCGCAAGCTCTGCCCGGGCGCGATCGTCGGCAAAGGCTTCGGCAAGGCCGTCGTCATCTTCCCCGAACAGGGGCCGATCCCGGCCTCCTCGCCGCTGACGATCTTCAACGCCCGGCCGATCCACGGCAACCCCGCAGTTCTGATCCACGCCCACCTGACGGTGCCGGGTCCGACCACCTTCGTCGTCCCGGTCGAGATCCAGCGGGTCAACGACGGCCGCTACGGCTTCAAGACCGTGGGGAACATCCCCAAGATCGCCGGCGGCTCCGGCATCCCCCTCTACGCCCGCCTGACGATCGGGCGCGAATGGAAGTACAAGGGGAAGACGCTGAGCTACGCCAACGCCGGCTGCCCGGACGGCCGCCTGCAGGCGAAAGGGCAGTTCCAGTTCAAAGACGGCACCTTTCTCCAGGGTTCCGTGTTCAAAACGTGTAAGGGGCGCTGATTGAGGAAGCCGATGCGGAGAGTCGTGTTGCTGGCGGGGCTGCTGAGCCTAGGCCTCGCCGCGACCGCCTCCGGCGTCGACAGCTGCATCGGGCCCCTCTGCGTCAGCTCGACGGCGACGATCCAGCCGCGGGAGTTACCGAGGAGCGGCGGCGCCCCGATCACCCTCAGCAGCATCACCCGCGTCAAGACCAAGGACGGCTCGACCCCGCCGACGCTGGCGGAGATCAGCTTCCTGATCGACAAGCACGGACGGGTCAACAGCAAGGCGTTCCCGACTTGCCCGATGGCGAAGCTCGAAGGGACGACGCCGGCGCAGGCGCGCAAGCGCTGCGCCCCGGCGCTGGTCGGGAAGGGGACGGGGAAGGCGCTGGTGACGATGCCGGGCCGCGACCCGTTCACGATCACCTCGCCGGTCTCCTTCTTCAACGCGACTCCGACCGGGGGCAGGCCGACCCTGATCGCCCACGCCTACGAGACCGTGCCCTCGCCCCAGGCGCTGCTGGTGCCGATCGTGGTCCAGCGGGTGGCGAAGGGGCGCTACGGGTATCAGGTCGATGTGAAGATGCCTGAGATCGCCGGCGGCTTCGGCGCCCCGACCCTTGCCGAAGCGCACGTCGGCGCGACGCGTAAGCAGAGCGGCAGGAAGGTCGGCTTCGTCGAGGCCTACTGCTCCGGCGGCCGGCTCCAGGTCGAGGGCGACCTCAGCTTCACCAACGGCGACTTCTTCCCGGCGACCCTGACCTCGCCATGCCACCTGCCGCGCTGAGACGACGGCGGCGCGGGGCGGGTGTGCGTCCATATGGCCTACGAAAGCGCCCCGTGCTGCTCTCCTTGGCGATCTTCTCGACCGTCCTCGCGGCGAGCAGCGCCGGCGCCGCGCTGGTAGAAGTCGACGACGTCGTCCTGCGGGCCGACGGCGGCTTCACGCCGCAGACGCTGCCGCGACACCGCTTCGCCCCGATCGACTTCCAGGGCCACGTCGACATCTCCGGCCGCAACGGCGCCGGACCGCCGAAGCTGCGACAGGCGCTGATCGACTTCGACCGCGACGGCCGCCTCAGCGTCGCCGGGCTGCCGAGCTGCGCTCCGGATTCGATCGACGAGGCGGGCACCGGGGAAGCGCGGCAGACCTGCCGCGACGCGATCGTCGGCACCGGCCATGTCGAAGCGCTGATCTCGCTCGACAGCGGCCCGGTTCAGGCGCGAGCGCCGCTGACGATCTTCAACGGCCCGCGGCTGGACGGACTGCCGACCGCGGTCTTGCACACCCGGACCACCGTCCCCGGGACCCAGACCTACGCGATCGTCGTTCCGATCGAACAGCGCCGCGGCGGCTTCCGCTACCGCGCCCGCATCGACCTCCCCCCGATCGCCGCGGGCTTCGGCGCAATCACCCACCTCGACGTCCAGATCGGCCGCCGCTACGGCGCCGCCGGCAGCCGGCGCAGCTACATCTCCGCCCGCTGCAGCGACAACATCCTCCAGACCCACGGCCGCTTCACCTTCGAAGACGGCACGATCATCGACGGTTCGGTCGAAAAATACTGCCGCTTCAAGTAGCCCCGCTGCCCCGCCCCGAGCAGCCGAGCTTCCTATACTTGCCCGTCCCCGGGCCGTTAGCTCAGTTGGTAGAGCAGGAGACTCTTAATCTCAAGGTCGTAGGTTCGAGCCCTACACGGCCCATCGCAGCAGGGCGGACCCGCCCGCCCGCTATTCGCCCAGCCCGCCGCCGGTCAAGCCGCCGCCGCTAAGGGGGTTTTCCAACGTTTCGGACGGTTTGCCGCCGTTGGCTTTTTCGGCCTTTTCGGCGGCCTCCGCGCTTTTCACGAAGGCTTGGGCGGATTTCTCGGCTTCGTCGAGGAATTCTTCGATGGCTTCGCGTTCGGAGTCGCTATTGGCCTGTTTCATCGCTTCCGCGCGAATCTTGTCGGCCGACTTGAAGTCCCCGGTGAGGTAGGTGTAGCGGGCGAGGGTGGCGAGCGAGTTCAGATTCGGGCGAGCTTCGGTGGCGATCTTCTGCGCTTCGGTCGCGGCTTGCAGGCGCGTTTCGGCCTCCGGGTAACTGCGCGCGAGTTGGGCCAGCTGGAACAGCATCGGCGCCACCACCTGGGCCAGGCCCGGGCTCGGTTCATCCGTGGCCTCGAGGTATTCGGTCCAGGCCTGGTCGGCTTTCTGGTAGGACTCGAACGCTTCGGTCGTGACCGACGTTTCGCCGGTCTGTTCGTTCTGCGTCACCCCGGCGTTGCCGGCATTGACGTTGGCGCGGGTCAGCGATAGCAGCAGGTCCGGGTTTTCCGGGTCTTTCTTCAGTTTGACTTCCAGCCGCTCCGCCTGTTCTTCGTAGATCTCCGCGGCGTCACTCGAACTGCCGCCGTTGTTGCCGAAGATTTCGCCGATGTTGACCGGACCGACGGTGAGGAAGAGGCTGGCGCCCATCAGCACCGCGAGGACGCCGTAGACGACTTTGATCAGGCCGCGGCGGCGACCGCTTCGCAGGTCGAACAGCATCTTGTGCTCTTGCTTGCCTGAAGCCACTTCGTCTCCCTCTACTCCTGCGGAGAGGGCTGTGCCACGCCTCCGCTGTGTCCCGGACGGCCCAGGACCCGAGCGAGGAGGATACTCAGCTCATACAGAACAAGCAGCGGAACCATCTCAATGAGCATGGTCACCGGGTCCACTCCCGGCAGCGCCGCGGCGACGATCGCGATCACGAGGTAGGCGTAGCGACGGTTCTGGGTGAGCTGATCGATCCGCACGATCCCCAGCCTGGTCACGGCGATGATCGCCAGCGGCAGCTGGAAGATCAAGCCGCAGGCGAGCTCGGTCATCGCGAAGAAGCCGTAGTACTCCCGCGCCCGCAACTGGATGTTGAACTGGCCGTCGTTGAAGTCGAGGAGGAAGTTGAGCGCAGCCGGCATCACCACGAAGTAGGCGAAGGCGATGCCGGCGATGAAGAGGAGTGGGAAGAGCAGGAGGACCGGCAGGATCACCCGCCGCTCGGTCTGGCTGAAGGCGGGGAGCACGTAGGCGTAGAGCTGCCAGAGGACGATCGGCAGCGAGAGGATGAGGGCGCCGTAGGCGGAGACGGTGAGGGTGGTCGTGAAGGGCTCGGTGACACCGAAGGTGATCAGCTGGTCGTGATCGGAGGGCAGCGGCCCCTGGGCGATTTCCAGCAGCAGGTGGTTCTGCCAGAAGCAGAGCGCCAGGGCGACGCCGAGGGCGGCGAGGCAGACGAGCAGTCGGGTTCGCAGCTCGTCCAGGTGCTCTACGAGGGTGAGGCGATCTTCGTGGGAGACCGCCCTGACGCGGCGGGCCATCCTGGCGCCGCCTTAGCTGGTCTTGTTGCGGACGATCTCCGCGTCGGCCGGGTCGCCGTGAACCTTTGCCGACTCCGACTCCGACTCCGACTGCGGGAGGCTCGGCGTCTCGTCCTCGTCGTCTTGGTCCTTGTCGTTCTCGCCGCTGATCGAGCCTTTGAACTCGCGGATCCCGCGGCCGAGGCTCTGCCCAAGCTCCGGGAGCCGTTTCGGTCCGAAGACGAGGAGGGCGATGACGAGGACGATCGCGATCTCTGGAAGTCCGATGTTTCCTGGCATCTTGCCCATGGTAACGGGGTGGCTCGCCGTCCGGATCACTTTCGTGCGGGTTTCGATCCATTTCTGTGGGGTTTCTGGAGCGAGGATGGGGCGAATTACGGATCACCGCAACGCGCTCAGGGTCGATATTGAGAGCGTGCCCGACCGCAGTCCCGACGAGACCCTCGACCTCAAGCTCCACGTCTGCCCCGCTTGCAACTCGGCGCTGGTGCAGCCGGTGACCTGGGAGCAGGACGGGGATCGCTGCGCCTGGCTCGTCTCCCGCCGCTGCCCGGAGTGCCAGTGGGCCGGCGAGAGCGTTCACAACGAGGTCGAGATCGACGCCTTCGACGAGCAGCTCGACCTCGGCGCCCAGGAGCTGGCGGGCCAGCTGCGCTCGATGGAGCACGCGAACATGAGCGAGTCGGCCGACACCTTCATCCAAGCGCTGCAGCGGGACCTGATCGGCGCCGAGGACTTCGCTCGCTGAGTGGGCCCGGTCGCGGCCGGGTATAGACGGCTGGTGGCCGCCCCCGGGGACCTGGATCGAACCGTCGCCCTGGTGACCGGCGCCTCGAGCGGAATCGGCGCCGCGGCGGCGCGCTCCCTCGCCGAGCGCGGAGCGGCGGTGGCGCTGGTGGCGCGGCGGGCCGAGCGGCTCGAGCGGCTGGCAGGCGAGATCGCCGACGCCGGCGGCACGGCACTGCCACTCGCGGCCGACGTCGGCGAGCAGGATCAGGCGCGCTCCGCGGTCGAGCGGACGGTGGAGGAGTTGGGCCGGCTCGACGTCCTCGTCAACAACGCCGGGGTGATGCTGCTGGGGCCGGCGGTCGAGGCGCCTCTGGAGGAATGGGAGCGGATGGTCCAGGTCAACCTGCTCGGGCTCTTCTACACCGCCCATGCCGCTCTGCCCCACCTTCTCGCGGCGGCCGCGGAGGAGCCGCGGCGGGTCGCCGACATGGTCAACATCTCCTCGGTGGCGGGACGGATGGCCCGTAAGGGCAGCGGCGTCTACAACGCCACCAAGCACGGCGTCGGCGCCTTCAGCGAGTCGCTGCGCCAAGAGGTGACCGGCCGCCACGTACGCGTCTCCCTGGTCGAGCCCGGCGCGGTCGACACGGAGCTGCAGAGCCACAACCGGCCGGAGATCGAGCAGCAGATCCGCGGGCGGTTCGAGGAGATGGACATCCTCGACTCCGAGGACATCGCCGACGCGATCGCCTACGTGGTGACCCGGCCGCGGCACGTGGCCGTCAACGAGATCCTCGTGCGGCCCACCCAGCAGCAGCAGTGATCAGCCGGCCGCCCCAACTGGGGCGTCCTGGCGCTGGTCAGCTGTAGCGCTGGACCACGCCGTCGGCGACGAGGGCGAGGAGGTGGTGCTGTTCGGGCGCGAAGTCGGCGCGCTCCAGCGCCTGCTTGGCGTCGGCGACCATCTGCAGCGCCCGGGCACGGACGCGCTCCAGCGCGCCGGTGGCGGCGATGCGGTCGCAGAGGGTTTCGGCGCCGGCGGAGTCGAGGGACCGGAGGTCGACCTCGCGGATGCCGGGGTCGCTCTTCGCCGCCTCGATCAGCGGCAGGGTGACGGTGCCGTCGAGGAGGTCGGTCCCGCGCGCCTTGCCGGTCCGCTCGGGCGGGCCGCTTACGTCGAGCACGTCATCGAGCAGCTGGAAAGCGAGGCCGATCCCGGCGCCGAACTCGCGCAACCGCTCCTCCTCGCGGCCGAGCAGGCAGGCGCACTCGAAGAGGCGGGCGGTCTTCAGCCGGCAGCGGTAGAGGTAGCGCTCCTCGTCGATTCCGAGGTCGAAGGCGTCGCGGCGCTGGGCGAGCTCACCGCGGGCGAGGGCGACGGAGGCGTCGGCGAGGAGGGCGACGGAGCGGGCGTCGCCGGCGTCGGCGAGGAGGGCGAAGGCGCGGGAGAAGAGGAGGTCGCCGGTGGCGACGGCGCGTTCGCGCCCGGAGGTGGCGGCGACGGTGGGCAGGCCGCGGCGCAGCGGCGCGTCGTCGAGGACGTCGTCGTGGACGAGCGTCGCCATGTGGACCAGCTCGGTCGCGGCGGCGCCGCGCACGGCCGCCCCATCTCCGGACCGACCGGCGCAGAGGAGGACCAGCATCGGGCGCAGCCGCTTGCCGCCGGCGGCAAGCGTGGCGCCCGCGTCGGCGCCGAGCAGCTCGCCGTGGCCGGCGATCGCCTCCCGCAGCAGCCCCTCGACCTCGCCCAGGCGCGCCGGCAGCCAGCGGCTGGAGGCGTCGAGGACCGCGGTGACCGGAGGCGGGACCGAGGAGGGGCGGGTCACCCGCGCGTGCCGCTGTGGATCGCGATGATCCCGCCCGCCAGCACCGTGTAGCGGATCCCCTCGAAGCCGGCGGCGTCCATCTTCGCGGCGAGGCCGCGCGGGCTGGGGAAGCTGCGGACCGACTCCGGCAGGTAGGAGTAGGCCTCGGGGTTGCTGGAGAGGGCGCCGAGCAGCGGCACGATGCGATCGAACCAGAGCGAGTAGAAGAGGGAGAGCGGCGGCCGGGTCGGCTGCGTGATCTCGAGGATCACCGCGCGGCCGCCGGGCTTGAGGACCCGGGCCATCTCGCGCAGGCCGCGGTCGAGGTCGGCGAGGTTGCGAACGCCGAAGCCGACGGTGACCGCGTCGAAGCGCTCGCCGTCGTAGGGAAGCTGCAGCGCGTCGGCCCACTCGAAGCGGACGCCGGGGACGCTTCGCTCTGCCGCCTTCTCCCGCGCCAGGTCGAGCATCGGCTCGGAGAAGTCGCAGCCGACGACGTGCCCGCCGGGACTGACCTGCCGCGCCAGCTCCAGCGCCAGGTCGCCGGTCCCGCAACAGATATCCAGCGCCGCCTCCCCTACGCCGAGCCCGGTCTGCTCGGCGGCCCGCTCGCGCCAGCGGTGGTGCAGCCCGGCGGTCATCACCGAATTGAGCGCGTCGTAACGGCCGGCGACCCGGTCGAACATGCGGTTGACCTGACCGGCGAAGTCCGGCGATTGGCGGTTGTCGTTGATGGTGTCCATGGGATTCAGGCCGCCGAGCCCGTCCCCACCGCCCCGGCTAATCCAGCGAGGAGAGGAAGTCCGCTAGCTGTTCGATCTTCTGCGGCGGCAGTTCGCGGAACGAGGGCATGATGCCCGGGCCGATTTCGACCGAGCGAATGATCGCAGCCCGGGGAATCCGGGAGGCGATGTGGGTCAGTTCGGGGCCGGGTCCGTTGTTGCCGTTCTCACCGAGCTTGTGGCAGGCGAGGCAGCCGGCGGCGGCGGTGATCTCTTTGCCGGCCTCGTATTTCTTCGAGACGTTCATCTCGACCTCGGTCGGGGCGCCGCCGACGGCGCCCAGGTAGGTCAGGTAGCCCATCGCGATGATCGTGATGATCCCGGCCGTGGTCGCGATCGGGCGGCGCTCCGGGCGGCGCTCCGGTCCGCGGTCGTAGAACGGCAGCAGGAGCAGCAGGACCATGCAGATGGTCGGGATGCCGATCGTCGCGATCGGGACCAGCTCCGGCGGTTTGATCACGCGCAGGAGCTCGAAGAGGAAAAAGAAGTACCACTCGGGGCGCGGCACGTAGGTGGTCGAGGTCGGATCGGCCTTGGGGCCCTGCTCGGCGCCGAGGATGACCGCCATCGCGATGATCACGGCGACGACGATCAGCGCCATCACCGAGTCCTTCATCACCGCATAGGGGAAGAACGGCTTCCCCTTCTTCTTCAGAAGCTCGTACTCCTCCAGATAAGCCTGCTTATCCTGGGGTTTCACGGCGCCGACCCTCCCTCTCCCTCACCGCTGGCGGGCGCTCCGTCGACGCGGTTGCCGTTGACGCGGCCGTTGCCGTTGGCGCCGGCGTCGAGCGCGGAGACCGGGGAGGCGACTTTCGGCCGCTCCGCTTTGACCCAGGGCGGCGCCGTGGTGCCGAGCTTGACCACGAGGTACATGTGGGCGCCGATCAGGGCAATGATCGCGCCGGGCACGAGGAGCATGTGGATCGCGTAGAAGCGGGCCAGCGTGGTCGCGCCGAGCTCGGGGCCGGCGCGGAGGAAATCGCTCAGGTACGGGCCCACAACCGGGCCGGTGCCGTTGATGTTGATGCCGACGATCGAGGCCCAGAAAGAGCGCTGGTCGAACGGCAGCAGGTAGCCGGTGAAGGCCATCGTCATCGTCAGGATCAGCAGCACAACGCCGATCACCCAGTTGAGCTCCCGCGGGTACTTGTAGGCGCCGAAGAAGAAGGTGCGCCCCATGTGGAGGAAGATCAGGATCACCATCACCGAGGCACCCCATTTGTGCATCCCGTGCACGAGCTGGCCGAAGGGCACCTCGTTGTTGATGTGGGCGATCGAGGAGTAGGCCTGGGTCGCCGAGGGCACGTAGAACATCGCCAGGAAGACGCCGGTGACGGCCTGGACGATGAATGCGAAGAGCGTCGCCGAGCCGAGCGTGTAGAACCAATTGGTCCCCTTCGGCACCTTGCGGAAGAGCATCCCGGTGAGGAAGCCGCTGGCGGCGAGCCGCTGGTCGACCCAGCCGAGGGCGTCGATCGGCGCCTCTTTGCCGCGCTCGAGCAGCTTGTCGCCTGCGGTCCGACGCTCCGGCGGGGAGGTCTTCAGGTCGGACGGGGCCTGGCCCTTGGGCGTGCCGCCGGTCCCGGGCTTTCCGGGTTTCCGCAGCGGCGGCGGGACGACGGCATCCGGGATCTTCGGTTTCGGGAAGCTCGGCATCAGGGCGGTGGGAAGGTAGAGGGTCGCGGCGGGTAGAGGTATTCCCAGATCCCGCCGGTGAACTCCCCGGGGTCGCGGGCGCGGACCGGCTCCATCTGCGAGGTGACGCTGTAGCGCGGGCCTACCTCCACCTGGCCCTTGCGGACGCGGGTCTGGAACTGGTCGAGCGGCCGCACCGGCGGGCCGCCGATCCGCTTGCCCTGGAAGTCGTAGACGCCGCCGTGGCAGGGGCAGATGAAGTTGCCGGCGGCCTCGACGAAGCGGACCGGGCAGCCGAGGTGGACGCAGCGGTTGGAGACGGCGACGAACTTGCCGGCTTCTTCTCCCAGATCCTCGGAGCTGCGACGCACGTAGGCGGTGGTCTTACCGGCGTCGCCGATCCCCTCGGTCTCGGTGAAGACGACCTGGCGGTAGGTGTCCTCGACGAAGTCGGAGACCGGCCCGACCGCCTCCCAACGCTCCTTGCCGCGGTGGAAGATCGGGGCGACGGCGAAGCCGACAGCTGGCAGCACGATCCCGGCGGCGGCGAGGCCGCCCAGCGCCTGCGACGCGACCGTGAAGACGTGGCGGCGCGTCATCGACTCCCCCTCGAAATAGCCGGGGGGGTCGGGCTTCACCCGCTCCTTGAGGGGGGCCTCTTCAGCCCCGTTTACCTTGTTCGCGTCGTCTGCCACAGGTCGGTTCGCGTAGGGCTTCGAAGTCTATTGCTTAGGGGGTGTGACCTGCGTCACAGATATCCCTTCTCTGTAGAAGCGACCTAGACGCAGGAGGCGAAGATGGCCTCTAGAGCCGAGCCCGCCGACGCGGGCTGGACGCGCCTACCCCTGCCGAGCGGCGGCTCTTGCCCGCCACCTGGCGACGGCTTTGGGAAACAGCCGCTCAAGCAGACCGTCGCGCTCGGGTACCGGCGGGAAGAAGCCCTCGAACTGGCGAATCAGGCGGAATGCATTGATGAGGATGTTGTCCAGGGCGGGGAACAGAGGCGTCATGTGCTCCCCCTCGCGCAGCGCTGGCTGGACGGTGATTTCAAGCTCCATGTCCACGCGCGAGTCCGGCCGCAGCCAGGTGAACTGGAATTCCGCGAGTGGGACGCCGTGATAGAGCCCGCCGTGGGCGATCACCCAATGCGGGTCGATCAACTCTCCGCAGTTGCGGAAGACGGGATCGCCGATGACCGGTTTGTCTTCCGGGAGGACTCCGTAGACGAGGACGGGCGCGGTTTGATGTTTGTCGGCGTTCGAGAGGTCGCGGAGAAAGGAGAAGCCGTGACGCCGCGATTTGTCCCGGCGCATGTACGGCTGCGCAACCTCGATCAATGCCCGCTGCTCGTACGTGAGGTAGTTCAGGAGCCTTTTGATTCGCGCCTTCTCAAAGTCCTCGGGGGCATCGAGGATCGGGAAGAAAATCTGATTCGCCTTCTGCGGTTCCACCCCGCTGCGATTGGAGACGACAACGGCCCAGACGAGATGATCGAGAGAGGACCGAAGGTTTTGGGCGATGTCCCCCAGGATGGTGCCGAGATAGGTGCTGGGCGGCGGCAGAGGCAGCGTGATCCGGTATTTCCCGGCCTGGAGATTCATTTCATGGACGGGCTGATAGGCATCGTTTTCAGCGAGAGCAGTCATTCGCTTCTCGAAGTCGTCGATGTGGTCTTTAGCTCGGATGAGCTTGCTGTAGGCGCTCTCTAGCGGGTGGGCCATCGTCCTAAGCTCATCAGTCCAGCCCGATATGTCAAGCTCGCTTGACAATCACCAACGTGTCAAGTACTGTTGACACATGCCACCGGCCAACCGCCACCAGCCGATCCGGGCGAAGTCTTCGACCTCCGAGTACTCGGTCCATGAGTTCCTTGCCGAGTTCCCCGACGACGCCGCCTGCCTGGAGTACCTGTGGCGGACGCGCCACGCACCCGATGGCGAGCACGCCCACTGCCCCAAGTGCGACTGCCGCCAGTCCTTCAAGCGCTACGCGACGAAGCAGCAGCGCCAGTCTTGGACCTGCACCGCTTGCGGGCACCACTTGCACCCCACGGCCGGGACGATCTTCCACAAGTCTTCGACCTCGCTGCGGCTCTGGTTCTACGCGATGCACCTCATTGACTAGCACTCGCTGCGGGATCTCCGCCAAACAGCTAGAGCGCGAGCTGGGGGTCCATTACAAGACCGCTTGGCGCATGTTCAACAAGATCAGGAACGACCTGATGTGTGACCCGGACCCGGCTCCCAAGCTCAAGGGCGAGGTCGAGATAGACGAGACGGCATGGGGCGGGAAGCCGCGCCGCAAGCTGCCGACCCGCAAAGAGCAGGCCGCATTCCGCGAAGCCAAACCGACGATCCTGGGGATGGTCGAGCGTGGCGGCCGGGTTCGGCTGCGCGTGATCCCCTCGCGCCGTGGCGAGCCACTGAGTCGAGAGGTGCGGGCGCATCTGGACCCGGCCGCGCTCATGCTCACCGACGATTGGGTCGCCTACAAGCCGCTACGGCGCGAGTTCGCCCATGCCGTGATCAACCACTCGGCAGGCGACTACGTGGTCGGCAACGTCCACACGAACACCATCGAGGGGTTCTTCGGCAACTTGAAGACCGGGATGCGCGGCGCTTACAAGAAGGTCTCCCCGAAATACCTCCAGTCCTACCTGGACGAGTACGCCTGGCGGCACAACAACCGCTACCACGGCCAGCGCTCGATGTTCCACGCCTTCGTGAGGGAAGCGGCGCGGCAATGAGCGAAGCGACCGCTATCCGCCGCATCCAGTCCGCCGTCCGCAAGCGGCAGAAGGCCGACGAGGCGAAACGGGAGGCGACGGAGCAGCTGCGGGAGTCCTGCCGCGAAGCTCAGGCGGCAGGCGTCCCGATCACTCGGATTGCTGCGGAGGCCGGTCTTTCCCGTCAGGGCGTTTACGACCTACTGGCGGCGCGACCTTCCTCATAGCCGCGTCGAACTCCCCTTTGGTCGGGATCGGGACCTCGAGCCCTTTGGGCGTCTTCTCTTTGGGGCGAGGATCAGGCACCTCTCTAGGCTAGCTTCCCCAGACTTCAGGCCAAAAGGGCATCGTGATAGCCGCTGCCGCAATCGTCAGATTTGTCCAGCTTCTTCAGTCGTTTGAGCGCCTGAGAGGAGGCATCAATCCGGCGACTAGCTTTTTTGGCTCGACCGACCAGATGCTTGCCGTACCACTCTCCCTCAGGTTTGCGGCCCGCGATCGAGTGACGCGCTGCGCCCGCCAAGAGGTCAGCCATCTGGATCATCGGATGCAGCGCGCTGTCCTGATGGGCCGAGCCGCCTACAAACCATTGAGAGCCCCGGACGACATACGGCTGGCATTTCGGGAACTCCTTGTAGAAGCGATGGGCGACTAGATCCTGGGCGCCGCGAAACGACGCGTCCTCTCCGTCAATGACCACCAGGGGCATCCTGGGACGGGGAGCTTTTGGCTTCTCAACAAGGGCTGCATAGGCCATCCAGAACCACAGCCGGTAGACCTCAAGGGGATACTTGGTTGGCAGCCCCACCGCCAAGACACGGGCTTGGTTGATGAGAGCGATGTGTTCCAGAGCGTCTCGGTAAAAAGCGCGACCCGCGGCCCTAGCGCTCATATTGCGGCCTTCTCTCAGCCGGACCCGCTGGGCATTTAGCGAAACGCCCTTGCCAGACATCAGGTCCCTCCCCTTGATCTCTAGCTGTCCAGAGCGGCTACCGACTTCGGCGCGGACGAAGTCTCGCCAGCGGCGCTCAGCCCCTCTAAGCCATCGGGCGGGGATCAATATCCCGGCGACTACCTGTAGCCCATTCTCCCCGGACTCATCGAGGTAGGCAACGTAGTCCTCATCTAGAAGGGCTGGTTTAGACACAGCGGGAGTCTCGCACGTCAGGACCCCCTAAAAAGCGTCAAGCCCACCAAAAGAGATGGGCTCGACGGCGCCCAGTCCGCTACCCCTCTGCCGGGGGCCGACTAAGCGTGTCCGAGGACCATAGCATCCGTCCGAGCGCTATGCCATAGCCACAATGGACATTCACCGTTCCTTGCGTGTTTTGCTCAGAAAAAGTTACAAAGATGTCGCTAATCGGGGCTCTCGCCCCTTTGTGAAGCCATTTCTCCCCCAGGATACCTGAGGGGGAGCGGCCCGCAGATCCTCGCCCCGAGCCGCTCCCCCGCTCCCTACGCGATCCCCTGGAGCAGGTCGCGGACCTGCACCCCGGTTCCCGCCGCCAGCCACAGCATGTCGTCCAAACGCGGGAGTTGGTGGCCGTTCTCCATCCGGGACACGGCCGCTCGGTGCGTGAACGCCTCAGCGGCGAGCCGGTCCTGCGTCATCCCCGCCTGTCGCCGAGCGGCATGGAGGTTGCGGCCGAACTGCTTCGCGGCCTCCATCTACACCGCCCCCACAAGCAGCTCGTAGGCGCGCAGGGCGGTTCGGGTGGGCAGCACCGCCCCCTCGCACCGGAACATCAAGCCGCCTTTGACGAGGTCTCTCACCGCTCGTTCAACCGCGTCCCGCTCGCTGAAATCGCCGGAGGCGGCGAATTCGCGGATCAGGTCCGAGAGCCTCAGCGTCGCGGGCTGGGCCTCTATGACGTGGGCGAGAATCGTCCGTTCGTACTCTCGATCCTCGCCAGCGGGGTCCGCTGACTTAGCCTTGTCCTGCATGGGAAGTCCACCTTCCTGTGCCAAGGCCGGGGGGCTGTTTGCGCAGTCGCCCCGGCCGCTTTTGATTGGGCGCAGGAAGCTAGGCAGGGCGCTTGACGGGAATCGCTTCTACAGAGAAGGGATATCTGTGACCTGCGTCACAGAGGCCCCGATTTCCTCTGCAGCGGTTCGCCACAGCGCCGGGATGCCCTCCACTTCCTCCACGGCCTGAAGCCGGGCGCACTCGCTGATCAGGTCGGCGAGGAGGGCGACGGCGCGGGTGTCGCCGAGGGCCGCGAGGCGGTCGAGGCCGAGGGCGTAGAGGTAGTCGCCGGCGAGGAGGGCGAGGTCGGGGTCGTGGCCGGCGAGGAGGCGCGGCTGCTCGTAGTGGAGCAGGTAGCCCTCGCGGACGGCCTCGACGACGAGGGCGTACTCGGCAGCCTCGGGACCGGAGGCGGCGAGCTCGCCGAGCTCCGGTGGCTCGGCCGGGTCGACGACGTAGGGGGAGATCGGGGTGTCCTCGGTGCGGAGCTGGTCGGCGAGGGTCTGGAGGGCGTTCATGCCAGGACCTCGTCGAGGGACTCGGCGGCGGCGGCGAGCGTCTGGTCGATCGTCGCCTCGTCGTGGGCAAGGGAGACGAACCAGGCCTCGTACTGGGCCGGCGGCGGGTAGACGCCGCGCTCGAGCAGGGCGCGGCAGAAGGCCGCGTGTGCCTCGACGTCGCAGGCGGTCGCGGTGGCGAAGTCGACGACCGGGGTCTCGCTGAAGAAGAGGGTGACGAGGCCCGGCGCAGAGGCGACCTGGAGGGGGCGGTCGTTGGCGAGCTCTTCGAAGCCGGCGGCGAGGCGGTCAGTGAGGGCGGCGAGGCGCTCGTAGGCGGCGGCGTCGAGCTGCTCGAGGGTCGCCAGGCCCGCGGCGACCGCGAGCGGGTTCCCGGAGAGGGTTCCCGCCTGGTAGACGTCGCCGGCGGGGGCGATGCGTTCCATGTAATCGCGCCGGCCGCCGTAGGCCGCCGCCGGCAGGCCGCCACCGATCACCTTGCCCATCACCGTCAGGTCCGGTTCGACCCCGAGCAGTTCCTGCGCCCCGCCGCGGGCGACGCGGAAGCCGGTGATCACCTCGTCGAAGACGAGCAGCGCGCCCGCCTCGCGGGTCGAATCGCGGAGGAGCTCGAGGAAGCCGTCGGCCGGGGGAACGACGCCCATGTTGGCGGCGATCGGCTCGGCCAGGAGCGCCGCGACCTCGTGCTCGCGCAGCGCCCGCGCCACCGCCTCGCGGTCGTTCCACGGGACCACGACCGTCGTCTTCGCCTGCGCCGCGGTGACGCCAGGGCTGCCCGGCACCCCCAGGGTCGCCAGGCCGGAGCCGGCGTCGGCGAGGAGACCGTCGGAGTGGCCGTGGTAGGCGCCGGCAAACTTGACGACGACCTCGCGGCCGGTCACCGCCCGCGCCAGGCGCACCGCGCTCATCGCCGCCTCGGTCCCGGAGCTGGTCATCCGCAGCATCTCGACCGAGGGCATCCGCGCCGCCACCTCCTCGGCGAGCCGCACCTCCGCCAGGGTCGCGGCGCCGAAGCTCGTCCCCCGTTTGGCGGCTTCGATCACCGCGGCGAGGACGGCCGGCTCGGCGTGGCCGAGGATCATCGGCCCCCAGGAGCCGACCCAGTCGACGTAGCGGTTGCCCTCGACGTCGAAGAGCCAGCAGCCTTCGCCGCGCTCGACGAAGATCGGGTCGCGGCCGATCTGCCGCATCGCCCGGACCGGGGAGTTCACCCCGCCCGGCAGTACCTGCTGCGCCCTCTGGAACAGGTCCGTCATCGGTTCGCCTGTTCCTTTTCGTTGCTATTCGCCGAAAGGGAACGGCTGAAGATCACGAATGCTCGGCTTCCCAGCGGGCGTAGTCGTCGGTGAAGTAGTGGAGGCGGATCTTCTTGTACTCGGTCGAGGAGTAGAGGGTGGCGCGGTCGTCCGGCCCCATCCCGCACTCCTTGGCGATCGCGTCGAGGACGGCGTCGCACTCCTCCTTCGAGCGGCCGTGGGCCATCGTGAAGACGCTGTAGGGCCAGTCCTCGTAGGTGGGCCGCTGGTAGCAGTGGGAGATGCCGCGAAAGGAGGCCATCTTCGCGCCGGTGGTGAGAATCTCGCCCTCGGGGACCTTCCAGACCCCCATCCCGTTGGCGGAGAAGCCGGCGCGGCGGTGGAAGAGGATCGCGGCGACCCGGCGGAGGATCTTGCGGTCGACCATCGCGCGCAGGCGGTCGAGCAGCTCCTCGGTCGAAATCCCGAGCTCGGCGGCTGCCGTGTCGTAGGGGCGGGCGATCGCCTCCATCGGTCCCTGCAGGGCGCGGATCAGAGCGATGTCCTCCTCGCCGTAGGGCTGCGGTTCGAGCTCCCGCGGCGGCGCCGCCTCGACCGCGGCCGCAAGCGCGTCGGTCCCCTTCTCCATCTCCAGGTTCATGTTGATCTTGAAGAGGGTGAGGGTCGGCAGTTCCCGCATCGACTCCGCGCCGGTCTCCTCCATCAGCGCTTCAATCGTCCCCTTCAGGCCGAGCTTCGAGTCAGGCGGGGTGGCGATCGTGAACCAGAGGTTGAAGTCGTGGGTCCGCAGGTAGTTGTGGGAGACGCCGGGGTGGGCATTGACGAGGCGCGCGGCCCGCTGCGGGTGCTCGGAGTCGACTTTCGCCGCCACCAGCATCGACTCGTAGCCGAGGGCGCGGGTGTCGAAGATCGGCGTGATCTCGCGGATGATGCGGCCGTCGAGCAGGCGCTGGGTGCGGCCGAGGACATCGTCCAGCTCCAGGTCGGCCTCCGCGGCGACGAGTGCGAACGGCTCGGGGTCGAGCGGGAAGCTCGACTGCAGGAGGTTCATCAGCCGCTTGTCGGTCTCGTCGAGCGGGATCGCGGCGCCGTCCTTGCGGCTGCGCGCCTTCGACTGGGGGACCTTCACCGAAGCCACGGGGCGGCCTCCTTCGCGTAGTAGGTGACGATCGCGTCGGCGCCGGCGCGGCGGATCGCGGTCAGTGCCTCGACCACGGCGGCGCGCTCCTCGATCCAGCCGTTGGCGGCGGCGGCCTTCAGCATCGAGTACTCGCCCGAGACGTGGTAGGCGGCGACGGGGGCCCCCGTCGCCTCTTTGACCCGGCGGACGACGTCGAGGTACGGGAGCGCGGGCTTGACCATCAGCATGTCGGCGCCCTCGTCGAGATCGAGCTCGGCCTCGCGGACCGCTTCGGCGGCGTTGGCCGGGTCCATCTGGTAGCCGCGGCGGTCGCCGAACTCGGGGGTCGACTCGGCGGCATCGCGGAAGGGGCCGTAGAAGGCGGAGGCGTACTTGGCCGAGTAGGCGACGACCGGGACGTCGGGGTGGCCCTCCTCGTCGAGCTGGTGGCGGATCGAGCCGACGCGCCCGTCCATCATGTCGCTCGGGGCGACCGCGTCGGCGCCGGCCTCGGCGTGGGAGATCGCGGTTTTCGCCAGCAGCTCGACGGTGAGGTCGTTCTCGACCTCACGGCTGCCCTCACGGATGACGCCGCAGTGGCCGTGCGAGGTGTACTCGCAGAGGCAGACGTCCGTGATCACGACCAGGTCGGGGTGCGCCTCCTTCAGCGCCCGCACCGCCATCTGCACGATCCCCTCGTCGTCGTAGGCGCCGGTGCCGAAGTCGTCCTTGGCGGCCGGGATGCCGAACAGCATCAGGGCGCCGATCCCGGCGGCGGCGATCTCGCCGGCCTCCTCGACCAGGTTGTTGATCGAGAAGCGCTCGATGCCGGGCATCGAGGAGACCTCCTCGCGGACGCCCTCGCCGGCCACCACGAAGGCGGGCTGGATCAGGTGCGCCGGGGTGAGCTCGGTCTCTCTGACCAGGCCTCGCAGGGTGTCGGTGCGGCGCATGCGGCGCATGCGCGTGGAGGGGAAAGGCATTTCATTGAGTCTAGGGAAGGGACGACGGTGCTTCGTGGCGCTCGGGATAGGGGACCGGGGGTGCCTTCTACCGGACCCGCTCGCTTCGCTCGCTCCAAGTGTCCGTACGAAGACACCCCCGGTCCCTCTGCACAGGCGCAGTAGCTTGTTCGCTCGTGGAGGCCAAAGACGTTGTCAAGCGGTTCGGGAGCAGGGAGGCTCTTCGCGGCGTCTCTTTGAAGGCAGCTGCTGGGGAGTTGGTCGCTGTCATCGGCCCCAACGGGGCTGGGAAGACGACTTTGCTTTCGATCCTGGCTGGGATCTCCAGGCCGGATGAGGGGGAGGTCAGTAGTGCTGGAGGCGCTGTTGGGTGGGTGCCGCAGCAGGCGGCTTTATATAGACGGCTGACGGCTGAGGAGAACCTGTTGCTGTTTGCGCGGCTGGAGGGGCATCGGGATCCCCGGGCTTCGGTGGAGGAGATGTTGGGCTTGACGGGGTTGGCCGAGCGGCGAGGAGAGATCGTGGCGCGGCTGTCGGGGGGGAACCAACAGCGAATCAACATCGCGATCGGGCTGCTGTCGCGGCCGGCGGTGCTGTTGCTCGACGAGCCGAGCGTGGGGCTGGACCCCCGGCAGCGGGCGCGGTTGTGGGAGTTCGTCTCCGGGCTCGCAGGGGGCGGGACGACGGTGATCTTCTCCACCCACGACATCCAGGAGGCCGAGCGCTACGGCGGCCGGGTGCTGGTGCTGGCCGACGGCGAGTCACTCTTCGACGGCTCGGCCGGGGAGCTGCGCGAGGCGGTGCGGCTCGAGGCGCCGGAGGACGCCGACCGCGACTTCGAGACCGCCTTCGTCGCCTACCTGCACCACCGGGGACACTGATGCGCGGCGTTCGCTGGCTGCTGCTGAAGGACCTGCAGATCCTGCGGCGCTCGCCGCTGCAGGCGGCGCTGCTGGTCGCCTACCCGATCCTGATCGCCGTCCTGGTCGGATTCGCGATCTCACGCGGGCCGGAGGACCCGCGGGTCGCCTTCCTCAACGAGGTGCCGGCCAACACGCGGATCAACGTCGGCGGCGCGGAGCTGCCGAAGGCGAACGTCCGCGAGCAGATCTGCCAGCGGGTCGAGTGCGTCTTCGTCGACGACCGCGAGGAAGCCCGGAGCAAGGTCGAGTCGGGCGACGTGCTGGCGGCGCTGATCCTCCCCGCCGATCTGGTGAACGAGATCAACTCGCTTTCGACGCTGACGCCGGGGGTGCCGGAAGTCGAAGTCCTCGTCAACGAGGAAAACGCGGTCAAGGCCGAACTCGTCGACGACCGGATCACCAGCCTGCTGGCACAGGCGAACCTGCGGATCGCGCGGCGGATCGGCTCCGAAGGCAGCCGCTACCTGGGGCTGATCGTCAACGGCGGCGAGTTCCGCGTGCTCGGCGAAGCGATTCCGATCCTCGGCCTGCGGGCGAGCGCGAGGATCCTCCATGCGGTCACCCCCGCGGTGCCCAAATCGCTGCGGCCGGCGCTGGAGGAAGTGGACGAATTCGCCAGCCAGGCGCGCGACAACCTCGACGTCGCCAAACCGCTGATCGACCGGCTGGCGCAGCCGATCGAGGTCAACAAGGTGGTGGTCGGCGGCGAGAGCCCGCCGCTGGAGATCTTCGCGATCGCCGTCGCCGCGACCCTCACCCTCGCCTTCGTCGTCGTCCTCCTGGTCGCCGGCTCGCTGGCGCTGGAGCGGGAGGAGAACGCCTTCCCGCGGCTGACCCGCGGGCTCGTCTCGGGTGGCGGCCTGCTCGGAGAGAAGGTGCTGCTGGGGGTGGCGGTCGGGCTGGTGGTGACGCTACTGATGCTGTTCGGGATGAAGATCTTCGTGCCGCTGGAGACGGGACGCGTGTGGCTGTGGTTGGTCGCGATCCTCTTCGCGGCGGCGGCGCTGGGGGCGGCCGGGGCTGCGCTGGGGGCGGCGGCCCGCGAGGTGCGCGCGGTCTCCCTGCTGGCGTTTATGGTGACGCTGCCGATCGCCTTCCTCTCGCTCGTACCTTCCGGCGCCGTCAGCCCCACCGTCTTCGACCTGATCCGCTACCTGACCGCACTCTTCCCCTTCAAGCCGGCGCTGGAAGCGATCGCCGCCGCGCTGGACGAGGCCGGATCCGGGATCGGCGGCCCGCTGCTCCACCTGGCGATCCTCGCCGCCGCCTACGCGCTGATCGCGCGGCTGGCCCTGCGCCGGTTCGCGACGGTCTGACCCCGCCGGCCTCGAATAGGGTCGGGTCGACATGAAGGTTCTCTTCATCGGCGACGTGGTCGGCAGCCCGGGGCGGCAGGGGCTGCGCGAGGCACTGCCAGTGCTTCGCGAGCGGCACCAGCCGGACCTGGTGATCGTCAACGGCGAGAACTCGGCCGGCGGGATGGGGATCACCGAACGCACCGCCAACGACATCTTCGGCGCCGGCGCCGACGTGATCACCAGCGGCAACCACGTCTACCGCCACCGCGAGGCCTACGAGTGGCTGGATACGGAGGAGCGGGTGGTGCGGCCGGCCAACTACCCGCAGGCGAACCCGGGCCGAGGCCACACCGTTGTCGAGGCCGGCGGGATGCGGGTGCGGGTGGTCAACCTCAGCGGCGGCGTCGGCCTCCGCGTCGCCCGCTCGCCCTTCGACACGGTCGACTCGATCCTCTCCCATCACGAGCAGGACGCGGTGATCGTCGACTTCCACGCGGAAGTCTCGAGCGAGAAGGTGGCGATGGGGTGGCACCTCGACGGGCGGGTGGCGGCGGTCTTCGGGACGCATACGCACGTGCCGACGGCGGACGGGCGGGTCCTCCCCGGCGGGACGGCTCACATCTCCGACGTGGGGATGACGGGGTCGCGGACGAGCGTGCTGGGGGTGAAGCCGGAGCAGGCGTTGCGGTCTTTGATTACGCAGATGCCTACTCGGTTTGAGACTGCGGAGGAGGATGTTTGGGTTATGGGGGCTCTTGTCGAGGTGAACGACAAAGGTCTTGCCCAGTCCTTCGAGCAGGTGATGGTTCCTGTGGTTGGGGGTTAGGGAGCCGGGACCCCCTCCTCACTCAACTTGCTCGGGTGGGGCCGCAATTGCCGTCCGAGGGTGCTCCTGCCCGAGAAGTACAAGCCGTTCGGAGGGGGTCCCGGCTCCCTTCTCGACAGCTGCGAGGGCTACGAGCAGGAGTGGGTAGAACCACACTATGTAGAGGTAGAACCAGTGGTGGAGGGTCAGCTGCAGCAGGATCAGGAGAGCCGCTGAGAGGGCCGCCAGCTGAGATAGGGACTTGCGTTTCGGGATCAACGCGAAGGCGATTGCCAGGACGCCGGTGAGGGCGAACAGGGCAATCCGGATCGGTTCCAGGGAAGTCTGGCCCCAGAGGCTGAAGGGGGAGTCGCGGCCGGCTTGGCTGGCGATGGTGCGGTCGTAGAAGGTCTCGAGGCCGGGGTTGAGGGCGGGCCAGGTGAGGACGGCGACTGACACCAGGAGGAAGCCGAGGGTGAACAGCACGGCTGGGCGGGCGAGGGTGTCCTGCGCGCGGGGTCGTGCTCGGACACCCTCGCCCGAACTCGGACCGGGTCGGTAGGTCAGGTACATCGGGGCGAGGGGGGCGGCTACGAACTTGGCCCACGTGGCGGCGGCCAGGGCGGCGCCACGGGCGAAAGGTCGCGCAGCGAGTAAGAGGGTCGCCAGTAGCAGGGCGGCGACGAGGGAGTCGTTGGAGTTCGACTCCAACGCGTAGGCGGTGTATGGGTAGGCGGCCCAGCCGAAGGCCAGGGTCGTCGCCAGGCGCCGCCCCTCGGGGCCGGGGCGGATGCGGAGGCCGAGGAGGATGAGGAAGGTGAAGGCGGCGACGTCGAAGAGGATCGCGGCGGCGTGGGCGGCGGGAAGATCGTCCCACTCTCCCGACCACGGCCAGATCCGCTCGAAGGGGAGGTAGGCGAGGTAGTTCACCGGCCCGTAGGTGTCGCCGCTGGAGACGTCGTCGGGGAAGTTGTCGTAGATCGGTTCCCCGTGGGCGATCCGGTCGGCGCCGACCACTCCCGCGTAGCCGACGTCGATCGCGCCCGAGTCGGCGACGTTGAGGCCAACCCGGAACCCCATCAGGAAGAGGGCGGCGATCAGCATCCAGGCGACGGGCCAGACCGGGCGCAACCCCTCCCCCCTGCCCCGCAGCCCGATCCAGAGCGAGCGGCCGAGCAGGTAGAGCAGGACCGGGTAGACGAGCGGGACGGAGACGCCGATCTCGGCCCGGTTGAAGAAGTAGTGGGAGACGCCGAAGCCGAGCAGGACCAGGAGGTCGAGGTGGGCGACCCGCCAGAGGCGGCGCCAGTCGACCAGGCCGAGGAGGAAGAACAGGCAGAGGGGGAGGAAGACGTACGGCGCGTTGAGCATGTGGCCGAAGGCGCCGGAGTAGCCGCGGGCCATCTTCCAGGCGATCTGGTGGCCGGTCCAGGACTCGGTCACCTCGCCGCTGTGGGCGTCGACGAGGACGAGGACCCGCTCCTCGCCTCCCCCGAAGTAGGCGACCTCCCAATGCCCCTCGTCCAGCGAGGCAGTAGGTCCGAGGTCGCCGTGCTCCCGCTCCTCCTCGACGACCTTCGGGTCCTGGTCGGCAGCGGCGATCGCCTCGGCGCGGGTGAGCTTCTCGGCGGCGCTCGTCGGGGCCGGGCAACCAACTGAGATCAAAAGCGCAGCGAAGAGGGACGCCACGGCCACTGCAAGGAGGGGTGGGGGTGTCCTCGTACGGACACTTGGAGCGAGCGAAGCGAGCGGGTCCGGTAGGGGACACCCCCACCCCTCTCCCGCGCCCGACAACCCCCCGTCCCTCATCCGTCGCGCACCCCGAAGTGCTCGCGGATGATCGGGGCGACGTCGCGGAGCGCCCACTGCTCGCGCTCCTCCGCCGAGTCCGGCCCGCAGCCGACGAAGAGCAGCGGCCCGAGCGAGTCGCCGGCGTGGAGCGCCCCGTGGCTGCCGCCGCCGGCGTGGCTGACCCCGCCCCAGTCGACCGCCTCGAAGCCGGGCTGGAGGGAGACGAGGAAGTCGCCGGCGTGGGGAGCGGTCAGCGCCGACCAGACGCGGCCGAGCGGGTCGGGGTAGGTGTCGCTGCGCAGCCGCCCGTCCTCGACCGAGGCCTCGAGCGCCCCGAGCTGCCCCTCCACCTCCCAGTTGCCGCCGCGCAGGTCGCCGATCTCGCCGCCGGGACGAAAGCGCACCGCCTCCCCCCCGCGCTCGACCACCGCCCACACGGCCCCCGCCGGCACCCCGGGGGCCTCGCGCCGCAGCGGCAGCCCGTCCTCGTCCTCGAGCCGGCAGACCAGGTCGACGCCCTCGAGCACGCCGAGCCGCGCCGCCACCTCGAGCGGCTCCGGCCGCTCCCCCTCCCCCGGCAGCAGGTAGACGTGCGCCGCCCGCCCGGTCGGGCTGACCGCGAGCTGGGCCAGCTCCGGCCGCTCCTCGGAGGGCTGCAGCACCGACCACTCCGCGCTCAGCAGCTCGGCCAGCGGCAGTCCGCGGTGGACATCGGTCTGGGCGTGATCGGCGAGCAGGATCAGGGCGTGGGTCTCCAGGAACTCGTCGAGTCCGCCGGCTTCCTCGGCGTAGGTGGCGAAGGCCCGGTCGGCCTTGGCGATCGACTCGACCGTCGCCTCCGGCCCGTGCTGGTGGGAGTAGTTGTCGTTGTCCGGCAGCGAGAGCAGGAGGAAGTCGTAGAGGTCCTCCTTCAACAGCTCGGCGGCGCAGCAGGCCGCGTAGCCATCGCGGACGCCGGGGATCGAGGTCGATTTGCAGGGGACGTCGCGGCTCGCGTAGAGGTCGCCGTAGAAGAGGTCGGTCGGTCCCCAGGTGTGGTGGTGGAACTTCAATCTCGTCACGTCGACCGCGCGCTTCAGCAGCCCCTCCAGCGAGACCTCGTGCCGCTGGCGGCCGCGGTAGATGAGGAACGGCGTGCAGGCGGTGCGGGCGCCGGCGTCTTCGAGGCTCTCGAAGACCGTCTCCACCTCGGGGCTGAGGTGCGCCAGGTTCATGTTGTAGACGAGGTCGTAGAGGGCGAGGAAGACGCCGAAGGCGCGGGTCGCCTCCAGCGAGGAGCCGTACTCGACGTAGCGCCGCTCGAGCCGGTGGTACCAGTTCATGCCGCTGATCCAGTGTCGGTCGGCGCCGACGCCGGTGACCATCTCGGCGCTGGCGACCGGGGTCACCGAGGGAAAGCTGGAGACGCAGTCGGGGATGAGGACGCCGCGCTCGACCAGGGCGGCGAAGGTCGGTGCCCGCTCCTCGGCGATCGCCCGTTCGAGCATGTCGGTGCGCAGCGAGTCGACGTAGGTGAGGACGAGCTTCTTGCGACGCGGCATCGTCCGAATGATGCCCAGCGCCGGCTGTCGTTAACGCAGGACGCGGAGCCCGGCGTGCTTGCGCTGGGCGCGGCGGTGGCGGGTGATCCCGAGCCAGATCAGGGCGAGGACGACGATCACGACCAGCGGTTCGAGCAGGAGTGCGATCGCGATCACGACCAGCGCCGCCAGGCTGACGATGAAGGCGAGCGCTCCGCCGCCGCTCCCCTCCCGCCGGCTGGCGCCGTAGACGATGTCGCTGATGACGATGCAGGCGAGCGCGGCGCCGGCGAGGCCGAGCACCGCCCCGACGATCCCCTCCAGCAGGAAGCCGACGACGAAGCCGATCACGGCGGCGAGCAGCGTCATCCGGCCCCGAGCCGACCCGTGGGTGCCAGCGGTGCCGGCGAGCATCCCGATCGCCAGCCCAATTCCAAGCTCGGTTAGAACGTCCACGCCCCAAACCTAACCAACCGCGATGGCCCGGCGTCGATCCGCCACACTTCAGCGATGGCAGAAGTCCCCGAGCCGACCCACCGCCGCCGCTCCCACGCCGGCACCCGCGACCTCGAGCGCTACGCCGGCCTCTTTGCCGAGCGGACCGGGGTGATGCGCTCCTCGGCGATGCGCGACCTGATGGCGATCACGGCGCGGCCGGAAGTGATCTCGCTCGCCGGCGGCCTCCCGGACACCTCGACCTTCCCGCCGCAGAGCTTCGCGGCCCAGATGACCCGGATCGCCCAGGAGTCGGCGGCGAAGGCGCTGCAGTACGGGCCGACCGAGGGGTTCGAGGAGACCAAGGACTGCATCCTCGAGGTGATGGGCGCGGAGGGGATGCTCCCCGACCCCGACGACATCATCGTCACCACCGGTGGCCAGCAGGCGATCGACCTCGTCTGCAAGACGCTGATCGACCCCGGCGACGTCGTCATCTGCGAGGCCCCCACCTATCCGGGGGCGATCCCGACCCTCTGCAGCTACCAGGCCGACGTCGTCCAGGTCGAATGCGACGAGGACGGAATGCAGGTCGAGGTGCTGGAGCAGCTGCTGACCGACCTGCGGGCGGAGGGGCGTCGGCCGAAGTTCATCTACTCGGTGCCGAGCTTCCAGAACCCGGCCGGGGTGACGATGTCCCTGGAGCGGCGGCGTCGCTTGGTCGAGCTGGCGCGCTCGCAGGAGCTGCTGGTGGTCGAGGACAACCCCTACGGGCTGCTGCGCTACGGCGGCGAGCCGATGCCGCCGCTCTACCAGCTCGACGGCGGCGACTTCGTCATCTACCTGGGGACGTTCTCGAAGATCCTCTCCCCCGGGATCCGGCTCGGCTGGGCGGTGGCGCCGCCGCCGGTGATGGAGAAGATCGTCCTCGGCAAGCAGGCCGCCGATCTCTGCACCTCGACCCTGACCCAGTACTTCGTCCGCGAGTACTTCGCCGAACGGCGCTGGCAGCGCTACGTCGACGGCCTGGTCGAGATCTACCGCCGCCGCCGCGACACGATGGTCGAGGCGCTGCGCGACAACTTCCCCGCGGAGGCGACCTGGACCGAGCCCGAAGGCGGGCTCTTCATCTGGGCGACCCTGCCCGACTACATCGACACCAGCGACCTGCTGGCGAAGGCGCTGCGCGCCGACGTCGCCTTCGTCCCCGGCCAGGCCGCCTACGTCGACGGTCGCGGCAGCCACTCGATGCGGCTCAACTTCTCCGGGGTGAACGAGGACGAGATCCGCGAGGGGGTGCGGCGGATCGGCAAGGTGATCGCCGAGCAGGTCGAGCTCTACGGGGCGCTGACCGGGGAGCAGCCGCCGCCCGAGCCGCGGCAGGAGTCGGCCCCGAACGTCGTTCCCTTCCGCAAGGCCGGCGAGGCTTGATGAAGGTCGCGGTGCTGAAAGGCGGACGGTCGCTGGAGCGCGGCGTCTCCCTGCGCTCGGGGGCGCGGGTCGAGGACGCGCTGGAGCGGCTCGGCCACGAGGTGCTGCCGATCGACGTCGGCCCGGACCTGGTCAAGCGCCTGGTCGGCGAGCGGCCGGACCTCGCCTTCGTCGCCATGCACGGCGTGGGCGGCGAGGACGGGACCGTGCAGGAGCTGTTGGAGATCCTCGGCATCCCCTTCACCGGGCCGAGCGCCGCGGCCTGCGCGCGTTGCATGGACAAGGTGCAGGCGAAGGACGCGATCGAGGACTCAGGACTACCCACGCCCCACTGGTTCGCCTTCAACCAAACCGCATTTCGCGAGTTCGGGGCCGCCGACGCGCTGGGGCGGCTGGAAAAGACGCTCGGCTTCCCGCTGGTGGTGAAGCCGAGCCGCGGCGGCTCCTCGCTCGGGGTCAGGTTCGCCCGCAGCGCCGGCGAGGTCCCCCAGGCCCTGGTCTCGGCTTTCAGCTATGACGACCGGGTCCTGCTCGAGCGCTTCGTCGACGGGCGCGAGCTCGCGGTCAGCATCCTCGGCGACGAGCCGCTGCCGGTGGTGGAGGCGATCCTGCTCGAGGGCGACCGCTACGACTTCGAAGCCCGCTACGAGATCGGCCGCACCCGCTTCGACGTTCCCGCCGACCTCACGGACGAGGAGCACCGCTCCGTCATCGATGCAGCCCTCGGCACATACCGCGCCCTCGGCTGCACCGGCTTCGCCCGCATCGACCTGATCCTCGGCGAGAACGGCCCCTGGCTGCTGGAGGCCAACGCGATCCCCGGCCTCACCGACACCAGCCTCCTCCCCCAGGCCGCCGAGGCGGCAGGACTCTCGTTCGAGGATCTGGTTCAGAAGATCCTCGAACTCGCGGTCCCCGCGACCGTTTCCTGAGGTTCTCAGACCAAGCAGGTCGGGGGACGCAGGGAGGATGAGGAGGGGAGCGCACTCAGGTGCGTGACCCGACGATGACGACCGAGGACCCCGAGATGCGCCGGTATGAGGGCCTCAGGAATCGCCCTGGGCGAAGTCCTCGGGGGTCACTTCGTCGAGGAACTCCTTGAATTTGTCGACGACCTCCTCGGTGTCCTCGACCTCGTGCTCGAACTCGATCGCCGACTCCTCGATCACCTCCTCGGCCGCGAAGATCGGGGCCGAGACGCGGACGGCAAGGGCGAGGGCGTCGGACGGGCGGGAGTCGATCTCGACTTCGGAGCCGTTAACCGAGACCGTGATCGAGGCGTAGAACGTGTTGTCGCGCAGCTCGGTGACCGCCACCCGCTCGCACTTGGCGTCGAGGTTCTCGAGCATGTCGGAGAGCAGGTCGTGGGTCATCGGCCGCGGGGTCGAGGCGCCCTGCAGCTTCATCAGGATCGCGGCCGCCTCCGGATGGCCGATCCAGATCGGCAGGAAACGGTTTCCGTCCACGGTCTTCAGCAACACGATCGGCTGCTTGCCGACCATGTCGAAGCTGACGCCGTAGATCTGCATCTGCTGCAAGAGGACTCCAGACCGTGGTTGGAAGCCGAAAGTATAGGTCCGGCTTCTACCCGCTCCGGAGCAAGCGAGAACGCGGACGGAAAGAGGACCCGATGGGCGATCCTGGATTCGAACCAGGGACCTCGTCCTTATCAGAGACGCGCTCTAACCAACTGAGCTAATCGCCCGGGGACGGCGATGATAGCGGCGACGGGGATCGCTCAGGAGCCGTGGCGCTTGCGAAGGCGACGGGCGAGCGCGTGCGCCTCGCGCACGTCGTCGAAGCGGAGCTCGGCGACGATGCTCTCGCCTTTGGCGCGGGTGCTGACTTCGTGGCCGAAGGCCTCCTCGAGGGCGTCGGCGACGTCGCGGAGGGCGGCCTGGGCGTCGGGGTCGACCGTTGCCCGCCTTGGCCTTGCTTTTGGCTGGCTGGCCAGCCGAACCCTCTCTTCGGTTTCGCGGACCGACCAGCCGCCACGGGCGGCGTCGCGGGCGAGACGCCGGCGGACGTCGTTGCCGGGAACGGCGAGGAGCGCCTTTCCGTGCCCCTCGCTGAGGTCGCCGGCCTCGAGCAGCTCGAGCGCATCGTCGGGCAGCTCCAGCAGCCGGATCAGGTTGGAGACGGCGGGGCGGCTGCGGCCGACCCGCCGGGCCAGCTCCTCTTTGGTCAGGCCCAGCTCGCGCACCAGCGCGTCGCAGGCCTTCGCCTCCTCGACCGGGTTCAGATCCTCGCGGACCATGTTCTCGATCAGGGCCGCCTGCAGCCGCTCGGCCTCCTCCTGGTCGCGGACCACCGCCGGCACCTTCTCGATCCCCGCCTGCTGGGCGGCGCGCCAGCGGCGCTCGCCGGCGACCAGCTCGTAGCTGCCGTCGGGGAGGGGACGGACGAGGAGCGGCTGGACGACGCCGCTCGCCTCGATCGAGGCGGCGAGAGCGGCGAGGGCTTCGGGGTCGAACTTGGTCCGCGGCTGCGAGGGGTTGGGCTTGATCAGGGCGACAGGCAGCTCGCGCAGCTCCCCGGCCGCCGAGGCCTCCGTCTCGGGCAGGATCGCCGACAGCCCGCGGCCGATGCCGCGGCGGGAGCTAGCCACGACTCGCCAGCTCCTTCGCCAGGGCCCGGTAGGCGACGGCGCCGTGGGAGGCCGGTGCGTGCTCGGTCACGGGCAGACCATAGCTCGGAGACTCGGCGACTCGGACGCTGCGGGGGATCACCGTCTCGAAGACCATCCCGTCGAAGTGGTCGCGTAGCTCGGACTCCACGTCCTGGGCCAGCCGCGTGCGCTCGTCGTGCATGGTTATGAGCAAACCCGAAACCTCGAGTCGAGGGTTAAGCTCACGCCTGATCAGGCTCAGGGTTTCCAGGAACTGGACGAGTCCCTCCAGAGCCAGATACTCAGCTTGAACGGGGACAATGACGCGGTCCGCAGCCGTCAAGGCGTTGACGCTGACCGGGCCCAGGGCGGGCGGGCAGTCGAGGAGGGTGACGGCGAACCGCTCGCGGAGGGGACCGAGCCGTTCCCGCAGCCGCGTCTCCGAATCCTGCATGCGAGGCAGCTCCACTGCGGCCCCGGCGAGGTCCTTGTTGGCGGGAACGATCCAGAGGTTGTCGGGCCCCGCGGGGCGGGCGGCCTCCGCAACCGAGGTCTCGCCGGTCAGGCAGTCGTAGGAAGAGGGATGCAGGTCGCGACCGCCGCCCAGGGCGACGGTGGCGTTGCACTGGGGATCGAGGTCGACGAGCAGCGTCTGGTTTCCCTCCGCGGCCGCGCACGAGGCCAGATTGACGGCGGTCGTCGTCTTCCCGACCCCACCCTTCTGGTTCGCCACGGCGTAGACCTTGCCCATCGCGGTCCAGCCTAGTCAACGCGCCGCCGGCACTATCCCCCGCGCCGTTCAACGCGTGGATCGGCGGTGGGATAGCCTCCTGCCCGTGTCCGAGACCTCTGAGTGGCCTGAGAACCCGGCCGAGCGCGCGCAGGAGCTGGTCGAGGGCGTACTTGACGAGCTCGACCTCGACGGCGAGGTTCTCGTCGAGGAGAACGACGAGCGGATCCTGCTCACGGTCGAGGGGGAGGACGATTACGGACTCCTGATCGGCAAACGAGGGCAGACGATCGACGCCCTGCAGCTGCTCTGCTACCAGGCGGCCTTCAGGGGGCTGCGCGAGCGCAAGCGGGTGGTCGTCGATGCCGCCGGTTACCGCGCGCGCCGGCGGGAGACGCTGGAGGGACGCGCCGATCGCGCCGCCGACCAGGCGCTGTCGAATAACAGCGTGGTCGAGATGGACCCGATGAGCGCGCAGGAACGCCGCATCGTCCACGAGCGGTTGAAGGAGCGCGCGGGAATCGAGACCTACAGCGAGGGCGACGAGCCCAGCCGCTGCGTGATCGTCGCGCCGCTCCTGCCCGAGTGATCGACGCCGCCGCGCGGGCGAAGCTGGAGACGGTTCTCGAGCTGCTCGCGCAGGAGCGGGCCTCGGTCAGCTCCGTGGTCGATCGGCGTGCCTGGCATGTTCACGTCGTCGACAGCCTCACCGGACTCGAGGTCGCGGAGCTGCGCGCAGCCAGCAGGATTGCCGACATCGGGGCGGGCGCGGGATTTCCCGGGCTGGTGCTGGCGGTGGCGCGGCCCGCAGCCCATGTCGACCTGATCGAGTCGGTCGGCCGCAAGTGCGAGTTCATGCGCCGCGCGGCCGACGCAGCCGGGATCGCCAACGTCGGCATCCTCAACACGAGGTCCGAGGATCTGGCGACCGCAGAGGGCCGCGAGGCCTACGACGCCGTCAGCGCCCGTGCGGTGGGTCGCCTCTCCACCCTGGCTGAGCTCGCCAGCCCGCTCCTGAAGCCAAATGGCGTCCTCGTCGCCTGGAAGGGGAGACGGGACGAGGACGAGGAGAACCAGCTCCTCAACGCCGGGGAGGCGCTTGCGATGCTGCCCGAAACGATCCTCGACGTAGGCGATCGTGCCGGTAGCCAGCACCGGCACCTTCACGTAATCCGCAAGTCTGGCCCGACTCCACCCAACCTGCCCCGCAAGCCCGGAATCGCCAAGAAGCGCCCCAAGGGCTGACATCTATCGCCACCGCCGGAAGGAGGGTTCGGTACCCCCTCCGAACGGCTTGTACTTCTCGGCCTAGGCACTTCTAGGACTGCCGCCGGCGCCCCACCCGAGCAAGTTGAGAGAGGAGGGGGTACCGAACCCTCCCCCCACTCAACGCCGCTTCTTCTTTTTCCGCGGGGGCGGCGGAGGCGGCTTCGCCTCCTGGATTGCTGCGGCCCCCTCCGGGGTCGCGACCACCGGCGGCGGCACGATCTTCTTGATCACCAGCTGCTGGCCGATAGTCCAGAAGTTGGTGGTGATCCAGTAGAGGATCAGGCCGGCCGGGAAGCTGAGCACGAAGGGGACGAAGATGAAGGGCAGGAGCATCATCATCGTCCGCTGGCTTTTGTCAGCCGTGATCATCATGACCATGCTGGAGACCAGCTGGGTGCCGACGTAGAGGACGAGCAGGGTGATCAGTTCGGCCCCGGTCGCCTTCGCGGTGAGGTCGTGGATGAAGAGGAACGAGGCTTCGCTGCCGCAATGCCCCGCCTCGCAGCCGATGTCGTCGGGCAACTCGTTCTTGAGCACGAAGAAGAGCGAGATGAAGACCGGGAACTGGGCGATCAGCGGCAGGCATGACGCCAGCGGGTTGACTTTGTTCTCTTTGTAGAAGCGCATCATTTCCTGCTGCATGCGCTGTTTGTCGTTTTTGTACTTCTCCTGCAGTTCCTTGATCTGCGGCTGCAGGGCCTGCATCGCCCGCATCCCCTTCAGCTGTTTGTAGGTGAGCGGGATGAGGAGGGCGCGGGTCACCACCGTGAGGGCGATGATCGACATCCCCCAGCTGAGGCCGGCGCTGTCGTGGAAGAACTGCAGGACCCCGTCGGCGAGGTCGATCAGCGGCTGGAAGATGTTGGCCGTCAGGGGCGTCATCGGTGGGCTTCGTGCCAGTCGGCGGGGTGTACCGGACCGGTGCGGAGCGTGAATCTATCGGGGATGGGGTCGAAGCCGCCGTGACTGAAGGGATTGCAGCGCAGAATCCGCCAGCCCGCGAGGAGAAAGCCGCGGATCACGCCGAAGCGCTCGACCGCTTCCACGGCGTACCGGGAGCAGGTCGGCTCGTAGCGACAGCGGCGGGGAAAGGCTGGTGAGATCCAGCGCTGGTAGCCCCGAATCGGGGCGAGGAAAAAGCGTTTCACGTGGAACGGCCGCCCGCGAGTGCCTCTTCCAGGTTGGCGGAAACCCCCTGCATCCCCTCGCGATCGATCAGGTCCTTGATCTCCGCCCGGGCGACGATGACGAAGTCGTGGCGGGGCGGCAGCCGGTCGGCCAGAGTCCAGAACGCCTCGCGCAGGACCCGCTTCACCTTGTTCCGCTCGACGGCACCGCCGACCTTGCGGTTGACGGAGACCCCGAGCCGGACCTCATCGCGGTCCTCGTCCTTCCGCGGGAAGGTGTAGAGAACGAGGTAGCGGGTCGCGTGCGAGGAGCCGTCGCGGTAGACGCGGTCGAACTCGCCGCTACGCGAAAGGCGTCGGCGCTTCGACGCCATCAGATGACCGGTTGTGGGGTCGCGTGCGGCCGGGGGCGGGCAGGGCCAAGCAGATCAAGGACGCAGGGTGAAGCCTTTGGTGGTGCCAAAGGCGAACCCGAGGACGCAGAGATGCGCAGCGCCCTGCGCGTCATCCGGACGTGCGGGACCGCGCGGCCGGTCATCTCGTCAGGGAGTGAGGCGCTTGCGGCCTTTAGCGCGGCGGCGCTTGAGGACGGCGCGACCGCCACGGGTGCTCATCCGGGCCCGGAAGCCGTGGGTCTTGGCCCGCTTCCGCTTCTTCGGTTGGTAGGTGCGCTTCATGCCGGCAGAAGTATACGGACGCCCCCGAAAATCTTTTCCCCGGGATTTGCGCGGCACCAGGACTGACTGCTCAGGCACGGCGCTATGGTCGCCGCCCGGTGCCCGACGACTCCCTCCCATCCGACCTCCAAGCCGTCTGGAGGGCAGCCCAGGAGCGGCTGAAGGCCTCGGTCCCGGAGTCGACCTTCCGCCTCTGGCTGGAGCCGCTGGAGGCGGTCGCAGCCGAGGGCGACACCCTCTTCCTCAGCGCTCCCGAGAGCAAACGGGCCTGGACCGAGCGGCGCTACACGGCGCTGATCGCGGAAGCCTTGCGGGGCGCGGGCGTCGGACTGGAGCGGGTGAGCTTCGCCGAGCCGCAGCTGCTGGAGGGGACCGCCGAACACGACCCGGAGCTGAACCCGAGCTACACCTTCGAGCGGTTCGTGATCGGTCCCGGCAACCGGCTCGCCCACGGCGCCGCCCTCGCGGTCGCCGAGGCGCCCTCTGAGGCCTACAACCCGCTCTTCCTCCATGGTCCGCCCGGGCTCGGCAAGACCCACCTGCTGGCCGCGATCGCCAACTACCTGCGCGACAACGCCCCTGGCCTCAGCGTCCGCTACACCACCGCGGAGTCATTCACCAACGAGTTCGTCGCCGCGCTCAAGGCGAAGGGCAGCGACGGCTTCAAGGCCCGCTACCGCGACATCGACGTCCTTCTCATCGACGACGTCCAGTTCCTCCAGGGGAAGCCCGCTACGGAGGAGGAGTTCTTCCACACCTTCAACGCCCTTTACGAGTCCGGGAGCCAGCTCGTGCTCTCCGCCGACCGCATCCCGAGCGAGCTTTCGACGCTCGCCGCGCGCCTGCGCGACCGCTTCGAGTGGGGCCTCACCGTCGCCGTCGAGCCGCCCAACCTGGCGACCCGCCTGACCGTGCTCCGGCGCTTGGTCGAGGAGGCCGGGGTCGAGATCGCCGACACAGAGGCGCTGACCGAGCTGGCGAACCGGATCGACGCCAACGTGCGCAAGCTGCACGGCGCCCTGACCCGCGTCATCGCCCACGCCTCGATGATGGGGCGGCCACTCAGCGCCGAGCTGATCTCCGAAGTCATCCCCCGCCACCGCCGGCGCGAGTCGACCTCGGTCGAGGAGATCCAGCAGCGGGTCGCCGAGCTCTTCGGCATCTCGCGCGCCGAGCTGGTGGGCTCCAGCCGCGCCGCCACCCCGTTGCGGGCGCGCCAGGTCGCGATCTTCCTCACCCGCGACCTCACCGACCTCTCCCTCCCGCAGATCGGCCGCCTCTACGGAGGACGCGACCACACCACCGTGATCAACTCCCTGCGCCGGGTCGAAGCCAGCCTTGACGAGGACGCCGAGCTGGCAGAGAAGGTGCGGGAGTTGCGGGGAGCTATCCACAACCCTGTGGGCGAGGAGCGCTGATAGCCGCCCGCGCTGTAAGAATCCCCAGCCCCCCACAGGCCCTTCCACAGCCGTCAAACCGCAGCGCACCGCCGAATCCCCCGCGACAAGAGCTTTTTCAACAGGACCTAACCCAACTCAAGTAAGGCGATCATCACTTGAAGCTCACGACCAAACGCGACGAACTCGTCTCCAAGCTCTCGATCGTCTCCAGAGCGGTTTCGACCCGCGCCGCCACCCAGGCGCTCTCCGGCGTTCTCCTCTCCGCGCAGGGAGGCCGCGTCACCCTCGCCGCCACCGACCTCGACCTTGGGCTGGAGACGACGCTCGAGGCCGAGGTCGAGAACGAGGGCTCGGTTCTCCTCCCCGGCCGCCTCTTTGCCGAGATCGCCCGCTCCCTCGCGGACCCGAGCGTGGAGATCGAGTCGCGCGAGGCGGAGCACGACGTCGAGATCCGCAGCGGCGGCTCCAGCTTCCACCTGCGGGTGCTGCCGGCCGAGGATTTTCCGAAGCTGCCCCAGCCGGAGGAGACGCCGGGGCTGCGCATCCCGGCCGCGGCGCTCGAAGCGAGCATCGACCTGGTCGCCCGGGCCGCCTCCCGCGACGACATGCGCCCCGTGCTCACGGGCGTCTTCGTCTCCGCCAGCGGCAAGGAGATGACGATGGTCGCCACCGACTCCTACCGGCTGGCGGTGAAGCGCACCGAGCTCGAGGCTGACCTCGGCGGCGAGCTCGAGGCGAACATCCCGGCACGGGCGCTGCGCGAGCTCGGCCGCATCCTCTCCTCCGAGGGCGCCGGTGAGACCTCGATCTCACTGCTCCCGAATCAGGCCGTTTTCCAGGCAGGGGCGATCCTCCTCTCGACGAGGCTGATCGACGGGCAATTCCCCAACTTTCGACAGCTCCTGCCGGAGTCCTACGAGCACGACGTGCGGCTGCCGCGCACGGACCTGCTCGAAGTCACCCGCCGGGTCAGCCAGCTGGCGCAGCGGAATGCGCCATTGCGGCTCTCGTTCCGCTCCGGCGAGCTGACGGTGGCGGCGGAGACGCCCGAGGTGGGCGACGCCCGGGAGACGATGCCGGCGGCGTTCGAGGGTGAGGAGCTGGAGATCGGGTTCAACCCGGAGTTCCTCAAGGAAGGGATCGAAAGCGTCACCGGCGAGGAGATCCTCCTGCGCCTGATCTCGCCGCTGCGACCAGGTCTGCTGGAACCGGTGGAGGGAGACGAGTTCCGCTACCTGGTGATGCCGATCCGGCTCAACGTCTGAGCGTGACGGCGCCGACCGGGTGAGCTCGTCGTGCTCGTCACCGCGATCGAGGCAAAGCCGCTGCGCAGCCTCGAGCGGGCGAGGGTCGAGCTGCCGCCCGGGATCGTCAGCGTCATCGGCCCCAACGGGACCGGCAAGACGAACCTCGTCGAGGCGCTTTACTTCGCCCTCACGGGCCGCTCCTTCCGGACCAGCGACCGACGCGACTTGATCCCCTTCGGCGGCTCCCTCGCCCGCGCCGAGGCGACTGTCCGCGACGAGGACGGGATCGAGCGCACGCTGCTTGCCTCGGTCAGCCGCAGCGAAGGACGGCGCCACCTGCTCGACGGAAGCCCGGCCGATCCGGCGGCGATCGCCCGCAGCCGCCCCCCCGTCGCCGTCTTCGCCCCGGACCGGCTGACCCTGGTGAAGGGGCCGCCGGCGGAGCGACGCGCCCACCTCGACGGCTTCGTCGCCGCCCGCTGGCCTGCTCGGGGCGAGCTGCGCAAGCGCTTCGGGCAGGCGGTGGCGCAGCGCAACGCCCTGCTCTCGCGACTCGCCGCCGGCTACGGATCTCGGGAGGACCTGCGGATCTGGGACGCCGGGATGGCCGACGCGGCCGCTCCCCTGGTCGAGGCTCGAGCGGAGGCCGTCGCCGAGCTGGCGCAGCCGTTCGCCGGCGCCGCCGAGGAGCTCGGCCTGGAGGCGGCGGCGCTGGAGTACGCGCCGCGGGCGGCGGGCTCGGCGGAGGAGATCCGGGCGGGCCTGGAGGAGCGCCGCGAGCAGGACATCCGACTCGGACGCAGCTCCTGGGGCCCCCACCTCGACGAGCTGAAGCTGAACAGCGGCGATCGCTCGCTGCGCCGCTTCGGATCGCAGGGACAGCAGCGGGCCGCCCTGCTCGCCCTGCTCTTCGCCGAGCGCGAGGCGCTGCTGGCGGCGCGACGGGTGACGCCGCTGCTGCTGCTCGACGATGTGATGAGCGAGCTCGACCCCGGCCGCCGCGACCGCTTGGTCGTCCGCCTCGACGACGGCGGCCAGGTCCTGATCACCGCGGCCGACTCCGAGCAGGTCCCGGCGATGGCGAGGCAGACCGTCGTGACGATGCCGCCGCCGCAGACAGAAGGTACCGGCGCATGAGCCGGCGCCGAGCTCCGCGACCGGCCGCCGGGGCCTTCAAGGCGGCGCTCGACCGGGTCGCCCCCAAAACCCCCCTGGCAGCGGTGCAGGCGGCCTGGTCAAGCACCGCCGGTGACCAGCTTGCAGCGGTCGCGGTGCCGGTCTCCGAACGGGACGGGACGGTGACGATCGAGTGCGTCGACACGGTTTGGGCCCAGGAGCTGGACCTGATGCAGGAGGCCTTGCTGAAGCGGCTGCGAGCCGAAGTTGGGGAGCAGGCTCCGAAAGCGCTCCGCTTCCGCGTCAACTCAGAGCGTTTTTGAGCAGAGTTTCTCCACATTTGCAGGGAAAACGCCTCAAGCGGGCGGGTTGTCCGAGGCCCTCAACTGGTATTCTTATGGCAACTCGCATGACGCCCCGACAGCCGTGGAGCGAGCTCTCCTGGAGTCGGGGCTTTGTGTGTCTACGTTTCAATCGGAAGGGACTCCTTGCCTGAGAAAAAAGCCAGCGGCGACTCCTACGGCGCCAAGGACATCACCGTCCTCGAGGGCCTGGAAGCGGTTCGCAAACGCCCCGGCATGTACATCGGCTCGACGGGCCCGCGCGGGCTGCACCATCTCGTCTACGAGATCGTTGACAACTCGGTCGACGAGGCCCTCGCCGGCCACTGCGACAGCGTCCGTGTCGTCCTGCACCCCGACAACGCCTGCACCGTGGAAGACGACGGTCGTGGCATCCCGGTCGAGACGATGGAGAAAGAGGGGAGGCCGGCCGCCGAGGTCGTGCTGACCGTCCTCCACGCCGGCGGCAAGTTCGGGGACGGCGGCGGCTACAAGGTCTCCGGCGGCCTCCACGGCGTCGGCGTCTCCGTCGTCAACGCCCTCTCCGAGCGCCTGCACCTCGAGATCAGCCGCGACGGCAGCGGCTGGTCTCAGGACTACGAGCGCGGCAAGCCGCAGAACGAGCTCACCGCGGGGGAGAGGACCAAGGAGCACGGGACGAAGATCACCTTCCTCCCCGACCTCGAGATCTTCGAGGAGATCGGGTTCGACTTCCAGACGCTGGCCGAACGCCTGCGCGAGACCGCCTTCCTCACCCGCGGCCTGAAGATCGAACTGGTCGACGAGCGCGGCGCCACCAACAGCGTCACCTTCCAGTACGAGGGAGGGATCGAGGACTTCGTCCGCCACCTGAACGAAAACAAGGACGAGCTGCACAAAAAGGTCATCTACTTCGAGGGCAAGGAGGAGGCCGGCGAAGTCGAGTTGGCGATGCAGTGGAACGCCTCCTACCAGGAGTCGATCTTCAGCTTCGCCAACAACATCAACACCCACGAGGGCGGGACGCACCTCTCCGGCTTCCGGGCGGCGCTGACGCGGACCCTGAACGCCTACGCCCGCAGCAAAGGCCTGCTGAAAGAGAAAGACGACAACCTCGCCGGCGAGGACGTGCGCGAGGGGCTGACCGCGGTGATCTCGGTCAAGCTGCACGACCCTCAGTTCGAGGGCCAGACCAAGACCAAACTCGGCAACCCCCCGATCAAGGGCTTGGTCGAGGAGACGGTCAACCGCAAGCTGGCCGAGTACTTCGAGGAGAACCCCGGCGACGCCCGGCGGGTGATCAACAAGGCGATCGACGCCTCCCGCGCCCGCGACGCCGCTCGCAAAGCCCGCGACCTGACGCGCCGCAAGTCGGCCCTGGAGAACTCGACCCTGCCTGGCAAGCTCGCCGACTGCACGGTGAAAGACCCGAGCCTGGCCGAGATCTTCGTGGTCGAGGGAGACTCCGCCGGCGGCTCGGCGAAGCAGGCGCGCGACCGCAACACGCAGGCGGTGCTGCCGCTGCGCGGGAAGATCATCAACGTCGAGAAGAGCCGGATCGACAAGGTCCTCGCCAACAACGAGATCCAGGCGCTGATCACGGCGATCGGGACCGGCGTCCACGACGAGTTCAACCTCGAGGACGCGAGGTACCACAAGATCGTGATGGCGACCGACGCCGATGTCGACGGCGCCCACATCCGCACCCTCGTCCTCACCTTCCTCTACCGACAGATGCCGGAGCTGATCGACGCCGGCTACGTCTACATCGCAAAACCGCCGCTCTACCGGGTGAAACAGGGCAACCAGATCACCTACCTCGAGCGCGACTCCGAACTCGAAGAGGTGCTGTTGCGGGACAAGCTCGAGGACTTCGAGCTAACCGACGCCAACGGCAAGAAGACGAAACTGACCGCGAGCCGCTGGCAGGGGTACATCCGGCGCTCGAAAGAGTACGAGGGGTGGGGCTCGTCGCTGCAGGCCGAGTTCGGTCACGAAGCGGTGCGGTTCCTCGAGGAGTCGAGCCTGCTCGACGAGGGGATCAAGACGCTGAAGTCGGCGGCGGCGCTGCTGGCCAAGGAGGCGCCCGAGAGCGAGCCGTTCGAAACCGAGGTGGTCTCGCAGGACGACGAGCTGCTGGTCGTCAAGGCGACCGAACGGAGAACCGGCCTCGCCCGCACCCACCAGCTGCCGGCGGCGCTGTTCGACCACCACGACTACCGCAAGTTCGCCGAGGTCCACGAAGCACTGCTGAAACAGGTCGGCCGGGCGCCGTTCGAGATCGAGTTCGGCGAGCGCCGCAACGTGGCGCTGTCGTTCGAGGCGCTTCGAGGCGCGGTCCTGGAGTTGGCGCGGAAAGGCGTCGACGTGCAGCGCTTCAAGGGACTGGGCGAGATGAACCCCGACCAGCTGCGGGAGACGACGATGGATCCAGCCAGCCGCACCCTCGCCCGCGTCACCCTCGAGGATGCGACGGCGGCCGACACGATCTTCTCGATGCTGATGGGCGACCAGGTCGGGCCCCGTCGCGAGTTCATTGAGGAGCACGCGAGGGAGGTGCGGTTTCTTGACGTCTAAGGCAAGCGCGGTCGACGGAGGGGGGAGCTGATGGACGCCAACGTCCTCACCGGCGGCCGGATCGAAGAGCGCGAGCTCGAGAAGGAGATGCGCTCGTCCTACCTCGATTACGCGATGAGCGTGATCGTCGGTCGGGCACTGCCGGACGTGCGCGACGGGCTGAAGCCGGTGCACCGCCGGGTGCTCTACGCGATGCACGACATCGGCCTGCAGCCGACCCGGTCTTACCGCAAGTGCGCCTACATCGTCGGCGAGGTGATGGGCAAGTACCACCCGCACGGCGACTCGGCGATCTACGACACGCTGGTGCGGATGGCGCAGGACTTCTCCCTGCGCTACGTCCTCGTCGACGGCCAGGGCAACTTCGGCTCGATCGACGACGACCCGGCGGCGGCGATGAGGTACACCGAGGCCCGCCTCGGCCGCCTCGCTACCGAGCTGCTGCGGGACATCGACACCGACACCGTCGACTTCGGGCCCAACTACGACGAGAAGGCGAGCGAACCACTGGTCCTGCCGGCCCGGTTCCCGAACCTGCTGGTCAACGGCACCTCCGGGATTGCGGTCGGGATGGCCACCAACATCCCGCCGCACAATCTGCGCGAGGTCGCCGCCGCGGTCGCCGCCTACATCGACGATCCGGGGATCGACCTCGAGGGCCTGATGCAGCACGTCAAGGGCCCGGACTTCCCCGGCGGCGGGATCATGAGCCGCGAGGGGATCACCGACGCCTACCGTTCGGGCCGGGGCAGCATCCGCGTCCGCGCCCGGGCCCACGTCGAGCCGCTAAAGGGGGGCAAGGAGGCGATCGTCGTCACCGAGCTCCCGTTCATGGTCAAGAAGGGCGGCGAAGGCGGGTTGATCACGAAGATCGCCGACCTCGTCCGCGACAAGAAACTCGAGGGGATCTCCGACCTGCGCGACGAGTCCGACCGTTCGGGGATGCGCCTGGTGATCGAGCTGAAGCGCGGCGGCCCGCCGGCCAAGGTCGTGCTCAACAACCTCTACAAGAAAACCGCGATGCAGACGACCTTCGGCGCCAACATGGTGGCGCTGGTCGACGGCGTCCCGAAGACGCTGAGCCTGCGCGAGCTGATCCACCACTACGTGGAACACCAGCGCGAGGTCGTCACCCGCCGCACCCAGTTCGAACTGCGCCGGGCCGAGGCCCGGGCCCACATCCTCGAGGGGCTGCTGATCGCGCTCGACAACCTCGACGCGGTGATCAAACTGATCCGCGGCTCGAAAGATCCGGACTCCGCCCGCGAAGGCCTGATCGACAAGTTCGAGCTCTCGCGCGAGCAGGCGCAGGCGATCCTCGACATGCGCCTGCAGCGCCTGACCGCGCTCGAGGCCGACAAGGTCCGCGCCGAGCACGCCGACCTGATGGAGCGGATCGGCGAGCTGCGCGCGATCCTTGGCGACGAAGCCAAAGTGATGGGCCTGGTCAAGGACGAGCTGGCCGAAATCGTCGACTCCTACGGCGACGAGCGGCGGACCGAACTCGTCCACTTCGAGGGCGACGTCGGAATCGAGGACATGATCGCCGACCAGCAGATGGTGATCTCGCTGACCGCCTCGGGCTACGTCAAGCGACTGCCGCTGGCGACCTACCGCCAGCAGCGTCGCGGCGGCGTCGGGGTGATGGGGATGAACCTGAAAGAGGACGATTACATCGCCCACCTCCACATCTGCTCGACTCACGACTTCCTGCTCTTCTTCACCAACCGTGGCAAGGTCTACAGGCTCAAGGTCTACGAGCTGCCCGAGGGTGCCCGCCAGGCCAAAGGCAGCTCGCTGAACAACCTGCTGCCGCTGCGCGAAGGCGAGCGGGTGATGGCGGTGATCCCGACCCGCGACTTCAAGGAGAACAAGTACCTGGCCTTCGCCACCGCCCAGGGCCTGGTGAAGAAAACCGAGTTCCTTGCCTACAACACGCCGATCCGCGCCGACGGGATCATCGCGATCAAGGTTCGCGACGGCGACGAGCTGGTGCAGGTGCGGCTCACCTCGGGCGAAGACGACATCCTCATGGTCTCCCACTCCGGCCACGCCTCCCGCTTCTCCGAGAAGCACGTGCGGACGATGGGCCGCGACACCAGTGGGGTGAAAGGGATGAACGTCTCGGGCAAGGACAACCGGGTGCTGGCGATGGACGTCGCCCGCAACGACACCGAACTCTTCGTCGTTACCGAGAACGGCTACGGCAAGCGGACGCCGGTCTCCGAGTATCCGGTGAAGGGCCGCGGCACCAAAGGCGTCCTCACCGTGAAGCTGACCGAGAAGAAGGGTGGCCTGACCGGGGCGCTGATCGTCGGCGAGCACCAGGACCTCCTCTTCATCTCCCAGAACGGCATGGTCCAGCGCACCTCCGTCAGCGGCATCTCCCAGATGGGCCGCTCGACCCAGGGCGTGCGGGTGATGAACATCAAGGACGACGACCGCGTCAGCGCCGTCGCCCTGGTCGTCGAGTCCGAGGAAGGCGACCCGGCCGTGGCCGCCGTCGAGAGCTCCGACCAGGAGGAGCTGGTCGAAGCATCGCCTGACGGCGCCGGCGAGTAGCGCCTACCGCTTAGAACGGAACTTCGAGGAACGTTTCCCAGCTGGGCCCGGTGAGCGGGAAGCGGGGGGCGCCGGGGAAGTTGACGCTGAGGTCGCCGGACCAGGAGGTGGCGCCGTCGGGGTAGGCGCGGTAGCGGGCGGTGCCGTGGAAGGGGGCCGGCGGCGTGAGCTTGGCGGTGGTGAGGGCTTCGTCGATGCGGATCGGGCTGTGCTCGCGGAGGACCGCGGTGCGGACGATGGCGACGTGGCCGCGGGAGTCTTCGGTGCTGGCGACGAACTGGGTGTTGCGCCTGCCTTCGAGGGCGAGGAGGGCGGTCGAGTCGATTCCTTCGCGGACGACGGAGAGCAGGCCCGCTCGCGGTTCGAAGGGGTTGAAGTTGAAGTTCGGGCCGCCCCCGCCGCGGCGCTTGCGGCATTTGGGGGCGGGGATGACGACCGCCCCCCTGGCCCGGTGGATGCGAACGGTGACGTAGCCGCCTTCGCCGCGAAAGCGGAGGTTGCCGCGGAAGACGCCGTGCTTCTTGATGAAGCGGTTGGCGCCGCGGCAGCTGCGGCGCTGGCCGACCCAGGTGCGGTGGTGGGAGGGGCGGAAGCGCATCTTCACGCTGCCGAAGCTGCCGAAGGTCGCCTGCAGGCGTTCGGGCCGGGCGACGCCTCGCGCCAAGTAGGAGGTGGAGACTCGCTTGCCGCGGTGGCCCCGCCAGACCTCGAGGAAGACGGCGCTGCCGAAGGTGCTGACGCCGACCCTGTAGCCGTCGGCCTTGAGCACGAAACCGGAGCGAAAGAAGGGAGTCGGGTTGACCGGCTTGCCGTGCTGGCTGAGCAGGCGGCTGCGCGGTGCGGGCGGGAGCAGCCGCAACGGCGGCGCCGCCCGGCGGTGCTCGAGCTGGGGTTGGTGGCCCTGCTGCCGTTGATGCTTCTTCGGCGCGGCCTGACCCGCCAGCGCCACCGTGAGGACGAGGACCAGCGCCACTACGACAACGTCCGCGAGCCGCCCCTTCATCGCTTCCTCGTCGCGCGATGGAAGAGCCGCGCGACTTCCTTCCCGAAGTAGGCCCCGTAGACGGGGGAGACTTCGTCGAAATAGCCGTAGTTGGTGACGCTGTTGAGCCGGTCGCCGGCGATCGTCCAGCCGCCCCCCGAGGCGCCGCCGTTGAGCTGGCAGGCGACGGCGAGGTTGAGCGGGCCGCGGAAGACGAAGGAGCTGGCGTCGTGCCCGAGGAAGCGGGTGCCGCGGCAGATCCGCTGGGTTTCGCCGTCGAAGGGCGGTTCGGCCGGGTAGCCGTGGACGTCGAAGGTCTGGTTCGCTTTCTGGTTGAAGGCGATCCCGGTGCCGCCGACCGCCTCGCCGAGCCTGTCGCCGGCCTCGTTGCGGCCGACCACGACCGCGCCGACGTCGTAGTTCTCGCTGCCGTTCGCCCGCCACTGCCTGGTGGTGTCGATCCAGCGCGCGGGGAAGACGCCGAAGGGCCGCTGGCCGTAGCGGTAGGCGGGGATGAAGACCATCCGCCCCGTGAACCAACGCCCGCGCTTGCCGCCGCTGTTGAGGCAGTGGGCGGCGGTGACGACGACGCTCTGGTTGCGGGACCGCACGGCGGTCCCCGAGCAGCGACCGTAGCCGAAGATCCCGAAGGAGAGGAAGAGCGCCCCGTTGACCCGGAACTCGGGCAGGGTCGGATCCGGCACCTGTTCGAAGTCGGCGCCGAAACCGGGGCCGGGGACCCCGAAGGCGGCCACCCGTCCGGGCGCGCCGCGCCGCCCCCGCTGCAGCCGCGCCCGCGCCTGACGCCGGCGCGGGAATGCCTCGATCGGCTTCGCCGCCCGCATCCGCGCCGGCGTCCAGAAGGCGGCCGCCTTTCGCGCTGGGGTCGGTTTCACCCAGACGCCGCTGCGCGCGCCGGCGCTGCCGGCTGGAAGCGCGGCCAACCCGACGGTTGCCGCAAACACGGCAGCCGCCACCGCGCGCCGAATCCCGCCAGCACTCACATTCATCGGGCCTGGATTCGCGCTATGGGCCCAGAAGCCTCTTTTGGTCGAGCGGTTCTAGGCGGCCTGCGGCAGGTACTGCTCCCAGGCCGAGGGGATCTTCGGGCTGGCGACCTGGATGAAGACCGTCGGCGGCGGCGCCTTCGGCGTCTTCGCCGGGTGCATTTCGATCTCCCGCGGCAGGCGGTTGCCCTTACGCCGGTTGCAGGGCGGGCAGGCGGCGACGATGTTCTCCCAGACCGAGAGCCCGCCCCGGGAGCGGGGGATGACGTGGTCGACCGTCAGCCCCGATTTGGTCGAGCCGCAGTACTGGCAGGTCCAGGAGTCGCGGGCGAGGACGGCGCGGCGGGTGATCTTGCGGCGGTGGGCCTCCCGCGGGATGCGGACGTAGTTGATGAGGCGGATCACGTCGGGACGCTCCATCGTCATCCGCTCGGAATGAAGCGCGGCGCCGTCTCGCTGCTCGAGCAGTTCGGCCTTTTCCTTGAGGAGGAGGACAGCGGCCCGTCTCAACGTGCAGACGTTGATCGGCTCATACGTCGCGTTGAGTACCAGCACCCTGGCCATAACTGACCGGAAATTGTAGGCACCTCGGCGCCCGTCCCCGTCTCCGGGACCGGATCGAGGGCGTTTCAGCCGAGCGGATAAGAGCCGAGGATCCGCACGGAGGCTGCCTTCGTGCGCAGCGCCGCGATCGCCTCGGCGACGGTGGAATCGGTCTCCCGGCCCTCGAGATCGCAGAAGAACATGTACCGGCCGAGGCCCTGCCGTAGCGGCCTCGACTCGATCCGGGTGAGGTTGATCCCGCGGCCGGAGAACTCGCTCAGGCACTCGACCAGGGCGCCGGGGTGGTCGGCTCCGACCTCGGAGAAGACCAGTGACGTCTTCCACGGACCGGAGCCCACCGGCTCGCCCCCCGCCGGCGCGATCCAGACGAAGCGGGTGACGTTGTCGTCGGAGTCCTCGACGCCCTCCTGCAGCAGCTCGCACCCGTAGAGCGCCGCCGCCGCCCGCGCTCCCAGCGCCGCCCAGGGCCGCGAGGACTCGCTGACCATCCGCACTGCCGCCGCGGTGCTGCTGGCATTGCGCAGTTCGATTTCGGGAAACCGCTCGCGCAGGAAGCGCTGGCACTGGGCCAGCGGCTGGGGATGGGAGAGCACCGCCTCGACGTCCCCGGCCCGCGTCCCCTCGCGGACGATCAGGTGCACGCGCACCCTGTAGTCGTGCTCGCCGACGATCGTCACCGCGCCCGCCTCGAAGACAAGCGTGTCGAGGGTCGGGCGGACCGACCCCTCGAGCGAGTTCTCGATCGGGACCAGCGCCCGGTCGGCCTCGCCGCGCTCGACGGCGAGGATCGCGTCGGGGATCGTCGGCGTCCTCAGCGGCTCGAAGCCGCCCTCGGGGATAGCCTCGCCGAGGGCGTCCTCGGTGAAGGTTCCGGCCGGGCCGAGGTAGGCGATGCGCATCCCCACAGCCTGACCTATTCGATCAGCAGCGTGTAGGTCGCTTCGTTGTTTTCGAGGACTTCCTCGCCCGGGACCGCTTCGACTTCGATGTCCAGCGACACTTCACCGCTCGGCGTCGGGGTCAGCGGGATCACCGCGGTGACGGTTTCGCCGGCGGGGAGTTCGTCGATTTCTTCGGTGACGGTGTTGCCTTCGAAGGTCACAGAGACGCCGACGCCGTTCTCGGTCGATTCCAGCGGGTTGCGAACCGAGACTTCGACTTCGACCCCTTCCGCGCCGGCGATCGTGGTCGGCGCGCCTTCGATCAGTTCGGTTTCGTTGACGAGGACGCCGGCGATTTCGGTGCCGTGGACCCCGGAGACGTCGGCGCTGCTGCCGCCGCTGACTTCCCCGAGCGCATCGCTGACCGTGTCCGGGTCGAGCCACTTTTCGTCGGGCAGGAAGGTGCCCTTCGGCAGGTCGCTGTCGGAGACGCCGTTGTCGGCGAGGACCGCGTCGACTTCGGGTCGCGCCACCTGTTCGTAGATCACGTCGGCGGCGAGCAGCTTCTGCATCTGCCTGGCGATCGCTTCCATCGCCTTCTCCGCACCGGCGTCGCCGAGGGCGTCGTCGGTCTTTTCGGCGATTTCGTCCATCGCGCTGGCGCGCAGCTGGTAGGCGAGCTCGAGATTGCCCTGGGCCCGTGACATGTCGCCGGGCGTGCTGAGGTCGTCGATCCGCGCGGCGTAGGTGTCGATCGCGCTGCGGTCCGCGTTGACCTGGTCGACGAAGTCGGTGACCGAAAGGGTGCCCGGGTCTTCGAGCCGTTCGAAGAAGGATTTGCTCGTGTGCTGCGTCTCTTCGACGATCTGGGTGACGTTGCGGGCGTAGTCGCCCAGCTCGCGGTTGGCGCGGGCGTCGAGGCAGCCCTTGACCCCGAGCACGATCAGGATCAGGAGCACGAGGCCGCCGCCGAGTGCGAGCGCGCGCCGCAGCACGATCTGCTGGCGCTCGGGTCGACGTTTGGGCCGCTCGCGCCGGGGCGGGCGTCGTGAGGCGAAGTCCTCCACGGGGGCGAGAGTATGACCTCTGATGCGGCTGTGGCGCCAGGACACCCCGCAAACGGTGGGTTTTTCCCAATTGGCAAGAGGGCAGGAAGGCTTTCCTGTCCGCCGAAGTGGGAAGAGCGATGGTCGGCTCGCTCGTCCTCAACCGCTTCTTGATCGAGCGCCGCATCGGCAGCGGCGGGTTCGGCGTCGTCTACGAGGCCTGGGACGGCCGCCTCGAGCGGCCGGTGGCGGTGAAGGCGATCGAGCAGCGGGGGGAGGCTGGGCGCCGCGTGCTGCGCGAGGCTCAGGCGGCCGCCCGGTTGAACCACCCGGGGATCGTCACCCTCTACGAGCTGGGGGAGGAGGACGGCAATGCGCTCCTGGTCACCGAGCTGGTCGAGGGCTCGACGCTGGCGCGGCGCGCCCACGCCGGCGAGCTCTCCGACCGCGAGATCGCGGAGGTCGGCGCCGACCTCTGCGAGGCGCTCGACCACGCCCACTCGCGCGGCGTCGTCCACCGCGATATCAAGCCGCAGAACGTGCAGGTCGTCTCCGACACCGAGGTGCGGGCGAAGCTGATGGACTTCGGGGTCGCCCAGCTCGCCGACGAGGCGCCGCTGACCGCGGTCGGCGACGTGGTCGGCACCCTCGCCTACATGGCTCCCGAGCAGGCGGAGGGGCGTCGGGCCGGGCCTGAGGCCGACGTCTACTCGCTAGCCCTGACCCTGTACGAGTGTTGGAGCGGCGAGAACCCGCACCGCCGCGCGACCCCGGCGGCGACGGCGCGGGCGATCGGCGGTCGGGTGCGGCCGCTGCGCCGGCTCCGTCCCGACCTGCCGCGGGAGCTGACCGCGACGATCGACGCCTGCCTCGCCCCCCGCCCCAGCCACCGTCCCTCGCTGGAGGAGCTGGGGACGACGATCGAGGACGCGCTCGACCAGCTCAGCGACCGCCTCCCCGACGCCGGCGGCCACGGTTTCCTCGCCCGTGCCAGCGCCCTTGCCGCCGCGGTGGCGGCCGGAGGCTTTCTCGCCCTCCACGGCGCCGCCCTGCCGTAGCCCCTCCCCTAGGATTTCCCCATCGGTGCGCTGAGTCGTCTGGAGTCGATGTTCGAAGGCCTCGTCGAGGGGGTCTTCAGCCGTGCCTTCAGCTCGGAGGTGCAGCCGGTCGAACTGGCGCGCAAGCTGGCGAAGGAAATGGACGCCCACAAGACCGCCTCGGTCCAGCGCGTCTACGTCCCCAACGAGTACACGGTCTTCCTCGGTCGCCAGGACCGCGGCAAGCTCGAAGGCTACGAGCGCTCGCTCGAGCAGGAGCTCTCCGGCTACCTGCTGGAGCACGCCCGGCGGCGCGGCTACGACCTGCTGACCCGACCCGCCGTCGAGTTCAAGACCGACGAGCGGCTGCGGCTGGGCGAGTTCGGGATCCAGGCGCGGCTGGTGAAGCCGCCGGCCAACGAGGGCCAGGCGCCCGAGCAGGGCGAAGAGGGCCACACGATGGTCTACTCGGCGGTACGCGAGCGCGACCGCGGCCGGCCGAAGCGACCCGAGCAGGCGGTGGGGGCGCTGGTCTCGACCCGCGCCGTCGTCTCGCTCGGCGACCGCCGCTACGTGCTCGACGGCCCGCGGGCGACGATCGGCCGCTCGAAGTCGGTCGAGTGCGTGCTCTCCGACCCCAACGTCTCCCGCCGCCACGCCGAGCTGCGGCGCGGCGACAACGGCGACTGGCAGATCGTCGACCTCGGCTCCACCAACGGGATCAAGGTCAATGGCCGCCGCGTCCCCTCCACCCGGCTCAGCCCCGGTGACCAGGTCACCGTCGGCACCACCTCCTTCACCTTTGACATAGAGCAGTAGGCAAAAGGATCGATGACGAGAGCCAGGCGTCGTCAGGCAAGGACGCAGGGATTCCGAATAGCAGCGCTATTCGGGAGACCGAGGACGCAGCATGGCGTCGCCTGGCTCCGTCATTAAGGTGCTGTGCGCGTGGACTACGACCCTATAAGCGTGGCGCTGAAGTTCGGCTTCCTCGCCGTCCTCTACCTGTTCGTGCTCGTGATCGCGCGCAGCGCCTTCAAGGACCTGCGGCGGACGCTCGCGCCGGCCCCGGACTCGACCGGTTTTCACGCTGCGCCCGCCTACGCCGAGGCGCCGCGCGGGCCCGACGGCTGGCTGGTCGCCGAGCGCGGCGGCGGGCTCGAGCGCGAGCACCGCTTCGACCTGATCGGCGGCCTCTCGATCGGTCGCTCCAAGGAGGCCGACGTGCGGATCGACGACCGCTACGCGTCCAGTCTTCACGCCCGCGTCTTCTCGCGCGAGGGGCGGTTCTTCGTCGAGGACATGAACTCGACCAACGGCACGCTGCTGAACGGCGCCACCCTGAAGGGGGAGGCCGACCTGATCGACGGCGACAGCGTGCAGATCGGCGACACCGTCTTCCGCTTCGAGGTCGGGTGAGCGGATGAGCCTGCGGATCGCCGAGGAGGCCGTGCGCACCGACACCGGCCGCCAGCGCAACGCCAACGAGGACTCCTACTTCACCCGGGCGCCGCTGTTCGTCATCGCCGACGGGATGGGCGGGGCGCAGGCCGGCGAGGTCGCCTCCAAGGCCGCGGTCGAGTCCTTCCCCGGCGGGGAGCTGCCCGCGGCGCCGCCGGAGCGGGTGCTGGAGGAGACGATCGAAAGCGCCAACCGGACCATCCACGAGCTCGCCCGCAAGGACCCGGGCCTGGCTGGGATGGGGACCACGACCACCGCCGCGATCGTCGATCTCGAAGGCGAAGCGGTGGCGATCGGCCACGTCGGCGACAGCCGCGCCTACCGGCTGCGCGGCGGCCGCTTCGAGCAGCTGACCCGGGACCACTCGCTGGTCGAGGAGATGCGGCGCAAAGGCCAGATCACCGACGCCCAGGCCGAGGACCACCCGCAGCGCTCGATCATCACCCGCGCGCTCGGGCCCGAACCCGAGGTCCAGGTCGACGTGCAGACGGTCCCCGCCCAGGACGGCGACGTCTTCCTGATCTGCTCCGACGGGCTGACGACGATGCTCGACGACGAGCAGATCGCCCGCCTGCTGACCCGCGCCACCTCGCTGCAGGCGGCGCTGCGGGCGCTGGTCGACGAAGCCAACCGGGCCGGTGGTCGCGACAACATCACCGTCGTCGCCTTCAGGCTCGAGGACACCGCGGCGCCTGCCGCGGGCAACCCGGGCGGCGGCCCGGACGAGGGCGCGACCCTGATCGGATCGAGCGCCGAGGAGGCCGGCCTCAGCACCACGGAGGTGCGCCGCCGCGCCGCCGCCGAGGCCGCCCGCAAGCGCCGCGAGGAGCAGCAGGCCCAGCCGCGCCGACGCGGCCTGCGGACCGCGCTCAAGGCGCTGGCCGTCCTCCTCGTACTCGCCGCGCTCGCCTTCGGCGCCTGGTTCGGCAACCGCCAGATCTGGTTCCTCGGCACCGACGACTCGGGCCGCGTCGCCCTCTACCGCGGCGCCCCCTACGAGCTGCCGTTCGGGATCGACCTCTACTCCGAGCGCTACGCCAGCCCGGTCCAGACCGAGTCGCTGCCGCCGAAGCGCCAGGACGCGGTCACCGGCCACAAGCTGCGCTCGCGCTCGGACGCCGTTTCCCTGGTCGAAGACATCGAAAAGAGCGAGGGGCTTCGTTGACGTCGGCGCGGAATCGGGAGCTGCTCGCCCTGGTTCCCGTCGCCGTTCTGCTCACGGCGGGCTTCGCCGGGGTCTTCTCGCAGGAGAACGAACAGCTCGGGAACCTCAGCCTCATCTACGGCGCCTACTTCTTGGCGATCTGCCTGGCGACCCACATCTACCTGCGGATCCGCCTCCCCGACGCCGACCCTTACCTCTTCCCGCTCCTCGCGGCCCTGACCGCCTTCGGGCTGGTGATGATCTACCGGATCGACGAGACCCTGGCCCGCGACCAGGCCAACTGGTTCGTGCTCGGCCTCGTCCTCTTCGCGCTGACGATCCACTTCCTGCGCGACTACGAGCTGCTCGAGCGCTACCGCTACACGATCGCGATCGGGGGACTCCTGCTGCTGCTGGCGCCGCGGCTGCCTGGGATCGGGCAGCAGGTCAACGGCGCCTACCTCGGGGTCAAGGTCGGCCCGATCGCCTTCCAGCCGGCCGAGTTCACCAAGATCGCGATCATCGTCTTCCTCGCCAGCTATTTGCGCGAGCACCGCGAGGTCCTGATCGTCGGCGCCCGCCGCGTGCTCGGGGTGACGCTGCCGCCGCTGAAGCACTTCGGGCCGCTGCTGGTGGTCTGGGGCGCCTCGATGTTCATGCTCGTCTTCATCCGCGACCTCGGCAGCTCGCTGATGTTCTTCGCCGCCTTTCTCGCCCTGCTCTACGTGGCGACCGGGCGCTTCTCCTTCGTCGTGATCGGGATGCTGATGTTCCTCGTCGGCGCCTGGTTCTTCGCCAGCACCGTGCCCCACGTCCACGACCGGATCGAAATCTGGCTTCACCCCTACAGCGACCCGCAAAACACCGGCTACCAGATCCTCAACTCGATCTTCGCCCAGGCCGACGGCGGCCTCTTCGGCAAAGGCTTCGGCCAGGCGCTGATCAACGTGCCGGGGGGCGGCGGGCCGCTGCTGCCGGCTGCGCAGACGGACATGATCTACGCCCTGATCGTCAACGAGGTGGGGCTGTTCGGCGCCGTTGGGGTCGTGCTCGTCTACCTGCTGGTCACCGCCCGCGGCTTCAAGATCGCCCTGCTGGCAAGCGACGGCTTCTCGAAGCTGCTGGCGGTCGGGCTCACCTCCGTCTTCGCGATCCAGGCCTTCGTGATCATCGGCGGCGTCACCCGGGTGATCCCGCTGACCGGCGTCACCCTGCCCCTGATCAGCTACGGCGGCAGCTCGATCGTCGCCAACTTCGTGCTGCTGGCGCTGCTGCTGCTGGTCTCCGACCGGGCCCGGCGTGAGGCGGCCGAACCGGCGGGCCGGGCCGCCGCCCTCGGGACCGCCTCGTGAACCGCCAGATCGTCAAATTGTTCGGCTTCATCGTCGTCCTCTTCGGCGTCCTGATCGGCTTCACGTCCTGGTGGTCGGTCTTCGAGGCGGACGCCCTGAAGGAAAAAAACGCGAACAAGCGGCCGCTCCTGGAGCAGCAGCAGATCCCCCGCGGCCGCATCCTCGCCGCCGACGGGACGGTGATCGCGAAGTCGATGCCGAAGGGCAGGGGCGCCGGCAAACGCTACGTGCGGCGCTACCCCGAAGGCTCCCTCTTCGGCCACCCGATCGGCTACAGCTTCGTCAAGTACGGCGACTCCGAGTTCGAGCAGTTCCACAACGAAGAGCTGATCGGCGAAGACTCCGAATTCAAGTCGATCGTCGACGAGCTGCTGGGCGAGCGCCAGGAAGGCAACGACATCGTCACCAGCATCGACACCGAAGCGCAGCGGCTGGCTCTGGCCGAGCTCGAGGAACAGGGCTTCGGCGCCGTCGTCGCCCTCGACCCCAGGACGGGGGCGGTCCAGGTGATGGCCTCCAACGCCTCCTTCGACCCCAATCGCGTTCCCGACGAATTCTCGAAGCTGAGCACCGACGAAATCGAAAGGCCGCTCTACGACCGGGCGACGCAGGGCCAGTACCCGCCGGGGTCGACCTTCAAGGTCGTGACCGCCGCGGCTGGCCTTGACAGCGGCGCGATCACGCCGGAGACGACGATCGACGCTCCCGGCACCCTCGAAGTCGAAGGGACGCCGCTGCAGAACGACTTCAACCAGGACTTCTTCGGCGCCGGCCTCGACACCGCGCTGACCAACTCCGTCAACACCTGGTTCGGCCAGCTCGGGGAACAGCTCGGCAACGACACCCTGTTCGAGTACATGGAACGGTTCGGGTTCAACGCCCGCCCGGCGATCGATCTGCCCGAAGAAGCGATCTCCAAAAGCGGGGTATTCGCCGAAAACGACGAACTCCTGCACGCCGACGACCCGGTCGACCTCGCCCGCCTCGCGATCGGCCAGGAGCGACTGCTGGCGACGCCGCTGCAGATGGCGCAGGTGGCGGCGGCCGTCGCCAACGGCGGCGAGCTGATGAAGCCGCAGATCTGGAAGCGGGTGATCGACCCCGACGGCCGCACGGTCGAGACCATGGACCCCTCCGTCTACAGCGAGGCGGTCAGCGAGGAGACCGCGGCGCAACTGACCACGGCGATGGAAGGTGTGGTCACCGAAGGAACCGGGACCAACGCTCAGATCCCAGGCGTTTCCGTAGCCGGAAAGACCGGCACCGCGGAAACGCCGGGCAACCTGGCCTGCGGTGGCGGCGCCGAAGAAAACCAGGCCTGGTTCATCGGCTTCGCGCCGGCCGACAACCCGCAGACCGCGATCGCGGTCTCGATCGAGTGCACCCCGGAATTCGGCGGCGACGTCGCCGCCCCGATCTTCCGCGACGTCGCGGAAGCGATCCTGAACGGAAGGGAATGAGGAGGATGGCGCGTGGCTGAGGTGGGCGAGGGAAGGGTCGTCGACAACCGCTACCGCGTGCTGCGCCGGATCGGCAGCGGTGGCATGGCCGACGTCTGGCTGGCCGAGGACACGCACCTGCAGCGGCAGGTGGCGTTGAAGGTCCTGCACCGTCGCTACCTGCAGGACGCCGAGTTCGTCGGCCGCTTCCAGCGCGAGGCCGAGCACGCGGCCGGACTCCAGCACCCGAATATCGTCGCCGTCTTCGACCGGGGTCAGGACGACGACGTCAACTACATCGCGATGCGCTACGTGCAGGGGCCGACGCTGAAGGAGCTGATCGACCGCGGCCTCAGCCCCGACCAGGCGGTGGCGCTGGTGCGGCAGGTGCTCGAGGGCGCCCGCTTCGCCCACCGCAACGGGATCGTCCACCGCGACTTGAAGCCGCAGAACGTGATCGTCGACGAAGAGGGCAAGGCCGTCGTGACCGACTTCGGGATCGCCCGCGCGGGGATCTCCGACATCACCCAGACCGGCTCGGTCATGGGGACCCCGCAGTACCTCTCGCCCGAGCAGGCCCAGGGCTTCGAGGTCACCCCGGTCTCCGACCTCTACTCGATCGGGGTGATCCTCTACGAGGCGTTGACCCGCCGCGTCCCCTTCGAGGCCGACAGCGCGGTCGCGGTGGCGATGAAGCAGGTCTCCGAGGTGCCGCAGCGGCCGAGCTCGCTCAACCCGGCGGTCTCACCGGCGCTCGACGCGGTGGTGATGCGGGCCTTGGAGAAGGAACCCGGCCAGCGCTTCCAGAGCGCCGACGCCTTCATCGCCGCCCTCGACGCGGCCCTGAAAGACCCCGGCGTCGCCCAGGGCACCGCGGCCTTCGCCGCCGCGCCGCCGCTCGTCGCGGTCCCGGAGGAGGAGAGGCTGGAGGACGAGCGCCGTCGCAACTGGTGGCTCTGGGGGGCGCTCGTCGCGGCGATCCTGATCGGGATCCTCGTCGGCCTTGCGCTGACCCGCGACACCTCGACCAGCGTCCCGAACGTGACCAACAAGCAGCTCGAATTCGCCATCACCCAGCTGGAAAGCAAGGGCTTCTCGGTCGGCAAGGAAAGCTACGTGAACCGGTCGGTGCCGCGGAATACCGTGCTCGAGCAGGACCCGCTCCCGGGATCGGCCGGCGAAGACTGCTCCTTCCTCACCTTCTTCTGCTCGAAGCCGACCGTCGACCTGACGATCAGCGCCGGGCCGGGCCAGGGCGAGGTGCCCTCGACCGCGGGCTTGACCGAGGCGGCGGCGACCAAGCGGGTCGAAGCCGCCGAATTCGAGGTCGAGGTCGAGCGGGTCAACTCCGACGCGGTGGAAGAAGGGCTGGTGATCCGCTCCGAGCCCGGTGGCGGCAACACCACGACCAAGGGCTCGACCGTGACCCTGTTCGTCTCCCGCGGGCCGAAGCTGGTCAAGGTCCCGGTCCTCGTCGGCGCCCAGCGCGAAACGGCGGTCCAGCGGCTGCGCAGCCACGGCCTCGAAGCCAGCCTCTCCGAAGAGGAAAGCCCGGAACCGAAGGGGCGGGTGATCCGCCAGTCGCCGGACGCCGGCAGCCGCGTGGAACCCGGCTCGACGGTGGCGATCGTCGTCTCGCAGGGAGAAGAAGCCGAAGAAGAAGCGAAGGTCCCGAACGTGATCGGGCGGGAACGACGGGAAGCGGTGGAAGCGATCCGCGCCGCTGGTCTCACCCCCGACGTCGAAGAAGAAGAAACCCTGGTCGAGGGGAAAGTCGGACGGGTGATCGACCAGTTCCCGCCCCCCGGCCAGGAACTCGAACCGGGCGCGACGGTGACGATCACCGTCGGCAAGGCGGCCGTCGGCCCCGCCGAAGAAGGGGAAGAAGAATGAGGGTGGCGGTCCTCTCCGGGGGCCGCTCCTCCGAGCACGAGGTCTCGCTTCGCTCCGGGGCCGCCGTCGCCCGCGGCCTGCGTGAGGCGGGCCACGAGCCGGTCGAGGTGACGATCGGCCGCGACGGCGGCTGGAGCACCGCCGGCGGCACGGTCGAGCTGGTTCCCGGGGCGGGCCTGCTGGGAGCGGAGGCGGTCTTCCCGGCCCTGCACGGCGCCTTCGGCGAGGACGGCAGCATCCAGGGGCTGCTCGAGTGGCTCGACGTCCCCTACGTCGGCTCCGATGTCCTCTCCTCGGCGATCTGCATGGACAAGCTGACGCTGAAGCGCCTCTTCGCCGCCCACGGGGTGCCGCAGGTCGAGTTCACCGCGGTCGAGGGCAACGACTGGTGGGGCCGCTGCGAGCAGATGGGGACGCCGCTCTGGGTCAAGCCCTCGCGGATGGGGTCGAGCGTCGGCATCAGCCGGGTCACCGAGCTCGACCAGCTCGACGCCGCTGTCGAGCTGGCGCAGCGCCACGACCCGCGGGTGATCGTCGAGGCCTCGGCGGAAGGCCGCGAGGTCGAGTGCTCGGTCCTCGGCAACGCCGAGCCGCAGGCCTCGCTGCCGGGGGAGATCGTCGCCCAGGGGGTCTGGTACGACTTCGAGGCCAAGTACACCGAGGGGGGGATGGAGCTGCGCGTCCCCGCCCCGATCGGAGAGGAGGCGATTGAGCGGGTGCGCCAGCTCGCCGTCTCGGTCTTCGCCCTCGCCGGCTGCTCCGGCCTCGCCCGCTGCGACTTCTTCGTCGAGCCCGGCGGCGCCGTCCTCGTCAACGAGATCAACACCATGCCCGGGTTCACGGACACCAGCGTCTACGCGAAGCTGTTCGAGGCGACGGGGATCGACTACCCGGGTCTTTGCGACCGCCTGGTGCGGCTGGCGGTCGAGCGCCACCGGGACGCGCGCTCCTTCGAGTTCTAGGGGATTAGCGCGAAGATCAGCGGGTACCTATAAGTCACCGGTCAGTTGATGATGCAGCGATAGTGCCGTGGAGTGCGATCACGATGACGACTGGACTCGAAGGGATAGAAGCCAAGCCGGCCGAAGGCGATGACGAGTGCGTCGCTGGCGCCTCGACCGCGGACGTGCTGCGCCTGCTCAGCGCCGGTGCCACCGGGGCGATCCTGATGGCTCTCGGCAAAGGGCCGCTGCGGACGAAGACCCTGACCGAGCAGGTCCCGGGCTACGCGCCGCGGACGATCTACCGCTACGCCAACAAACTGGCCGAACTGGAAGTGGTCGAGCGCGAAGAGGAGCCGGGCGTCCCCTCCAAGGTCGTCCACACCCTCAGCGACCCCTGCGGCACGGAGCTATACGAACTGGTCAATCGCTTCGCCGACGCCTCGCTGACCCGCCTTCCCGACGGCCGCATCGACGCCCACGCCTGGGCCTCGCTCGGGCTGCTGGCGGATCTCTGGGAGGCGGGGATGGTCGAGGAGCTGGCCTGCGAAGGTCGCTCGCCGACCGAACTGGCCCAGGGCGAGCACGGCCTCAGCTACCACCAGGTCAACCGCCGGGCCGGCCTCTTCAAGGCCGGCGGTCTGCTGACCGAGTGGCAGGGCAAGGGCCGCCGCCGCTGCTACGGGCTGACCGAGAAAACCCGGCGCAAGATGGGCCTGGTGGTCGGAGTCGCCCGCTGGCGGCACCATCACGTCGTCGACGAGGGCGAAGAGGGGATGTCTGCGACGGAAATGGCGACGGCCCTCCGGGCGGCGCTGCCGCTGGTCAAGCTTCCCGAGCACAAATGCAAGTACCTGCGCCTCGCGGTCCGCGGCGAGGAAGACGCCCCAGGAGCCGAAGGCGAGGAGGTCTGGGCCGAGGTGGAGCCCGACGGCACGATCCACGGTTGCGCCGAACAGCCCACCGAGCCGGACGCCTGGGGCCGGGGCATGGTGAAGGCCTGGATCCCGCTCGTCATGGACGGGAAGGCCGACGGCGTCCTCGTCGGCGGCGAGGAGAAGCTGGCGATCGATTGCCTGGAGGGGCTCTACGAGACCCTCTGGTCCCCGGCGCCGTTCTAACAGCGAGCTGCGGTCAGTAGGCGGTGTTGCGGGAGCGGGGCCGCGGCCGCGACTTGTAGAGGGCACCTGCGCCGCGGTTCCAGAGGGCGCTGTCGATCTCGGCCGGGGAGAGGGCACCGCCGGTGGCTGCGGCGAGCAGCTCGGCAACGTGGACGGCGGCAGCGCGGAGCTCGACCTCCTGCGGCGAGCCGTGCGGCAGGAGCTCTTCGGCATCGATCGCCGCGGTCAGGCCGGGGTCCAGTCGCAGCACGCCGTCGACCCGCAGCACGTGGGGGACCAGGTTGTCGGCGAAGGCGGTGAGCCGCTCAACGCCGGGAAGCCGGGCCACGCCGGCCCGCTCGAGGTCGGCGGCGGCGAGCTGGGCCCGCTTGAAGAAGGGGACCTCGCGCCCCTCGTAGGAGGAGACGTCGGCGAAGGCACCCCAGCTTGCGAAGCGCGAGGCCAGCTCGGGGATGGCGCCGACCCCTTCGACGACGCCCAGGTAGCGCCCGTCGAATTCTGCAAGGAGGTGGGCGCCGACGTCGCGCAACGACGCTGCGAAGCCGGCCATCAGCGGGTGGTCGCGGGTCTGGCCGACCGCCTCCGCGACCTCACCGGCCTCAATCGTCGCCAGCTCCTCGGGACGCCACGGCCCGTTGGCAGCGAAGCGCGCCCGCACCCCTGCCGCGATCGTCCCGTAGCCGCTGAGACCGGGGCGCTTGCGGATCGTCGGCCACCAGCCGGAGCCGAAGTTGATCGCGTTCATGCAGACCGCGAAGGCGGCGGCGCCTTCCGGATCGCGCGCGGCCGGCGCTTCCTCGGAAGGCCGCTCGCCCGCCTCGCGCACCAGGTCCGCCGCGTACCCCTCGATCCCGCCTTCCTCGATGCGGACGTGCCGGGCCCGCTCCATCACCCAGGCGCAGGCCGCGCGGACTTCGTCGGGCAGGGAAACTGAGGGCATGAGCCAGTCAGAGATACACGTTCGCCAGGCGACCGCGGAGGACGCCGCCGCGATCGCCCGCCTCCTCCGGGACTTCAACCTCGAGTACTCCGAACCGGCGCCGGCGGTCTCGACGCTCACCGAGACCGTCCGCCGCCTGCTCGAGGACAGCGAGATCGTGGTGATGCTGGCCGGGCCGGGGCCCGACGGCCTCTCGCTCTTCCGCTTCCGTCCCGCGCTCTGGGCCGACGGGCCGGAAGCGTACCTGCAGGAGCTCTACGTGGTCCCGGACCTGCGCGGCCGCGGCATCGGCCGCCAACTCCTCGAGGAGACGATCGAGTTCGCCCGCGCCGCCGGCGCCGCGGGCATCGACCTCAACACCGGCGAGACCGACACCGCCGCCCGCAACCTCTACGAGAGCATGGGTTTCACCAACAGGGAAGGCGGCCCTGACGGCCCCTCGATGCTCTTCTACGAGCGCGAGATCTGAGCGGTCAGCTCGGCGAAGCCGATGCCGGCGGGCGCTTCGACCTGTTGCGGGTAGAAGAGGTGAGCGAGGAGCTCGACGCCGTCGACGAGCCGCGGGCCGGGGCGGGAGAAGGTGGAGGCGGCATCGACGGCGAAGAGCCGGCGGGCGCCGAGCCGGTCGAGGCGTTCCCTGTGCTCGAGTGCCTGCGCCTTCGAGTCCTCCAGGTACCAGCCGCAGGGCATCGAGACGACGACGTCGGGGTCGAGTCCCTGCAGCTGCTCCCACTCGACCTGCGCTGACTTCTGACCCGACTTGCCGGCCACGTCCTCGCCCCCGGCGAGCTCGATCATCTCCGGTACCCAGTGGCCGCCGACGAAAGGCGGATCGAGCCACTCGAGGGCGAGGACCCGCGGGCGGGATGCTCCGGCCACCGCAACCCGGACCGCCTCCAGCCGCGCTTCCAGCTCGGCACGAACCGCGGTCACTCGCTCGGCGATGCCCGCCGCCTCGCCGAGCCGGGCCACATCCTCCAGCACCTCGCCCAGCGTGCTCGGATCCTGCTGCAGCACCCGCGGCCGGCCGGGCAGCCGCGCCGCCACCGTGACCACGTCCTCGTAGGAGACGGCGCAGACCTCGCAGACGGCCTGGGTGACGATCAGGTCGGGTTCGAGCCCGGCCAGCCGCTCCTCGTCGAGCGTGTAGAGGGCGCGGCCTTCGCCGACCACCTTCTTCACCGCGGCGTCGATCCCGCCGGCGTCGAGGCCGGGCGGGAGGACGGTCGCCGTCAGCTGCGGCAGATCGCTCGCCTCGGGCGGGTAGTCGCACTCGTGGGTGACGCCGACGACGTCCCTCCCGAGGCCGAGCGCGAAGAGCATCTCGGTCGCGGAGGGGACGAGGCTGGCGATTCTCATGCGGCGACTATCCCACCGCCGGAGCGAGAATGAGCGCCGCCCCGTTTTGCCCTGCCCGGGCCTGGGTATGGTCAAGAGAGTTTGTGGTTAACCGTCGCGCAAGCGTACCATCCCTGTCCCTCGTCCTCGTTGCCCTGCTGGCCGTATGCGCCGCCCCGGCCCGAGCCGACCTGCCGGTGATCTGGAACGGCGTCTACGGCTACGCCCACACCAGCCCCACTGCGAGCCCGCCCGGCGCCAACGACTGGACCTGCAAACCGACGAGCGTGCACCCGCGCCCGGTCGTCCTCGTCCACGGCACCTTCGCCGACATGTCGAACAGCTGGCAGGCGATCTCGCCGCTGCTGAAGAACAACGGCTACTGCGTCTTCGCCCTCAACTACGGCTCCTACGCCGGCAGCGGTGCGATCGGCGTTTACGGCACCGGTGAGATCCGCAACTCGGCGGCCGAACTCAACGCCTTCGTCGACAAAGTCAGGGCCGCGACCGGCGCCGCCGAGGTCGACCTGGTCGGCCACTCGCAGGGCGGGATGATGCCGCGCTGGTACCTGAAGTTCCTCGGCGGGGCCGCAGAGGTGCACGCCCTCGTCGGACTCTCGCCCTCCAACCACGGCACCACCGTCGCCGGGATCGGGCTCCTCGCCCGCTTCTTCCCCGGTGGAGAACAGTTCACCGGCGCTCTCTGCCCCGCCTGCGAGGAGCAGATCGTCGGCTCGGCATTCCTCGCCGAACTGAACAGCGGCGGCGACACGGTGGCCGGGGTCGAATACACGGTAATCCAGACCCGCTACGACCAGGTCGTGACCCCGTACACCTCGGCCTTCCTATCTGGGCCGAACGTGAGGAACATCCTCCTGCAGAACCAGTGCGTGCTCGACCTCGGCGACCACCTCTCGATGCCCTACGACCACATCGTCGGCGCCGACGTGCTGACCGCGCTCGACCCGCTGCACCCGCGCGGGTTCTTCTGCACCCCGATCGCGCCGACCGCCGGCGGCTGAGGAACGGCTCAGTGGACTGAGCCGTTCCCGTTGCTCTCCCCGCGGTAGGGCCCCGGCTTCGGCCGGGGCTTGCCGCCGGGGAAGGCGAGCCGCAGGATCGTTCGCTGCACCATCCCCAGCTGCTGGCTGAAGGGGCCGGTGTTGTAGGGGAGGCCGTAGCGTTCGCAGACCTCTTTCACCTGGGGGGCGATCTCCGCGTAGCGGCTGCTCGGCATGTCCGGGAAGAGGTGGTGCTCGACCTGGTAGCTGAGGTTGCCGCTGGCGACGTGAAAGAGCGGGCTGCCTTCGATGTTGGCCGACCCGGTCAACTGGCGGATGTACCAGCCCCCCCGGCTCTCGTTCTCGACCTCCTGCGGGGAGAAGGTGTAGGTCTGGTCCGGGAAGTGGCCGCAGAAGATGATCGCGTAGGCCCAGACGTTGCGGACGATGTTCGCGGTGGCGTCGGCCTTGGCGGTGGCGCGGAAGGTCTTGGCACCGCTGTTCAGCGTCGCTTCGACCACCGGCGCCCAGCGGGCGCGCCGCCTGTGCTTCACGCGGCCGAGGATCCCGCGCGGCTGCTTGCGCTGCCGCCGTGACTCGACGACGACGTCGACGGCGGTGGCGGCGAGGGCGCTGACTAGGGGCCAGGCGATGTAGTCCTTGACGATCTGGCTTTTCGCCTTGCCGGCGATCCCCTTCAGCTCCCGCTTGACCTGGTGCATCGGCTTGTGGCCCTTGCGGATCGCCTCGAAGTCGAGGTCGTGCAGGGCCACGCCCCACTCGAACAGCGCCGCCAGGATCAGGTTGTAGATCGGCTGCCCGAGGTAGACCGGGTGCCACTTCTGGGCCGGGTCGATCCGCATGATCTCGTAGCCGAGGTCCTTGTCCTTGCCGCGGATGTTGGTGTAGGTGTGGTGGACGAAGTTGTGGGAGTGCTTCCAGGCCTCGGCAGTGGAGGCGGTGTCCCAGTCCCAGGTCGAGGAGTGGATCCGCGGGTCGTTCATCCAGTCCCACTGGCCGTGCATGACGTTGTGGCCGATCTCCATGTTCTCGAGGATCTTCGCCGCCGAGAGCGAGGCCGTCCCAGCCCACCAGCCGGTGCGGTTGCGGGAGGCGAGCAGCAGGATCCGACCGAGCACGGCAAGGCGGCGCTGCATCTCGATCATGCTCTCGATGTAGCGGCGGTCGCGATCGCCGAGCTCGGCCATCACGCGGTCGCGGATCGCGTCGAACTCGCGGCCGAGCTCATCCAGCTGCTCCTCGGAGAGGTGTGCGAGCGGGCTCTCGGCTTGGGTGTCGACGGGGGGCGTTGGCGTTGCAGTCGTGGTCATCTCTTTCGGTTCCTCTTTCTCATAGTGCGATTTCGACGTCACCTTCGGGTGCGTTGACGCAGGTGCGCACCATTTCGTCCTCTTGGCCGGAGACCTCGCCGGTGCGGAGGTCCCTGACTTCGCCGGAGCAAAGGCGGCCGATGCAGGTGTGGCAGATTCCCATCCGGCAGCCGTAGGGCAGCTCCGCGCCCGACTCCTCGCCGGCGACCAGGATCGGCGTGCCGCCGTCGCAGGTCGTCTCGACGCCGCTCTTGGTGAAGCGGATCGTCCCGCCCTCGCCGGCGACGGCGCTGCCGCCGATCACCGGTTGGAAGCGCTCCATCTCGAGCAGCTCCGGGTCGCCCTCCTCGCTCCAGTGGCGGACGAGGTCGTCGAGCATCTCGCCGGGGCCGGAGGCGTAGGTGCGGCGCTGGCGCCAGTCCGGGCAGATCTCGTCGAGATGGGCCGGCATGACGCGGCCAGCCTCGCTGGTGATCCGCAGGTGCGGCCGGTAGCCGGGGCGGCGCTCGTCGAGATCGTGCAGCTGCTCGCCGAAGATGACGCCATCGGGGGTGCGCGCCGAGTGGACGTGGACCACGTCGTCGACGGCATCCGTGCGGTCGAGGCTGCGCAGCATGCTCATGATCGGCGTGATGCCGCTGCCGGCGCTGATGAAGAGCAGCCGCTCGGGGGGCGGGTCGGGGAGGACGAAGGTGCCTTCGACGCCGCCGAGGCGGACGATGTCCCCGGGTCGCGCCCGGTGCACGAGGTACGGAGAGACCTTGCCGGAATCGACCAGCTTCGGGGTGATCCCGATCAGGCCGTCGGGCCGCTCGGGCTCGGTGGTCAGCGAGTAGGCCCGCCAGTGGTGGACGCCGTTGACGATGACCCCGATCCGCAGGTACTGGCCAGGGCGGTGCCCCATCCATTCGTAGCCGGGGCGGATGAGGACGGTGACGGCGTCCGGGGTCTCCTGGTCGATCCGCTCGATCCGACCGCGCAGCTCCTGCGTCGACCAGAGCGGGTTGATCAGTTCGAGGTAGTCGTCCGGCAGCAGCGGCGTGAACAGCGAGCGCACAGCATGGAGCGCGCGCTGCCGCGCCTTCGGAACATTGGGTACGGCGCCTCGCTCTGCCATTGCTTGATGCTACACCGATCGATGTAATCGTTTTGTGACGATCCTCCGGACCGGGTCCTATACCCGCAACCGCCTCGGCTACGCCTGGCTTGTTTGGGCCTCCCGGCGAGCGCGGCGGCAGCGCCGCGCTCGCCGTGGATGGCTGCATCTACTGCGCTATGTGCAGTTGAGTTTCCCTTTCGTCGGGGAAGAGATGGTCCAAGTTTGAGCTGTCGCGGCGTTTACTTGCGATCCTTCCGATGTCTGGAGCTTCAGATTGTGTTCAACCCCTGTGTAGAGACGGTCTTCCTGGAGGCCGCCGGAGCCAGCAAATTTAAGCGCTAATTGGCTGCTTTCCTGACCGCAATTCGGACTGGTGATTGTTGCGATGCTGCTGCCCGAAATAGTAACGTTGCTAATTCCTGCACACACCAGCGTTATTACTGCAGATGTCGTGAGCACCGCCGGTTTACTGTTGTATGTGATGAGGTGGAAAACTCCATCGGTCTTTACTGTGTTGTCGAGTGGGCTTCCACTCGTGCGACATTTCACTGTGAATCCGAAAAGCGACGAATGGCACCCTGTGATGTCCAGGGACATGGTCCCTGTTGTTCCCCAGCTGCGACGGTACCTTGAATATCCGTGCTTTCGCATGTGAACGTCGGCTCTTTTTCGGCGGTGAGCGAGCTGGCGCTACCAGTGCCGGCAAAGGTGGTTATCCCTTCGAGATGGATTTCCTGCCCCGAGGCGAATCCCGGAAGGGCGAATAGGGCTGCGCCTACCGCGAGGGCGGCAAGCATCGTCTTCTTGCTCATGCTGACCTTTCGTTAGTTCCCGGCAGAAGAGCGTTCGCCGCCGCCGGTTCTTGTCTTGTCGAGCTAGAGCTTGACGACAGGAGCTAGGGGGTCAAGCACACAGCAGTTCGCAAGCCTGCAGGGCATCAGTCGATCAGCTTCACATCGCTGATCTCGATCTGGTAGCGCCCCTCTTGTTCCTGCGACGGCGCTGCTTTCGTGAACCAGATCAGGAAGTACTTCGCGGGCGAACCGAGATGGAGGTCTATTTCCTCGTTCTTCTGCGCGTCGGCGACCTCGCCCACCGGTTCGCCCCATTCCGACAGCTCCTCCGGCGGCCCTGAAGGAGCGGCGTAGACCTCCGCGTCCCAGCCGGGGGACGGGGACTGGACCAGCATCTCGGCGGGAGTGGTGGTCGCCTTGCCGACGACGTAGATGCCTACGCCCGGGTTTGGCCCGGTCTTGGTGCCGGCGAAGTCCTCGCTGTCGTAGTGCTCGCTGCTCCAGGCGGTCGTCGTCGGGTTGCCGTCGACCGCGAGGCTGACGGCTTCGGGGTCCTCCGAGTCGTCCCCCTGGGGGTCGTAGTCGGAGGCTTCCGCCAGCGCCACCGGCGATCCCTTGCCCTTCAGCGCGCCGCCTCCGCCGGGCCCGTTGCCGCTGCCGACCAGCTGCACGGCCAGCAGCACGGCCCCGGCAGCGAGAAGCAGCGCCAGGAGCGCCAACCAGGAGCGCCGACCGCCGGCCGAGAGCTTCCGCTCCGCCGGTGGCACCGCTTCGAGCACGCTCGTCGCCTCGCCGGTGGTCGCGCCGGCCCGCGCCGCCTCGACCTCGAGCGCCGTCCCGAGGTCGTCGATCAGGTCGCCGACCTCCTGGTAGCGCTGTGCCGGGTCCTTCGCGGTCGCGCGCTCGACCACCATCGCCGCCGCGGCCGAGAGCTCCGGCCGGCGCTGCTGGACGTCGGGCAGCTCCTCGTTGACGTGTTTCATCGCCACCCCGACCTGGCTGTCGGCCTGGAAGGGGACCTGCCCGACCAGCATCTCGTAGAGGACGACGCCGAGCGAGTAGATGTCGGAGCGCTGGTCGACCGGCTGGCCCATCGCCTGCTCGGGGGCGACGTAGTCGGTGGTGCCAAGGACGCGGCCGGTGGCGGTCATCCCGTCCTGCTCGAGCTGCCGGGAGATCCCGAAGTCGGTCAGCTTCGCCCGGCCCTCGGCGTCGATGAGGACGTTCTGCGGCTTGATGTCGCGGTGGACCATGTTGCGGTTGTGGGCGACGGTGAGGCCGCGGGCGATCTCGATCGCGTAGGCCAGCGCCTCCTGCGGGTCGAGCGCGCCGACCCGGTTGATCCGCTGCTTCAGGGTCTCGCCTTCGACGTATTCGAAGACGATGTAGGGGTGGCCGCCGTCCTCGCCGGCGTCGATCACGGCGACGACGTTGGGGTGCGAGAGCTTCGCCACCGCCCGCGCCTCCTGGCGGAAGCGCTGCAGCTGGTCTTCCTGCTCGGACATCTCGCGGTGCATCACCTTCACCGCGACCGAGCGGTCGAGGGTGGTGTCGCGGGCCAGGTAGACGGTCGACATGCCGCCGCTGCCGAGCTTCGCCTCCAGCTTGTAACGGCCGGAGAGCACGGTCCCGATCATCTGCGAGCTAGTGGAGGGGCGGTTGGGCACTTACGCCGCCAACGTTACGACGCCGGGCCCCGTCAGGCGGCTTAGAGGATCCTGCGTGGTCCATCGGTTGCGCGCCCGACCCGCTTCGCCTCCGGGTAATGGCGTCGCAGCAGCTCCAGGGCGGCGGATTCGTCACCCGTGGGAACGACGACGCAGAAGCCGCAGCCCATGTTGAAGACCTCGCTCATCTCCTCGTCGGAGACGCCGCCCTGCTCCTGGATCAGCTCGAAGACCGGCGGCACCGGCAGCGGGTCGTCGATCTCGTAGCCGACCTCGGCGGCGAGGCGGAGCAAATTCTTGGTGCCGCCGGAGGTGATGTGGGCGAGGCCGCGGACGTCGACCTCGGAGCGCAGCAGCTCGACGATCGGCTTCACGTAGATCTCGGTCGGCTCCAGCAGGACGTCGCCGAGCGGACGACCGAGCCGGTCGTCGCCGAGGGGGATGTCGGCGAGGGCCGAGCGGGCGAGCGTGTACCCGTTGGAGTGCAGGCCGGTCGACGGGAGGCCGATGACGACGTCGCCCGGCTGGACGGCGGAGCCGTCGACGATCGCGTCGAGGGCGACGGTGCCGAAGCAGGCGCCGGAGACGTCGACGCCCCGGACCAGCTGCCCGAGCTGGGCCAGCTCGCCGCCGGGAATCTCGATCCCGGCCTTCTCGGCGCCGAGCGCGAGGCCGACGCCGATTTCCTCGCAGACCTCCGGATCGGCCTTCTCGATCGCGATGTAGTCGAGCATCGCCAGCGGCTCGGCGCCGACGCAGATGACGTCGTTGACGTTCATCGCCACGCAGTCGATCCCGACAGTGTCGAAGCGCCCCAGCTGCTCGGCGAGGACGAGCTTGGTGCCGACGCCGTCGGTCGAGAGCGCGATCCCCAGCTCCTCGCCGATCTTGATCACGCTCGCGTAGTGACCCGGCAGCGGCACCTGCGCCGAGGGCCGCCCGAGGTCGATCGCGCCGAGAGCCCGGACCAGGCCGGCCACGGCCGAATCCGCCGCCCCCTGGTCGACCCCGGCTTTGGCGTAGGCGTCGGTCATCCTGGCGATTCTTTCAGCCGGCTCGCGATATCGGTCGCCGGCTCGAAAATATGTCGCTTTCCCTGGCGCTTCTGAATCAGCAAGCCGGCACTGGTGAGCTGGTGGAGGTCGGAACGCGCGGTCTCATGGCTCACCCGATGACTCTTTGCATGGCTGTCGAATGAATAGACAGCTTCCGGATTCCGAACAGCATCGGTGAGCAGAGCCAGCTGCCGCCCATTTAGGTAGGCCGTTCCTTGCAGTAGTTGCTCTATGTCTTTCACCTCAGCGGTCTTTCGCCGCAAGTAGAGGTGAAGATCGGCGATCGCCTTCTCGATCACGTCGAGTTGATGGATAAGAAAATAGGTGGTGTCCCCCTCGTCGGTCTCCGTTTCCAGGAAGGCGCGGGCGTACTGGGCCGGGGCATCGCGGATGAACCTCGAGATCGGCAAGTACTCCGCGAGCCAATACCCCCGAGTTCGCATCAGCCAGAAGAAGAGGATTCGAGCGGTCCGCCCGTTGCCGTCCTCGAACGGGTGGTCGTAGGCCAGCCAGAAATGCAGGAGAACAGCCCGGAGCACAGGATGGATGAAGCGCTCTCCATCGGCGCCTTCGTTGGCGAAGTCGCAAAGGCGTTGCATCCGTTCGGGGAGCTGATCGGCGGGAGGCGGCTTATGGATCGGCTCTCCGTCATCCCGATCGAAGACGGCAACCCTCTGTTCGCCGGGTCGTTGGAGGCGACCGGCGGCAGATGGATTGTCGAGCGTCCCCTCGGTGACAATTCGATGCAGTTCGAGAATTGCGGAGGGCGTCAAGCTCTCACCCAGCTCTTCGCGCATGAACTGGAGCGCCCGGTAATTGTTGGCGATCATCCGCTCGCTTCGGTCTCTGGGCTGGCGACCCGTTCGAAGCAGCTCCTTGGCTTGACGCCGGGACGTGGTTGCTCCCTCAAGCTGACTTGAACGGATGGCCTCCTCCATCAGCGAGTTGACGAGGAACCGCTGGCCTGCCCGCCGCTCAGAAGTGACGACCTCGTCCATCGCGACCTCACCGCTGCATCGCTGATCTATGTAGTGAAGACGCCGCAGCATCGAGTCGACCAGTCCATAGGTGAAAGGCTTACCGCCCAGATCGGTGAGTGGGAGGGGCCGTAGATCCCCTTCTCGGCTTGCCTTGATCTTCAGCCACCACTGCTCTGAGCTCAAACCGTCGGGCGGTTCGAGCCGGCGCAGCTTGTCCCAGTGCAAATACCGGTCACTTGGCTGGACATCCCTGGGCGCCCGCACAGCCGTGAGGAATTCGCCCGGCTCCAGCTTTTCGAAGAGCTCCTGGACGGTCGGAGCACGCTCTAAGTACACGGCAACTCCAAGTCAACTCCAAGTTTTTCCAAGATTGGGAGTTGTAGCAGAAACTCCAAGCCAACTCCAAGTTTTTCCAGAATTTGGACTTCAGCGGGAAAGCTTGTGCAGGACCAGCGCCGCCAAGCCGATCCGGTAAGCCGCGTAGGGCCAGAGCGCGCGGTCGCGCTCGACTAGGCGGATCAGGCGCTGGGAGGCGAGGGTGGAGGCGAAGGAGGCGGAGACTCCGACGGCGAGGGAGCGACGCAGTTGGTGGGTGGTGCCGCGGCGCAGGAGGCGAGTGCCCTTGAGGGCCGTGGCGCCGACGATGATCGGCAGGGCGATCGTGCGCGAGAGCAGGTTCGCTTGGTCGCGGGAGAAGCGGCGCCAGCGTGCGGCGGCAAGGGTGACGCCGTTGCGGGAGACCCCCGGCGCGAGCGCAGCCGCCTGGGCGATGCCAAGCGCCAGCCCGTCGATCGCGGTGGCGTCGCCGCGCCCGCGCCGCTGGGGCCGGCGGTCGGCGAGGAGCATCGCCGCCGCGCCGGCGAGGAGGCCGTAGGCGGTCGCCCTCGGGCCGCCGAGGTGGCGCTCGATTTGCCGCTCGAGCGTGTAGCCGACGACCGCCGCCGGCAGGAACGAGAGGCCGAGCAGCAGCGCCCGGCGGCCGTCGAACTGGTGCAGCTCCTCGGCGATCGTGCGCCGCTGGCCGATCAGCAGCGCCATCGCCGCGCCGGCGTGGAGGGCGACCTCGAAGCTCTTGCGCAGCTCCGGGTCGATCTCCTCCCAGTCCCAACCGGCGAGCCAGGGGACAAGGACGATGTGGGCCGAGCTGGAGACCGGCAGCAGCTCCGCCGGGCCCTGGACGAGGCCGAGCGCGACGGCACGCGCGGCGGGAAGGTTGCTCAAGCCTCGCCGGCGCTCGCCGCCTCGGTCGGCGGCCGGCGACGACGCTTGATCAGGAAGTAGGCGATCCCGGCGACCACCGCGAGGACGACCAGGTAGTCGAGGTAGTGCAGGTGCTCGCGCCACTCTTCCCAGTTGCTGCCGACGCTCTTGCCGATCAGCGCCAGCATCAACACCCAGGGGATGCAGCCGAGGGTGGTCAGGACGGTGAAGCGCCAAAACGGCATTTTCGCGACGCCGGCGGGCAGGGAGATGAAGGTGCGGATGATCGGCAGCATCCGCGAGATGAAGATCGTCGCGTCGCCGTAGCGCGCGAAGAAGTCGTCGGCCCATTTCAGGTGCTTGGGGCTGATGTGGATCAGCTTGTTCTTTTCCAGCAGATCGATGCGGCCGTAGTAGCCGACCGCGTAGGCGATCCAGGAGCCGACGAGGTTGCCGAGGACGCCGGCGGCGACGACCCCGAACAGGGTCAAATCTCCGGCGGCGACGCTGGCGCCGGCGAAGAGCATGATCGCCTCGCTGGGGACCGGCAGACAGGCGGACTCGAGCGTCATCAGGACGAACACCGCAGGCAGGCCGGTGCTGCTGATGAAGTCGGTCCCCCAGTTGACGATCGGGTCGAGGAAGAAGTCGGTGACGCTGGCGAGGAGGAGGAAGGGTGGCATCTGTGGGAGCGAGATTGTAGGAGGAGGGCCGACCAACAACTAAACTTGGGCGTTCATGCGCCGGTTGAACCACCCCGTATATCGCAACCGGGTTCTACAGGTAGCGGCCGACGCCGCGCTCGTCGCGCTGGCCTACTTCCTCGCCTTCCAGTTGCGCTTCCTCGACCAGCCGCACGGCTGGCCGCACCGCTACGAGGTCCTCTTCGCGCAGTCGGTCGGCTTCGTCGTCGCCGGCAAGCTCATCGTCTTCGCCGCGTTCGGGCTCTACCAGAAGTGGTGGCGCTATGTCAGCGGCCGCGACTTCATGCTGATCCTCCGCGCCGTTGCCGTCGCCAGCGCCCTCCTGGTCGTCGTCTTCGCCGTCGCCAAGCCCTTCGGACACACCCTGCCGCGCTCGGTCGAGGTGATCGACTTCATCCTCACCCTGATCCTCGTCGCCGGCGCCCGCCTGGCGGTGCGGCTGATCGTCGAACGGCCGACCCGCGGCGCCCGCCTGCCGAAGCACGAGGTGCTCGTCGTCGGTGCCGGCTCCGGTGGGCAGATGGTGGTCCGCGAGCTGCAGCTGAACCCAAACCTCGGCGCCACCGCGATCGGGTTCGTCGACGACGACCCTCGCAAGCGGGGGATGCGGATGCTGGGCCTGAAGGTGCTGGGCTCGACGAAACAGATCGAGAAGATCCTCGACGAGAGCAACCCCGACGAGGTCGTGATCGCGATCCCATCGGCCCCCGGCAACCTCCGCGGGCGGATCGTCGCCGCCTGCCGCGAGCGGGCGATCCCGGTCCGCACCCTGCCGACCGTGTTCGAGCTGCTGCGCGGTGGCGTCCAGCTCAACAAACAGCTGCGCGAGGTACGGGTCGAGGACGTGCTGGGACGCGAGCCCATCGTCCGCGAGCTCGACCGCGTCGGCGCCTACCTGCGCGACCGCATCGTCCTCGTCACCGGCGCCGGCGGCTCGATCGGCTCCGAGCTCTGCCGCCAGATCGCCCAGGTGAAGCCGCGGCTGCTGGTGATGCTCGATCACGCCGAGGACAACCTCTTCCAGATCGATCGCGAGATGGTCGAGGAGCGGCACTTCGCCTCCTGCGAGGCGGTGCTGGCCGACTGCAAGGAGCCGCACCGGATGTTGGAGGTGATGCAGCGCTTCAAGCCCGACGTCGTCTTCCACGCCGCTGCCTACAAGCACGTGCCGCTGATGGAGGCCAACCCGCTGGAGGCGGTCCGCAACAACGCGATCGCCACCCGGGTCACCGCCGAGACCGCCGCCGCATCGAAAGTCGAGCGCTTCGTCCTCATCTCCACCGACAAGGCGGTCAACCCGCAGACGGTGATGGGTGCCTCGAAGGCGATGGCCGAGTGGATCGTGCAGGCGGCGGGCGAGAAGTACCCGGAGACGCGCTTCGCCTCGGTCCGCTTCGGCAATGTCCTCGCCTCCTCGGGCAGCGTGGTGCCGATCTTCCGCGCCCAGATCGAGCGCGGCGGCCCGGTCACGGTCACCCACCCGGAGATGACCCGCTACTTCATGACGATCCCGGAGGCGGTGCAGCTGGTGATCCGCACCGGCGACATCGGCGCTGGCAAGGGCGAGGTCTTCGTGCTCGACATGGGCGAGCCGGTGAAGATCGTCGACCTCGCCCACAACATGATCCGGCTCGCCGGGTACGAGCCGGAGACCGACATCGCGGTCGAGTTCACCCAGCCCCGGCCCGGCGAGAAGCTGCACGAGGTCCTCTTCTCCGAGGGCGAGGAGGTGCAGCCGACGGCGGCGCGGCGGATCAACCGGGCGGTGCGCGGGAAGCCGATCGACCAGGAGTGGGTGGAGCAGACGTTGAACTCCCTCGAACACCTGGTTCTGGCCGGCGACGAGGCTAATTTGGCGGAGCGAGTCGTGGAGATGATCGCCGCTCCGGGTGGCGACGCGGCGACGGTCGTCTCCAACGAATAGCCTCTCGCAGCCACTTTGGTCCACGCGATCGAACAAATCGGCGTTGCCACCTTGGTCAACGCGGTCGAACGGATCGGCGCTTTCGCCGGGCTGGCCGCCTTCATCGGGCTCGCCGTCCTCGCGCTCCTCTCGTTCACCCACGGTCGGGACATCCGCCGCCTGCGCGAGTGGGCCGGCTCGGCCCCCGAGCGCGACGCCGAGCGCAAGGAGCAGACCTCGACGATCGCCGCCCAGCGGGCCGAGGAGCTGCGGGCGCTGGAGGAAGCGCGCACGGCGGAACAGGAGGCGGTCTCCAACCGCGAGGAGCGGCGCCGCCGGCGCGAGGAAGGACAGGCCGGGCAGACCCGCGGCGAACGCCTGCGCGGCCGCTTCTCGGGCGCCGGCGAGACCGCTTCGCGCCCGAGCTCCCTGGTCGCCCTCTTCGTCGTTCTGCTGGCGATCGTCGGCGGCGGCGCCTACCTCCTGCTCAGCGGCGGCGACGAGGAAGGAAGCAGCGGGGGGGGCGCGGCAAAACAGGCGGCGGCAGAGGTGAAGCCGAGCGAAATCGAAGTCACCGTCCTCAACGGCACCTCGGTGGTCGGCCTCGCCGCCACCTACGGCGACAAGGTCGAGAGCAAGGGCTTCGACCTCGGCGCCGTCACCAACAGCAGCGCCAGCTTCGAACAGAGCGTGGTCATGTTCAAACGCGGTCACAAGCCCGAAGCGCGCAAGGTCGCGAAGCAGCTCGGGATCGGGAAGGTGCAGCTGATGAGTGGGGAAATCGAAGCCGCCTCGGCCGGCGCCGACGTCGCCCTGATCGTCGGCGAGGACAATGCCGAAGCGGCGGAATGAGCTGCGGGAGCGAATCTCCCCACCTGCCGTCGTCTTCGCCCTCCTCGTCCTCGCCACGCTAGCCGCCTTCGCCTACTCGCAGCGGGCCAAGCGCGAGCCGCTGGTTCTCGACCGCGTCACCTTCATCGCGCCGCCGCACCGCAAGGGCACGGCGAAGGTCCACAGCTTCACCCCCAACGGCGACTGCCGGCGGGATCGGATCCGGATCAAATTCCGGACCACGATCAGCGGCCAGGGCACGGTCCAGGTGATCAAGCCGGGCGGGCGGGTCGTCGTGACCCTCGACCGCGACGCCTTCTTCAAGCGCTACACGTTCCACCGCTATTACTGGGACGGGCGCCAGCGCGGGGGCGGCACCGCGAAGCCCGGCCGCTACAAGCTGCGGGTCAGGCTCGGCACCGAGCGAACGCTGGTGACGCCGGGGACGATCCGCCTGCACCCGTCGCCGCAGCAGGCGAAGTCCAGGTGCACGACGCGGGGGGACGCCGGCGGGGTGGCGCCATGAGCGACTTCCTCGCCGGCTTTGGCCTGATCCTGGCGGCGGGCGCCAGCGGCGCCGCGATCCTGCTGCCGCCGGGGCGCCCACGGGCGCTGCTGATGGTGGCGGCGATGGCGCTCTTCCCGGTCCTGATCCTCGGCGACCAGTGGCACACCGCCCAGATCGTCGATCTCCGCCACGACGGGGGCCGTATCGCGGCGCTGCTGGCGCTCGCCGCCGCCGCGGTCGCCGTCCTCACCTACGCCTTCAGGCGCTGGGAGATCGTGATGCCGCTTGCGATCCTCTTCGCGATCCCGTTCCGGGTGCCGCTGGAGGCCGGGGGCGACACCGCGAACCTGCTGGTTCCGCTGTACCTGGTGATCGCGGCGGCGGTGCTGGCGACGCTGCTGCGCGACTGGACCGACCCGCCGCCCGGCCACGCGCCGCGGCCGCTCGCCTGGCTGCTGGCGGCGGCCGTCGTCCTCTACGCCCTGCAGACGCTCTACTCGGAGGACTTCTCGAAGGGGCTGCAGAACGTCTGCTTCTTCTTCGTCCCCTTCACCGTCGCCTACCGCCTCCTGCGCGAGGTGGTCTGGGACCGGCGGCTGCTGACGTGGGCCCTGATCGTGGTCGGGGTCGAGGCGAGCGCCTTCGTCCTCGTCGGCAGCGCCGAGTACCTGACTCGCAGCCTCTTCTGGAACGACCAGATCATCAGGTCGAACGAATTCCACACCTATTTCCGCGTCAACTCGGTCTTCTGGGACCCCAACGTGTACGGGCGCTACCTGGCGCTGGTGACGACGATCGCCACCGCGGCGATGCTCTGGGCGCGGACGCGGCAATCGTTCTGGCTCCTCACCGCCCTGATCGCCGTCCTCTGGCTCGGACTGGTCCCGACCTTCTCCCAGTCGAGCTTCCTCGCCCTGCTGGCGGGGCTGGCGGTGCTCGCGGCGATCCGCTGGAGCACGCGCTTGACCCTGGCGGCGGTCGCGATCGGCCTGGTCGGCACCGTCCTCGTCGTCCTCCTCGTCGGCGGCTCGGGCAAGCTCACCAGCGACCGGCTCAACGTCGACCTCAGCGGCCGCGGCAGCCTCGTCTCCGGCGGCGCCGACCTCTTCGCGGAAAAGCCGATCCAGGGCTACGGCTCCGGCTCCTTCCAAGCCGCCTACCGGGAGCACCGCGAGAACAAGGACGCCCCCGTCACCATTTCCCACACCGAGCCCGTAACCGTCGCCGCCGAGCAGGGCCTCATAGGACTGCTCACCTACTTCGCCCTCATCGCAGTGGCGCTCTGGACCCTAGGCCGCGGCCTCTTCACCGCCCCTCCGGCGGGTGGCGCGGATTTGGGGGACCATCCCGAGCAGCCACTGCAGCGCAGGGATGGTGGGACCAAATCGGCGACAGGACCCGCCGGCCCCGCGGCCCGTCCCGCCGTCCTAGCCGCCTTCGTAGCGCTACTGGTCCACACCCTCGCCTACGCCGGCTTCTTCGAGGACCCGATCACCTGGGTGCTGTTGGCGATCGGAGCATCGCTGGCGCACGCAGCCGCCGGGGACGACCCGGTGATCCGCAGGCCTGCATAGGCTGATCCGATGTCGGGATACCTGCGCCGCCTGGCGACGACGGGCGCCGCCTATACCGCGGCGAGCATCCTCAGCAAGGTCATCGCGGTCGCGCTGCTGCCGCTCTACACGCGCTACCTGGCGCCCGAGGACTACGGAGTTGCCGAGGTCCTCTTCGCCGCGGTCGTCTTCGCCAGCATCGTCGTTCGCCTCGGGTTGCTGGAGGCGATCCTGCGCTTCTACTACCTGGATGAGGAGGACCCGGCGCGGGTCGTCAAGGGGACGTTCGCCGGGCTCTTCTGGCTCTCGACCCTGGGTGCATCGATCGCGCTGCCGCTGGCCGGGCCGCTCTCGGAGCTGCTCTTCGACCCATCGGACCTGCCGCCCGGAGTCTCGGGAGCGGAACTCGTCCAGATCGCGATCGGCGGCCTCTGGGTGTTGACGATGTGGGAGTTCATGATCACCCTCTTCCGGCTCGACGAGCGGGCGCGGGCTTTCTTCGTGACGACGATGCTCAACGTCCTCGCCGCGATCGCCCTCACGGTCGTTCTCGTCGTCGGTCTCGACGAAGGTGCCCGCGGCCTCCTGCTCGGCAGCTACGCGACCGGTGCCGCCTTCACCGTCGCCCTCATCGCTTTGCAGTGGCGGCGCCTCTCGCTGCTTCCCGACCCCGCCCTGCTGCGCCGTCTCTTCCGCTTCGGCCTGCCGACGATGCCGGCCGAGGTCTCCCTCTACGCGCTCAACTTCGCCGATCGCTTGATCATCCTCCGCACCCTCGGCGCGGCCGAGGCGGGCCTCTACTCGCTCGGGGTCAAGTTCGCGCAGGCAGTCAACGTCCTCGTCCGGGGCTTCCAGCTCGCCTGGCCGCCGCTCGCCTACTCGATCCGCGACGACGAGGAGGCCCGTCGCTTCTACGCAACCGTCGTCACCCTCTTCGTCGCCGGCTGCGCCGCGGTCGTCACCGGGATGTGGCTGTTCTCGCGCTGGATCGTCCGCGCCCTGGCGGATCCGAAGTTCTTCGGGTCCTACGAAGTGATCGGTCTGATCTCGGTCGCGGTCACCCTCTACGCGCTCTATCTCGTCCTCGTTGTGATTCTCGGCCGCACCGGCCGCACCGAGTTCAACCTGCCCGCAGCGGTTGGCGCTCTCGTCGTCAACGTCGCCCTCAACCTCGTGCTGGTGCCGCCGCTCGGGATCGTCGGCGCCGCCCTTGCCCTCGTCGCCTCCTACCTGGTCGTGCTGGGCCTGATGTACATCTTCACCGAGCGCCTCTTCCCGGTCCCCTACGAGTGGGGACGGTTGCTGCGGGTGGTGTTGACGGTGGCCGCCATCGTCGGCCTCGCCGAACTGCTGGTGCCGACCGACGGCGTCGACGGCTTCCTCATCCGAGGGGCGCTCCTCGCCGCCTATCCGCTGGCCCTCTGGGCGAGTGGATTCCTCAGCGCCGAAGAGCGGCGCTGGCTCTCACGCCTGCGCCACCCGCGCGGCCTGCTCGCCGACATCAGGCGGACCGGGCCCGCCGTGGACGGTCGCGTGCCTGAGACCTACGAGGTGGAGCGCATGGACGAGGACCTGAGGAATTAAGCCGCGCGGTCGCGCAGCGATTCGCCACGGCCGGGGAACAGGGCCTGGCGCGCGTGCGCCCACATGATCGGCGCCGAGCGGCCGGGGATGACAGTCGCGGCGAGGGCGCGGAGCGCGTAAGCCCAGGCGGTGAGGGCACGGACCGTGTACGCCGCCGCCCGCCCGTGGTGCTTGCGCATGTAGAGGTCGCGGTTGCGGTGGAATTCGACGATCCGCGGCAGGCCCTTGGCGAGATCGGTCGAGAGCTGGTCGTGGTGGACCGCCTGTGCGGCGGGGACGAACAGCGAGTGCCAGCCGGCGTCCGCCAAGCGTTTCGCGAAGTCGCACTCGTCGTAGTAGACGAAGAAGTCGGGGTCCATGTAGCCGACCGCGGCGGCCGCCTCGCGGCGGACCATCAGGGCGCTCGACTGGGCCCAGTCGACGCGGCGCACCTCCCGGCCGGTGCTCTGCACGGTCAGGCGCTTGTGCAGGAAGAGCGCTCCGATCGCCGCCGTCCCCACCCCGGGGAAGCGCCAGGCGCAGGGGACGGGACGGCCGCTGGAGTCGAGCAGCTGCGGCGTCGCCGTGGCCGCTCTCGGTTCCCGCTCGAGCACCGAGAGCAGCGCCTCGGTCGCCCCTGGCCTTAGCTCCGAGTCCTCGTTGAGCAGGAAGCAGTACCTCCCGTTTGCCTCGCGCATCAGGGTCGAGTCGTTCTCGGCCTTGCCGGCCCGCCGCTCCAGCGCGATCAACCGGATCTCGCCTCCGAGCGCCCGCACCGCCGCGGCCGAGCCGTCGTCGGAGGCGTTGTCGAGGACGAGGATCTCGCGCTCCACCCCGGGTGGGTGGGTGCGCTCGATCGCAGCCAGGCAGGCGAGCAGGTACTCGCGGCCGTTCGTGTTCACGACGCAGTAGGAGAGCAGCGGTGGCAAGGGGGTGACGATAATCCGCCGCTGGGTGGCACGCTCGACCGTCGCACCCGTGCGCATGAAGATCCAACTCGTCGACCCCTCGGCGTTCACGCCGCCTTACGACCGCGCCCTTGCGGCCGCGCTCGCGCGCGCCGGCGCCGAGGTCGAACTGCTGACCAGCCGCTTCCTCCACGGGCCGGTGCCGGCAGCGGAGGGCTACCGGGTCGAGGAGGCCTTCTACCCTCGCAGCGCCACTCGCGGTCTCGAGGCGCCGGCGAGGCTGCCCTTCAAGGCCGCCGAGCACCTCGCCGACATGCTCCGCTTCCGCCGCCGAGACGCCGACGCCGACGTTGTCCACTACCAGTGGCTGACGGTCCCGGCGCTCGACGCCCGCCTGCTGCCGCCGCGGCGACCGCGGGCCATGACCGCCCACTACATCCTGCCCCCGCAGCCGAGCCGCCGCCAGGTGCGCTCCGCCCGCCGCGTCTTCGGCGCGATGGACGCGGTCGTCGCCCACTCCGAGCACGGCGCCGCGCGGCTGCGCGACGAGGTCGGGATCGACGCGGCCAGGGTCCGCGTCATCCCCCACGGGGCCTTCGACTACCTGACGAAGCTGCCGGCGGAGAAGCCGCTGCCGGCGGAGCTGGAGGGGGCGCAAGGGCCCGTCGTTCTCTGCTTCGGCCTGCTCCGCCCGTACAAGGGGATCGAGAACCTGATCGAGGCCTACGGCCGGATCGCAACCGAAGACTTCGGGGGCGAGCTCTGGATCGTCGGAAATCCGCGGATGGACGTCGAGCCCCTGTGCCGCCAGGCGCGTGAGGCCGGCGGCCGGGTCCGCCTCGTCACCCGCTTCGTCGACGAGGCCGAGATCCCCGCGATCTTCCGCCGCGCCGACCTCCTCGTCCTCCCCTATCTCGACGCCGAGCACTCCGGCGTCCTCTATACCGGCCTCGCCTTCGGCAAGCCGCTGCTGTTGAGCGCGGTCGGCGGCTTCCCCGAGGTGGCGGCGACCGGCGCGGCACGGCTGGTGCCGCCGGGGGACGTGGATGCCCTCGCTGCGGCGCTGCGGGAGCTGCTCGGGGACGAGGCCGCCCGCCTCGAGCTCGCCGCCGCCGCGACCCGCGCCGCCGCCGGCCCCTACTCCTGGGACGAGGCCGCCCGCCTGCACCTCGACCTCTACCGCGACCTGCTCGAGGCCCGCCCATGACCACCCTCGCCGCGATCCTCTTCTGGCTCAGCGCCGGCCTCCTCGTCTACACCCACCTCGGCTACTCCCTCGTCCTCTGGACTCTGACCCGCCTCCTCGGGCGGCGTCGTTTCCAGACTTTTGGTCCCTATAGGGCCTCAAAGTCTGGAAACGACGCAGCGGGGGAGCTGCCGACGGTCTCCTTGATCGTCCCCGCCTACGACGAGGAGGACGTGATCGCGGCCAAGATCGCCAACGCGCTCGCGCTCGACTACCCGCGGGAGCGGTTGCAGGTGATCGTCGCCTCCGACGGCAGCTCCGACGCGACCGCGGCGCGCGCCCGCGCCGCCGGCGCCGACCTCGTCCTCGAGCTGCCGCCCGGCGGCAAGGTCGCCGCCCTCAACGCCGGCGCCGAGGCCGCGACCGGCGAGATCTTCGCCTTCTCCGACGCCAACAGCATCTGGGCGACCGACGCCCTGCGCCGGCTCGTCGCCCCCTTCGCCGACCCGCAGGTCGGCTACGTCTGCGGCCAGGTCCGCTTCCAGAACGCCGCCGGCGACAACCTCGAGGGCGCTTACTGGCGCTACGAGATGGCGGTACGGCAGATGGAGTCGGCGCTCGCCGGCGTCACCGCCGGCAACGGCGCGATATACGCCGTGCGCGGGGACGCCTACATCCCGCTCGCCCCCTCCGGCAGCCACGACCTCAGCTTTCCCTTCGCCTTCGCCAAGCGCGGATTGCGCTCCATCTACGCCCCGGGCGCCCGCGCCGAGGAGAAGATGGTGCCGACGATCGGGGGCGAGTTCGCCCGCAAACGGCGGATGATGGTCGGCCTCTGGGACATCGTCGTCGGCGAGGGGATGATCTCCCCGCGCGGCTATCCGCCGCTGTTCGCCTTCGAGATCGCCTCCCACCGCCTGCTCCGCTACCTCAGCCCGCTGCTGCACCTGGTCGCCTTCGTCGCCAACGCCTTCCTCCTCGGCGACGGCTGGCTCTACGGCCTCACCTTCGTCCTGCAGCTGGCGCTGATCGGGGCGGCCCTGGTCGGCCGCGTCCTGCCGCTCGCCCCGTTCCGGATCGCCCGCTACTACGTCCTGACGACGATCTCGATCGGCGCCGGTCTCTGGGACCGTTGGCGCCACGGGGCCGGCGGGCGCTGGGAGAAGGCAGCCGGAACCCGTTAGCGATGCCCAGAATCTTCGACATCCTCATCGCCGTCGTCGCCCTCGCGATCCTCTCGCCGGTCCTCCTGGTCGCGGCGATCGCGATCAAGCTGACCAGCCGCGGCCCGGTGGTCTACCGCCAGCGCCGTGTCGGCCTCGGCGGCCGCGAGTTCGAGATGTGGAAGCTGCGGACCATGGTCCAGGGCTCGGACCCGGTCGGGGTGGGGAAAGTCGTCTACCGCGACGACCCCCGCGTCACCGGGCCGGGCCGCCTCCTCCGACGCACCTCGCTCGACGAGATCCCCAACTTCGTCAACGTGCTCCGCGGCGAGATGGCGATCGTCGGCCCCCGGCCGACGATCAAGGCACAGGTCGACGACTACACGCCGCGGCAGAAACGCCGCCACGAGGTCCTGCCCGGGATCACCGGCTGGGCCCAGGTCCAGGGCCGCGCCGGCATCCCCTGGGAGGAGCGGATCGAGCTCGACGTCTGGTACGTCGACCACCGCAGCCTCGCCCTGGACCTCCGCATCCTCCTCAAAACGCTGTGGCTGGTCGTTACCGCCCAGGGCCTGGCCCCGGACTAGCGGCCGACGGGACGATTTCGGTCCATATAGGACCGTTTTCGTCCCGTCGGCCTGAAGTAGGGTTCGCGCGGTGACGAGCGACCGCCCCGCTGTCAGCCTGCGCCCGTTCGAGCCCGGGGACGCCCCTGCCGTCCACCGCTGGTTCAACAACCCCGCGGCTGTGCAGTCGCTGATGGAGCAGCGGGACGAGTTCACGCTCGAGCAGGCCGAGGCCTGGACGCGGCGGGCGATGGACGACTCGGGCGAGGACCGCAAGTTCGCGATCGTCGTCGAGGGCTACGCGGAGCCGGTCGGCTTCACCGCCCTCTACGGCCTCTTCCGCCAGACCGCCCCGGAGCTGGGGGCCCTGATCGGCGACGACGTGCGCGGCAAGGGCGTCGGCCGCCGCGCGGAGGCGCTGACGATCGCCAGGGCCTTCGACGAGTACGGCGCTCACCGCGTCTACGGCCGCATCCCCGCCCGCAACGAGGTGGCGAAGAAGACCGTCGCCGGCCTCGGCTGGAAGCACGAGGGGACGATGCGCGCGCACCTCGCCCGCCGCGACGGGCCGCCGGACGACTGCGAGGTGTGGGGAGTGCTGCCCGACGAGTTCCGCGCCGCCGCGGCGGATCTCCTCGAGTGAGCGGAGCGACCGCGACCCTGCTCGAGGACCGGGGCGAGGCTGCCGCCGGCCCGGAGTTCTTCCGCTCTCGCGAGTTCCTCGACGGCGAGGGCGCCACCCACACCCTGCTGATCGAGAGCGAGGAGGGGGTCCTGGCTGCGCCGCTCATCGTTCGGGAGATCGAGGGGACGGGGAGGAGGGACGCGGTCTCTCCGTACGGCTATCCCGGGATTGGCGGGGGGGCGGGGCGGGGGGGTCTTCTACCGGATCCGCTCGCTTCGCTCGCTCCAAGTGTCCGTACGAAGACCCCCCCGCCCCTCGATCCGGCGGAGATTGATTTCTCCGGGACCAAGCTGGTCAGCGTCTTCATTCGGCACAGGTTGGGGGCGTCGCCGCTGGCCGGCGCCACTGAGAGGAACGTGGTTCAGATCGCCGATCCGGCGCTGCCGCCGAAGAGCCGGCCGAGTGACCGGCGGCAGGTTCGCCGCAACCTCGAGGCCGGTTATGAGCTGGACCTCGTCCCTGGACCCGAGACCACGGGGGAGCAACGCGCCGGGTTCCTCGACGTCTACGAGCAGACGATGCGACGGACCGAAGCTGCCGAGCACTACTTCTTCGCCCCCGCCTACTTCGAGCGGATCCTCGAAGCGGATCGCACCTGGCTCGCCCTCGCCACCGGTCCCGAGGGCGACCTCGCCGCCGCCTCGATCGCCGCGGTCAGCGACGGCTACCTCCACTACTACCTCAGCGGCAGCGCCGACTCCCACCTCCGTGCCGCTCCGACGAAGAACGTCGTCACCCGGCTGGTCGAACACGCGACCGAGCTGGGCCTGCCGCTCAACCTCGGCGGCGGCATCGCCCCCGGGGACGCCCTCGAGGAGTTCAAGCGCGGCTTCGCCAACCGCCGCCAGACCTGGCTCACCTCAGAGCTGATCTGCGACGAGGACGCCTACGCGGAACTCAGCACCGGTCACCCGCGGGACGGGTTCTTCCCCGCCTACCGCGCCTGAAGGCCTATTCGCTCGGTTCTTCGGGTTTGGCCGGGGTCGGCCCGGTGAAGGTGAAGGCTTCCACCGGCTCGCCGCCGTATTTGCCCCAGGTTTCCCGCCCGAAGGCGCGGATCGCATCGAGGGTGATCGCGCCTTTGTAGGTCTTGCAGCCGATCAGGTTGGTCCAGGTGGTCGCCGCCACGTCATATGGCATCTTGCCGTTGGGGAAGAGCAGCGCCGCGCCGTACATCGTGTCGTAGAGCCCCTTCAGTTCCAGTTGGGCTTTCTCCGGCAGGTCGGGCGAGTACTCGATCGCCATCCGACCGTGCTCGAGCGAGTGGACGACGTCGAGCTGTTTCGGTTCTTTGCCGTAGGCGCCGTCGGCCTGCTGGTAGGGCGGTTCGACGTGATTGCCCGAGGTCGGCGGGTTGGTTTCGTAGCTCGGTTCCGGCGAGTTCTGCGGGAGGTGAGTGTGTCCCTCGTCCTTCAATTTCAGTTCCAGGTCGCAGCCGGCTTCCTTGGCTGCCTGGCGGAGGTCGAAGACCTCCGTCCGGGCCGGGACGATGCCGGCGCGTTCGTCCGGCTTGACGCCGTTGGTGCTGCCCATCGCCTGGTTGCCGTTGATGTGGGCGCTGGCGCTCTCGCTGTCGCTACCGCCGCCGCCGCTGACGAGGATGAAGACCAGGACCGCGACCGCGAGGACGACCGTAGAGACGATCGCGTAGGTGACGATCAGGCGGTTGTTGCCGCTGCGGCTCTCGCGTTCTTCGGCTTCGATCCGTTCCTGGCGAAGCCGCTCTCTTTCACGCTCTCCCTTCCCCATGGGTCCCTATTCTGCCCGCTCCATCTCGGCGGCGTCGGCTCGTACCCGCTCCCAGGGGCGGGAGGCACCCAAAGCCCCCAGTACCGCTCGCGTCGCGGGCGCCCGGTTGAGGGCGTAGAAGTGGATTCCCGGGGCGCCGGCGATCAGCAGCTCCGCGCATTGTTGCGCGGCGAAGGCGATCCCCAGCTCGAACTCCCGCTCCGGGTCCCCGCCCGCGGCGACGAAGGCGGCTTCGAGCCGCGAGGGGATGGTCGCGTCGCAGAGATCGCAGATCCGCTTCGTCTGGGCGAAGCTGGCAACGGGGATGACGCCGGCCAGGATCGGCACCTCGATGCCCGCCGCCCGGGCGGCGCGGAGGAAGTCGAAGTAGACCTGGTTGTCGAAGAAGAGCTGGGTGATCAGGAAGCTGGCGCCGGAGTCGACCTTGGTCTTCAGGTAGCGCAGGTCGGTCTCCAGGTCCGGGGCCTCGGGATGAACCTCCGGGAAGCAGGCGCCGCCGATGCCGAAGTCCCAGCCGGCGGAGATGAACTCGGCCAGCTCCGCGGCGCTGCCGAGCCCGCCCTCCGGCTGGACGAAGTCCTCCTGGCCGCGCGGCGGGTCGCCCCGCAGGGCGAAGACGTTCTCGATCCCGGCGGCGGCGATCTGGTCAAGCGTCTCCGCCAGCCCCTCGGTGGTCTCGCCGACGCAGCTGAGGTGGGCCATCGTCTCGAACCCGATCTCCTCCTTCAGCGCCCTGGTCACCTCGACGGTGCCGTCCCGGGTCGCCCCGCCCGCTCCGTAGGTGACCGAGACGAAGTCGGGCTCGAGCGCCCGCAGCTCGCGCGCCGTCTCGTAGAGCTGCTCGGCCGCCTCGGCCGTCTTCGGCGGGAAGAACTCGATCGAGAAGGTCGGTCGCTGCTCGGAGATGATTTCGTCGATCCGCACCCGCTGAGGGTAGCCGGACGCAACCGGTTGGGGCCTGACGCTCGCGCCTGTGGGACGATCAGCCGATGAGCGGCGAGGAGGTGCGCTACGAACGGCGCGGAGCGGCAGCGGTGCTGACGATCGACCGCCCCCGGCGCCGCAACGCCGTCGACGCGGCCACGGCTGAGGGGCTGCGCGAAGGCCTCGAGCGCTTCGAGGACGACACGGAGGCGCGGGCTCTGGTCCTCACCGGGGCCGGTGAGGCGTTCTGCGCCGGCGCCGACCTCAAGGCCCTCGACCTCGACGTCGACCACCTCGGCGGTCCACTGGGATTCACCCGGCTGACGCCGTCGAAGCCGGCAATCGCGGCGATCGACGGCTGGTGCCTGGCCGGCGGGCTGGAGCTGGCGCTCTGGTGCGACCTGCGGGTCGCGACGGGCGCCGCGACCTTCGGCTGCTTCGAGCGCCGCTGGGGGGTGCCGCTGATCGACGGCGGCACCCAGCGGTTGCCGCGCGTGGTCGGCATGGGCCGGGCGCTCGACCTGATTCTCACCGGCAGGCCGGTCGAAGCGGAGGAGGCTTTGGCGATCGGCCTGGTCACCGAGGTCGTCGAGCCGGGGCGACACCTCGAGCGGGCACTGGAGCTGGCCGAGCGGCTCGCGAGCTTTCCCCAGGAGACGATGCTGAGCGACCGGCGGGCGGCGATCGAAGGCGCTGCGCTCCCGCTGGCCCAGGGCCTGCAGCTCGAGCACCGGCTCGGGCGCGAGGTACTGGAGGTGGCGGCCCGCGGAGCCGCCCGTTTCGCCGCCGGCGCCGGCCGCCACGGCGAGGGCGCCTAGGCGCTCAGATCGGCTTCCCCCCGCATCTCCTCGGCCGCCGCCTCGACCCCGAAGTACGGGAGCACGGCGAGGTACATCAACTCTGGGAGCAGGCGGATGAAGCCGCGGTCGTCCCGCCCCGCGAGTCGGCTGTGGAGAACCGCGAGGATGCCGGCCACCACCGCCTCGGCTGAGATCGCGGGAGCGTCGCCATCGCACTCTTCCCGGGCCAGGTCGACCGCCTTCACAGCCCGTTCCATCGCCTCTTTCCTCTTTGCGACCGCGCCCGGGCCGGCGGCGTGGACCTCGACCAGCAGTGCCCGGCCGATCTCGGGTTCGTCGTCGAGGAACCCGAGCAGGCCGATCAGGGCGCCGCGGAGCCGATCGCGCCACCCGATCGCATCGCCGATCCCTCTCCGCATCTCCAGCTCAACCCAGGCCGAGCCGGCGTCGAGCGCCTCCAGATAGCACTCCTCCTTGTCGCGGAAGTTGTCGTAGAAGGCCTGTCGATACAGGCCCGCCCTGGTAATCGCATCCTGGACCGTCGCCTGCTCATAGCCACGACTGCCAACGGCTTCGAGCATCCCCCTGAGAATGCGTTGACGCTTTCCGGTCAAAGTCCCCCGCCCGGGTATGGTGGATTGATAAAACAAGTTGTCTATCTTTTGGTACCTAAACGGTATCCATTTCCGGGCCTTCGCACCCGGCCGATCCGACTCCGGTACTGTTCCGTTCGTGGCTAGCAAGTCAACAACGCGTCCACTCCCGGGACGGGAGCCGCTGTCGCGCGAGTTCATCACCAGACACCAGCGGGCCCGGATCGTCAACGCGCTCGCCGTCGAGACCTCCGAGAAGGGCTACCGGAAGGTCACCGTCACCGACATCGTCAAGCGCGCCGCGATCGCCCGCAACACGTTCTACGAGAACTTCCGCTCGAAGGAGGACTGCTTCCTCGCGGCCCAGGAGTTCGCGATGTCAGCGGCTTTGAAGCGGGTCGTGGCGGCTGCCGGAGAGCTGGACGAGTGGCCGCTCAGAGTGCGAGCCGGCCTCGCCGCCTTCCTCGAGTTCGTGGCGGAGGAGCCAGCCCTCGCCCGCACCTGCATGGTCGAGTCGCTGTCCGCCGGACCGGCGGCGGTGAAGTACTACGAGGAGTCCCAGCAGGCGTTCGTCTCCTTGTTCCGGCTTGGACGCGATGTCTCGCCCCGCGGAGGGGAGCTGCCGGAGACACTCGAGGAAGCGATCATCGGCGGCGTCTTCTGGATCGTCTACCAGCGGCTTGCCGTCGCCGAGGCCGACTCCGGCCCGCAGCTGATCCCGGAAGTGGTCGAGTTCGCTCTCACGCCGTATCTCGGCGCCGAGGAAGCTCGGAAGATCGCCGCGGAGGGCTGATTAGTGACCAAAAAGCGCAGCGAGAGGCGCTCCGAACTCAAAAAACTGGCCAATTAGCCAAAGTGGGTTCCACTCGTTTGGATCGGTATCGTCGGTTCTCTTGAGCGATCCAGTCAATCCGTCGGTGGACTCACCCGAGTACCCGCCCGAGCTCGCAAGGCTGCCCCCTGGCCGCCATGGGCTCCCCCGCGAGTTCGTCAGCCACAACCAGCGCGAGCGGCTGATCGCGGGCCTCGCCGAGGCCGTCTCCGAAAACGGTTACGCGGGGACGACGATCGCGCACATCACCCGCCACGCCGCCGTCTCCCGTCGCACCTTCTACGAGCACTTCACCAGCAAGGACGAGTGCTTCGTCGCCGCCTACGACTCGGTCATGGCCGAGCTGCGTCAGCGAGTCGGCGAGGCGTTCGAGCAGGAGGAGGAATGGCCGCGGGCGGTCCGCGCGGGGATTGCGGCGATGCTCGCGTTCCTCGTCGCCGAGCCCCATCTGGCGCGCCTCAGCATGGTCGAGGCGCTGGTGGCAGGACCGGTGGTGGTCGAGCGCTACGACGCGGCGATCCAAAGCCTGGTGCCCTACTTCGCGGCCGGGCGCGAGGGCCGCTCTCCCGAGGTCCTGGCCGGGCTCTCCCCCGCTACCGAGGAGGCTCTGGTCGGAGGCATGGTCTCGCTGATCTCCCGCCGCATCTTCGCCGAGCGCACGGAGGAGCTGGAGTCGCTGCTGCCGGATCTGGTCGAGTTCACGCTGACCCCGTATCTGGGCAGCGCCGAGGCGGCCAAGGTCGCCCGCGCCTGACCGGCTCCCCTCTCTCCGCGACACCTTGCGGTTAACGCTATGGAGTTACTCTACCTCTGGTACGAACATACGTTCGTATGGAGATCGCCTGTGTAATCGACAAGCACTTGGCGATCCCGCCGCGCCCGGACCATGCCGGGGGGCCTTGGTCCGGGTGCGGCGCTCTTCGCGACCCCCTCGCCGCGGCTGAGGCGACCGAGTCGGCGGTGCGGGCGCTGGAGGCGCTCGGCGCGGCGGTCGAGTCGGAGCGCCCCGGAGAGGCCTTCTTCTCCCTCGACGGCCTGCGCGGCCTCTACGGGGGCTCTTCGGCCGGGGTCGTGGCGGCGGCGCGGCGGGTGCTGGGAACGGAGAAGGCGATCGGCACTGGAACCACCCGCTTTGCCGCCTACCTCGTCGCCACCGGTTGGCCCCGGCCGGTTCCGGTGGCGGCGCTGCGGACGCGGCTGGGGAGCGAGCGCGAGGCGGCGGACCTGGTCGAGGCGCTCGAGCGCCTCGGGATCGAGACCGTGGCGGCGTTCGCCCGCCTCGGCGACGACCAGGTCGCCGACCGCTTCGGTCCGCCCGGCCTCGAGGCACTGCGGCTCTGCCGCGGCGAAGAGGAGCCGCTGCGGCCGCGGACCCCGCACGAGGAGCTGAGCGAGGAGATCGAACTGCCGGAAGGGACCGCCGGCCGGCAGCTGGACCGGGCGTTGGAGCTGCTCGTCGACCGCCTGCTGGCGGCGCCGCAGCGCCGGGGGCGGACCCTGCTCGGCCTCCGCCTCGGTGCCCGGCTGGCGGCCGGCGGCAGCTGGAGCGTCGCGCAGGGGCTCGGCCGGCCCAGCGCCGCGCCGCGGGTCCTGCGCAGCGTCCTCGCCCCGCGGCTGGAGGAGCTGCCCGGCCCGGCGACGTCGCTGCGGCTGCGGGCGATCGGGCTGGGCCCGCCCGCCCGCGACCAGCTCGAGCTGGCGGTCGGCGGCGACGAGCCGCGGCGGCGCCGGCTCGGGGCGGCGGTGCGCGAGGTGCGGGCGGTGCAGGGGGCCGAGGCGCTGCTGAAGATCCTCCCGGTCGACGCCGCTTCGCGGGTTCCCGAGCGCTGGGCGATGCTCACCCCCTACCCGGAGCTCTGATGCCCGGCCTCCGTCGCCTCTACGCCCCCCAGCGGGTGGCGGTGCGAACCGACCCCCGCGGCGCCCCGACAACGGTCGAGGGGGTGGCGGTCGAGGCCGTCCGCGAGGAGTGGCTGGTCGAGGACCGCTGGTGGACGCCGCAGCCGCTGCGCCGCCACTACTTCGAGGTTGCGACCGCCGACGGGCGCGCCCTCACCGTCTTCCGCACCGCAAGAGCCCGGCGCTGGTACCGGCAGCGAGCGTAGGTGAAGCGCCATGTATGTCGAGCTGCACGCCCATTCCGCCTTCTCCTTCCTCGACGGTGCCTCGACGCCGCTGGAGCTGGCCGCCGCCGCGGCCGCCCAGGGTTACCCCGCCTTCGCCCTCACCGACCACGACGGCCTCTGGGGCTCGATGGAGTTCGCCCACGCCTGCAAGGGGCTGGGGGTCAGGCCGATCACCGGAGCGGAGTTGACGGTGCGCTGCTGGCCGGCGGGTCCTGTCTCCGATCGGGGGCTCTCCCTACCGGGAGAGTCCTCCCGATCGTCGCCACCCGCCGGAGGGACCGCGCATTTGACGCTGCTGGTCGAAAGCGAGGTGGGGTACCGGAATTTGTGCCGGTTGCTGACCGCTGCTCATGTGCACACGCGGGACAACACGCCGCGGAAGCAGACGCAGCCCTGGGCGACGTTCGAGCAGGTGGAGGAGCACGCGGAGGGATTGGTCTGCCTCTCCGGCTGTGCCCGGGACGGAGCCGTGGCGGGGGCATTCGAACGGGGCGATACGGCGAGCGGGGAGAGGGTGGCTCGGCGATTGCTGGAGATCTTCGGTCGCGATCGCTTCCGGATCGAGCTGCAGCGCCCCTACTGGCGCCGCGACCGCGCCCGCAACCGCTGGCTCGCCCTGCTCGCCGCGCGCCTCGACGTCCCCTGCGTCGCCAGCGGCGACGTCCACGCCCACGATCGCCGCCGGGCGCCGCTGCAGGACGCGCTGGTTGCGATCGGCCGCTGCGAAACGCTGGAGGAGTCCGAGCCGCACCGGCGCGGCAACTCGACCTCGGCCCTCACCTCCCCCGGGGCGATGGCCGCCCGCTTCGCCGAATACCCGGAGGCGGTGGCCGAGAGCGAGCGCCTCGCCGAGCGGCTGCGCTTCGACCTCACCCAGCAGCTCGGCTACCGCTACCCCGGCAGCGAGGACCCCGGCGCCGACGCCGAGCTGGCCCGCGTCTGCAACCACCACCTCGGCGAGCGCTACGCCGGCAGCGCCCGCCTGCTCGAGGCCCAGTGGCGGCTGGAGGAGGAGCTGGCGACGATCCGCAAGCTCGGCCTCTCCGGATTCTTCCTCCTCCACCGCGACCTGCTCGAGCTGGCGCGCGAGGTCGCGGCCGAGGTGCGCGGGCCGGAGTCGGCCCGCGCCGTGCTGCCGCCCGGCCGGGGCCGCGGCTCCAGCGTCAGCTCGATCGTCTGCTACCTAACCGGCCTCTCCCACGTCGACCCGGTCGAGGCCGACCTCTTCTCCGGCCGCTTCCTCAACGAGGAAACGAACTCGATGCCGGACATCGACCTCGACTTCCCGCGCGACATCCGCGAGGTCCTGATCCCGCGCGTGCACGAGCGCTACGGCCGCGAGCACTCAGCCCTCGTCGCCGCCTTCCCGACCTACCGGCCGAAGGGGGCGGTGCGCGACCTCGGCAAGGCCCTGGGTCTGCCTCCGACGGAGATCGACAAGGTGGCGAAGACCGTCGGCTTCTTCGAGAGCGCGGCCGAGGTCGAGCGCAACCTCCACGCCGCGCTCGGAGCCGAGCGGGCGAAGGAGCCGCGCTGGCGGGTGCTGCTGACGCTGACCGAGGAGATCATGGGCCTGCCCCGCCACCCCTCCCAGCACCCCGGCGGGATGGTGATCTCGACCCGGCCGCTGATCGACGTCTGCCCGGTCGTGCCGGCGGCGATGGCGGGGCGGCAGACGGTTCAGTGGGACAAGGACTCCTGCGCCGACGCCGGCTTCCTCAAGATCGACCTGCTGGGGCTGGGGATGCTCTCCGCGGTCGAGCGCTGCGTCGAGGAGATCGGCCGCGCCCGCGGCGAGCGGCTCGACCTCTCGCGGATCCCGCTCGACGACCCCGAGACCTTCGAGTCGATCCGCGCCGCCGACACCACCGGCGTCTTCCAGATCGAGAGCCGGGCGCAGATGCAGATGCTGCCGCGGACCCAGCCCCGCGACCTCGACGACGTGATCGTGCAGGTGGCGCTGGTGCGGCCGGGGCCGATCCAGGGCGGCGCCATCCACCCCTATATAGAGAGGCGGAAGCTGCGGCGGGAGAACCCGGGTTACGAGATCCCCTACGAGCACCCGTTGCTGGAGCCGGTGCTGGAGGAGACGCTGGGGACGATCGTCTTCCAGGAGCAGGTGATCGAGGTGGCAATGGCGCTCTCCGGCTTCTCCTCCTCCGAGGCCGAGGGCCTGCGACGGGCGATGAGCCGCAAGCGCTCGGAGGCGGCGATCGAGGAGCACCACCGGCGCTTCTGTGCCGGCGCCGCCGCCAACGGCGTCTCCGAGGAGGTCGCCGAACGGGTCTGGAACCAGATCAAGGGCTTCTCCGGCTTCGGCTTCCCCAAGGCCCACTCGGCCGCCTTCGGCCTGCTCGCCTACCAGTCGGCCTGGCTGCGGATCCACTACGGCCCTGAGTTCCTCTGCTCGCTGCTGAACGAGCAGCCGATGGGCTTCTACCCGCCCGACTCGCTCGTCCACGAGGCGCAGCGCCGCGGGATCCGGGTGGCGCCGCCGGACGCCAACCGCAGCAGGGCCCTCTGCCACGTGGAGACGCCGCGGGAGGAAGAGGACGTGCGGGGCGGGCTCGTGGTGCGGATCGGCCTCGGCTACGTGAAGGGGGTGAAGAAGGAGGAGGTGGAGGCGCTGGTCGCCGAGCGGGAACGCGGCGGCCCCTATAAAGGGATCGCCGAACTCGCCTCGCGCGCCGGCGCCGGGCTGCCGAGCCTGGAACGGCTCGCCTGGGCCGGCGCCCTCGACGGCATCCCGGCCGGCAGCGAAGGGGACCGGCGGGAGGCGCTCTGGCGCGTCGGCGTCACCGCCGCCGGCCAGATCGGCGGCAACGGGACCCAGCTGGCGCTGCCGATGGAGCCGCCCCGCCCGCCGCAGCTGGAGCCGCTGGGCGAGTGGGGGAAGCTGATCGCCGACTACCGCTCGACCGGGATGACCGTCGCCAAGCACCCGATGAAGCTGCTCCGCTCCCGCCTCGATCCCCGGCTTGCCCGCAGCACCGACCTCGCCGGGATCGACCACGGCGCCACCGTCGAGATCGCCGGCATGGTCACCGCCCGCCAGCGACCCGAGACCGCCAACGGCATTACCTTCATGCTGCTCGAGGACGAGCGCGGCTCGGTCAACCTCGTCGTCCCGCCCCCCGTCTACGACCGCCACCGCACCCTCGTCCGCAGCGCCCCCCTGCTCCGCGCCCGCGGCCGGCTAGAGCGGCGCGAAGGGTCGATCAACGTCGTCGTCTCCGAGCTGGCACCGCTGCAGCCGGCGCCCTCCGGGACGGAGCCGAGCGGCCGGACGCCGCAGCCGCGGGAACGGGCGGTCGCCGAGCTGCGCGCCGTCGCCCCGGCCGGCCACGCCTTCGGCAGGCGGGGCCGGTGAGCCATTGCTAGCTTCGGGTCGATGCCCGCCAACGCCCTCCTCGACGCCGCCTGCGGGGGCGACGAAGCCGCCTTCGAGCGCCTGGTCGAGCCCCACCGCCGCGAGCTGCACGCGCACTGCTACCGGATGCTCGGCTCCCTGCACGACACCGAGGAAGCGATGCAGGAGGCGATGCTGCGGGTCTGGCGCGGGCTCGAAAGCTTCGAGGGGCGCAGCTCGCTGCGCTCCTGGCTCTACCGGATCGCCACCAACACCTGCCTCGACCTGATCGACCGCCGCAAGAGGCGGCTGTTGCCGGAGGAGTACGGGCCGAAGGCGGACCCGAACCTGCCGCCGGGCGAACCGGTTGCCGAGCAGGTCTGGATCGAGCCCTACCCCGACGAGCTGCTCGAGGTCGAGGACGGCTACGCCTCCCCGGATGCCTCTTATGAAGAGCGCGAGGCGGTCGAGCTGGCTTTCGTCGCGGCGATGCAGCACCTGCCGGCTCGCCAGCGCGCCGTTCTGATCCTGCGCGAGGTGCTCGGCTTCTCCGCCAAGGAGGTCGGCGAGACCCTCGACACCTCCGTCCCTTCGGTCAACAGCGCCCTCCAGCGCGCCCGCAGGGTCGTCGACGAGCGCCTGCCCGAGCGCAGCCAGCAGGTAACCCTGCGCTCGCTCGGTGACGCGCGGATGAAGGAGATCGTCGAGGAATACATGGAGGCGATGCGGGGCGGAGACGTCCCGCGAGTCGTCTCGATGCTGACCGAGGACGTCGCCTGGTCGATGCCGCCGCTGGCCAGCTGGTACGGGGGGATCGAGGAGGTCGAGGTCTTCCTCCGCACCAAGCCGCTCTCCGGCGAGTGGCGCTGGCGCCACCGCCCCACCATCGCCAACGGCCAACTCGCCATAGGCACCTACACCTGGATGGAGCAGGAGAAGACGCACGTTCCGTTCTCACTGGACGTGCTCACCCTGGCGGGTGACAGGATCCGCGAAGTGACCGCCTTCGTCGTCCGTCCAGCCGACACCGAAGATGGTTATTCTCGATGGCCCGACCGCGCTGCCGACCCCCGGCGCGTGGAGACCGTCTTCCGGCGCTTCGGCCTGCCGGACCGGGTCGATTGACGTAAGTCACATCGATTCGCGAAGGCGGCGATTACTTTCCGCCAGTCCAGGAGTCTCTATCTGCATGAACATCACCCAGAACGACAACACCCGTTGGCTTGCCCTCTACGTCCTCTGCGCGGGGATGCTGATGATCGTCCTCGACGCGACGATCGTCAACGTCGCCCTGCCCTCGATCCAGGACGACCTCGGCTTCTCCCAGAACAACCTCGCCTGGGTGATCAACGCCTACATGATCCCCTTCGGCGGGCTGCTGCTGCTGGCCGGGCGGATGGGAGACCTGCTCGGGCAGCGTCGGGTGTTCCTGGTCGGCCTCGCCGTCTTCACGATCGCCTCGCTCGTCTGCGCCGTCTCGCAGACGCAGGAGATGCTGGTCGGCGCCCGCTTCATCCAGGGCATCGGCGGTGCCCTCTCCTCGGCTGTGATCCTGGGGATGATCGTGACGATGTTCCCGCAGCCGGCCGACCAGGCGAAAGCGATCGGCGTCTACGGGTTCGTCGCCTCCGCCGGCGGTTCGATCGGCCTGCTGCTCGGCGGCGTCCTCACCGACGCGATCAGCTGGCACTGGATCTTCCTCATCAACCTGCCGATCGGGATCGCCGTCGCCCTATTGGCCAAACGGCTGGTCGCCGACCCCGACGGGATCGGCCTCAGCGCCGGGGCCGACTTCCCCGGCGCCGTGCTCCTGACCAGCTCGCTGATGCTCGGCGTCTTCACCATCCTGCAGATCGAGAAGTGGGGTTGGGGCGACACCCGCACCCTCGTCCTCAGCGCGATCTCCGCGGTGCTGCTGGCGCTCTTCGTCCTCCGCCAGTCCCGCATCGCCAACCCGCTGATGCCGCTGCGGCTCTTCCGCTCCCGCAACGTCGCCGGCTCCAATGTCCTGCAGGCGCTGCTCGTCGCCGGCATGTTCGGGATGTTCTTCCTCGGGGCGCTCTACCTGCAGCGGGTGCTCGGCTACAGCCCGCTCGAGGTCGGCCTCGCCTTCCTGCCGACGACGATCGTGATGGGCTCGCTCTCGCTCGGCTTCTCGGAAAAACTGATCATGCGCTTCGGCCCCCGCACGACCCTGATCCCGGGGGTCTGCCTGGTCGTCGTCGCCCTCCTTCTCTTCGCCCGCACCCCGGTCGACGGCGACTACCTGACCGACCTGCTGCCGCCGTTCCTGCTGATCGGGGTCGGGGTCGGCACCTCCTTCCCGGCGATCATGACCCTGGCGATGTCCGGGGCGACGCCGGAGGACGCCGGCCTTGCCTCCGGGCTGGTCAACACCAGCATGCAGGTGGGCGGCTCGATCGGGCTCGCGGTCCTGGCGACGCTCTCGACCGAGCGCACCAACTCTCTGCTCGCCGACGGCGAGGGACAGCTGCAGGCGCTCAACTCCGGCTATCACGTCGCCTACCTGATCGGCGCCGGCCTGGCGGCGATCGCTGTGGCGATCGCGGTCTTCGTCCTGCGTTCGCCGCGGCCCGAGGAGATGCCGGTGCCGCAGGAGGGCGAGCCCGAGCCCGCGTTCTCCGAGGCCGTCTAGCCCCGAACCGCCGGCTACCGGCGGTCCAGCGAGGCCGACTCGAGCACGCCGAGGATCTGCGTCACCCGGCAGACGAGGAGCCGCTCCTCGTCGACTTCGACCCAGACTCCGGCGCTGGAGGGGAAGACCACATGGTCGCCGGGCTGCACCGGCATCTCGACGCCGGCCCCCGCCCACCAGTCGAGGCCCGGCCCCACGGCGAGGACGATGCCCTGCTCGGGCGGCGGCTCATGGGTACCCGGCGGCACGACGAGGCCCGAGCGGCGAACCCGGTCCTGATCGAGCTCCTTGATCACGATCTGGTCGAAGAGCGGCCGCAGCTGGTGGCGGACCGACTCGGTCGGATCGGGTCGTTGCGCGGTTCCCATCGGGCTTAAGTCTGCCTGATAGCGGGGAATAGGATCGTGCGATGCAGCAGGAGAAGAAGCCGGTCAACTGGCGAGCCTGGCTGGTCGGCGTCCTCAGCGCGCTCGTCCTCATCGTCGCCCTGCAGAACTCGCAGGAGGTCAGCTTCGACGTCCTCTTCGCCAGCTTCAAGGCGCCGCTGATCGTCGTCATCCTCCTCGCAACTCTGATCGGGGCGCTGATCGGCTACATCGCCCCGCTCGTCCGACGCCATCATCGGCAGGAGAAGCAGCACAACCCCTGATCTTTTAAGCTTTCCTGTGCAATGGGAAGCCAGCGAGGGAGAGGGAGATGACGGTTCTTCAGGAGGAGATTCCGCAGGACTGGTACGAGACGGCGTTCACCGGGATGAGCGCCGACATGGCCTGGACCGAGCGGACCGAGTCCGAAATCAAGCGCGCCCTGACGATGCTGCGGCCGCAAGGGGGGGAGCGGATCCTCGACCTCGCCTGCGGCACCGGCCGTCATTCGCTGGAGCTGGTGCGCCAGGGCTTCTCCGTGGTCGGGGTCGAGATCGGCGAGGAACTGGTGGAGATCGCCCGCCGGGACGCGGCCGAGCAGGGGCTCGAGGCAGAGTTCGTCCAAGGCGACCTGCGCGAGCTCGACTACGACGGGGAGTTCGACATCGTCCTCAACCTCAACGACGGCGCGGTCGGCTATTTCGAGACCGACGAGGAGAACCACAAGACCTTCGAGGTGATCGCCCGCGCACTGAAGCCCGGCGGCCAGAACCTGATCCAGGTCCCGAACATCCTCTACGCCCGCGCCCGCCTGCCGCAGCGCTCCTGGATCCCCAGCGAGAGCATGGTCGAACTCGTCGAGCACCGCTGGAACAAGAAGAACAGCTACATGGAAGGGGCGATGATCCCGGTCCGCTTCGGCGAGGTCCTCGAGAACCTCGACAAGCGGATCGAATTCCGCCAGCGCCTCTACACGGTCGACGAGCTGGGGGGGATCTACGACTCGGTCGGGATGAGCCTCGAGCGCGTCTTCCATGGCAACGGCCGGCCGAAGGAACCGACCGAGAACCAGTTCGAGATCTTCGCCGCCGCCAGAAAAAGCTAGGGCCGGGAACGCGCCGTCAGGCGGGGACCCCGCCAAGCAGGACGTCTCGCGAGGGGATTCCGATGACCTCGCCCTCGAACCGCTTCCGGGTCCCGTAGACGAGCCAGGTCGTATCGATTTCCCCGATGTCGAGATCGAGGCGCAGCTCGTCTTCGTGCTCTTCGAAGTGCTCGATGTGGGTCAGGCCGGCGTCATAGCGGCCGGCGAGTAGCTCCTCGCCGACTACCGGCTTGGAGACGACGTCGATCACCTCGTCCCATTGGGAGAGGTCGACGTAGCCCTTGGTCGCCGGCACGATCCCGATCGAGCGGGCGCGCTCGATCTCCCGCCGGGTCAGCACCACCAGGTGCTTGGTCGGATAGATGAAGGTGTCGACGACGAAGACCTCGCGCCAGTGGCGCTCGGTGACCTCGTGGACCTTCGGGTGGGCGCTGCACTGGATCAGGAAGGCGTCGTCCGCGCCCCGGATCTTCTCGAGCCCCTCGAGGAAGTCGGCGATGAACTCGATCTCGAAGTCGTCGATCCCCTGGAACTCCATGTAACGCCGGACGGCGCGCTCATGGCAGGTCCCGGCGGGACCGAGGGTGACCAGCTTCAGTGCCATACATCAAGAATAGCCGAGCAATCAGAGCAGGTCGCGAGCAACAGCCTCGGCTTCTGCCGCGGGCTGTGGCTCTAGTCGGGTTCGCCCAGATGTCGCAGGGCCTCGTCGAACCCTCCGATCCGGGATTCGATCAAACGGGCGGCGATCTCAACTTCCCAGAACCTGGCCCCGGCGACCCAGGCCTGCCCGAGGTAGTTCCAAGCCTGAACCGTCGTTCCGACCGTCGTGTTCAGGGCCTCGCCACAGCGTTCCATCAGCTCCTGGAACTCGTCCTGCATGCCGAGGATCACCGGCGCCGGGTCAGTCTGGCCCATCCTCGTCTCGACCATCACGCTGTGGCCCGTGCGGATGCCGAAGAACCAGGCGTCGTGCAGGTAGCCCTCCATCACCTCGAGCTGCCGGGGATCGAGGCCAAGCTTCTCCGCGCTCTCCTCGGCCAGAGGCTTCAGGTCTCTCTCCTTCGCGCTTTCGACCGCGGTCGGCAAGCTGTCGCTGCCCAAGAACATCGCCGCCAATCTAGACAACTCGGTTTAATCGGGTGCGCCTATTTGTACTACCGGCCAGCGGGGAGCGCAACCGCCAGGGGAAAGAAAAAGGGCGGCCCGGAGGCCGCCCTTTCAAGACGCTCGTGGAGCGAAGCTCAGGTTCCCGTGCAGTCCCTGAGGATCGTGGCCGAGGCTTTCGTACCGTCCGAGAAGAGCGCGTCTCCGTGGACCTGGAGCTTGCCGTCGGGGCATTTGGCCGTGAGGACGCCCTTCCTGTTGATGGTCAGGTTGAAGGCCGTGACCGAGCCGCTTCCGCCGGCGATCTTCGGGATCGTGGCGACGGATTTGAGGCCGTACCGACCGTTCTTGTGCTTCTTGATCTTCACCGTGGTGACGATCGCGGCTGGAGTCGGAACGGTGATGAACGCGTGGATGTAAAGGGTCGTCGTGCCGCCGCTGAGGCCGCCGTTGAAGACGATCAGTTTACTTTTCACCGGGATCGGTTTGGATTCCGGGAACTGGACCTCGACGTCGGTGGTGCCGCTGCCGATGATCGATTTCGGGCAGGCTTTTTCCGCTGCTCTCGTGTCGCGGGACTGCAGCTTGCCGGACTTGCAGACCGCGATGCCCTTGACGTTGATGGCGCCGTTCTTGTCGCTTTCCAGCACGACTTCTTTCAGCGCCGGCGGATGAGTGCCGTCTTTGGTTTCGATTTTGCCGGAGGCGGTGAGGGTGATCGGGGCAAACTTCTTCTTCGGCAGTTTCTTCGGGCTGAATCCGCCGTTGAAGGTGACTCTGAGGTTTCCGGCTTCGACCGTGACCGGCTTGTTGGCGCCGGTGGCGATTCCCGCCACGCTGACGGCGACCAAGGCCGCAACGGCCATCGTCAACATCAAGTACTTACGCATATCCCTATATCTCTCCTTTGAGGCCTGCCCGTCCTCGGGTCCGATGCCGTGGGAACACTTGCTTGAACGTCTCTCCAGCGGGTCAACTTACCACCCCGCCCTCATTCGTAAACCCGCTCGTCCGCGAAAAAGAGCGGCTTAACCGCGCCGCTACGAGGCAAGCTTCGAGCGCCGTACGCGCTCGCGCTCGGCCGTGGCGCCCTCCGCCCCGAGAAAAGGCAGGGTCACCCAGAAGGTCAGGTCCGCCAACCGGCTGGGAAGGCGCCCTGCGGCCCCGTGAAGGATCTCGCTGTAGAGGAGCTCGTTGATGCCGCCGGTCACGGCGAGGGAAGTGATCCCGGGCAGCTCGACGCTGGTCTCCGACCGTCCCGGCTCGAGGAACCCGGTGAACTGGCGCAGGGCGGCGTCGCGCCGCGCGAGCGCCTTCGGTCCCGCCGCCAAGACCTCGACGATGGCAAAGCGGGCCTCGTCCGGATGGCGCGAGAGGTGCTCGAGCAGCGCCTCGAGAGCAGCGGCGATCCGCTCCGACCAAGGAGATCCGGATGCCGTTTCGAATGCATCGGTGGCCTCTCCCAGGAGGTTTTCCAAGAGGACGTCGTAGGCGGCGAGGAAGCAGTCCTCCTTGCTCTCGAAGAGCTCGTAGAAGGTCTTGCGGGAGACGCCGGCGACGCCGATCACGTCGACGACCCGGGTCTCCGGGTATCCGCGCTCGGAGACGACCTCGATCATCGCCCGCTGGATGCGGTTGCGCTGGGACTCGGTCACCACCTCCCTCGGCAGGCGGTGCCTTCCTCGGGGAAGCCGCTCAGTCGGTTGGCTCGAGCGTTTACCGGAGGCCACCATCAGACTGTAGAGCAGCGCGAGCGGCCGCTAGAGCTTTCTTTCCTAAATGAACGGCAAGGAGGGCTCAGCGCTCGAGCCAGATCACCTGCTCGCGATCCGGTCCCACCCCGACGAGCCGCACCGGCACGCCGACGAACTCGGCGATGAACCCGAGGTAGTCGCGCGCCTCGCGCGGCAGGTCCTCGGCGCGACGGCAGGACTCCAGGTCGAGGTCGAAGCCGGGCAACTCCTCGTACTCGGGCGTCGCCGAGTGCAGGATCGACTGGTGGTAGGGGAAGGTGTCGAGCTCGGCGCCTTCCTTGGAGCGGTAGCGGACGGCCACCCGCAGCGGGCCGATGCCGCTGAGGACGTCGAGCTTGGTGATCGCAAGTGCGTCCATCCCGTTGAGGCGGACCGCGTAGCGCAGGGCGACCAGGTCCATCCAGCCGCAGCGGCGCGGCCGTCCGGTCGTCGTCCCGAACTCGTGCCCCTTCTGCAGCATCTGTTGCCCCACGTCGTCAAAGAGCTCGGTCGGGAAAGGGCCGGCCCCGACCCGGGTCGCGTAGGCCTTGGCGATTCCCCAGACGTCGTCGATGTCCTTCGGGCTGATCCCCGCCCCGACGGTGGCCGCGCCGGCGATCGGGTTGGAGGAGGTGACGAAGGGATAGGTGCCGTGGTCGAGGTCGAGCAACGCCGCCTGCGCTCCCTCGAAGATCACCGTCTCCTCACGGTCGAGCGCGTCCCAGCAGAGGCGGGCGGTGTCGGCGATGTGGGGCTCGAGCCGGTGCCCGAAGTTGACGTGTTCCTCGACCATCGCGTGCAGGTCGAGGCGCGGGTCGGGGACCCCGACCGGGGCCTCGCTTCCCTTCGCCTCCTCGCCGGCCTCCTTCAGCTGCTTGCGCCGCTGCACCGAGAGCTCCCGCAGCGCCTGCTGCTTGGGCTCCAGCGCGGCGCGGATCTTCGTCCGCAGGATCTTCTCGTCGAGCAGGTCCTGGACGCGGATCCCCAGCCGCAGCGCCTTGTCTGCGTAGCAGGGGCCGATCCCGCGCCGGGTGGTGCCGATCGAGAGCTTCCCCAGCTTCGTCTCCCCGGCGCTGTCCAGCAGCACGTGGTAGGGCATGATCAGGTGCGCGTTGGCGGAGAGGCGGAGGTTGTTGACGCTGACGCCCGCCCGTTTGAGGCCGTCGATCTCCCCCAAAAGGACCCTTGGCTCGACGACGACGCCGTTGCCGATCACGCAGGTCTTCTCGGCGTAGAGGATTCCGGAGGGGATCAGGTGGAACTTGAACTCCTCGCCTTCGCGGACGATCGTGTGGCCGGCGTTGTTGCCGCCCTGGAAGCGGACGATCGTGGTAGCGCGGTCGGCGAGGAGGTCGACGACCTTCCCCTTCCCCTCGTCGCCCCACTGGGCTCCGACTATCACCACTCCTGGCATGCCGCGGAGGATTGTGACGGTCCGCCCCGGCGGAGGGGTTGCGGCGTCAGTCCCCGGCCCGGGCCTGGAACCTGTGGTCGGCGCCGAAGAGGGGGAGCGGGTCGCCGCAGATCTCGACCAGGCGGGAGACGGTGCGGCGGCCGATCTGCTCCTCGAGCTGGCGCTGGCCCTGGTCGACGTCGCCGCCGGCGTTACTCGTGACCAGCATCGGCCGCTGGTTCTCGTAGCGCTCGTTGATCACCGCGTAGAGCTGCTCGACGACCCAGTCGGTGTGGCGCTCGGAGCCGAGGTCGTCGATGTAGAGGAGGTCGACCGAGGTGACCCGGTTGAAGAACTGGCCGTAGGCGTCCTCGTTCTCGGCTTCCTGGTAGGTCTGCCTGATCCGGGTCAGCAGCTTCGGCGTGAAGTAGACGCCGACCGTCTTGCCGGCGGCGAGCGCTTCCTTGGCGATCAGCATCCCCAAGGTCGTCTTGCCGGTGCCGGTGTCGCCCATGAACCAGAGACCGCGCCCCGCGGCGATATTCTCGTCGAGCTCTTCGAGGTAGCTGCGGGCGGCCTGGACCACGTGCCGGCTTTCCATGTCCCGCGCCATGTCGGAGACCGGCGGCCGCTCGAAGGAGACGCCGCGGTAGCGGGCCGGGATCGCCGAGGCGACGCCGCGGCTGCGACCTCGGTTGAGCCGCTCGCCGCGGCAGTCGCAGGGACGGGCCACGTCTTCGGGCCCGAGGATCCAGCCGGAGCCGTCGCAGACGCCCAGCGGGCACGCCTGTTCGCGGAAGGGCTCGGAGCGGGCGATCGCGGGCATCAGAAGTCAGGTCCGGCCGCGGCGGCGTCCTCGAAGGGCGGCGGCTCGCCGGCGGGTTGCTCGATCGGCGGCTCCTGGTGGGCCTGGTCGGCGAATTTCGGATAGCGGTCGAGGAAGACCAGCTTCCTGGTCCCGATCGGGCCGTTCCTGTGCTTGGCGATGATCAGGTCGGCCAGGCCGTCGGGCTCCTCGTCGGGGTCGCGGTAGTAGTCCTCGCGGTAGAGGAAGGCGACGACGTCGGCGTCCTGCTCGATCTGCCCGGACTCGCGCAGGTCGGAGAGCTGCGGCTTCGGCGGCGTCCGCTGCTCCGGGGCGCGCGAGAGCTGCGAGATCGCAACCACCGGCACCTCCAGCTCGCGGGCGAGGATCTTCAGCCCGCGGCTGATCTGGCCCACCTGCTCGACCCGGTTGGCGCGGTGGTCGTCGGAGCGCATCAGCTGGATGTAGTCGAGGATGATCAGGCCGAGGCCGCCCCGCTCCTGTTCCTGGGCGTGAAGCCGCCGCGCCTTCGCCCGCAGGTCGAGGATCCCGAGGTCGGAGGAGTCGTCGAACCAGAGCGGCGCCTCTTCCAGCTCGTTGCAGGCCCGCAGCACCTTCGGCCAGTCGCGTTTGGAGACCTGGCCCTTGCGCAGTTTGTCGCCGGAGATCCGCGCCCGGCAGGCGATGAAGCGCTGGGCAAGCTCGACCTCGGACATCTCGAGCGAGAAGAAGGCGACCGCCTGCCCCTTCTTCACCGCGACGTTTTCGGCGATGTTGGCGACGAGGGCGCTCTTGCCCATCGCCGGGCGAGCGGCGACGATGATCAGGTTGCCGGGCTGGAAGCCGCCGGTGATCGCGTCGACGTCGCGGAACCCGGACGGCGTCCCGGTGAGTTCGGTCTCGCCGGTGGAGAGCTTCTCCAGCCGGTCGACCTCGTCGTGGAGAATTTCCCCGAGCAGTTTGAAGTCGCTCGCCTGCTCTTTGTGGGCGACCTCGAAGAGCAGTTTCTCGGCCCGCTCGGAGAGCTCCCGCGGCTCGCCGTCGCGCTCGTTGACCCAGCCCTGGATCTCCTGGCCGGCCCCCAGCAGCCGCCGCAGCAGCGAGTTCTGCTGGACGATCTCGGCGTAGTGCTTGGCGTTGGCGGCGGCGGGCACCTTCGCCGCCAGCTCGGAGATGTAGTGGCGGCCGCCGGCCTCCTCGATCTTGTTGCGCTGGGTCAGCGCCTCGCTGACGCTGAGCTCGTCGACCGGGTTGGAGACGGCGTAGAGATCGTGGACGACCTCGAAGATCAGCCGGTGCTTGTCGAGGTAGAAGTCGGCCGCGTGCAGCTTCACCTCGTCGATCACCCGCGTCAGCGTCGACTCGGCGACCAGCATCGCGCCGAGGACCGATTCCTCGGCCTCGATGTTCTGCGGGGGGACGTGGGTGGTGGGAGGCTGCGGCATCGCTCTCAGTAAAGGAGCCGGGTCGGCGGAACCGGAACCCGGCGGGGGCCTCTGCAAGGAAACCAGAGGCAGCCGTGGCCGACGTGCGGCTTCCGTGCAAAAGCCGTCAAAAAGAATTCACACTCTTGCGAGCTTTATGCGGCAGTTCCGAATGAGAGCTGGTGATGATGGGAGGGAGGGATCAGGCCCTCCTGCTCCTGGCGCCGCTCGCCGCGGCGCAGCATCCGCAGGGTGAGGATGGCGATGCTGAGGATCGCCGTGGCCCCGAGGCTGAGCTGGACGCTGAGCAGCCCTTCGCGGCTCCAGTAGACGTCGCGCAGGTCGAGCAGCAGCGCCGCCTCGTCGAAGGTGAGGCCGATGCCCGCGCCCATCGGAATCGCCAGCCACTGCTCGAGCTCGTCGTCGTCGGTCAGCAGAGCGGCGGTGCCGGAGCCGAAGGCGATCAGGATCCCCGGGACGAAGTGGTGGATATGGCGGCCGCCGATGCTGACGTTGCGGAAGGGGCCCCGGCCGTCGCGGATCGCCCAGGTCGAGAGGCGGACAAGGGCGAAGGAGCCGAGGAAGCCGCCGAGCAGGTTGAAGAGGACGGTTTCATAGCGCGGCGCCTCTTCGTAGCCGCGGACCGCGACCCCGACCGTGTCGGCGGCGGCCGCCGGCGCCGATTCCAGCAGCGCTTCCGGGTCGTGAGCCTCGCTCGCCCGCCGCGCCAGCATGCGGCTGAACTGGCCCGCGATCACGGTGCCGGCGGCGCCGAGGGCCACGGTTGCGAGGCCGACCGTCGCCCGCTCGGAGCGAACCCACCCGGACCTGCGACGACGGAGGGGGACTACTTCTCCTCGCTGATGATCGTCTTCACGGCGGCGGTGGTGCCGTCGGAGAGCTCGATCTCGACCATGAAGGTGCCGAGCTCGCGCAGCGGCTGCTCGAGCTGGATCTGTTTTTTCTCGAACCGGAGGCCGCGGGCGTCGCTGAGGGCGTCGACGATCTCCTTCGGCCCGACCGAGCCGAAGAGCTTGCCGTCCTCGCCGGCCCGCTGGTGGATCGTCAGCACCGTCTTCGAAAGCAGGCCGGCGGCTTCCGCTTCCCGTTCGGTCCGCGCTTTGGCGGCGCGCTCCGCCGCCTCCATCCGCCGTTTTGCTTCCTCCAGCGCCCCCGCCGTTGCCGGCTGCGCCAGCTTGCGCGGGACCAGGTAGTTGCGCAGGTAGCCCGGGGCGACATCGACGACGTGGCCGCGCTCGCCGAGCGAATCGACGTCCTGGAGCAGGATCGCCTGCGCCATCAGCGCTCTCCGACGTAGGGAAGCAGGGCGATCTCGCGCGCCCGCTTCACCGCCACCGAGAGCTGACGCTGGTGGCGGCGGGAAAGTCCGGTAACCCGGCGCCCGCGCGTCTTCCCCTTATCGGAGAGGAAGCGTCGCAGCAGGTTCAGGTCCTTGTAGTCGACGACCTCGGAGTTGACCCGGGTGTACTTGCGGGGGCGCGCGCGGTCGGCCCCGCGCCTACCGCCGCGCCGGGCCCCGCCTCGCGAAGAAGTGTCAGCAGTCCTAGCCATCGGCGCGAGATGCTACAGACCTGACGGTTCCAGCGGCCGCCTGGCGGTGTCCTCAGTCGCTCGCGTGCGGAGCACGCTTCGCTCCCTGCGTCCTTGCCAGTCGGCTGCTGGAACTCGTCAGGAAGTTTTAGAACGGGATGTCGTCTTCGGAAGCACCGGCTCCGGCTGGGGCGCCGCCGAAGTCGGACGTGTCGGCGGGAACGTCGCTCTGGGGTGGGGCGAAGCCGCCACCGCCGTTGCCGTTTCCGCCACCGCCCGACCCGTCGCGGGAGCCGAGGAACTGGACGGTGTTGGCGATGATCTCGACGCTCTGGCGTTTATTGCCGCCCTGGTCCTCCCACTCGCGCCAGTCGAGCCGGCCTTCGACCGCGACCGGGCGACCTTTGGCCAGGTAGTTGGCGCAGTTCTCGCCCTGCGCCCCCCAGACGGTGACGTCGAAGTAGTTGGGCTTGTCGACCCATTCGCCGCTCTGCCCGTCTTTGCGCCGGCTGTTGACCGCGACGCGGAGCTTGCAGACGGCGGTCCCGCTGCCGAGATGACGCAGCTCCGGATCCCGGGTCAGATTCCCCGTGATCACGACCACGTTTACGTTCGAAGCTGCCAATTCACTCACTCCTTACGGATTCGCTTATCTGGATTCCAGTCTAAGGAGGCAGCCGGCTCGACTCTCCCCCCTTCGAGGAGGGGTTTCCGCAAACAGCGAGGGCGCGTAGGGGCGTTACTCGCCGGAATCGTCCGAGGAGTCGCCGCGATCGTCGCGGGCTCCATGAGCGCTGCGCTCGCGCGGGCCGGGCGCGGCGGTGACGGCGGGCGGCACGATCACCGGCGCGTCGGGGTCCACCTTGAAGATGCGGAAGCGGAGGACGCCGTCGGCGATCTTCAGGTTGTGGTCGATCGAGTCGAGCAGGTCGCTCGGGGCCTCGAACCGCATCCAACGGTAGTCGGCCTCGGTGCGGTGGTCGATCTCGTAGGCCATCTTCCGTAGGCCCCATGAATTCTCGTGCTTGAGGTTGCCTTTGGCCTCGATCTGGCCGCGGGCGTCCTGCGCCAGCGCGTCGCGCGCGGGGGCGTCAAGTTGGGGGTCCAGCATCAGGACCAGCTCGTATTCGCGTGGTGCGGGCAAAACGGCGAAGGACTATAGCGGCGGGATGGCGCTAGCGCGGCGCGAACTCCTCCGACCCATCGCCTGGAGGAGCGGGAGCCGGCGCGGGGGCCGGCGGAGGCGTCGGCGGAGGTGGCGATTCGTAGGGCACCGGTTCAGCCGGAGGAGGCGCGGGCGCTGGCGGCGGAGGGGATGGTGTGCCGGTATGGCGGGGACGGCGGTGCTTGGCGGTTCGGCGATCCCGGCGGTGCCGCTTGTGGACGTGCTCTGGCTTCGGCTTACTCCTGATCCGTTTGCGGGCGGGAGGCGGGGACTCCTCAGGTGCCGGGAGGACCCGCGGCAAGCCGACGTCGGCGCCCAGCGGCGGCGGCTCGGGCGGGCGTAGGAGCGCCGGCAGCGCCTGCACGGAGAGGAGCAGGGCCAACGCCAGCGCCATTACCTTCGCCATCCCCGTCCATCGAACCCGAATCCTTCGCATCCCTACCTAAGGGGCGGGAAGGCAGAACTCTCCCCCCTCAGGCGTGCGAGCGGGCGGCCTCGATGTCCTGCAACTGGTCGTCGACCCAGTCGCCGGGGCTGCGGGAGAAGATGATCTCGCGCAGCCCTTCCGCCCGGCGCCGCTTCTGCTCGGGCTCCATCGTCAGCGCTCGGTGGATCGCGTCGGCCTGCTCCTGGATGTCGAAGGGGTTGACCGAGAGCACGTAGTCGAGCAGCTCCTGGTGGGAGCCGGTGTTCTCGGAGAGCATCAGCACCCCGTCGCGGGTGTTGACCGCCGGCGCCTCCTTCGCGACCAGGTTCATCCCGTCGAAGAGCGAGTTGACCATCAGCAGGTCGAAGTGCTTGTAGCGGGCGACCGCGTCGTGGAAGTTCTCGTAGATCTTCAGGTCGATCGGCATCCAGTCGGTCGTCCCGTGGCGGTGGTTGACGACAGCGACCAGGGCCTCGATCCGCTCCAGGTACTCGGCGTACTCGGGCACGTCCTGGCGCGAGGGCTGGAGGTGGGCGATGAAGGTGACCTTTTCGCGGAACTCGGGATGTTGGGTGAGGAAGGTGTCGAAGGCGGTGAAGCCGCGCAGCACGTTCTTCGAGAGGTCGGCGCGGTCGACGCGGATGATCAGGTGCTGGCGCCGCCGCTCCAGGACCTCGCGCTCGGCTTCGGCGACCTCGGGCGAGGCGGCCGCCCGTTTCAGCCGCTGCGCGTCGATCCCCAGCGGGTAGGCGCGGGCGATCGTCCTGCCGCCCGCGTGCCGGACCTCGGCGGCGTGGTAGTCGACCTCGACGCCCTCGAGCAGTTCGTCGCAGCAGCGGAGGAAGTTGATGCAGTAGGCCTGGGTGTGGAAGCCGATGATGTCGTTGGCCAGCATCCCCTCGTAGATCGCTTCGCGGATCCGTTTCGGCAGGATCCGCCAGCTGTCCGGCTGCGACCAGGGGATGTGGACGAAGTGGTGGAGGAAGGCGTCGGGACGCTCGGCCTTGATCATCCCGGGGGCCGTGTAGAGGTGGTAGTCGTGCAGCATCACCAGCGGGTCGGCCTGCCCCTCGATCTCGGCGAGGACGGCGCGGGCGATGTCCTGATTGACGGTTTGGTAGCCGCGCTCCCAGGCGTCGATCTCCTGCTGGCGGATGTCCGGCGCGTTGGAGATGTCCCAGAGGTAGTGCTGGATGAACCAGAGGATCGGGTTGGCGATCACGTTGTAGAAGCGGTCATAGGCCTCGGGGTCGCTGCCGACCAGCCGCACCCGGTACTCGATCCCGTCCAGCTCCTGCTCGATCGGGCCGCCCGCCTCCTCGGAGGCGGCGACGTCCTCGTCGGTCATCGCCGAGGCGATCCAGAGCGCGTCGCGGTGGGAGACGAGACCGGAGAGGGCGGTGACCAGGCCGCCGCCGCCGCGGCGCACCGTCCGCTGGCCGCTCTCGTCGCGGTCGAACTGGAGCGGGCCCCGGTTGGAGACGATGATCAGCGGCGAGGAGCTCACGCCGCAGAGACTAAGGGGTACCGACTATGGGGTAGCGGCGGACCGAGTCGACTTAGGCGCCGAGGTCGCCGAACAGCTGCAGCCAGTCGCGCAGGAGGCGCGGGGTGAGGAAGCGCCGCCGGGCGTGCTCCTTGCCCTCGCGGCCGAGCTGCTTGCCGAGGCCGGGGTCGCCGAGGATCTCGACGCAGCGCTGCGCGCACTCCGAGGGAGAGTCGACGAGGAAGCCGCTGACGCCGTCCTCGATCTGCAGGGGGATGCCGCCGACGTTGCCGGCGACGGTCGGCCGTCCCTTCCAGAGCGCCTCGGTGACGGTGAGGCCGAAGCCCTCGCGGATCGACTTCTGCAGGCAGACGTCGGACTGGGACTGGAAGGCGTTGACCTCGATCGCGCCGACGTTGTTGAGGTTGCTGAGGATTTTGATGTCCTCGTCTCCGCCGGCGTATTCGAAGGTCTTCTGGAAGTACTCCATCCCCTCGGGATCGTCGGTGGCCATCGAGCCGACCATCGCCAGCTGCGCCTCCGGCACCTGCTCGGTCACCTCGCGGTAGGCGTCGATGACGCCGATCGGGTCCTTCCACGGGTCGAAGCGGGAGACCTGGGTGATCAGCGGCCGGTCGACGTCGATCCCGAACTGGCGGCAGACGAAGGC